>Ga0163161_10000158_pt1 | contig 62560 bp, 55 predicted proteins | sample S45metaG_FD_129847 | JGI IMG/M metagenome (GOLD analysis project Ga0163161, IMG submission 129847) | Switchgrass rhizosphere microbial communities from Kellogg Biological Station, Michigan, USA - S4-5 metaG | ecosystem: Host-associated > Plants > Roots > Rhizosphere > Soil | place: USA... | reverse complement strand
TGTTAAGCTATATCAGGACGAACTATATTAAATTCCAAATATTTAGGACTATTTAATTTCTCCTATTACATAATTGTCAACATAGTTACTTTTCGAAATAATTACGGCAAAGGCTTGCCTCAATAACTTATTTATGACAGCCATTAATGCTAATTTGCCGGGCTTTCCTTTAGCTTTTAAACGTTCGTACAATTCCTTGCAAGAAGAATTAAATCGGATGGCTGACCAAGAGGAGATGTAGAGGAGCGATCGAAGCTCCGGGTCTCCGTGTCTGGTAATTATTCCTTTAGTCTTTATTGATGTCCCGGATTGCTGGTAACTAGGGCATACACCTATGTATTTTGCAAATTTCTTAGCTGAATCAAAATAAGTAAAGCCACCTGTAGCCATTATAAGAGCTGTAGCAACACCATTCCCTATACCTTTTATTGATGTTAAATGATCCAATTGTGTTGAGAATTCTGCTCTTGTAACTGCAACCATATCAAGATGCAATTCATGTATCTGTTTTTCTAGGAAGGTAATACTTTTCTTCAGGGCCTTATCTGCCTTAGTATCGATTTTAGGTAATGCTTGGAAGGATTCCTGAACATTTAGAAGCATACGCAACTGCTTTTTAAACTGCCTTAATAAAGTACGCTTCTGACGTAGGAATTGAATGGTCGAACTTGACATCTTGTAAATGGCTGGTTTCATCTTCTCACCATACATAGCAATCAACTTCGCATCCAGGTTGTCCGTTTTCGTGACACACAACATCATTTTAGCAAAATGATTGATCTGTTTTGGATTCACCACGGATACTGGTACCTGCGCCTCTTGAATCAGATAAACTAAAAGGCTGCTATAAGTGCCCGTGGCTTCCATTACGCAATGGTAATCGCAATCATCAATTGAGTTGATAAACTTTTTGATGCCTTTACTATCGTTGGTGAAAGTAGCTAAACGATAGGCATTTTCTGTTGGGTAGGCAACTGTAAAATTCAGTTTGCTTACATCAATTCCAATACATTTCATAAATTAGATTTAAGAACAACAATAACATCTTTAGAACTATCGTCGTAAATGCGGATTCTAGGATCCATCGAACTATCCAGTTTTAAGATGAAAGAAAGCGTGTGACGGAACGTCCTGAACGGTATCCCACTACCAACGAGACAGCTGCCTTAACCACGCTTTCTTCAAATCTAGCGAATCATATCATTAGATAATTCAAACATACGACGAGACACGAGACAGCTTGTCCTGGCTTCGTCTTGATTCGTCACTTCTCCGCCGCTTCTGCGCCGTAACTTAGGTAAACAGGTACTTTTACCGAACAATCTGCGCCAAAAGGCCGGATCATCGAACAACTAACACACAGCCAGGTATAATCCAGCCCTCATCCACAACCCGCTCTGCACCATACCTAGTTTATGTGCCATACCCGGTCACCACCCACCCTCTGCAATTTGCTAAGGAAAATTCTCGTACGCTGCGGAAAGACCTCAGAGATCTGCGGCTTCTTCAGCCGCCTGATATCGTTAGTCTTGAAGCAGCTGTACAGAATTTTCCGAACAATTCACCCCATTTTCACCAAAGCTTACTCTTTTCTGTTTTTTTAACCTACTTTTATAGAATACATTAGTAACAATATAAAGTAGATTGGATTTTAAAGACTTTAATTTTAACCCTGAATTATTAGAAGGGTTACTGGCAATGGGATTTCGCAATGCCACACCTGTTCAACAACAGGCTATTCCTCTTATTTCGGCTAAAAAAGATTTAATTGCCTGCGCACAGACAGGAACCGGTAAAACCGGGGCTTATCTTTTGCCGATTATGAACATGATCAGCGCAACGGAAAACCGCCACAACAACACTTTGATTTTAGCGCCAACCCGGGAGCTTGCCCAACAAATAGACCTGCAGGTAGAAGCACTCTCTTACTTTACCAATATCAGCTCACTGACCGTATATGGCGGAGGAGACGGTATAGCCTATGAGCAGCAAAAACGCTCCATGCGGGAAGGCGTAGACATCATTATTGCTACCCCAGGAAGACTGATCTCACACCTTTCCTCCGGTGTACTGAAACTGGATCAGTTGCAACATCTGGTCCTGGATGAAGCAGACCGCATGCTGGATATGGGCTTTTATGATGACATCATGAAAATTGTGAGCTATTTACCGAAGAAGAGACAAACTGTACTCTTCTCCGCCACAATGCCTCCCAAGATCAGAAAACTGGCTGCAACTTTACTGAACCAGCCCGAGCAGATCAGCCTGGCCATATCAAAACCAGCCGAAGGAATTTCACAGCAGATTTACCACGTACACGATGCACAAAAAGTTCCATTACTTACTGGAATTTTGAAAACCGATGTTTACAAAAGCATTATTGTTTTCGCTTCTACCAAAGAAAAAGTAAAGAATTTAGGCAAAGTCTTCCGCGGTTTAGGTCTAAAAGCAGAAGCTTTTCACTCGGATCTGGGACAGAAAGAACGTGAAAGTATTTTACTTACCTTTAAAAACAAACAGCTTCCCATCCTGATCGGAACGGATGTATTGAGCCGGGGAATTGATGTGGAAGGTATTGACCTGGTTGTTAATTTCGATGTCCCTCACGATGCAGAAGACTATGTACACCGCATTGGACGTACTGCCAGAGCTGCAACCAAAGGAACAGCTATAACCCTGGTCAACGCTAAAGATAAACGCAAATTAGACAGTATTGAAAAACTGATTGAGCGCAAAATTGATGTGATACCACTTCCAGAAGATATCGCAGCAATAGAAGCTGTTCACAAACCTGAAGCACCAAGAAAAAATAATACAAACAATTCCAGGAAAAAGAAGGTTTGGCATAAAAAGAAAGCGTAATCCTTCTTTTTCATCCATTTTCTTATCTTTACCTATATGCAAAATCTTCCTCCTTTAGCTGAACGTATGCGTCCTCAAAATCTGGACGAATACGTAGGGCAGAAGCATTTGGTAGGTCCCGACGCTGTTTTGCGTAAAGCCATTCAAAGCGGACAGCTTCCTTCCATGATCTTCTGGGGGCCGCCCGGCGTTGGGAAAACCACGCTGGCCTATATCATTTCGCAAACCCTGGACCGTCCTTTTTTTAACCTGAGTGCCATCAACTCCGGTGTCAAAGATATCCGCGATGTGATTGACCGTGCAGCTTTATTAAAAGACAGCCTCATGGGCCTACCCATTCTGTTTATTGATGAGATCCACCGGTTCAGCAAATCCCAGCAGGACAGTCTGCTTGGTGCGGTAGAAAGAGGACTGGTCACCTTAATTGGTGCGACCACTGAAAATCCATCATTTGAAGTCATCTCCGCCTTGCTTTCCCGATGCCAGGTGTATATCCTGAAATGTCTGGACGAATCTGAACTTTCGGGCTTGCTGCATACTGCGATCAAGCAAGACGTTGTACTAAAAGAAAAAAAGATTACCATAAAGGATCATGAAGCATTGATCCGGCTTTCCGGCGGCGACGCCCGAAAATTGCTCAATGTGTTGGAGATTGCCATCAATGGAATTGGCGGAAATAAAATTGTACTGACCAACGAAAATGTACTGGCGCATGCCCAGCAAAATCTGGCTTTGTACGATAAAGCCGGCGAACAGCATTATGATATTATCTCTGCTTTTATAAAATCTATCCGGGGCAGCGACCCTAACGCTGCTGTTTACTGGCTGGCCAGAATGATTGAGGGAGGCGAAGATCCTTTATTCATTGCCAGAAGATTGCTCATTTTAGCTTCAGAAGACATAGGTAATGCCAATCCGAATGCCCTGCTCCTGGCCAACAATTGTTTCCAGGCGGTAAATGTGATTGGTTATCCAGAAGCCAGGATCATTCTTTCACAAGCAGTAACCTATATGGCTTCTTCTGCAAAGAGCAATGCATCTTATGAGGCGATCAACAAGGCACAGATGCTGGTGAAGCAAACGGGTAATTTGCCCGTTCCACTCCACATCAGAAATGCACCAACCAAGCTCATGAAAAATATCGGCTATGGTAAAGATTATAAATATTCACATGGCTATGAAGGAAATTTCTCCGAACAGGAATATTTGCCTGAACAGATCAGTGGCACCAAACTCTATGATCCAGGCAAAAACCCGGCAGAAGATAAACTCCGTGAAAAATTAAAACAGAACTGGAAAAGCAAGTATAATTATTAAATTGTGGTCAAATGCTCTTCACTTTTTTAAATCATCAATGGTTAGGTTTCTGGAGATCCAGGGGCAAAGGTGGCAGCATTGCCATTCAAATTGTCATGGGTATCCTGATCCTTTACATTTTGGCCTGTGCGCTGATCGCAGGACTGGCTTTTGAAGAACTGATTAGAAAGTTTTTTCCGGGAAAGGACGTTGCATCTGTATTCAATGGGGCTATCCTCTACTATTTCGCGATTGAGTTCTTAATGCGTCTGCAGTTGCAGGAACTTCCCACATTATCTATCGTTCCTTACCTGCACCTGAATATACCAAAGAATAAACTGGTTACATTTTTAAATGTCCGGGCCCTTTTTTCTGCCTTTAATATCCTTCCGGTATTTCTCTTTTTTCCCTTCTGCGCAACCTATATCCATGCTATCCATGGTGTGTCTACCGAGTTGTCATTTATGCTCTCCATCTTCTCTTTAACGATCTTTAACAATTATCTGGCATTATATGTCAAAAGGCTATCCACTGCAAGCACGGTATTTGTTTTTTCGGGCCTGTTCCTTTTGCTCAGCTTTGGTGCGCTGGAATATCTAAAAGTGTTCTCCATCTCGGACTTCTCGAACCGGTTATTTACACAGCTTGCCATACATCCGGCAACTGGAGCAATCTTTCCCATACTTGCCTTCATGATGTTCCAGATCAACGCCTCCTACTTAAAGAACAACCTCTACATAGAAGGACTATCCAGGGGGGAGAAAAAGAAATCAGCAACAGATTACCCATTTCTGAATAAATTTGGTGAGGCCGGCACCCTGGCCGCACTGGAGATCAAACTGATCTTAAGAAACAAACGTTCTAAATCAACCGCATCAAAAGGCCTTCTTTTTATCCTTTATGGCTTCCTTTTTTATAAAAAAGAATTGATCAATAAAGATGAATTTGGAATGATGTTATTTGCAGCGACTTTCATGACGGGGAATATGATCCTCCTTTATGGTCAATTTATGTTTGGCTGGCAAAGCGCGGAGTTTGACGGACTGATGGCCGGCAAAACCAGCATTAAGAATTTTATAAAATCAAAATTCCTGCTGTTCAGTATAGCGTCTACGGTACTTACACTGATCATCAGTCTGTATGGACTGATCAGCTGGAAAATATTATTGATTCAATTTACAGCTTATTTTTATAGTATCGGTATCGCATCTGTGCTCGTGCTGTATTTTGCGACCAGGAACTACAAATATATTGACCTAAGCAAAGGATCCAGTTTTAACTGGCAAGGTGTTGGTGCTTCTTCCATGCTGATGAGCCTTCCGGTTTTTCTGCTTCCTTTTGTGATTTATATCCCCCTATCTTATTTCTTCAATCCGTATATCGGAATCGCAGGTGTCGCTATATTTGGATTGGCGGGCTTATTCTCCCGGAGTTTTTGGGTAGATTTTTTAGTCAAAGAATTTAATAAAAGAAAATATCAAATAGCCGAGGGTTTTAGAGAACGTTCATGATAGAAATAAAAAACTTAAAGAAAGTTTACGCCGGGCGCACTGTCGTTAACATAGAAAACCTGGAGTTTGGTCCGGGAGAAACAATTGGTTTGGTTGGAAACAATGGTGCTGGAAAAACAACCTTGTTTAGGATGCTTCTTGACCTGATTAAACCAGATTTTGGAGAAATTCTATCTAAGGATGCTGATGTTTCCAGACTAGACCAATGGAAAAACTATACAGCGTCCTATCTTGATGAAGGTTTCCTGATTGATTATTTAACACCTGAGGAATATTTTGTCTTCATTGGAAGCCTGCACGATAAAACCGCTGCCCATGTACATGATTACCTGAAACGGTATGAAGAGTTCTTCAACGGAGAAATTTTGGCCAGCGGTAAATACATCAGGGATTTTTCTAAAGGAAACCAGAACAAAATCGGCATTGCCGCAGCAATCATGCAGGATCCTGAGCTCCTGGTACTCGATGAACCTTTTGCCAATCTGGATCCAACTACACAGATCCGATTGAAAACGTTGATCAGAAATCTGCAGCAAGACCAGCATGTAACGACCTTAATTTCCAGTCATGATCTAAATCATGTTACTGATGTTTGTGACAGGATCATTTTAATGGAAAAAGGCCTTATTATTAAAGACCTCCGTACTGATGAAAACACACTAAACGAATTAGAAGCCTATTTTTCTGAATAACTCTGTACTGAATTTTGGTCACCCCAGCTAAACAAAAACGCGTCATCCCATTAAGAAGCAGAAAAACAACAAGAAAATTACGTTAATTATTTCAATTGCGATTATTGGCACTCCGTTTGATTCAGCACAGTGAGTAAATTAAAATCAAATGATGACGACTTCAAAATTCAAAGTAGCAACATTCAGCATCGCCCTAGCCATGAGCGCAATGGCTTTTCAAGGTTGTGACAGCTTAACAAAAACACAAAAAGGTGCAGGTATTGGTGCTGCAGCCGGTGGTGTGCTTGGTGCCATCATTGGTAAAAAAGCAGGTAACACAGCTGTTGGTGCGCTAATCGGTGCCGCTGTAGGTGGTACTGCAGGTGGTTTTATTGGAAAGAGAATGGATAAGCAAGCGGCAGAGATCCAAAATGCAATCCCTAGTGCTGAGGTAATCCGCGAAGGAGAAGGTATCATTGTAAAATTTGATAGCGGAATCCTATTTGATTTTGACAGTTCCAATTTAAAAGATCCGGCTAAAGAAAACATCAAAACTCTGGCAGCTTCTTTAAACCAGTATCCTGGAACAGACATTAAAGTAATTGGTCATACAGATAACAAAGGAACAGAAGCTTATAATATGAGTCTGTCTGAGAGAAGAGCTGCAGCAGTTAAAGCTTATGCAGTTGCACAAGGTGTACCTTCTTCCAGATTGATCACTGTAGGAAAAGGTTTTTCAGAGCCGATTGCTGACAATTCAACAGATGCAGGAAGAGCGGCTAACCGTCGTGTAGAGATTGTTATTGTTGCAAATGATCAGCTTAAGAAAGAAGCAAAAGCACAAGGAAAATAAAGAATTTACATCTACCTATGTAAAATCAAAAAACCCGTCGTACCATGTACTTCGGGTTTTTTATTTAAATAAATTTCCGGTTTTACACCTCTTCGTTATAGATATCCTCAAAGTAAAAAATGGCCAGTGATTTAAGCAGTAATTCCTGCTCCATCATTGCATAAGAAGGAATGGGTTTGATCAGTTTCCAGTGTGGCCAGCCATCCTGGTCTAATCCCTCCAGTTCATAGAAACCCATTTCGCTCAACAAACGACAGGTTGCAATGTGCATCAATTCTTCTTTCTGCCTTTTACTGTATTTACCAGGTCCCTTTCCAAGCTCCTGCACGCCAATCAGGAATAAAATAACTTTAAGATCCGGAGTATCGGAATCAAATTCCTTCGCTATTTTCTGCTGAAGGACTTTCCATTTTGCATGTATTTCTGCTGGCTTCATAAAGCAAAGATACAGTTATCGGCCTTGTTTATGACATTAATATTGAAGCAATGGTATACGGATTTATTACTTTTATAAAATGGAAAGAGTAATTACAACCGGCCTGCTGGCCTATGGAATGTCGGGAAAAGTATTTCATGCGCCGTTTATAGATGCACATCCTGGATTTAAACTGTATGCAGTTACCGAAAGGCATCAGAAACAAGCAACAAGCGACTATCCGGGAGTGATCAGTTATAATACGGTTGATGATCTTCTTGATGACCAACAGATAGAGCTTGTTGTGATCAATACCCCCAACTTTACCCATTTTGATTTTGCAAAGAAAGCCCTGCAAAAAGGAAAACATATTTTAGTGGAGAAGCCCTTTGCGGCCACTGCCGCTGAAGCCCGTGAGTTATTTGACCTGGCCAGAGCCGTAGGCAAACAGATTTTTGTTTACCAGAACAGAAGATGGGATAGTGATTTTACAGCCATAAGAAAAGTTCTGGAGGAAGGTACTTTGGGGAAATTAAGCGAAGTGCATTTCCGTTTTGATCGTTACCGTGCTTCCATTGGGCCAAAAACATTTAAAGAGGAACCTATTGCGGCAAGTGGGCTGCAATATGATCTTGGCCCGCATCTGCTTGATCAGGTTATCAGTATCTTCGGAAAACCACTCCATTTTCATAAAGTTCTGGGAAAAAACCGGGTAAACACCCAGGTAGACGATTTTTTCAGTATACACCTGAGCTATCCGGACAGTGTAAACGTTTTTGTCCACGCCAATATGCTGGTTACAGACATTCAGCCAGCCTTTGTTCTGCATGGCACCAAAGGCAGTTTAATCAAATACCGGGCTGATGTGCAGGAAGAACAACTTCTGAAGGGAATTAAACCTACAGAAGAAGCTTATGGTGTTGAAGAAAAAGGTAAAGAAGCTCTATTGACCTCCCTGAATTCAGAAGGGCAAAAAGAACAAATATACATTCCATCGGCAAAAGGCAATTATCTCCCTTTGTTTGAAGCGGTTTATGATGCGCTCACCACAGGAAAGCCTTATCCCGTTGAAGAAAGCCAAATTCTTGCCCAACTCACTATACTGGAGTCTTAAGATGAGTTCAATTTGGATATTAATCCCCTTAGGAGGCTTGGTTATATACCTGATCTTAAGAAAAAAACCGGCCAAAGCCCCCGCTTCCTTAAGCCCGGAAGAGAAAACAATTTTGCAGGAACACGTGGCATTTTACCAGCATCTGGATGCCAAACAAAAGCTCAAATTTGAAACCAAGACCGGAGATTTTCTAAACCGGATAAAAGTGGAAGGGATTGGCGTTGATGTTACGGCGCTGGATCGCCTCCTTATTGCATCAAGTGCAGTCATCCCAATCTTCGGATTTGACGGATGGCAATACCGCAACCTGAGCAATGTAGTTCTGTACCCGGATACCTTTAACAAAGATTTCGAGTTTGAAGGTGGAGCAAGAAATATACTGGGTATGGTAGGTACCGGTTACATGAATGGCCAGATGGTTTTATCAAGGTCTGCTTTACGGGCTGGTTTCTCAGCCGATGCCGGCGATGAAAATACAGGGATTCACGAATTTGTCCACCTGCTGGATAAATCTGATGGGGCAACAGATGGCGTCCCTGAAAATCTGCTGAAACATGAATATACCATACCCTGGTTAAAAATGGTCCATCAGGAAATGCACAGAATTGAAGCTGGAAAATCAGACATCAATCCTTATGCAATCACCAACGAAGCTGAATTCTTAGCTGTTGTATCAGAGTATTTTTTTGAAAAGCCAGATAAATTTAAAAGCAAGCACCCTGAGCTCTATCAGATTCTTTCTGAAATGTTCGCCCAGCAACCTGCAGTTGAAAAAAGCTTATAAGCTGCCCAACAGGGCGATCAGGAATTCTGTGGGTACTTCCAGATGAGGAATGTGCCCACAGGCTTCAAATTCAATCAGTTTTGCCCCTGGAATCTTAGCTGCTGTTTGCTTGCCCAATACTTTGTATTGTCCGTGAAGAGTTTGCTGCTCCGGACTAAGCAAACCTTTGCCGACAATGGTTTTATCTTCTTTCCCGATAAACAATACCGTTGGAACTTTTAGATAGGGGAATTCATAGACAACCGGCTGTTCATAGATCATTGTAAATGTCATTGCGGCAACCTTAGCCCATCGGGGAAAATCAGTACTATAACCCACCCCAGCCGCTATACTTACCAGTTCTTCATACTCCGGTTTCCAAAGGGTAAAATAGGATGTTTGATAATATTTCCGGACAGATTCTGCTGTCGCTTTTAGTTCTGTTTTATACTGCTCTTCTGTATTTACATAAGGGACAAATCCCCGGTAATCTTCCAGGCCTATGGGATTTTCCAACAGGAGCTTTTCAACATTCTGCGGATAAAGCAAGGCGTACCTGGTGGCCAGCATCCCACCCATAGAATGCCCCAGAATACTTGCTTTCTGAATACCCAGGCTATCTAAAAGCATTTTATTCCAGCGTGCCATCTGGTGAAAGCTGTAGTGAATGAAAGGTTTTGAAGACTTACCAAAACCAATCTGATCGGGAACGATCACCCGGAAACCCCTGTCTGTTAATGCCTTAATGACATTCGTCCAGTAATAGCCCCCAAAGTTCTTGCCGTGGAAAAGCACAACGGTCCTGCCATTGGCCCTTTGCTGTGGGACAACATCCATATAGGCCATTCTCACATCCTGTCCTTCTGTTTGGACGGAAAAGTATTTTACCGGGTAGGCATATTTAACATTTTCAAGGGTAATGGAGAGTGTATCGGTTTTTTGCGCTGATACACTCGTATAAGAAGCAAAAATGATCAGGATAAAAAGGTATATTTTTTTCGGCATGGTAGTGGTTTTTACTGAAAACAAATCGCGGATAGCGAAAGTTCTAAATATAGATTTTTTTTAGACTTTGTGTTCCAGCCCCACAAAAATGAGACACAATAAAAAAGGCCGCTTCTTTCAAAACGGCCTTTTAAGATTTATTTTTTTAATGTAAAGGGAATATTTACACCAAAGGTAATGTTCCGCCCTTGGTTATAAATACCCAGTGTTGGATCTTCGTCACTCAATCTACCCGGCTTAAAACGGCTCAGGTGGTCATAGTAAGCTTTATCCAACAAGTTCTTACCTGCCACATATAAGGTAATCTCCTGGTTTTTGCTCAACTTTAAGGTAGTTCCCACAGAGGCATTCAACAAGGTATAACCAGATGTCGGGGTTTCAAAGCTGTCTATTTTTGTTTGTTTGAAGAAATTATCTATACCAACAGAAATATATGAATGTGAAGTTCCTGCAATATTTGGCTCAAACCGGAGTTCATTACGCAAAGTTGCTGCCGGAATAAAAGGCAAAGATCCTTTTGTTGTACGGTTGGTTGCACGAGTGTAAGAAAAACTATTATCAAAATGAATATAATGCACCGGATGCAGTGTTAAAGAGGCTTCAATCCCTCTCAGGAAGGCATTATCCTGTACAAAATCATATACCGGATATTCTCTGCCATCTACTGTTTTTGTTTTCCCGTTGGTGTTGTAATAAATATAATTATTGATATAATTCGCAAAACCACCCAGACTTGCGTTTACATATTGGTTCTCGTAATCGAATGAAGCATCAAACTGGAAACTCTGCTCTGGCTTCAGATTCGGATTTCCAACCTCATAACGGAATACACCTTCATGAACACCATTGGAAGAAAGTTCAGCAATATTAGGCGCCCTAAAAGCACTTCCTGCATTCGCTTTAAAACTAAAGGCATCGTTAAATTCATGGGTATAGCCCAATGCGCCGGTCACATGTGAGAATTTATTGGTAAAGGCATTAAAGTCTGTTTCATCGCTGTGAAACTCCTTGCCTGTCATCTTCCGATAGTCAAATCTTGCACCTGCATTAAAGGTATCATTGTCCCAGGTTTTTTTAATAAAGACAAAGCCTCCAAAAGCCTGGCTGTCAAAATCAGGAACCAGTTGCTCCAATCCAGTCGTATTTATGCTATGCATAAACTCTCCCGAAATACCGGCAACAGGCGCCCAGCCATTGAACTCTTTAAAGGAGTATTTCAGATCGTAGCTGTAGGTATAACTGTTCAGAAATAAAGAAGGACCTTCGTTTGGCGCACCAAGCTCTCTGCGCAGATTATGCTGGTATCCTAAGGTTGCTTTTAAACTCCCATCGCCTAAAAGAAGGTTACTGTTCAGCGCTATTTTATAATGACGCACATCCTGCTTAGGATAGGCCAGTGTTCTGTCTTTATTCTGGGCATCCGTAAAAGGATTCCCGTCTTCATCAACCAATTGTCCTGCATCATTTCTTACCGGATCATAGAACCCAATATTGGTCCGGAAGCTAGAAGCATCAAGATGGGCATATCCCCATTTTTTATTCAAACCGATCTGTCCTTCAAAATTGGTTTCGTTGTAGCCTGAATTGGGTACATATTCAGTTGGCGTTTTATAAGAATAAGCATTTTTATAAGAGCCTCTTGCCCGGTATACAAAGCCATTCTCATTACCCTGAAGCATTAAAGAGCTACCTGTAAGTCCGTTGTTTGTCGCATAATTTGATAAAAATTCTCCTTTTAGCGTCCCCTCCGGTGCAGGAAGAGCATCAAGGATATTAATCACTCCGCCTAGAGCATCAGAGCCATACATTAGACTAGCCGGTCCTTTCAGCACCTCTACCCGATCTGCGCTATACTGATCTATCTCTATTCCGTGTTCATCGCCCCATTGCTGTCCTTGTTGTTTTACACCATCGCTTAAGGTAACGACACGGTTATAGCTTAACCCACGGATAACGGGTTTGGATATACCTGGCCCGGTGGTGATCTGAGATACACCTGGTGTCCTGGAAATGGCATCAATCAGGTTAGTAGAAGGATGATATAAAAGATCTGCCTTACTTACAGTAGATATGGTTGTACTGTTCTTTTTATTGTCAGAGCTGTTGGCTGACCCGGTAATGACCACTTCCTTTCCTTCAATCACGCTGGGTTTCAACCGAAACTCGGTGGTACCTGCATTTCCAAAGTCTATGGTTTGCGTAATGGTTTGATATCCGACATAACGGATCTGGATGAGAAAATGCCCGTGTGCAGGGATATTTTTAAGAATAAAGGCTCCCGATTCATTGGTCACCGCAGAAACGCGCAGATCAGGAATCGTAATCATTGCTCCGGGAAGTGGCTGTTTAGTGTCTGCATCGATTACTTTTCCCTGGAATTGTGTAAGTTCCACGGCAAAAGCCGCCGTAGTAAACAGCGTATATAATAGTACAGCTAATAAAAGTTGTATCTTTTTCATTGGAATATAAATTTGTTTTTAAAGGCAATGAAGCGATCATATGTCTCTGATCCCACGTCTTCAGATTTGACGTAGTGCAGCACATGATGTTTCATCAGATAATTTCCTAACCACAAAGCAGACATTATAAAATATGAAGGCTTTTATTGTGTGTTCTAAATTCAGTTCATGCAAGTTTGTCTTCCATCCAAAATGGAAATAACAAGCTCTTTCAAACTATAATGCTGGAAACATGTGAATACATGATTCCAGTCCTAACATAAAAATTTAGCTACAGGAGGTCCGCGAAGGGAAGAATCTATCAGTTCAGTATAAGAACTACTGACTAAGGGTGCTGTTTTTAATAAAGACTTAAGCGTCAAAAATACCTGGAAATGACTGGTCGTGGCCACAAAATCCTTTTCAAAATGTGCGGCACAAACTAAACAGGTCTCCGAATGGCTACTTAAGTGTAATTTATGGGTACAGTTCTTTTCCTGGGTAAGGTGGACTTCATCTTCATGATCATGCAAAGCACTCCAGGGTGTCAGGGCAATAGAAAACACCATCAGCATCAGGGCTGATAGAATTCGGTTGATATGTTGACGCTGCTTTCTCAATTTCCTGAAACAAAAGTAATCAATCCTTATGATTAAATCTATTCCTCAAAGTAACATTGCCTTGATATAACGACCATAAAGACCAATCCTAACTTGCAGAAGTCGTTTTTATTACAATAGGATGATGCTTAAAGCCCTGTAAACAAACACTTAAACAAACCATAATATGCATTTTTACGTTATATCAGATAAAAGATCAAGATGGCAACAGCTCAGCAAATTAAGAATGCCTATATGGATTATGTGCTCACTCACAATGAGAAGCCAAAGTCCGTTTATAGTTTTGTGAAAAAATTAAAAATTAGTGAGGCTGAATTTTACGAATTCTACGCTTCATTTGAAAGCATAGAAAAAACAGCCTGGGTAGAATTAACTGTGGAAACTATCGATACCATAGAGCAACAGGAAATTTGGTCACAATACTCTTCCCGGGATAAACTGCTTTCATTTTTCTATAGTTATATCGAGGTACTGAAAAAGCAAAGAAGTTTCATTATCTATAGTCTGAAACAGTCTGGAAACAGATTTTCAACGCCCGAAGTACTCTCCGGCACCAAGCCAATTTTCGAAAATTTCGCAGAAAATATCATTAACGAGGGTTTAGACTCCGGAGAACTGGCCGATAGAAAATTTCTCAGCAAACGCTATAAAGATGCGCTTTGGATCCAGTTTGCCTTTATTGTAAATTTCTGGGTAAATGACGACTCCGCTGGTTTTGAAAAAACCGACGAGGCTATTGAAAAGGGAATTAATGTAACATTTGATCTCTTTCAACGTTCCCCCCTCGACAACTTGTTTGAATATGGGAAATTTTTATCCAGGAACGGAAATTTTAAAGAAAAGATGAGGTTCTAAGCATGCGGGAACAGAAAACCATTCCAACCTCCAAAACAGAACGATCGGCGAAGTTTGTGAAAACAGGCATCCAGATTGGCGGTAATTATATTAAACATTACTCCAAAAAGCTGTTCAACCCCAGTCTTAGCCGGGAGGAGCTTAATGAAGACAATGCAACAGATATCTATAATTCCTTAAGTGAACTTAAAGGAAGTGCTTTAAAAATTGCACAGATGCTCAGCATGGACAAAAACATGCTGCCAAAATCCTATATAGATAAATTCACCCAGTCTCAATACAATGCACCCCCACTTTCGGGCCCACTCATTGTGAGAACTTTTTCAAAGAATTTCGGCAAAACGCCAGAACAAATTTATGATCGGTTCAACCTTGTATCCAGTAATGCCGCCTCTATAGGACAGGTGCATGAAGCCACATTAAATGGTAAAAAACTTGCGGTTAAGATCCAGTATCCCGGTGTTGGTGACAGCATTTCTTCCGATCTTAAACTCGTAAAACCATTTGCCTTCCGCCTTTTGGGAATGGACGAAAAAGACCTCAATATTTATATAAAAGAGGTAGAAGAACGTTTACTGGAGGAAACAGATTATGAACTGGAAATCAAACGCTCTCTTCAGTTCTCAAAGGCCTGCAAAGACCTTAAAAACATTGTTTTCCCAGACTACTATCCTGAGTTATCCGGAAAAAGAATCATCACTATGGATTGGATTGATGGCCTTCACCTGCGTGAATTTCTAAAGACAAACCCAAGTGCAGCGCTTAGAAACAAAATTGGACAGGCCCTCTGGGATTTCTATAATTTCCAGCAACACGAACTTCGGGCGGTTCATGCAGATCCTCATCCGGGCAATTTTTTGATTACTGCTGATGAAAAACTCGGTGTAATAGACTTCGGCTGTATTAAGGAAATTCCAGACGATTTTTACAAGCCTTTCTTTTCCCTGATCTCTGATGACGTAACCACAGACAAGGCCCGGACAATTGAAGCCTTCCGGGAACTGGACATGATCCATAACAAAGACTCTGATGCCCAGGTCGACTTTTATTATAATGCCTATAAAGAAATGATCGAGCTTTTTGCCCGGCCTTACCGCAGTAAAACATTTGATTTCAGTCAACCGGAATTTTTTGAACAGTTGTACCTCTATGGGGAGAAAATCTCAAAAATGCCGGAATTTAAACAAGCCAGAGGAGTAAAGCATTTTATTTATATCAACCGGACAAACTTTGGCCTTTATACCATTTTACATGAATTAAAGGCAACCATTAAAACAGACACCTTTAAGCCTCATATGTAGAGAATCTGCTGAATCATTTTTTTATAAATTTTTCAGCAGAAACATGGCCTATATCACAAATACATCTCTGTTCTTGAAATTTTGTCTATTAATTTGCAAAAACGCCTAAACATTAATTTTCAATTGTATATTTGTATGTCCCTAATGAATCAACAACTTGACAAAAGAATCTAAATTGTACAAAAACATTCTCGTAATAGAAGATAATCATGCGATTTTAGACGTGATTACACTTATTCTGCAAAGTGAGGCCTATAAAGTTACAGGGCTAAACAAAAGTGCGGATATGCTTGTACATATAGAAGGATTTAAACCAGATTTAATCATCCTGGACATCATGCTTCCTGATGGTGACGGCCGGGTTTTACTCCAGGAATTAAGATCTGATGACAAGACAAAGGACATTCCGGTTTTGATGATTTCTGCGAGATATACAGAAGAAAACATCCAGCATGGCACACATAAGCCTAATGGCTTTTTAGCCAAACCATTCGACATCGACGATCTGCTGGACAGAATTGAGGGAATCCTTGCAGGGAAAATTTACAATTAAGCCCCTTTTTTATTCAGGCTCTGCATCAGCTGTTCATAAAGATCATCGCTTGTAGCGGCTTTAGGTTCCAGCTTTTTAACTGTGGCACGTTTTCCCTTAGCTTTTGCCTTAATGATTTTTAGCAGCTCCTGGGTGTATTCATCTTTAAAATTCTTAATATCAAAAGCGGAGGTATATTGTTTAATTAAAGCCAGACCGACATCCAGCTCCTTTTTTTTAATGGTATTGATGGGCGGGATCTTCATTTCCTCTGCAGTCCGGATTTCTTCCTGGAACCGGATCTTTGTAACCACAATGATCTCATTTAACGGATGGATAACACATAAATTTTCGGTACTTCTTAAAACAAATCTGGCTATCCCTGCCTTTTTTGACTGGATCAACGCTTTTAACAACAATGCATAAGCCTTTTTCCCCTGTGCTTCCGGCTCCGCATAATAGGATGTTTCATAATAGATCGGATTGATTTCCTCTATATCCACAAAATTCTCCAGTTCAATCATTTTGGTCTTCTCCGGGCTGGCATCTTCAAAATCCTGTTCGTCCAGAATTACATACTGATCTTTCAGCAGATAACCTTTCACAATTTTATCGTAAGGTACCTCTTTGCGCGTACGCTCATTGATCCGCTGAAATTTGATGTGGGCATGGTCTTTACTGTCCAGCATATCCAGATCAAGGTGGCTGTTCTGTACAGCAGAATAAAGCCTCACGGGAATATTAACTAAGCCAAATCCAATAGATCCTCTCCAAATTGCTCTCATAATTTGCACATTAAACCTTTAGGTAACAACAGGGTTATAGAATTGTTTTACAGGCACAAACAGGTAATTTATCAAATCTTATCGCTAAATTAGCTAGGACAATAAACGCCTGGATATGAAACTCACCCCCGTTTTAATCTTCCTGTTCATGAATACAGCAAGCTTCGCCCAGTTAAAACCAGTTACCTACCATGATGGCAAACAAGTACTCCATGGTCTGGCCATTAAGCCCGTTAAAGAAAATAAAGGTGGTGTACTGATCCTGCCCGCCTGGAAAGGCATTGACGAAAGTTCAAAGAATGTTGCCGAGCGGTTGTCCAATCTCGGATATTATGCTTTCATCGCAGACATCTATGGAGAGGGTAATTACCCTAAAGACAGTAAGGAGGCCGGAGAAAGATCGTCCTACTATAAAAAGAACTATGGTGAATACCGTCAAAGGATCAGCCTGGCCTGGCAGGAATTGTTGAAAACCGGTGCAGATCCGGCCAAGATCGTTGTAATAGGTTACTGCTTCGGAGGAACAGGAGCCCTGGAGGCGGCGAGAACAAATCTACCGGTAAAAGGCGTGGTGTCTTTTCATGGTGGACTGGCCAGAGATGCGTCCAGAGAGATTGTCCCGATCAAACCAAAAGTATTGGTATGCCATGGTGCAGACGACCCTTCTGTACCACAAGCCCAGGTACAAGCCTTTCAGCAGGAAATGAGAGACGCAAAAGCCGATTGGCAAATGATCTTTTACTCCAATGCCGTACATGCCTTCACAGACAAAAGTGCAGGAAATGACAATGCGAAGGGAGCGGCTTATAACGAGCTTGCAGATAAACGCTCCTGGCAACACTTCATGGATTTCCTGCATGAAGTATTGTCCAAATAGCTTTTAGTCCTTCAGCCGGCTTATAATGTCCTCCATGGTGTGTTTCTGCTGCTCTCCACTGTGCATATCTTTTAAAGTGAGTGCTCCGCTCTGCATTTCATCGCTTCCAATCAAAATCACAAAGGGTATATTCTTTGCATCGGCATAGCTCATTTGTTTTTTCAGTTTTGCCGCGGAAGGGTATAGCTCTGCGGCAATCCCTGCTTCACGTAAAGTTTGCAAAACCGGCAGGGCATATCTTTCTGCTTCCTGATCAAAATTACTGATCAATACTTTAGTCCCGGTTACTACCGAGTCCGGAAAAAGGTTGAGTTCAGCAAGCACATCATAAATACGATCTGCACCAAAGGATATTCCAGCACCGGTAAGTCCTTTAAGTCCAAACATCCCGGTTAAGTCATCGTATCTTCCGCCTCCGCCTATACTGCCCATAGCCACTTCGTTGGTTTTTACTTCAAAAATACAGCCCGTATAATAGTTTAATCCACGTGCAAGAGTAATATCCAGTTCAAGATCCGGTTGTTTTCCAGATGTACCGATAAGTGCCTTCACATAATCAAATACCACTTCTATCTCTTCTATTCCTTTTAACCCTGTCTCAGAAGTGGCGAGAACGGTTTTCAAAGTCTGAAGTTTAACGCTATTGGAACCTTCCAGAAGAATGACCGGTTTCAGCTGATCAATATCAGCTGTGGTAAATCCTCTTTCCATGAGTTCTTTAGTCACACCTTCGAAACCAATCTTGTCCAGTTTATCGATGGCAACTGTCATATCAATAATCAATTCCGGTTTTCCGATTATCTCTGCAATACCAGAGAGAATCTTACGGTTGTTGATCTTAATGGTAAAATCTTTCAATCCCAGATCGCTTAAGGCTTCCTGGTAAATCAGTACAAACTCCGCTTCATTGAGCAAGCTTTCCGATCCTACCACATCCACATCACATTGATAGAACTCCCTGTAACGCCCCTTCTGCGGACGGTCTGCACGCCAAACCGGCTGCACTTGAAAACGTTTAAAAGGTAAAGCAATTTCATTCTGGTGCATCACCACGTAGCGTGCAAAAGGAACGGTAAGGTCATAACGCAGTGCTTTTTCACTTAAAGAGGAAGTTGCTGCGTTCGAGTTCTTTGCGGCCAAAAGATCAGGATTCACCTTAGACAGAAAATCACCGCTGTTTAAAATCTTAAAAATGAGTTTATCTCCTTCATCTCCATATTTACCTGTCAGGGTCGACAGGTTTTCCATAGAAGGCGTCTGGATCTCTGCATATCCGTATTTCTTAAATACCTTTTTAATCGTATCAAAGATGTGATTGCGTTTGATCATTTCCAGTGGAGAAAAGTCCCGGGTTCCTTTAGCTAAAGATGGTTTGATGTTTGACATGGGCGCAAAAGTACAAAAAGTAACAGGCATAAAAAAAGGTTGTCTGCTTTATGGGCAGACAACCTTCCTGTTTTATTTGAATTACCCATTTAAAAACAAACGGGTCTTGTTTTTATTTAAACCAATAACCTGATGGGTTCTTCCAACAATCCTTTAAGGGTTTGCAAGAAAGCAGCACCTGTAGCACCATCAACCACACGGTGATCGCAGCCTAAGCTCAGTTTCATTACGTTACCTGGCACAACGGCTCCGTTTTTAACAACCGGAATTTGTTGTATAGCCCCTACAGATAAAATTGCACCGTCAGGTGAGTTGATGATTGATGTAAATTCATCAATACCAAACATACCCAGGTTAGAAACAGTGAAAGTAGAACCTTCCCAATCTGCCGGCTGTAATTTTTTAGCTTTCGCTTTTTGTCCGTACTCCTTAACTTCTGCAGAGATATGAGATAATGATTTACCATCAGCAAAACGAACTACAGGAACCAGCAAACCATCTTCCACAGCCATTGCTACACCAATGTTGGTATGCTCATTGAAGCGGATTTTATCTCCAAGCCATGAAGAGTTAACTGCCGGATGTTGTTTTAATGCAACGGCAACAGCTTTAATGATGATATCATTAAAAGAAACCTTCACGGGAGCAACAGTATTGATAGCGGTACGTGCAGCTATTGCATTGTCCATATCAATACTAATGTTCAAATAGAAATGTGGAGCAGTGAATAAGCTTTCTGCTAAACGTTTCGCAATTACTTTACGCATTTGCGACACTGGTTTCTCCGTGAATTTCACTTCGCCAACATAAGCAGGAATAACAGGGGCAGCTTTCTCTGCAGCCGGAGCTGAAGAAGATGCTGTACTTGCCGGTGCCGAAGCTGGCTTAAAGTTCTCGATATCTTTTTTAATGATCCTTCCACCGTCAGCACTACCTGCAACTTGTGACAGATCAATTCCTTTTTCTTTAGCAATCCTCTTAGCCAAAGGAGAAGCTTTTACTCTTCCACCATCAGCTGTTACGGCTTCGTTAGCAGCGGCAGGCGCCTCCGCTGTATTTGTTTTTTCAGCTACCGGTGCGTCAGATTTTTTATCTGCTGCTACAGCCGGAGCAGTGCCCTGGCTTAAAATACCACTGATGTCTGTTCCTTCGGGACCAACAATAGCAATAATACCGTTTACTTTAGCGGCCTGGCCTTTTTCAACACCAATATGCAATAAAGTACCTTCAGCATAACCCATCACCTCCATCGTCGCCTTATCGGTTTCTACATCAGCCAGGATATCATCTTCTTTTACTTTGTCACCTACTTTTTTATGCCATTCTGCGATAACGCCCTCTGTCATGGTATCACTCAGTAATGGCATACGAACAACCGTTACACCTTGTTTGGCAAGCTCTGCTTCAGATAATCCTGAAGAAGCTTTATTTTCTGCAGGTGCCGCCGGAGTTTCCTCTGCTTTAGCTTCTGCAGCAGGAGCCGCTGCAGGAGAACCTGCACCTTCTGCTTCCAGGGCTGCTTTATAGTCTTCGCCTTCTTTACCAACCACAGCGATAACTGCATCTACAGGAACGGCTTTACCCTCTTCTACACCTATGTACAGAACAGTTCCATCCCAGTAGGATTCTAAATCCATGGTCGCCTTATCGGTTTCCACTTCGGCCATTACATCGCCGCTCTTAACTTTATCTCCAACTTTTTTATGCCACTTTGCCATTACCCCTTCGGTCATGGTATCACTCATTTTGGGCATTCTAACTATTTCAGCCATTCTATAATATCAATGAAATCCGTTAAAAATTAATCTAGTACGTATGGATAGTCCTTTTGAACATAAATATCAGAATACAATTCTGATGCCTCTGGCCATGGAGACTCTTCTGCAAATTTCACAGAATTATCTACAATTTGTTTTATCTTCTGCTCTATTTCCTCAATCCAGGCCTGATCAGCATACTTTTCTTTAAGAATAGCGTCTTTAACAGATTCGATAGGATCTTTAGCTTTATACTCTTCTAATTCATCTTTAGTACGATATTTAGCTGGATCAGACATGGAGTGACCTCTGTATCTGTAAGTTCTCATTTCCAGGAAGGTTGGGCCTTCACCAGATCTTGCGCGCTGAATGGCTTCGTCCATTGCATTGTGAACAGCAACAGGATCCATCCCATCAACCGGAGCACATGGCATATCAAATCCTAAACCAATTTTGTAAATATCAGTCATATTTGTAGTACGCTCAACTGAAGTACCCATAGCGTAAAAATTGTTCTCGCAAACAAACACTACCGGAAGTTTCCAAAGCATTGCCATGTTGAATGCTTCGTTCAAAGCGCCCTGACGAACTGCGCCGTCACCCATGTAGCAAATATTCACATTACTTGTGCCTTTATATTTTTCTGCAAAAGCAATACCTGCGCCCAAAGGGATCTGACCACCAACAATACCATGACCACCATAAAAATGGTGTTCTTTACTAAAAATGTGCATAGAGCCACCTTTTCCTTTTGAACAACCAGTAGCTTTACCATACATTTCTGCCATGATACTATCTGCACTTACGCCTAATGCAAGTGCATGAGCATGATCGCGATAAGTCGTAATCATTGAATCACCTTGTTTCATAGCAGAAATAGCTCCTGCTACAACAGCTTCCTGACCGATATATAAATGACAAAAACCACGGATTTTTTGTTGTCCGTAAAGTTGACCAGTTTTTTCTTCGAACTTGCGCATTAGCAACATCGACTCAAACCACTTCAAATAGGTATCTTTATTAATTTCTACTGCACTCATTTTGGGTGTTGATTTTTTTACGAGAGCAAATCTACTTTTTTATTGCAATATATCGAAGAAATCGAATGTAATTTCAACACTAAGGTTACACAACCTCTATATATTTTCCAACAAATACATACAATTTTTTTTTATTTCAGCTTAGCTTTCCACACTAAAAAAAACTTTTTACACAGAAAATGTGGATAACTTTTAAATTTGTTTCGATGACATTTGGATAACATTTGTAAAAAGCATAGTTTTGACAACCTAACAATAAGCCCTGGTGGTGTACGTTTAAGTGTAAGTGCCTTTTACCCAAACTTAACAGTATAACATGATAAAAAAGTTTTTACTTTCATCTCTAATTGTTTTGTGCAGTATCACATTCGTATCCGCACAATCAAAGACAAAAGAAACTAACAAACTCGAGGATCCTGACAATTTAGCTTCACAATATTTCTCCCAGGTTATGGGTGTCGCTGTGGACGCAACCTCCAATATCAAACTCTATAAATTTATCTACGAATGGATTGGAACCCCTTACCGTTTTGGTGGGAATACAAAGAAAGGCATTGATTGTTCCGCTTTTACCAAAGCCATCTACGATAAAGTTTTCAACACTACGATCTTAAGAAACTCCAGAGATATATTCAGTATGGTCAACCCTCTTCCAAAGGATGAACTTCGGGAGGGCGATCTGGTTTTCTTTAAAATAAAGAGCAACAGCATTACCCATATCGGAATATATCTGGGCGATAACCGTTTTGCTCACGCATCTTCGTCGAGAGGTGTGGTGATCAGTAACCTGAATGAACCTTATTATTCCCGTTATTTTTACAAGGGTGGCAGGATACTGGATTCTGTTAAAAAGGATCTGATAGAAGAATAACAAGAATTAAACGAATATAGAATCCTCCTGAGCACTTAGGGGGATTTTTTTATGAACTACCCTTATGAAAACATCCCAGTACGCTTTTTTAAGCCTATTGATCTTTCCTGCCCTGATGAGTTGCCTTGGTAATAATGCTGCCGCGGAGCATGCCTCAGTTGTTCAGGATACCCTGCCAAAAAAGACAATTAAAGATACCATATCCATTACTGCAGTTGGCGATATTATGCTGGGCTCTGCCTATCCCAATACATTGGGTCTGCCGCCCGACGATGCTATTAACAGCTTCCAGCAAGTAAAGGAGGATCTGCATGGAGATGTTATTTTTGGAAACCTGGAGGGCTGTTTTCTGAACCAGGGGAAATCTACCAAATGTGGCAGCAACAGTGGAAACAGCTGTTTTGCTTTTAGAATGCCTGAAAGGTATGCTGGTATTTACAAAACTGCCGGTTTTAATCTACTCAGTGTAGCGAACAACCATGTCGGCGATTTTGGTGCGGCAGGAAGAAAAAGGACTGCTGCGATCCTGGATTCTCTCCAGATTAACTATGCCGGGCTCACTTCACATCCATTTGCCCTTTTTGAAAAGGACAGTGTAAAATATGCGTTCTGCGCATTTGCGCCTAATGAGAACACCGTCTCCATTAACAAAATAGACAGTGCAAAAGCGTTGGTTGCCAGGTTAAAATCACAGGCAGACATTGTCATTGTTTCTTTTCATGGGGGTGGCGAGGGCGCTAAGTTTGAGCATGTACCACGGAGAAACGAAATCTTTTATAAGGAAAACCGGGGAAATGTGTATGCTTTTGCCCATGCGGTAATTGATGCTGGTGCTGATGTCGTTTTAGGTCAGGGCCCTCATGTAACCCGCGCGGTCGAGGTGTACAAGAACAAATTCATCGCCTACAGTCTCGGCAATTTCTGTACCTATGGTATGTTCAGTTTAAAAGGTCCGAATGGCTTTGCTCCCTTGTTGCAGTTAAAGATCAACGCAAAAGGTGATTTCCTTTACGCAGATGTCATTTCTGTAAAGCAAGACCGGATCAGCCGTCTGACCAGGGATGAGAACGCTACAGCCTTTAAAAAAATGGCAGCATTAACAGATGCCGATTTCCCTGGTCATGGCTTACGTTTTGAAAACGGACAAATCCTTCTTAAATCGGATTTGGATAAGGTTCCTGTTCAATAAAAATTTCACCTGCTCTTTTCGCGCTACATATTCTCGCTGAAGGGCTCGAACACGTCAGGCGCTCTCCGAGCAGGTAAAATTTTTCTGGGAGCTGAGTCTATCCCGAGTATAGGAAAAGCTCATAAATCTCTTTTTGTTTATTTGAAAGCTGTCTATTTACCGCGAAATCCGGTTAGGCGCCATACTGAAAAAAAGAAGGTGTAAGGGAGAAGGCCTTTTAAGGTTTGCGGGCTTTTTCTGCCCGCCTAAGCTTAAAAGGCCTTCGAGCTTACCCTTCTTTTTTTCACACCAGAATAACCAAAAAAAGCCCGGCTATTCAAAACAGCCGGGCCCTTCAAAAAATAACAAAACCCTACCAAACACCTACACGATTTGCAGGCGCAACGTACATTTTCGCTGTTGCAGGAATATTAAATGCCTTGTAGAATGGCTCCATGCTATACACAGGACCATTAACCCTGAACATTTCCGGAGAGTGCGGATCTGTTTTTAAACGGACACGCATAGACTCATCCCTGCTCTTAATCCGCCATACCTGAGCAAAGCTTAAGAAGAAACGCTGATCTGGCGTAAAACCATCAATCTTTTTATCGCTTTTGCCCTGCGACGTTAATTTGAAAGCCTCATAAGCAATCGCCAAACCACCAATATCGGCCAGGTTTTCACCCAGGGTCAATTCCCCATTAACATGTTGATTGTCCAACAAAGTAAAAGCATTATACAAGTCCGTTACCTTTTTCGCCTTATCCTTAAATTTAGTGGCATCACCAGCCGTCCACCAATCTTTCAGATTTCCGTCTTTATCATACTGTCTGCCCTGGTCATCGAAACCATGTGTCATTTCATGCCCGATTACCGCACCAATGGCACCGTAGTTAATGGCATCATCCGCTCCAAAATCAAAGAAAGGAAATTGAAGAATTCCAGCCGGGAAAACGATCTCATTGATGGAAGGATTGTAATAAGCATTCACCGTTGGCGGTGTCATTCCCCACTCTGTTTTATCCACTGGCTTGCCCAGCTTATTGATCATTTCTTTATAAGCATGCTTATCAGCAGACTGAAGATTTGCATAATAGTTGCCCCTGGTAATCTCCACATCATCATACTTCTTCCATTTATCCGGATATCCGATCTTTTTGATGAAAGCCTGCAGCTTATCAACTGCTTTCTGTTTGGTTACCGGACTCATCCAATCCAGTTTTTCGATTCTGGATTTATAAACCTTTTGCAAATTGTCAACCAGTTCCAGCATTCTTTTTTTAGCCTCAGGTGTAAAATGCTCCTTTACATAAAGCTGGCCCAGCAATTCACCAATATTCCCATCTGTACTGCTCACAATAGCTTTCCAGCGTTCTTTTGGTTCTTTTAAGCCCTGTATGGTCTTTCCGAAGAATTCAAACCTTGCCGTGCGAAAATCCTTACTCAAGGCAGGTGTTGCGCTGTTGATGGCATCAAATTTCAATTTCTCCTTCCATACCTCAATTGGCTGAGATTTCAATAAATTATTAAGCGCCTGGTAATATTTGGGCTGCCCAACCAGAATGGTATCTGTTTTGAGTTCCATTTTACCCAATAAAGTTTTCCAGTCCATATCCGGAGTGAGCTTCTGAAAATCTGCCACATAATATTTATTGTAGTTTTTCTGAGGATCACGCAGTTCTACCGGGGTAGAATGGGAATTCGCAATACTCGTTTCCAGTTTGAGTACGTTATCTGCATATTTCGCCGCCTCTTCCTTAGTCGATCCGGTCAATACAAACAACTGTGTCATATATTTTAAAAACTCTGTCCTGATCTTTTTGGTCTGTGCATCATTGTTAAAATAATAACTCCGCTCAGGCAAAGTAATACCAGACTGAGAAAAATTCACCGCATTTTTTGTACTGATCTTATCGTCCGGTCCAACATAAAACCCAAACAGATCGCCATTTCCGTCTTTGTAGCCTTCTGCTGCAAAATTGAGAACATCCTTATAATCCTTAAGGGCATCGATTTTAGTCAGCAAGGGTTTTAATGGAGTATAACCTAATTTTTCAATAGCAAGGGTATCCATACCGCTGGCGTAGAAATCGCCAACCTTTTGCTCCAGACTACCCTTAGGGTGTTCTTCCTTGGAGGCATTGATCAGGATCTCGTCCAGGCTTTTAATATTGTCATTGTACAAGGTATAAAATGAGCCCCAGCCAGTCTCTGTTTTCGGAATTTGTGTCTTTTTCATCCACTGTCCGTTTGCATACAGGAAGAAATTGTCACCAGGATTAACCGTAGTGTCCATTCCTGATTTATCAAAGAATTCTGTCCGGACCTCCTTGCCTGCCGTGCTGCCTTTGTCTTTGTTCTGACATGCAGCAAGGAGGGCAAGTCCCGCTAATGATAAACTTAGTTTTGTTTTCATATTTATAATCTTAGTTAATTTAAAGCACTATTGCATTCAAAAAGGTAATTATTCAACCCTTTCCAGCACGGAATTCAGAAACCTGTTTGGTCTGATTTCAGAATAAACTTAAGAAAACAGGTACACAAATCAGAATATTTATCCCAGTTAAACAGTTAATTTCCTAACTTCAAGAAAAAAAACTATGGATTACTTTCTTTATACCATTCTGATTATTGCTCTCATTGTGGCCCTAAGTTCTTTCGTAACAGTTAGACAAGGGACCATTGCCGTTGTTACTGTATTTGGAAAATACAGACGCCAGCTCCGTCCAGGCCTGAATTTTAAATGGCCCCTGATCGAAATCATTCACTCCAGGATCTCTATACAGAATCGCTCAGTAGAACTCTCCTTCCAGGCCGTTACTCAAGACCAGGCAAACGTATATTTTAAAGCCATGCTGCTTTACTCTGTCCTGGACCACGAAGAAGAAACCATTAAAAATGTTGCCTTCAAATTTGTGGATTCAACGAATTTAATGCAGGCCCTGATCCGTACAATCGAAGGCTCCATTCGTGCTTATGTAGCCACACAAAAGCAAGCAAATGTCTTGGCCCAGCGGAACGAGATCGTAGAACACGTAAAACAACAAATCGATAAAGTTTTGGAATCCTGGGGTTATCACCTGCAGGATCTGCAACTCAATGACATTACCTTCGATGAGGAAATCATGAGGTCGATGAGCAGGGTTGTTGCCTCCAATAACCTGAAGGCAGCCGCAGAAAACGAAGGACAAGCGCTTTTAATTACCAAGACAAAAGGTGCAGAAGCCGATGGTAACGCGATAAAAATTGCTGCAGCAGCAGAAAGAGAAGCCGCTCAGCTTCGCGGACAAGGTATCGCTTTGTTCAGGGCTGAGGTTGCACACGGTATGACTAAAGCCGCTCAGGAAATGGAGCAGGCCAATCTGGATATCTCCGTTATCCTGTTTACGATGTGGACAGAGTCCATTAAACATTTTGCAGAGAACAGCCAGGGAAATACCATCTTTCTCGACGGCTCTACAGATGCGATGAACAAGACCATGAAAGAACTGATGTCTGTTCAAATGCAGAAACTTTCTGACAAAAAATAACAAAGCATTTTTACAAAAAAAGGGACTCTTAAAATTTTAAGAGTCCCTTTCTATTTTTATTTTAGAATACTATTTATTCATCTGCATCAAATCTGCCATTACTTTAAGGCTTTCATTCTCTACAAAATCAAAACTGTCTTCCTTCGTAATTTTATCTCCCTTCTTAACCGGAGGCAAGCCCCTCGATGCCCTTAGTTCATTGGTTTTAGCCAACGCCTTTGCTTCAAGACTATCGCGTTCTGCTTTTAATTTGTTTTCATTAAGCGTTACAGAAACCTCAGTGTCTCTTTTCTTCATATCCGCAATATCCTGCTGAAGAACCTTATAGTCCAGTGAATTTGCCATACGCTGTTCATGCTGTTTAACCAACACTGGTCTTACCGCCGAAAGATCCTGAACAGCCGTGAAGTTAGAGCGGTTAACCACGTCCCATGGCAAAGCAGAAGGCTCTGTATCCTCTCCAATCTTATCCATTGGATATAGAGAAGGGAAAATAATATCAGGCATTACACCTTTATGTTGCGTGCTGCTTCCTGTAACCCGGTAAAACTTGGCCATGGTTAAGTTGATCTGTCCTAACTGAGGGGGCGCAGAGCCCGTACCCGCAGCACCAACAGAACCCTCCTTACTAATCAGAGCCGCTAACCTTTGCAAAATAGAAGGATTAACCAATTTATTCAGGTCAATAGAAGATTGTACTGTACCCTTACCATAGGTCTGTGTACCCATGATGATACCACGGCCATAATCCTGGATTGCTCCGGAAAAGATTTCCGATGCAGAAGCACTCAATCTATCCACCATGACACCAAACGGGCCGTCCCAGGCCACAGCCGGATTGGTCGATTCGTTGACATCAACTTTACCGCGTAAGTCTTTAACCTGCACTACAGGGCCCTTTCCAATGAACAAGCCAGTCAGGTCAATGGCCTCCAGTAAGGAGCCACCACCATTTGCTCTCAGGTCCATTACAATGGCATCCACCTTGTCTTTATTTTTTAAAGTATCAATCAGCAACTTCACGTCACGTGTCGTACTCTTATAATTCGGGTCTCCTGCATTCGCAGCTTTGAAATCGGCATAAAATGCCGGTACTTTAATAATTCCAATTTTATACGTCTTTCCGTTGGATTCAATGGTTTTAACCTGCTTTTTCGCAGACTGATCTTCCAGAATAATTTTCTCTCTGATCAATTCAATGATCACAGGCTTAGAGGACAACTCATGTCCTGAAGGAATGATTTTCAGCCTTACCTTAGTCCCTTTAGGTCCCTTTATTTTAGAAACTGAGTTTTCAATTCTCCATCCGATGATGTCTTCAAACTCACCACCTGCCTGAGCCACACCGATGATTTTATCTCCCGCACTAAGCAACTTGCTTTTAAAAGCAGGTCCACCCGGAATAATCTCATCAATTTTAAGCACCTCATTTTCCAGCTTCAACCGGGCGCCTATACCCTCAAATGAACGCGCCATTTCTTCATTAAAAGCCTGCGCATTAGAAGGATTAAAATAATTGGTATGTGGATCAATAGTCTCTGTAAAAGCATCCATGATGGTCTGGAACACATCCTGGTTATTAATTTTTGAGATCTGGGATTTTAAATTCTGGTACCTTTTGGTAAGGGTCTCTGTATTTTTTGCCTCTGTCGTACCGGCAATCTGCAAGTTCACCAGCTCATATTTAACCCTCTTTTTCCAGATATCATTTAACACTGTTGCAGACGCAGGCCAAGGCATTTTCTCCCGGTCATATACATACGTATCGTTCTCGTTAAAATCATATTTTCCTTTTACCTGAGCAAGTGAATAGTTGATCCACTCGTTATACCGTTTCAGATATACATTAAAGATATAAAAAGGAGCACTCAGATCCCCGTTTCTGAAATCATCATCCAGCGTATTTCTGTACTGCTCAAAGCTTTTAATATCTGAAGCCAGAAAATAGTTCCTGGAGCCATCCAAAGCCTTTATATATTTATCCAGGATAAGAGATGAAATAGAATCGTTCAGCTTAATTTTTTTATAGTTATAATTTTCAATCAGCGCCACCACTTCCTTACACACCAAGCCCTGCTGTTCAGCTGGCGTGATGTTAGGCGTTCCATCCACCCGCGGCTGTTGTCTCGGTGCCGCCTGACAGGCCAGCACAGCAGCAGTGAAGGTCACCATTAATATTCTTTTCAACATCTCTTTAAATAATTTAAAATCCATTTTGTAAATCAACAACCAATATGATACCAATTTCTGAAATAAACAAAAAAGAGACCGTAATAATACTGTCTCTTTTTTGTAAACTTAAAAAAAGTTATTTAATTCTCCTTATTTCCTTAGAATTAACCTTTTCAGAGATCAAATTCTTGGTGCTTTTAATTTGTGCATTAAACTGGTTAACTTTTACCGATCGTGCAAACAATTCTGCCTTGACTATATCCTTCGAGGCCAGTTTATATTCCTTCTTTTTAACCTTTACAAGGGCAATTCCAAGCATGGAATCAATATAAGAAGGATTATTGTTCAGCTGCCTGGCCAGCATTCCCTGCTGGGTATAGAACCATAAGGATTGCGTCAGTTTATTCGCTGCGAAGTAGATTTTACCAAGCTGATTATAAGAATCCATCTGCCCTTTTCTATTTCCAATCCTACTGTAATTTTTTAGTGCAACATTAAGAACAACCTGTTCTGCCTCCGCATAATGTTCCATAATGAAGTGAATATTGCTCAATCTCAGCAAAGCTGATCCGTAAGCAACAAATTCCCTGGCATTGTTGTATTCAAATGCCGCTTTACCAAATAAAGTCAGGGCTTCATTGAACTCGCCTTTTTTCTCATTTTTTTCCGCCTCGGCAAAATAATTATCCCCGTCTTCTTCATCAGATTTGGAAACGGCGATATTAATTGCACCTCCGCCCGGAACCTGATCTGGTGCCAGCAGCGTACTGGTTTGTGCTATCGCACCCGAAGCTGTAAGCAAAAAGAATAAGGACAGGACATATCTATACATTTTGCAAAGATATCATTTTTTAGTTAAACACCTGTAAATTAACATCAAATGACGCCCAAACCATATAAGAATGAGAATCCTGATGATAAACCTCTCCCGCGGAAGTGATACCAATAACCCCGGCAAAACCATCAAATTCCTTTAATTCTGAAAAAGATTTCTCTGTAGCAGATTCCAATGAGAATCCATCGGTTACCCGGGTTACAATTTTTGAAGCCAGCGATGCGCTTACAATATCTTCACCAACCCCTGTGCAAGAAATTCCTGCATGTGAATTGGCAAAATTACCCGCGACTGTTGCAGAATCACTGACCCTGCAGGGAATTTCAAAACCTTTTCCGCCTGTAGAGGTTGCTGCTGCCAGATTACCATATCGATCCAACGCTACACAGCCAACAGTTCCTTTTCTGCCTTGTTCGCTTCGCTTTGCCTCATATTCAGCTCTGCGTTGTTCTGTAACCGGATCAAAATAGCCGAATCCATTTTTCCTGGCAAAATCAAGAGCCCCCTCACCACTCAATACCCGATCATCCTCACTCAGCAATTTTGCAGAGACCTGCACCGGATGCTCCACATCCTCTATATTAATCACACCACTAAAACGTTGGGTCTTTCCGTCCATAACAGAAGCGCTCAATCTGACTTTGCCATCACTTTGGATCTGAGATCCAAGACCTGCATTAAAAAGAGGATCACTTTCTAACAGGCTCACCGCAAAGACCACCGTTTCCAGCGCTGTATGTTCCTGCAAAAATGTATAAGATTTTGTCACAATTGCAGACAATGCTTCCTGCTTAGCCTTTTTTGTCTCCTGGTTTGTAGCCGATTCACTAAAAAATCCGCCATGTATGATAATCTTCATTACTGAGCTGCAACAGTTTTAGGATGATGAATTGTCAGTGCATGAGTGTTGAGGTCATAAACGTCCCCATCACACATCACATGTACCACCATATTATTAATAGACACAGGCTGTCCCATTTCCACATCGGTCAGATTGGTGTCGGTCATATGTCTTCCGTCAACCAGGATCACCATACCCGAACCAATGGCTTCCATTGTATGACCTCCAGAGATGTAAAGTCCGGTATCTTCGCCAAGACCAATACCAAGGATACCCGGGTTACTGGCAGCAGCGTACAACAACCTGCCAATCCTTCCTCTTTGTACAAAATGCGTATCTACAATGACCCCATCGATAAATCCGAGGCCTCCGGTGATCTTAACTTCTCCCTTTAAAAGCGCATCTTTACTGCTGCCCTGATAAATCATATTCTTTGAACTCGCGGCCGCTCCGGCGGATGTTCCGGCAATGACCACTGCTTCGTTCTGGTATTTATCCAGCAAAATATCATGAAAACTTGTTCCTCCAAAAATGGAAGACAGGCGCAACTGATCTCCTCCTGTAAAAATCACCGCGTCAGCCGCCTTAATACGCGCGCAGTTCCCCGCATCATTGGCCTGTTCCCGGTTGCTGATATTGAGTACCCCAACATTGTGAACATCCAATTGGGCAAAGGCTTTTATATATTCTTCGCCAACTTTTTCGGGGATCAAAGACGCTGTTGTTATAATTTCAAATCTCGATTCTGTATTTTTTAAAGACTCTGTTGTAATTCGCTTTAATATACCCCTCTCAAAAAAATTCATATTCTGAGGCAGGCCAAATTCTGTTTCTGTAAAACTGCCCGTATTTATTGCGCCACCAATAATTATTAATTTCCCTTTTGGAGCCATTTTTTCCTTTTAAGTCCCTATTGTTCCAAATATATACCCATTCGGGAAATAATTAAGTTTTTTTTATCAAAAAGCTTCCTTTATTTCCTTTTCAACAGCTAAAAGAAATTCGAATATTTTATTAATTTTATAGACGATAACGGTCGCTCATTTTAAAGCCTTATCCATCCCACACACATAAAATGTAGAACAGATACATCCTTTAATCAAATCTACTGAATAGAGAAATTAAACTTACGTACAGATGAAACCTCATCAGCAAGCACTCAAACGAGAATTAATTGCTCCTGACCGCTTCATCACCATTAAAAAGAAAATTATAAATAGATCATAAATAGATGAAAATACTAGGCATTCAAGTGCTGAGAGGACCAAATATCTGGTCAATTAACAGAAAGAAACTCATTCAAATGCGCCTGGACCTGGAAGATCTGGAACAACGGCCAACAAATCTTATAGAAGGATTCGAAGAACGCATTGTAAAACTCATCCCCAGCATGTTCAGCCATCGCTGCTCTAAAGGTCATGAGGGTGGCTTTTTCGAGCGCGTTAAGGAAGGAACCTGGATGGGCCATGTGATAGAACATATTGCATTGGAAATCCAGACACTGGCCGGGATGGATACTGGCTATGGCAGAACCAGACAAACCAAAACAGAAGGTATTTATAATGTCGTTTTTAGTTACCTGGAAGAAAAAGCGGGTGTTTATGCTGCTGAGGCTTCCGTACAGATTGCCGAAGCCCTGATCAACAACCATGAATGCGATCTGGAAGCCCATATCCAAAAATTAAGGGAACTTAGAGAACTGGAAAGACTAGGACCCAGCACAGGCTCTATCGTCGATGAAGCCATTTCCAGAGACATCCCCTGGATCAGATTGAACAAAAGCTCTCTGGTACAACTGGGCTATGGAAAGAACCAGGTACGGTTCAGGGCAACCATGACAGAGAAAACCAATAGTATTGCGGTGGATATTGCCTGTAATAAGGATGAAACCAAAAGGCTCTTGCAGGATTCTGCCATTCCTGTTGCCAAAGGTGTGACCATTTCTAATCCGGAGGATCTGGAGGATGCCATTAAGAAAGTAGGCTTTCCTCTTGTTTTTAAACCTCTGGATGGTAACCATGGCAAGGGTGCGACCATCAATGTAAAGACAGAAGCTGCTGCAAAAGAGGCTTTCGAATACGCCAAGAACTATTCCCGTAAAGTCATTATTGAGCGCTTTATTACAGGCTATGATTTCAGGATCCTGGTTATTGATCATCAAATGGTTGCCGCGGCCCTCCGTGTACCTGCCCATGTAACCGGTAACGGACAATTAACCGTACAGCAACTGATCGATAAGGAAAATGAAGACCCAAGAAGAGGTTATGGCCATGAAAATGTGCTGACCGAAATTATTGTTGACCGGGACACCCTGGATCTGCTTGCCAAAAAAGACTATACCCTGGAAACTATTGTTCCGAATGGAGAAATCGTTTACCTGAAATCTACTGCGAACTTAAGTACTGGCGGAACATCCATCGACGTTACCGACCTGGTCCACCCGCAGAATATATTTATCAGTGAACGCATTTCACGGATCATCGGATTAGACATTTGCGGTATAGATGTGATGGCCCAAAACCTCACGCAGCCACTAACAGAAAACGGAGGAGTGATCCTGGAAGTCAATGCTGCACCCGGTTTCAGAATGCACCTTGCTCCAAGCGAAGGTCTTCCAAGGAATGTTGCAGCCCCGGTTATCGACATGCTTTACCCACCTGGAAAATCTGCAAGAATCCCTATTATTGCAGTAACGGGCACGAATGGAAAAACCACCACAACCCGGTTAATTGCCCATATGGTAAAAAGCAATGGCACCAGGGTGGGTTACACAACCTCCGATGGGATTTATGTTCAAAATACCATGCTGATGAAAGGAGATACCACCGGCCCTGTCAGCTCTGAGTTTATCCTTCGCGATCCAACTGTGGAATTTGCTGTCCTGGAAACAGCCAGGGGAGGCATACTTCGTGCAGGACTGGGTTTTAATAAGTGCGACATTGGAGTGGTGACCAATATCCAGGAGGACCATTTGGGAATTTCAGACATTCATAACCTCGATGACCTTACCCGTGTGAAAGCCGTGGTGATCGGTGCAGTGAAAAGGGATGGCTGGGCAGTACTAAATGCCGACAATAAATACTGTATTAAAATAGCCAACGATGCAGATTGCAAAGTCGCTTACTTCAGTATGGACGAAAAAAATCCGGCCATCGTTGAGCATTGCAAAAAAGGCGGAACAGCTGCGATTTATGAAAACGGTTATATCACCATTAAAAAAGGAGACTGGAAAATACGTGTAGACAAGGTCACCCACGTTCCCATCACCTTTGGAGGAAGTGTTGATTTCATGATCCAGAATGTCCTGGCCGCTACATTGGCTGCTTTTCTTTGCGGTTATAAAATAGAAGATATCCGTATGTCCCTGGAAACATTTATCCCTTCTGCCGCTCAAACACCAGGCCGTATGAACATCTTCAAATTTAAAGAGTTCCAGATCCTGGTTGATTTCGCCCACAATCCAGATGGTTTTAACGGCATCAAGGATTATCTAAAAACGATTGAAGCAACAGAACATGTTGGTGTCATTTCGGGTACCGGAGACCGCCGGGATGAAGACATTAAAGAAACAGCCCGAATCGCAGCTCAAATGTTCGACAAGATCATCATCTGCCAGGAAAAGTACCTGAGAGGCAGAAATCAACAGGAACTGATCGACTTACTGCTGGCCGGCATCCATGAGATCAAACCAGACATGGAAGTAACGATCAACAACAATGGAGAAGATTGTCTCAGATACATTATCGCTACAGCCAAATCCGGATCGTTTATTACTATTCTGAGTGACACGATTGACAATGCCATACATAAGGTAACAGAATACCTGGATAAAGAATTCGGGGTTTAAAACAAAAAAGGCACAGCCATCAACAGCTGTGCCTTTAATTTCATCATGACCTTATTTAATCCTTGATCTTTCCAAGAGGAAAATACCCCAAATGAATATCATCAGCAGGAAGACCCGGAGCCTTTGTGATCCTAAGACTATAAGCCTCCTTGATCCCTTTCGGCAAAATCTCCATAATTTCAAAAATATCATCTACATCCACTCCATACTTGTCATCGATATGGGAGGTCGCACCTGAAAATCCGGTATGACGGTAAAAAGCACTCTCTTTTGCCTGTCGTGTAGCATCAGCCAGGTTTGGAGCGACAACAACCATCTTATAATGAGGCTCATCAAATTCTCCTTGTTTGTACCCTCCTAAATTGATAAAGAACAATTTTTGCGCCGGCTCTTCAGCATTATTATTCTTTTCAACAATTTCTATCCGGTAACCATCTACCTCAGTCACTTCCCGCCAGGCATCCATGTGAATCTTTTCTTTCGCCTCCGGCCAGAAATCCAGAATACCCGGAACAGTCTCCTTAAGGGTTTTACTTACTGTAAAGAAAACATCATGCTGTTCGGTATGTCTTCCCGCAGGCTTGCAACCCAACATGATCATAAATAATTTATAGGATTCCATCATTGAATTTATTAAGATTTCGCGTAGATATCATTGATGATCTTTGCCAGACGGATTCCACCTTTCAGCAATTGCTCATTAACGGTATCGATATAATCAAAATTATACCGGTAGCTCAATTTATCATCTGGCTTGATATGATCATAAATTCTATTGCAGATCATATAAGACTCATAAACGCAATCCTGTAAAGAAGTTGCAGACCAGGTTTTGAACTGTTCCCGTGTTGGATGGTTAATGGCAGCCGCATATTCTGTATAACTCAATTGCTGATAGTCAACCAAGCCTTCGTCCCAAACTTTATGCAGGTTGGATTTCTGCCCAAACCAGGTTACACTAATTTTATTACCACCAAGGTCTTCTTTTCTTGCGGTATGCATAGGCTGATGAAGGTCGCCAACCAGATGGATCAGAATTCTCAGGGCCATTCTTTTCTGATCTGTATTGCTCTGCGGATTTTTTAAGATGGATACCATTTCCGGAATCTTATTAAACACATTAGGCCCCTTCTCCGTATTCAGGAACTGATAGACACCTGGCTGGTCCAGACCACCCGGTAAGTTCACATAGTGCCATGCATTCAGGTAGTTGAAAGAGGTGTCAGATTTTATAAAGTCGGGCCAGTTGGCTGCCATAGCCATAGATTCTGACCCAAGTACCTTTTGTACCCCTTTTCGTGCCTTAGCGGTCAGGTAATAATCTGCCACTTGCCCAACTACGCGATGGCCAATCATTCCCCAGGCAGAAGCCTTTACCGGAAAATACGCTATGGCTGCAATCATCAACCCCGCTTTTATTTTATTCTTTATTGAATATATCTTCATCTCTATAATTCTTTTTGCTCGCAAACAATGCGTTCTTTAAGGTTTAGGTTCAGGTCTCTCTGATCACTGATGCTTTCCAGCTGTATACTTTCAGGCTTTGCAGATTTAATCAGAAAACTCTTGGAAAACCTCCCTGTCTGATAACAACCGGAAACCTTCTGTTTATAATTGGCCTTGGTAAAGGTCCCTTCCAGAAACAGACTATCTGCCCGTACGGCATAAACTCCTTTGGCATATTCTTTCCAAACCCCAGCATTAAAACAGGAATCTGAATAATAATTCACTTTGGAGTGCGTAACCATATCTACATAGAAAGAATCGCATGTAAACTTAAATTTGTGCTGCGTATAGTTGAGCAGATGGGCCGAATTGGCAATACTGTCCTGGTTCCATACCCCCTGAAGGAAGGCCTCTCCTTTACCCTGTACATTAGGCAATCTTCTACAGGAAACCATCACGCCAGTCAATAAAAGGAAAAAGAAGAGGTTTCTCATCATCAAACTTCCCAATTATTTTAAACTACCCACCATATCTTCCGGTCTTACCCACTCGTCAAACTGCTCACTGGTCAATAAGCCCAGTTCTACGGCTGCCTCACGGAGTGTTTTATTCTCTTTATGTGCTTTTTTGGCAATCTTTGCCGCATTTTCATAGCCAATATGAGGGTTTAATGCTGTAACCAGCATCAGGGAATTTTCAAGGTGTTTCTTAATTTCCGGAAGGTTTGGTAATATACCAGCAGCACAATGATCATTGAAAGAGACACAAGCATCACCGATTAAACGACCCGACTGCAATACATTAGCTGCAATAACCGGTTTGAATACATTCAATTCAAAATGTCCTGTACTTCCGCCCACACTTACTGCCACATCATTTCCGATCACCTGCGCACAAACCATGGTCAAAGCCTCCGGTTGTGTCGGATTCACTTTACCTGGCATAATGGATGATCCTGGCTCATTATCAGGGATAATAATTTCTCCGATACCAGAACGGGGACCAGAACTTAACATCCTTACATCATTGGCTATCTTCATTAAAGAAACCGCCACTCTTTTATATGCACCAGAAAGCTCCACCATTGCATCATGTGCAGCAAGCGCCTCAAATTTATTTGGAGCTGTTACAAAAGGCAGACCAGTCAGTTCAGCAATTTTTTTCGCTACCAACACATCATACCCTTTTGGTGTATTTAAACCTGTACCTACCGCAGTACCGCCAAGGGCAAGTTCGCTGATCATAACAAGGGCATTTTTAATCGCTCTTATGCCATTCGTAATCTGCTGGGCATAACCAGAAAATTCCTGACCCAAAGTTAAAGGCGTTGCATCCATAAAATGCGTACGTCCTGTTTTCACAATCGATGCAAATTCAACAGCCTTGGCACTTAAAGTTACCTGCAGTTTTTCCAGACCGGGAAGCGTAACTTCTGAGGCTTGTTTATAAGCTGCAATATGCATTGCAGTAGGGTAAGTATCGTTAGAAGACTGTGATTTATTCACGTCATCATTCGGGTGAAGGACTTTCTTTGCATCGCCCAGCTCACCTCCGTTGATTACGTGTCCGCGGTAAGCAATCACCTCATTGGCATTCATATTACTTTGGGTACCTGAACCGGTCTGCCAGATCACCAGGGGAAACTGATCATCCAGTTTACCTGCAATAACTTCATCACAAGCTTTAACAATCAGGTCTTTTTTATCAGCCGCCAGTACGCCCAGTTCCTGGTTCGCCAATGCTGCAGCCTTTTTTAAATAACCAAAAGCATGTATTATTTCCTTAGGCATAGATGCCTCCGGACCAATTTTAAAATTATTACGTGACCGTTCAGTTTGTGCTCCCCAATATTTATCGGAAGGCACCTGCACTTCACCCATGGTATCATGTTCCGTTCTAAAATTCATAATCTTATAAGTTTTGCTGCAAATTTAAGGTTTATCTTCATATGGAAATGTAATGAAGATGATAATGTTTAAAACTCTTTTACGTTAAAAGGAGTATTATTTCTTATTTTTCCAGCTTTTAAAAAGAACTTATCAATTCATGACCTACCGTAATATTCTGGCCGTGGCTGTTATGGCCACTTTTCTATTTACAAATTGCTCTTCCTCCAATAAAAAAGCCGCTGCTGATCCCCGCGTAAGAACTAAAAATGACGATAAAGCCGACAGTCTTTTACTTGTTTATAATCCTGCAAAAGGAGATAAATTTATAGCAGATTTTGTACAGAATTTACATAAGAAATATGGATTTAACGGCAATATGCTGGTGGCCAAAGACGGCAAGATCATTTATGAAAAAGCGATAGGATGGGCAGACTATCTGCACAGGGACAGCCTGAAAATCAATTCAGAATTTGAACTCGCTTCGGTAACCAAAACTTTCACCAGCGTAGCCATTATGCAGCTCATCGAAAAAGGAAAGCTTTCTTTAAAAGATGACGTGAAGAAATTCTTCCCGAATTTCCCCTATGATGGGATCAATATTAAAATGTTGCTTTCTCACCGCAGCGGAATGATGAATTATGTCTATTTCACAGACGGGATCTGGAAAGACAAGAAAAAACCCATGAGCAATATGGATGTTATGAACCTGATTGCCGAATATAAGCCTGCACGTTATGCAGCCCCCGACACCCGTTTCCATTACAACAATTCCAATTTCATGGTCCTCGGTGCCATTATAGAAAAAGTAACCGGAAAGAAATATGCCGATTATATGATGGAGAATGTATTCAAACCAGCAGGCATGAAGCATACTCATGTTTACTCTACCACAGTATACCCAAAAATTCCTGTTGATGTTGTTGGCCACGACCGCACCTGGAGATACTCTGTTGTTCAGAATTTCCTGGACGGGCCTGTAGGCGACAAAGGGATTTACAGCACAGTACACGACCTTGTTTTATATGACAATGCCTTACGCACAGGCAGACTGCTAACCAAGCCAAGTCTGGACTCTGCTTATACCGGTCATAATAAAGCCATCAACGGACATTTTAACTATGGCTATGGCTGGAGAATGTTTGACGGGGAAAACGGCAGAAAAGTTGTTTATCACACCGGCTGGTGGCATGGATTCAGACATATTTATGTTCGTGACCTGGATAAGAATATCGTCGTGATCTTCCTGGGCAACCTGACCAACGGAAGTTTACTCCACTTAGATGACCTGTATAAATACCTGAAAATGCCGGTGATCCGCAAAGGTGCTTATTCCGGAAATGGATCACTGCCTGGCAGCGATGAAGACTAATCAGGAGATCTTATCGAAAGATATCCCCTTGTTCTTTTTCTCCAGGTAAGAACGTAACAGATGATTTTGAGGAAGTGAAAGTGTTGGATCTTCCTCAAACACTTCTATAATGGTGTTTCTGGCCTCCTGAAGGATCACCTGATCTTTAGCCAGATCTGCAAGCTTGAGATCCAGTACACCACTTTGCTGGATACCTGATAAATCTCCCGGCCCCCTCAATTGTAAATCGGTTTCCGAAATCTCGAATCCGTTATTCGTCCGGACCATGGTTTCCAGCCGAAGTTTCCCCTCCTTGGTCAGCTTATTTCCAGACATCAGGATGCAAAAAGATTGTTCGGCCCCTCTTCCAACACGCCCCCTAAGCTGGTGCAGTTGTGACAAGCCAAAACGCTCGGCATGCTCAATCACCATGACCGATGCATTAGGTACGTTTACTCCAACTTCAATTACTGTGGTAGCGACCATGATCTGGGTTTTACCCTCTACAAAAAGCTGCATTTCAAACTGCTTATCGGCATTGGACATCTTACCGTGAACAATACTGATTTGAAAGTCGGGCAAGGGGAATTGATAGCGCATTTGTTCTATGCCTGCCTCCAGATAGAGCAAATCCAGTTTTTCACTTTCTTTAATCAGCGGATATACCACATAAACCTGGCGTCCCTTTCTGATTTCTTCTTTCATAAAGCCAAACATCCGCAAACGCTGCCCTTCAAAAAGATGCCTCGTCTCTATAGGCTTCCTGCCGGCAGGAAGCTCATCAATAACCGAAACGTCCAGATCACCATATAAAGTCATCGCCAGTGTTCTGGGAATAGGTGTAGCCGTCATGACCAGGATATGTGGAGGCACACTATTCTTTCTCCAGAGTTTAGCCCTCTGTTCTACACCAAAACGATGCTGTTCATCAATCACCACTAAACCCAGGTTCTTAAACTGAACCTTATCCTCAATCAGCGCATGGGTACCTACGAGAATATCTATCTCTCCGTTTTCCAGTTGCTGATGCAGCAGATTGCGCTGCTTCTTGGTGGTGCTTCCGGTTAACACAGCCACCTTTACAAAATCCTCTTTAACCAGAGAAACCAATGACTGGTAATGCTGACGGGCAAGGATCTCCGTAGGCGCCATCATACAAGCCTGATAGCCGTTATCGTTGGCCAGCAGCATACTCATTAAAGCCACAATTGTTTTTCCGCTTCCTACATCCCCCTGTACAAGCCTGTTCATTTGTGCACCTCTTTGTGTATCCAGACGAATCTCTTTGATCACCCTCTTTTGGGCATTGGTCAATTCAAAAGGAAGGATTTCTCTGTAAAAAGTGTTGATCTTATCGCCCACCTTATCAAAGACTGCTCCTTTAAATTTCAGGGTCCGCTGTTGTTTACTGTTCAGCAGCTGAAGCTGTATAAAAAAAAGTTCCTCAAACTTAAGCCGCCGTTCCGCATCCTGTAATGACTGGGTATTTGCAGGAAAGTGGATATTTTGTAATGCCTCTCTTCTACGAACGAGTTTATACTTATCTGTAATATAACCCGGCAAAGTTTCCTTAACCTCACGGATGTGCTGCTCAATCAACAAACTTTGAAGTTTCTGAATCCCCTTGCTATCCAGAAAATGTTTCTTTAATTTTTCTGTTGAATTATAAATAGGCTGCAAGGTCAGGTTTCCTGTAATGCCTGCCGGCCTGGGATAATTTTCAAGTTCAGGATGTGAAATACTGAAAGTCCCGTTAAACATATTCGGTTTACCGAAAACGATATATACCTTACCCCGCAGCACATTTTCCTCGACCCATTTCAGGCTCTGGAACCAGACCAGCTCCATACTCCCTGTTTCATCTGTAAGCCTGGCAACAATTCTTCTTTTGTGCTTATCGCCAATGATCTGCCGGTCTGTAATCCTTCCTATGATCTGAACCAGCGGCTGATCTGGCTGAAGCTCATTAATCTTATAAAAGCGGGTACGATCTATGTAACGAAACGGATAATAGTTTAACAGCTGGACATAAGAAAAAATGCCCAACTCTTTTTTCAAGAGTTCGGCACGTTTAGGTCCAACACCTTTCAGGTATTCAATAGGCGACTCTAATACTTCTGTCAGCAAAACAACTCCGGTTTCAAAGTGTTAAGCTATGCTTTAAAAGCAACTACAGAGATCTCGACATTGACACCTTTAGGCAAACCTTTTACAGCAACAGTTTCCCTTGCCGGAAAGTCTTTTAGAAAATAAGACCCGTAGACCTCGTTCACTTCATTAAACAGGCTCATGTCTGATAGGAAGATGGTTGTTTTAAGAATATGTTCAAATCCAAATCCAGCTTCTAACAGTACTGCATGAAGGTTGCGCATCACTTGCTGTGTTTCTTCTGCCAGAGAGCTCTGGTTCAATTCGCCTGTAGCCGGGTTAATGGCGATCTGTCCTGAAACATAAAGAAAACCATTGGCTAAAACGGCCTGGCTATAAGGCCCGATTGGAGCTGGTGCATCACTTGTTTGTATAATCTGTTTCATCTGTTTATTTATATTTTTTATATCAGAAGGAGTTTATGCTGAATAAAAACCATCTCTGTTTCATCTACAACAAAGATTGAATCAATTTCCATAGGATACCTGCAAGAAAGATAAGTATAGCCAGTGCATTGATAAAATGCATGATTTTAATATTAATATTAGTTGGCCGGCTATCGTCTTTCTTTCTGAAGAAGTACATACACAAATGTATAAATAAAAAAAGAGGGCTCCGAAATCGGAGCCCTCTTTTTTTTGTATGTTCTTAAGAAAGATTAGTTTCTTGAAGATTCAACACGACGGTTTTGGATACGACCTTCTTCAGTATCGTTAGAAGCAACTGGGTTAGCTTCACCATAACCTTTAGTTACTACAGCGCTAGAATTAACACCAGAGTTTACTAAGTAAGTTTTAACAGAGTTAGCTCTGTCTTTAGATAATTTCAAGTTATATGCAGCAGTACCTTCGCTTGAAGCATAACCTTTTAAAGTTACTTTACCACCGTTTTCACGTAATCCTGAAGATAATTTATCTAAGATTGGATAAGACTCAGTTTTTAAAACTGAACTGTTGAATTCAAATTGGATTGGCTCGAAACCAGTTACATTGCTAGTAACAGGAGCTACAACAGATGCTTTTGGAAGTGGACATCCAGATCCGTCAACAGCAGTACCAGCTGGAGTTCCAGGGCATTTGTCAAACTGATCAGCTACACCATCACCATCTGAATCTTTTTTCAAATCTTCAACTGATTTTTCTACGTTAGAAACACGAGTTTTAAGTGCTTCAACTTCTTGACGCAATGAAGGATCTTTCAATTCATCATACATCAAAGCCAATGGATTCACCCATTCCAAATCTGGTTTAGATTTAGAACCCAGAGAGAACTCAAGACCAGCATATCCGTAAGAGAATTTGTCTTTAGTAGTTCCTTTTGCATAAACTCCGTCTAAGTTATCACCGTCAACAAAGTGCATAGTATAACCTAAGTTGAAAGCAACACGGTCAGAAACTTTAAATTTCACACCAGCACCAACTGGGATGTAAGATTCTTTAACGTAAGTTTTGTCGTGGTTATCACCAGCTTTATCTTTCCAGTCAGTAACTGTTCCGTTTGCAGCAGTAACTTTAGGTGCATAAGCAGCTAAACCGTAACCAAGAGATACGAAGAAGTTAACTGAATTTTCGCGACGTAAAAAGTCAACAGTTGCAACGTTAACAACACCTCTTAAGTCAGCAGCATAAGCCAATTGAGTTTCAAATGATTTTACACCATTTGCAACACCACCTGGCATGTCTTTGTTAGTACCAGAGATTTTTCCGCGGAAAATGTTACCTTCCAGACCAAATGCATGACCTAATTGTTTTTTCAAAGACAATCCGTAACCTAAGTTAACTTCAGCATTTTTGAAATCGTTAGAACCACCGATAGCAACGAACGGAGATAAAACTCCCGCGTTTACACCGATTGACCAGGTTCTGTACTGGCCCCTTCCACCAAATACCTTGGCCGAAGACGGGGAAGCAGCAGGAGCATCCTGTGCATTAACAAGAGTCGTAGCTCCCATTAAAGCAACAAAAGAAACTGCCAGACCCTTTTTTAAAGTAGAATAATTCATGATTTTCTTTTTTTTAAGGTTAAACAAATTTTAATTGTATAATTTTTTTGTGTAGCAAAATTAAACAAATTTTTAAATTCTCAAACACTTATACAAACACTGTTCCAAACTTGAAAACAAAGACAAAATAGGCTTATAAAAACCATAATTGATTCATAACCAGTGTAACATATACACATACATTAAATAAATAAACTTCACATAGTGACCATAAACAACTACATAACAAGCTTTTAGATCACAACTGACATCTGCCAAAAAAAGACTGATCTGATTTTGTCATAAAAAATTCATTTCCGGAGATTGTTCTTCCTGATTAAACTATTGAGGTTGATTCTTGAATTAAACACCCTTATACTATACAAGAGTCCACTTTTTTATACAGACTTATGGTCCCACTGGTCCACAAATCTGTAAATATTAAAACCAGGCTCTAACATGGCCGTTCGCAGATCCTTTCTCAATTTCACCCGGTCGATATCAGACATTCTATAATGCTGCAAAATCTTAAACGCTTTTTCAGCCATCAGATATGGCTTTCTATCGTTACCGGATTTTAAAGGTTTCATCAGCCAGGAACAAAATTCAGCAACACCTTCATTTTTATCCGCAACAGTCTTAAAAACAGGCACAACCGGATCCTGCTGTCGCAGCAGTTTTCTGAGGTTATTCGCAAATGTATCTGCACCTTCCCGATCTGCCTTGTTGACCACAAAGGCCTGCGCAATTTCCATCAATCCCGATTTGATGTTCTGAATCTCATCTCCCGATTCGGGAACCAGCACCACAACCGTACGATCTGCCAACCCAGCAATTTCCAGCTCCGATTGTCCCACACCAACCGTTTCCACCAAAATCAGGTCAAAACCCGCGGCCCTCATCACATCCACCATCTCAATAGTCTTTGCTGAAATTCCCCCCAAAGCGCCCCTTGTCGCCACAGAACGGATATAAACGTTCGGATTATTGAATTGCTGTGCCATCCGTATCCGGTCTCCAAGCAAAGAACCGAAATTGAACGGAGAAGTAGGATCAACCGCCAAAATGGCAATTCTTTTGTTTTTCAAGACCAAATGAGAAGTAATCGCATTAACCAATGTGCTCTTTCCCGCACCCGGGGGGCCGGTAATCCCAATAACCGGCACATTTTCCCTGGCAGGGAGCTGACGGAGCAGATGTCCCGCAGGAGCAATATCGTTCTCCACCAGGGTTAAAGCCCTGGCCAGCGCAATAAAGCTTCCTTGTTTTATTCCCTCCAGGAGGGCATCACTGGTATTCATTTCAAAATCCTCTACGCAAAGAAATGGAATTTCCTGATAATTTGCAGAGTTTATAATGAAGTGGTAGCTTAGCACATTATTTCAACCATGTCCATACCAAAAATCATACATCAAACTTTTAAATCAGAAAAATTGCCCTTCCTTACCCGATGGCATATTTCAAGATTTAGAAAAAAGAACCCTGACTACCATTATGAGTTCTACGATGATGCAAGGATAGAGCGGTTTCTTGAACAGGAATATGATGTGCAGACCCTGGAACTCTACCAGAGATTAAACATAGGCGCGGCCAAAGCAGATTTTTTCAGATATGCTGTTTTGTTAAAAAAAGGCGGAGTCTACCTGGATATTGACAGCAGTATAAAAGGAAGTCTTAATAATTTTATAAGACCAGACGATACCGCCATCATTTCCGAAGAAGGAAACCCAGGCCTTTATGTACAATGGGCTTTGGTTTATGCGGCCAACCACCCCTTTCTTCAGCGCACCATAGAGCTCGTTTGCGACAACATCAAACACAACAGATACCCGCATGATGTCCATAAAATGACAGGCCCCACTGCTTATACCAGTGCCATAAATCAATGTCTGGCAGAATATCCCAATACCCCTTACCGTTTATTGGGCGTAGACTATAATGGGCACCTTAAATTTAAGTACCCACTCAGCAAACTCTCCCTCTATAAAAAAGGAGAACACTGGAAAAAATTACAACAAACACAACCTGTTCTCCGCGCGAAATAGGTTTCTTATGATCATCGTCCAGGCCAAAAATTATAAAAAGGCAATGAACCAAATAAAAACGCAACTCTTTTTAGAAAAGTTATTCAACAACAGGAAATTCATTTTTTCTGTATGGGTTATATTGGCCATCGTGGCTACCTTAAAACAATTAAGATCAGGAGCTGAGCACAACAACTACCTTATTTTTACCCATACATTTTACCATGCGCTAGACCGCCTCAACCTGTACCTGAGGTACCCGGCAGAGTATGGCGACATGAACCATTACGGGCCGTTGTTCGCCTTAATCATTGCCCCTTTTACCCTGTTCCCTAAATTTGTCGGAATGTTCCTCTGGCAAATTGTAAACATCTCTGCCTTATTCTATGCAGTGTCTACGCTTCCCTTAAAAAACCCAAAAGTGACCGCGGTTTACTGGATCATTAGTAATGAATTGCTTTCTTCATTATTCTCCTTTCAAATCAATCCCTCTATCACGGCCATCATTATACTTTCGTATACCATGATCAATAAGAAGAACAATTTCTTCGCAGCATTTCTGATCTTCCTGGGAACTTATATAAAGCTATATGGCATCGTCGGACTGGCGTTCTTTTTCTTTGTCAAGGAGAAACCGAAATTTATTGCCTATTGCGTTTTTTGGGCTGTAGTTTTCCTGATCCTCCCTATGTTTTTCTTTACTCCTGAATACATCATTCAGTGTTATAAAGACTGGTCCGTTTCATTGGCGGCAAAACAACTGGAAAATGCAACCCTTGTTTCCTGGCAGGATGTGTCTATTATGGGCATTTTCAGGAGAACATTGCAAGATCCAACGATTCCAAACTGGCCCTTTTTATTAGGCGGGATTATTCTGTTTTGCCTCCCTTATCTGAGGATTAAACAGTATAGATCCGAAACCTTCAGATTGATGTACCTGGCTTCAACCTTGATTTTCACTGTTGTTTTCAGTAACTCTTCCGAATCCCAGACTTATATCATCGCTTTCACCGGGGTGGCCATTTGGTTTATCATCCAGGACAGACCGGTCAAACCCGAGATCATTGCCTTGTTTATTTTCTCGATTATCTTCACCACACTGGCACTCACAGACTTTATTCCCAGATATATCCGCGACAACTACATCATGCGCTATTCGCTTAAAGCCCTTCCCTGCGCGCTCATCTGGTTCTACCTCAGTTATCAGCTCCTCTCCAAAAATTTCCTGAACAAAGAAGAACCCGCAGTAACCGAAACCCTATCTTTGTAAATGAACAGAAAAACAGCAGCAATGAAAGTTACCGGCTTCACCTTTATCAGAAATGCAATTGTAAACGACTATCCTGTAAGTGAAGCCATTCGTTCGGTGCTGCCCCTGTGTGACGAATTTGTTGTTGCCCTGGGCAACTCTTCAGATGAAACCGCAGCATTGGTCAAAAGTATTGCCCCCGGTAAAATACGAATTATTGATACCATTTGGGATGACGCTTTACGCGAAGGGGGCAAAGTCTTTGCCTTAGAAACAGACAAGGCAATAGCGGCTATTTCTCCCGACACGGACTGGATGATTTATATCCAGGGAGATGAGTGTATTCACGAAAAATACCTTCCCCTGATCCGCAGAGAGATGGAAGAAAATCTGAACGACAAAAACATCGAAGCACTGCTTCTAAAATACCGTCATTTCTATGCTTCCTACGACTATCTTGCCGAATCCAGACGCTGGTATCGACGGGAAGTGCGCATACTCAAAAATATACCCGGCATCCACTCCTACAGAGACGCGCAAGGATTTCGCATCAATGACAGGAAGCTCCATGTTAAACTGATTGACGCCTATATTTACCACTATGGCTGGGTTAAAACCCCAAAAGCACTGCAGGGAAAAGTCAGAAATTTCAATCAGTTCTATCAAACAGAATCCTGGATAGAAGAAAATCTTCCTGTTCAAAACACCTTTGATATGCGCAATGCAGACCGATTGGTTAAATTTAAGGAAACACACCCCGCAGTTATTCAGGACAGAATTAAGGCAACGAACTGGTCCTTCGACCAGGACATTACCAAAATGACCCCTAAAATGAACTTTCGAAGAAGAGTCCTCCAGAAAATAGAAGACCTGACAGGCATTCGGTTATTCGAATACCGAAACTATAAAATCGTTAAATAATGAAGAAAAGCCTATCCATCGTTATTCCAAATTATAATGGCAAACATCTTATGGAAGCTTACCTGCCCTCTGTGATTACAGCAGCAGAACAGGCAGATGTGCCTTACGAAATTATTGTTATAGACGATGGATCAAAAGACGACAGCATATCTTTCCTGAAAAACGCCTACCCGGAAATTAAACTTCTCATTAACGATCAAAACAGGGGCTTCTCCTATACTTGCAATCAAGGCATAAAAGCCGCAGTCTATGAACTCACCTTCCTGTTAAATTCCGATGTCAGGCTAAGTGCAGATTATTTCGAAAAGCAATGGTCCTATTTTCAGCAAGAGGATACTTTTGGGGTAATGGGCTGTATTATGAAAGCAGATGGCAGCAAGATTGAAGATGCAGCACGTATATTGTTCCGCAAAGGCTGCAGGCTTAAAGCAAACCGCTTTTATTACAGCAAGGACCCGCAAGATCAACAAGTATTCACCGCTTATCTGTCTGGAGCGAATGCCCTTGTAGACACCAGGAAACTTAAAGCATTAAATGGCTTCGATGAAATTTATTCTCCCTTTTCTTCTGAAGACTCAGATCTTTCTTTAAGGGCATGGCTATTGGGCTGGAAATGCTATTATGAACACCGGTCTGTTTGTTTTCACCAGGTGAGCGGCAGTACCAGCACCCAACTCAAGTCTACCTTCATGAAGAAAATCTATTTCAGGAACAGGTTTATTTTTCACAGCATCCATCTTGAAGGGTTCAGAGCTCTGATCTGGCCTGCTTACTTAGTCCTATTGGAGGTTTTGCCAAAACTCATTCTCGGCAAAAGCTGGATGTACGCAAGCTATAAAGAATATCTGCAGCACCTTCCTCAAATACGGGCATCCAGAAAAAGATTGGCTGCTTTAAAAGAACAATACCAATCCTCACTTGAAGTTCAGGATGTTATTAACTTCATTAACAAATCTGTAGCAGAGAAGTCTGTTCAATACCTCTAAGCAGCATTTGTCTTTATTAAAAATAGAAAACGTAACTTTGCTCCCTAATTTTTTTTGATGAAAACATATTTTCGTTTATTATCCTTTGCAAAACCCATAGAGAAATTTGCGATACCCTATATCATAGCAACCCTACTCTCGGTTATATTTGGAGTATTAAACCTGACCCTTCTTTCACCGCTTTTCCAGACCCTCATTTCGGTTGATTCAAAAACGGCACACAAAGTTACTAAAACCTCCACCTCTGCCTTTGATATTACAGGCAAGTTCGGAGATTTTGTGAACAATTCCATTAACACGCACGGCCCCATACCCACCCTGACTTATGTCTGTGTCATTATAGTTGTCTCCGTCTTATTGTCTAATATCTTCAGGTATTTTTCCCAGCGGATTATGGAAGATCTTCGGGTCCATACACTATTGAATCTCCGTAAAACTGTATTCAATAATGTGATGAACATGCATGTTGGTTTTTTCAATAACGAACGCAAAGGAGACATTATTTCTAAGGTCGCTTCAGATGTTCAGGTGGTGCAATTTACAGTAACCAATACTTTGCAGGTGGTGTTCAAAGAACCACTTACACTCATTTTTTACATTATTGTGCTCTTGTCCATTTCGGTAAAACTTACATTATTCTCTTTGATGGTTATCCCGATCTCCGGATTTATCATTAGTAAAATTGTCAAAAGGATAAAACAACAAGCTAAAGCCGCGCACGAATCTTTCGCAAAAATGATCGGGTTCCTGGATGAAGCGCTGGGTGGCATAAAAATCATCAAAGCTTTCAATGCAAGCGAAAGAATAAAAGATAAGTTTCAGGCAGAAAACGTGTTCTATTCTAATTTGAACAGAAAGATGATCAGAAGGCAGCAGCTAGGCTCTCCAGTGTCTGAGTTTTTAGGCGTGGTTATGGTTTCTTTCATTGTCTGGTATGGAGGTACATTGATCATGAGCCACGAACCAGGAGCGCTTTCCACCAACCAGTTTATTGCGTATATCGCTATCTTCTCACAGGTAATGAGACCGGCTAAAGCACTGACCGATTCATTTGCAGGAATACATTCCGGGATTGCGGCCGGAGAAAGGGTTCTGGAACTCATCGATACGAAGCCCGCACTGGTCAATAAACCCGGAGCAGCCAGAGTGGAAGGATTTCATCAGGCATTAAGCCTGGAACACGTTTCCTTTAACTATGGAACAAAAGAGGTGTTAAAAGATATCAACCTAACCATACCGAAAGGGAGTACCGTAGCACTCATAGGTCCATCTGGCGGAGGAAAGAGTACACTAATGGACCTCATTCCACGCTTTCATGACCCTAAATCTGGTGTGATTAAAATTGACGGAAGAGCCTATGAAGAACTTACCGTAGAAAGTATCCGGGAGCAAATGGGTATTGTGAACCAGGAATCTTTCCTGTTTAACGATACTATCTTCAATAACATCGCATTCGCCAAACCAGAAGCCACAGAGGAAGAAGTTATAGCAGCAGCCAAAATTGCCAATGCGCATGAATTTATTCTGCATACCGAAGAGGGCTATCAAACTTTTGTTGGAGACCGTGGAAACCGCTTATCCGGCGGACAAAGACAACGTGTCTGTATTGCGAGAGCTGTACTGGCCAATCCACCGATCATGCTTTTAGATGAAGCCACCTCAGCTTTGGATACGGAATCAGAAAAACTGGTACAAGATGCTTTAAATAACCTCATGAAAAACCGTACCTCCATTGTAATTGCTCATCGGCTGAGTACCATACAGCACGCAGACACCATTGTGGTGATTGACAAAGGAGTAATCGTAGAAACCGGAAAGCACTCAGAACTTATGGCTGCAAACGGACTTTACAGACGGCTGATAGATATGCAAACATTTACAGATTAAGACATGACTTCTCTGCCCTCACTTCCCAAAGTCAGTATTGTAATCGTTGTCAGAAATGCAGTAAATACAATCGAAAAAGCAATTAAAAGTGTCCTGGGACAGGAATACAGCAGCTTTGAGTTGATTATTTTGGATGGGCTCTCCACAGATGGCACCATCGGGATCATTGAAAAATATATGCCCGAAATTGCCTTTTTCTCCTCAGAAAAAGACAACGGGATTTACGACGCGATGAATAAATCCATAAAAAACTGTTCCGGTGAGTGGATTTATTTTCTGGGTGCGGATGACGAGCTCATGGACCAACATGTCTTATCGAAGGTTTTTAGCCATAGGCCTAAGGAAAACGAGATTCTGTATGGAGATGCTTATTATCTTCACAAAAAAACCGTGCGGTTTGGTAAAATGAACAGATACAGTTTAAGTAAACATAATTTCAATCATCAAACCGTTTTCTATCCATCCAGTGTATTTGAAAAATATACTTATCAGACTAAATATAAAATATGGGCAGATTATTTTGTAAATATCCAGTTATACTTTAAAAGTAATTATAATTTCACCTATATCCACCTGGTCGTCTCAAAGTTTAATGACCTGGGCACTTCCGGAGCAAGCGTTGTAGATACAGCCTTTGAAGAAGACCGGGTACAGATTACCAAAGAGATTTTCCCACCAGATGTCTACATATTCTATACGGCAAGAAATATCTTCCGCAGTATACAAAAAATGCTCAGATAAGAATCCTCACCATAACGATCAATCCCATGAAAGCAGCCTTTACGATTTGTACAAACAACTACCTTGCACAAGCCCGGATTCTCTTCTCCTCTATACAGAAATTTGCAAAAGATTATACATGCTATTTGTTCCTGGTAGATGAACTGCATCCCGAAATCGATTATAAAGATTTTCCTGGTATTGAATTTATTCTGGCCAAAACACTCCCTATAGAATTCCCCGGCCTGATCAAAAAATACGATATTGTTGAGCTGAATACTTGCATCAAAGCCTCCGCCTTTAAACACCTATTTAATGAAAAAGGAGCAGAAATCGTACATTATTTTGATCCGGACATTGAATTGTTTGACGATATCACCCACCTTGATGTTCATTTTGAACAAGCCTCTATTCTCTTAACTCCTCATATCATAACGCCTATCCCCTGGCAGGACGGCTCACCCAATGAGAATCTATTTTTGAACCACGGTTTATACAATCTGGGTTACCTTGGACTTACAAATAAAGGTGATTATATGAAGCTTCTGGACTGGTGGGAAGACAGAACCTTGAATATGGGTTACAATAGAACACGGCACGGACTCTTTGTTGACCAGTTATGGATCAATTATGTCCCACTATTTTTTCCCGGATCAACTAAAATCTTGTTTGATCAAGGTTGCAACATGGGCCCATGGAACTTACACGAGCGCTCTTTAAGCCATAAAGACAATAAATTCTTTGTAAATGACAGCGTATCCTTAAAATTCTACCACTTTAGTTCTTATAAGTACAACCAACATGAAATTTCCGGAAACTACCGGTATACATTTACAAGCAATCCCGATGTAAAGCCACTTTATGATTTATATCAGGAAAAAATGATTGCCTCCGGAGTGAAGCTGTATTCAGGAAAGAAATGGGCTTATGAACAGAAAAAGTCATTTCTTTCTAAACTTCTAAAGAAGAAAAAATAAAATAACCTGCTCATGAGTTTAAAAAAGATCGGCAGATGGATTGAGATGCAAAACAACAGTACAGGATTTGAGATCGTCCAAAAATATTATTCAAAAAAAGAGGAAGGCCAGTCTGTACATCTATTTTCACCTGGTTTTCTCTTGCTGTACCTGAAAAGGCTTTTCTTGAGTTTTCTCCGTTTATTCAGGCGGAATAAAACAACTTCCGGGAGCTTAGCCTCCCCTTCCATAAAGGCCTTTTTATTTAGATTACTAGGTTTTTATACTTTGGGTGATGCCCGTTCTGACTTACAAAAGGAGCATATGCCTCTGGCATTTCCGAATTTTTCGAATCCCCTGGTTTCCATCATTATTTCGTCATCCGATGACTTTATATATACTTATAATATTCTTCGTACAATTCTGAAAAACACAACAGGTATTTCCTATGAAATTATCCTGCTCTCTGATCGTTCCACAAAGCAAAATGATGATTTTTTTACCTCGACACCTATAATCCATATTCATGATGATGAGAAAAAAGGATTTACATTTCTAAAAAATCATGCTGCAGGAAATGCAAAGGGAGAGTTTCTGTGTTTTCTTGACAACAATATTTTAGTAGGAGAAAAATGGCTGGAAAACCTCTTGAATGTATTCAAATTTGATCCAAAAGCGGGTGTAGCAGGACCAAAACTTATCTATCCTTATGGCTTACTTAAAGCAGCCGGCAGCTTTATAGACCCGGCAGGTGAGCGCATTTATCGTGGCCAATACAAAGATGCTGAAGCGTTTAAATACAATTACCTCAGTGAAACAGGTTATTGTTCCTCCGCCTGCCTGCTTGTTAAAAAAGATGTATTTGAAGAGGTCGGAAAATTCGATACCCTTTTTGACACCCGTGACTATACAGATGCCAGCTTTTGCTTTTCTGTAAGTACAAAAGCAAGTAGAAGCATATATTATCAACCTCTTAGTCATATCATCCATTTTGCAGGAATTAGTTCTGGATCTATCGAACAAAAGCCTTCGGAAAACAAATCTGAGCAGCAACTATTTACAGCAAAATGGGGCAATGAGCTCAAGCAACTTCATGAATCCACAACAACCACTAAAAGGCCCGCTTCAATTTTAATTATTGATGCGACTTTACCGAAACCAGATCAGGACTCGGGTTCAAAAAGATTATTCGAAATCATTAAGATATTCAAGGCTTTACGTCGGGATGTTTACTTCATGGCACATCAGGAAACCAGAGTCGATCCCTATTACAGCACCCTGGTCAATATGGGAATCAAGGTGATTTGTCCGCGGTATCCTAAGGAAAAATTAACAAAAATACTCCCCGATCTATTAGATTCAATTGACATGACATGGATATCGAGGCCTGATATTAATAAAATCTATGGCCCTGCTATACAAGCTGTAAAACCTATGCCTTGGTTATATGACACTGTGGATCTACACTTTATCCGTTTGCAGAGAGCCTTTGAACTTTCCGGGACAGATCCGGTTAAGATCGAAGAAAAAATAAAACCCATAAGAGAACTGGAGTTAAGTCTGGCAAAACTAGCCAGCTGTACCATCACCGTTACCGAAGTGGAAAAACACATCCTGCTTGCAAACGGCATAAAAAATGTAGCGGTCATACCCAACGTACATGCACTGCACATAAATCAGTTCAATAATCCAGGCTTTAACGAGCGAAAAGACCTGATTTTTATAGGGAGCTATGCACACGAGCCCAATATTGATGCCGCATTATGGCTAGCAAAAGAAATTATGCCCCTGGTATGGAATACCGATCCGAATATCAAGCTTATTTTGCTTGGCAGTAAGCCAACGCCCGAAGTTCTCGCCTTAAAATCCGAGCGGATTGACGTCCCTGGTTTTATACATGATGTAGAACCTTATTTCATCAATTCCAGGGTATTTGTTGCTCCATTGAGATACGGAGCCGGAATGAAAGGAAAAATAGGTCAAAGCCTTGAATATGGCCTTCCTATTGTTTCCACCCATATTGGCATTGAAGGTATGGGACTCATTGACAGAAAAGACGTGCTGGTTGGAGAAACAACTGCTGAATTTGCTTCAAAAATCATCGAACTCTACGAATCCCCGGAATTGTGGCAAAGCATGCGGCAGAATTCCATTCATGCACTGGAAGAATATACACCAGAAAATGTGACAAAGAAACTGAATACTCTTTTAAATAATCTAGCTTTGGATAAGCAAATTTTAGATTAATTTACCTTAAACAGCCCTTTCATTAATAATGAGTAAAAAATTATCAATTATCACTGTTAATTATAATAATCAAATGGGTTTAGAACAAACGATCAATAGTGTTCTAAGCCAAAACAGCCCTAATGATTTTGAATTTATAATTATTGATGGCGGTAGCACAGACGGCAGTAAGGAACTGATAGAGACCCATGCCGATCGGGTAACGTATTGGGTTAGCGAACCTGACAATGGTATTTACAATGCGATGAATAAGGCTATACGGGTTGCCAAAGGAGATTATGTATATTTTTTAAACAGCGGAGACCTGCTATACGATCAAACCACCATCCAAAAAATAGAACCCTATTTAGATCAAACCTGTGGTATTTATTATGGGAATTTGATCTATCAGGAAAAAGACATCCAAGTTCCCTGGATATTTCCAGAGCAGCTCTCTTTCTCTTTTTTTTTAACAGAAAACATAAATCACCAGGCATGTTTCATAAAGAGGAGCCTCTTTGATGAACTCTTCTTTTACAATGAAGAGTATAAAATTGTCTCTGACTGGGAATTCTTAATTTATGCCATTTGCAAGAGAAACATCCCTTATAAACACATCGATATGCTGATTGCTATATATGATACAACGGGAATTTCTTCCAATGCGAATAACCGGGAAGCAATGAACCAGGATAAAAACAAAACACTTCAAAAATATTTCCCCCTGTTTGTACAAGATTATCGCAATATTGACGCTATAAAACTTAAACGAGTTCAGCAATTCCTTTTTATTAAAAAGTTCAAGCCTGCATGGCTGGCCCTGAAAGGATTTATGAACATTGTTCTTTTATTCTTACCAAAATTTAAGAAAGAGAATGCTTAACATACTATACGATCATCAGATTTTCACTATGCAGCATTATGGCGGTATTTCAAGATACTTCGCCAGTATTCAATCCGGACTGGAAAAACAGCCAGATATTCATTTTAACAATGGCGTTCTGTACAGCAAGAATTACTACATTAAGGACAACACCTACCTTCCGTCCTACCTTTCCAAAGTTTTTTTAAAGAAAGAAAGATCCATACAAAAATGGAACAGGAAATATTCGGAATACCTCATCAAAAAGGATAACTATGATGTTTTTCATCCCACATACTATAATCCCTATTTCCTTAAAAGTATAAAAAAACCCTTTGTGATTACCGTTCATGATATGATTCATGAATTATTCCCGGAGATGTTTGAGCCGGGAGATGTTTTTGTAAATTACAAAAGGCGCTGCATAGAAAACGCTGCGCACATTATTGCCATATCGCAGTCGACCAAAAATGATATCATCAAAGTCCTGGGTGTAGATGAAAGTCGTATTTCCGTAGTACATCATGGCTTCAGACCGCAGATGTCTGTCAATTCTGATCTTACAGATACAGAAAAAAAGCAGGATTATTTATTGTTTGTTGGTGACAGAAAGGGTTACAAGAACTTTCCCAGACTAGCAACAGCCTTAACCCCTTTCCTGAAAAGAAACCCAGAGATTAAGCTTATTTGTGCAGGGGGTGGTGCGTTTCAAAGCGCAGAGTTAGAATTGTTTATTCGTCTGGGTATCTCAGACCGTGTCCAGCAGATCAGTGCTTCTGATGAAACATTAAGCCGCTTGTATAAAAACGCCATGGCTTTTTTGTTTCCTTCCTTATATGAAGGCTTTGGTTTACCGATCCTGGAAGCTTTTCAAAATGATTGTCCGATCATTGCAAGTCAAACAGATTGCTTTAAGGAAATTGGTGAAGATGCGATTCAATATTTTAATCCTTATGAGGAAAGTTCTATTCTAAATGCACTTGAAGAAGTGGTTGAAAACAAGCAAAAAGCATTAACACTTGTAAGCCGCGGAAGGCAGCAGCTTCAAAAATTCCCTATGGAATCCTGCATAGACAAGACACTCAACATTTACAGAACCTTTGGTCAAAAAAAATAAACTATGTCTACTTACCAAGTAAAATCGCCGGTACTCTTTCTGGTATTCAACAGACCAGACACAACTCTAAGGGTCTTTAATGAAATCAGCAAAGCTAAACCTTCGAAGCTGTATATCGCTGCTGATGGTCCCAGGCCAGGCCGTATTGACGACGACCGCCTTTGTAAAGAAACCATAGAAATTATAAGCAAAATCGACTGGGAATGTGAAGTAAAAACCTTATTCAGGAAAGAGAATCTTGGTTGCAAAGAAGCTATATCCTCAGCTATTCAATGGTTTTTCGATCAGGAAGAAGAAGGAATTATTCTGGAAGATGACTGTTTGCCTGCCAATAGTTTCTTTCATTACTGCGATACCCTCCTCGAAAAATATCGCTTCGATACACGCATAAGACATATTGCCGGCAGCAACCTCCAGCTAGGTAAAAAATGGGGCGAGGCTTCCGTTTACTATGCAAACCAAACCCATGTTTGGGGTTGGGCAAGCTGGAGAAGAGTCTGGAAAGATTATGATAAAGACCTTAAAAAGTATGAAGAAAACGAGGTTTCTCTGCAATTGGCCAAAATCTTCTCTGATCCGTTTGTGGTAGATAGCTGGACACACATCTTTAAAGACGTTAAAGCAGGTAAAATTGACACATGGGATTATCAGCTGGCCTTTACCAACTACTTTAACAACAGCCTTTCCGTAAACCCTAATGTAAACATGATCAGTAACATAGGTTTCCGGGAGGATGCAACCCACACGGTAAATTCAGATAATCCTTATGCGAACATTCCATTAGAAGAAATTTCAGAAATTACTTATCCAAAGTACGTTCTTCCCGAAAAAATGGCTGATTACGCCATGTTTAATCGCGACTTTAACCTTGAGGAACGCTGGAAAAGACACAATTTACTAAGAAGACAATTTAAACGCTGGTTAAAGAAAAAGTTTAAAACCGCACATTAGGCTAGCTTTAATTTTTTGATCAACCAGTTAATTCTTTTTGGAACAGGCCGCTTTAAAGCATCATAAATTCCACAATGGTTGCCCAAATAACTTACAAAATCAAAAGTTTTATAGATATCGCCTTTAAAAAATAGCTTAAAATATTTTTTAAAGGCCCTTCTCTCCAACTTAGATGCACTTAGAAAGGACCTTTCCAGAACTTCCCTATGTTCAGGGAACACCTCCAGAATACTCTTACTTCCACAAACATAAGCACCATACAGCAGTCTGTTGATGTAACCCACATTCGCTCTTTTTGCTGGAATAATATGTTTAAGTTTCAATTCCGGCGCCACACCCGCAGAGCCACCTTCTCTAAGACAATACAAAACAATTTGCACATCTTCACCACAGCTTAACAGATTACCTCTACGCCCCGGCAGTGTAAAAAATCCTTCTTCCTGCAGTTTTACATAAGCTTTCAAAAAAGACGCTTGTACAGCCATCCCGGTTCCAAATGGATAACAGGACTGCCAGGTTCTGATATTGGAATATGCCATATACGGTTCATGCCGTTCTTGAAATACCGATCGCCCATATTCTTCCAGAGAAGGATCAATTCCGTCAATAAAATCAACCCAGATATTTCCAGGACCCCATGCCGTCACATGACTATATTTTTTACAAAGTTTGTCCAGCTCTATTAAATAATCAACATCCGCCTCATTATCGTCATCAAAAAAAACTATATGTTTACCTTGAGCTTCTTTTACCCCTCCAATACGAGCAAAGGTATGGCCCTGCTCTTTAACCAGGATTATTTTCATCCCATCTATCTTATTCAGGTAATCCTGGATATAGGGAACCGTGTTCAAAGGGACAGGACTGTTATTATCCACAAGGATCGTCTCTACCTTAAGACCAACAGTATTTATATTGTAAATGGCATCAAGGCATCTGCCCAGGAGGCGTGGATCAGAATTATACGCACAAATAACAATAGAATAATCAAAGCTGCTTTCCGACATTACCGTTTATTTAATTCAACAAATATACATTCCCAAAATTGATATCTTGATCAACTCAATGACATAAAGGGGTTCCTTATGCTCCAATCGGTGTAACAAAGGTATATCTATTTTAATTGTTACTTTAAATATGAAGTAACCCAGGTTTGGATAATTAAATTTGGCCTTTTCATTTTCGAACTGACCCAAAGCTTAATGAGTGCCGGAAGCCCCAATAAACCAACAACTAATAATTATAAATTCATTGACTCCATACGTTTTATTTCCATGATGTGTATTGTAATGGAACATAGTTCTCCATTACTAGGGCTTCGCTTTCCAAATTTCAAAGACCAAATGGTTCAAACGCTGGCTTTACAATTTGAGAAGTCAGGAACAATCATATTTTTTATTCTTGCAGGCTTCCTGATTGGCGATAAGTTTATGGTTTACAGCACAAAAACCTATCTTTCCAGAAGATTGAAAACCACATTCAAGCCATGGTTGTTCTGGCTTATCATATTTCTCTCTTTGCTTTGCACTGATCAGTTCGTCCGCTTCTTCAAATTCGGCAATCGGGATATAATTGATCATCCTGTACTATTTTTATTGGAGAAACTTGATTTCATCGTTACTCAGACAAGTTTTTGGTTTATCATAAACTTCATGTTCTGCATCACCTTCCTATTGCTGTTCAGAAAATATCTGTATACCATTACTTACGGCATTATCCTCGCTTTGCTCTCCTTATTTTATTCTGTAAATCTTTACTTTGAATGGATTCCAACCACGCATACCATAGCCCTTTTTGGATTTATTTTTTATCTGTGGCTCGGTGTAATGCTGCATAAATATTTCCAATCATTTTGTATCTGGGCAGAAAAACAATCTTTTGGGCTTTCAGCTGCAATGATTTTAATAACCTTTGCCCTTGCTTGCATAGAAAGTCTGAATCTCATCAAATTAGGCTCTATGGATGCCTTCAATACACTCCGATTAACGAATATTATCTTTTCTTTGGCCTGTTTTGTTTTCTTATTCAAATTCTGCAATTTCGACTGGATTGAAAATCTGAATCCCAGAGCAACGACCTTTGGCATTCATCTTATCCATCACATCCTGATTATTGTAGTTATACCCTTAATTTACAAACCGCTTCACATTGGGTTTACAGACAAACCAGTATTATATCTGGCTGCATTCCAGTTTATCACTTTTATCATTATTTATCCAAGCAGCTATCTGACTGCTTACCTGATCGGAAAGTCAAAAAACTGGAAATGGACAGTAGGACAATAATTGGAGGGTTTGGATTATAAACCGTATTTTTGCTCTAAAGCAGGAATTAAACCCAATTTTCATTGAATAACCTTAGTCAAAAAATAAATGTACTGGTCATAGGCGATATGATGATTGATCATTATATCTATGGCAATTGCAACAGAATCTCCCCCGAGGCCCCCGTGCAAGTTGTCGAAGTACAAAAAGAAGAATACACACTGGGCGGTGCCGGAAATGTTCTTAAAAACTTAATTGCTTTCGATTGTAAAGTCTCTGTGATCTCTATAACCGGAACGGATGAGCATGGACAAATGGTCCTGGAACAGCTGAACAGCTGCGGTGTTTCTACGACTGGAATCCTGCAAGATCCCAGCCGCTGCACCACCGTTAAGTCAAGGGTTTTGGCTTCCAATCACCATCTGATCAGACTGGACAGAGAAAACCTGTCAAACATCACCGCTGACCTGGAGAAAGAACTCCTTAAAACCCTTCAGGATGAAATAGATCAATTTGATATTGTTCTCGTTTCAGACTATAATAAAGGTTTATTAACCCCTGCCTTTCTAAAAGAAATCTTCCGTATCTGCAGGAAAAAAGGGATAAAAACGCTCGTAGATCCTAAAGGAACAGATTTCAGCAAATACAAAGGTGTCAATGTCATCAAACCGAATAAAAAAGAAGCCGCACTAGCCACAGGAATTGCTATCAAAGACCGGGAAAGCCTGCAGGAAGCCTGTGCTATTTTAAAAGAATTAACAGGTTGTGATCAGGTCATCATTACCCTTTCGGAAGAAGGTATTGCTTACTATACCGAAAACAAACTCAGTTTAATTCCAACAAAAGCGCTTGGGGTGATCGATGTAACCGGAGCAGGAGATACTGTACTTGCAGCATTAGGGGTATCCCTGGCCTCAAAGAAGTCCTTGCAGGAAGCCTGTGAATTTGCCAATCATGCCGCGGCTATCGTTGTAAGTAAAGTAGGTAGCGCTGTAGCCAGTTTTGAAGAGATAGACCAAAGGTTTCCCAAAATCTAATTTAGAATCCATTGTATGAAAGACCATATCAAAGACCTTTTTGCCGAACATATAGAAGTAGCCAATCAATCAGCTGCGGCCAACAGCGCTTCTATTGTGAGGGCCTGCAGTATCATTACGGAATGTCTTGCACAGGGCAATAAAGTCCTGCTTTTTGGCAACGGAGGTAGCGCTTCAGATGCGCAGCACATTGCGGCAGAATTTACAGGCCGGTTTGTGAAAGAGCGCAGGTCACTACCCGCAATTGCCCTGACTACAGATACCTCTGCACTCACCGCCATTGGCAACGATTATGGTTTTGAACGCATTTTTGAAAGACAAGTAGAAGGACTCTCTAACCCGGGAGATGTGCTCATTGGAATCTCCACCAGAGGAAATAGCGCCAATGTGATCAAAGCACTGGAAAAAGGAAACCAAACGGGTTGCAAAACCATTGGCCTGACAGGACGCGATGGAGGAAAAATGAACGATTGCTGTGACCTGAACATTGTTGTTCCTTCCGATGTAACGGCAAGGATCCAGGAAATGCACATCCTGATTGGCCATATTATATGCACCGCAGTTGATGCTGCTTATTAAGTCAATATGATCAACAGCCTCCAACAACTCACCGAAGAAAAAATCTTCACCCGGCAGAACATCCGGCAGCAAATAGAAAAATGGAAAGCCGAAGGGCATAAAATTGTATTTACAAACGGAGTTTTTGATCTCTTACACATTGGCCACATTAGCTACCTTCTAAAGGCCGCATCTTTTGGAAATAAACTGATCATCGGGTTGAACGCAGACAGCTCCGTTAAACGGCTTAAAGGCGACCAACGGCCCATCAATACAGAAAACAGCAGAGCGATTCTTCTAGCCTCCATGTTCTTTACAGATGCGATCGTTGTTTTCGACGAAGACACTCCTTTGACCCTGATTAAAGATGTCCTTCCGGATGTCCTGGTCAAAGGCGCAGATTATAAGATCGAAGACATCGTGGGCGGTAAAGAAGTCCAGGAAAACGGAGGAGAAGTTATGGTGGTTGACTTTGTAGATGGCCATTCTTCTACAAGCCTGATCAATAAGATCTCAGGGAATCAGGCATAACATTACCATTTTTTGTCTTGAAAGAAAGGGCAAAAAAATATCTGACTCAATACCATCCTTTATAAAGAAAATACGGATTCCAAACTCACTTAGAAGTACCCCAACCTCAAT
>Ga0163161_10000157_pt1 | contig 62919 bp, 57 predicted proteins | sample S45metaG_FD_129847 | JGI IMG/M metagenome (GOLD analysis project Ga0163161, IMG submission 129847) | Switchgrass rhizosphere microbial communities from Kellogg Biological Station, Michigan, USA - S4-5 metaG | ecosystem: Host-associated > Plants > Roots > Rhizosphere > Soil | place: USA... | reverse complement strand
GCTTGAAGGCTTGACCGCGCTTGACGGTGCCACCGGGACGAACGCGGAAACGTTTTTTCGCGCTGCTCTTGGTCTTCATTTTGGGCATGTGAATGCTCCTTTAGTTTGTGCTCGTGAGGCGCCATGGATGCTCCATGAACTTGTTGGCCCCGAGACACTTCTTTATCTCGCCACTGCCTGCGCTTCTTTCAAAGCGCCGGCAACGGCGAAATCCCTTCAAAACCTCGTCTGCTGCAAACGCCTCAGGCGGTTGCCGTGGGCGCCGGTACCGGCGCAGCGTCTGCTGCCGGCTTGGGAGCAGCGCCACCGGCCTTCTTGCGGCCCGGCGCGATCATCATGATCATCTGACGGCCTTCCAGCTTCGGGAACTGCTCGACCATGATCGTGTCGCCCAATTCATCGCGAATGCGCTGCAGGAGTGCCAGTCCGAGTTCCTGGTGCGTGATCTCGCGGCCGCGGAAGCGCAGCGTGATCTTGCATTTGTCGCCCTCTTCAAGAAAGCGCTTGATGTTGCGCATCTTGATGTTGTAGTCGCCATCGTCGGTACCGGGCCGGAACTTGATTTCCTTGACCTCGATGACCTTCTGCTTCGACTTCGCCTCGGCCGCCTTCTTCTGCTCGTGGTACTTGAACTTGCCGTACTCGATCAGGCGGCATACCGGCGGGTTGGCCGCCGCAACGACCTCCACCAGATCCACATCGGCCTCGCCAGCAAGGCGCAGGGCCTCAGAGAGACTCATAACACCCATTGGCTCGTTTTCCGGGCCTACAAGGCGGACTTCCGGGGCCATGATTTCCCGGTTCAGGCGGTGTTGGCGTTCCTCGCGGTGGCGGCGGTCGCGAAATGCAGTAGCGATGGTCAGGATCCTTCAAAATTTGCTACAAAATCTGTAGCGAACGCCGGTCAGTCCTCGCGGACAAGCGGCACGATTTGGCTGGGAAACATATGGGGTGTTTCAGAGGCAAATCAACGCTTGTCAGCAACATCCTGAACGAGCCGTTGCACGAACGATTCGAGGGACATTGCTCCGAGGTCTTGATTGCCCCGGGCGCGCACTGCGACGGCACCTGCTTCCTTTTCCTTGTCGCCCACGACGAGGATGTAAGGGAGCTTTTGCAACGAATGCTTCCGTATTTTATACGTAATCTTCTCGTTGTGCAGGTCAAGCTGAACCCTAAGCCCTTGATTTTGCAGCGTTTTCGCAACTTGCGCAGCGTAGTCGGCCTGTCCTTCGCTGATATTGAGCACCGCCACCTGCACCGGGGCGAGCCACGCGGGCATCGCGCCGGAGTGGTGTTCGATCAGCATGCCGATGAAACGCTCCAGACTGCCTACGATCGCGCGATGCAGCATCACAGGGTGCGCACGGCCGCTCGATTCCGTCACGTATTCGCCGCCCAGGCGCTCGGCCGTATTGAAGTCGACCTGCATCGTGCCGCACTGCCACTGGCGGCCGATGGCATCGCGCAGCGTGTATTCGATTTTCGGACCGTAGAAGGCGCCATCGCCCGGCGAAATGATGAAGTCGACGCCCGAGCGGCGCAGCGACTCCATCACCGCATGCTCGGCTTTGTCCCACAGCTCGTCGGAACCGACACGATTCTCCGGCCGCGTTGCGACCTTGTAGAGGATGTCCGTGAAGCCGAAGTCGGCGTAGACCTTCTGAAGTTGCTCCGTGTAGGCGATGCATTCGTCGAGGATCTGGTCTTCCGTGCAGAAGATGTGCCCGTCGTCCTGCGTGAAGCCGCGCACGCGCATGATCCCGTGCAGCGCGCCGCTGGGTTCATTGCGGTGGCACTGGCCGAATTCGCCGTAGCGCAGCGGCAGGTCGCGATAGCTGCGCAGGTCCGACTTGAAGATCAGCACGTGGCCCGGACAGTTCATCGGCTTCAGCGCGTACTCGCGCTTTTCCGACTCCGTCGTGAACATGTTGTCGCGGTAGTTCTGCCAGTGGCCCGTTTTCTCCCACAGGCTCTTGTCGAGGATCTGCGGACCCTTCACTTCCCAGTAGCCCGTGTCGCGGTAGATGCCGCGCATGTACTGTTCGACCGCCTGCCAGACCGCCCACCCCTTGGGATGCCAGAACACCACGCCCGGCGCCACTTCGTCGATGTGGAACAGGTCGAGTTCCTTGCCGAGCTTGCGGTGGTCGCGCTTTTCGGCTTCCTCGATGCGCTGGATGTACTGGTCGAGCTGCTTCTTGTCGGCCCAGGCCGTGCCGTAGATACGCTGCAGCTGCTCGTTCTTGGCGTCGCCGCGCCAGTAGGCGCCAGCCAGCTTCGTGAGCTTGAAGACCTTCAGGAAGCGCGTGTTCGGCACGTGCGGGCCGCGGCACATGTCGACGTATTCCTGGTGGTAGTAGAGGCCCATCGCCTGCTCGTCGGGCATGTCCTCGACAAGGCGCAGCTTGTAGTCTTCCCCGCGCGACTTGAAGACCTCGATCACCTCGGCGCGAGGCGTCATCTTCTTGACGACGTCGTAGTCCTGCGCGATCAGCTCGCGCATGCGCGCCTCGATGGCCGCCATGTCCTCGGGCGTGAAGGGGCGCTCGTAGGAGATGTCGTAGTAGAAGCCCTCGTCGATCACCGGGCCGATCACCATCTTGGCCGTCGGGTAGAGCTGCTTTACCGCATGGCCGACCAGGTGGGCCGTCGAGTGGCGAATGATCTCCAGGCCCTCGTCGTCCTTGGGCGTGATGATCTGCAGCTTGGCGTCATGGTCGATGACGTCGCTGGCATCGACGAGCCGGCCGTCGACCTTGCCGGCCACCGTCATCTTGGCGAGACCGGGGCCGATGGACTGGGCCACTTCGGCCACCGAAACCGGGCCTGGGAACTCGCGGCGCGAGTTGTCTGGGAGCGTGATCTGGATCATGTGAAACCTCGGGAGAAAAACAAAAAAAGCGCGGTGAATGCCGCGCTTTGCTTGGTTGTGAGCTGGAAGAAACCAGCGAGCGCGGGCTACCGGCCCTTTCCTTCGATCGCTTCGAAGAAGAAAAAGCCGCTCGATCCTTGCGGAGTAGTTCGCGGTGTCATAACCAAGGTGCCTTTCTCGCTCTTGTTGAGTGCAGAGGCGGCGATTCTAACTTCTGCCCGCATGCCCCGTGAGCCCCGCGTTCTCTCGCCCCTGCGCCTCACCGCTCACCGGACCACCCGTAAAAAAGCCCGGCACATGGCCGGGCTTGAAAGTGAAAGCGAAAAATCGGTGTCTGCAGATCAGTGGAACTGTTCTTCCTCGGTCGAGCCGGTCAGCGCGGTGACGCTGGACTTGCCGCCCTGGATCACGGTGGTCACTTCGTCGAAGTAACCCGTGCCCACTTCCTGCTGATGCGACACGAAGGTGTAGCCACGGTCGCGCGCTGCGAATTCGGGCTCCTGCACCTTCTCGACATAGGCCGACATGCCGCGCGCCACATAGTCCTGCGCCAGGTCGAACATGTTGAACCACATCGAGTGAATGCCGGCCAGCGTGATGAACTGGTACTTGTAGCCCATGGCGCCCAGTTCCTTCTGGAACTTGGCGATGGTGGCGTCGTCGAGGTTCTTCTTCCAGTTGAACGACGGCGAGCAGTTGTAGGCCAGCATCTTGCCCGGGTGCACCTTGTGCACGGCTTCGGCGAACTTGCGGGCGAACTCGAGGTCGGGCGTGCCGGTTTCGCACCACACCAGGTCGGCGTAGTAGGCGTAGGCGACGGCGCGGCTGATGGCTTGGTCCATGCCCTTCTTGGTCTTGTAGAAGCCTTCGGCGGTGCGCTCACCGGTCAGGAAGGGCTTGTCGTTCTCGTCGTAGTCGCTGGTGATCAGGTCAGCGGCTTCCGCATCGGTGCGGGCAATCACGAGCGTCGGCGTGCCGCAAACGTCGGCTGCCATGCGCGCGGCGATCAGCTTCTGCACCGCTTCGGTCGTGGGAACGAGCACCTTGCCGCCCATGTGGCCGCACTTCTTGACCGACGCGAGCTGGTCTTCAAAGTGCACGCCGCCAGCGCCGGCCTTGATCATGGCCTTCATCAGTTCGAAACCGTTCAGCACGCCGCCGAAACCGGCTTCGGCATCGGCCACGATGGGCGCGAAGTAGTCGGTGTAGCCCTTGTCGCCCGGGTTCACGTTCTTGGACCACTGGATCTCGTCAGCGCGGCGGAAGGTGTTGTTGATGCGCTCGACCACGGTCGGCACCGAGTCCACTGGGTACAGCGACTGGTCAGGGTACATCGAGGCGTAGCTGTTGTTGTCAGCGGCAACTTGCCAGCCCGACAGGTAGATGGCCTTCACGCCGGCCTTGACCTGCTGCATCGCCTGGCCGCCGGTGAGGGCGCCGAGGCAGTTGACGTAGGGCTCGTTGTTCACCAGGTCCCAGAGCTTCTCTGCGCCACGGCGGGCCAGCGTGTGCTCGATGGGGAAGGAGCCGCGAAGGCGCACGACGTCGGCGGCGCTGTAGCCGCGCTTGATGCCCTTCCAGCGCGGATTGGTGGCCCAGTCTTTTTCGAGGGCGGCAATTTGTTGTTCGCGGCTCAGTTGTTCTGTGAGGGTCTGGGGCATGGTCACTCCGTGAGGTTGATTGAGGGTTGAAAGCGGTTGGCCGCTGCGGCCTTGGGATCAACTGTAAATCGATCCGAGACTCTTATGTCTTATAGAAGACATATTTTTCAATCAACAAAATCAATAACTTACGAAGATATCCCTCAATGCGAAATTATTTTTCTCATATCGAGAAAAAATATTGCGCCGCAGCAGCCGCACATCCCACGATGTGCAATCAATCTCTCGGTGGTGAAAACGCCGACGATTTCTGCGCGGCATGTGCAATCCAGTCGCCGCCGCCGATCACCGCACGGCCTGCGATCCGCGAAGGATGGATCTCGTAAACCAAACAGTCGAGCCACTGCGCACCGACCGCCACGCGAACCCTGCGCTTGATGTACTCGCCCGAATCGTCCTCGGCCACTTCTTCCAGCAGATCGAGCGCCGCCTCGACCTCGAGCTCTACGCGATAGACCTCGCCCTTCACGCGTCCCGCGCCGCCGAGCACGATGCCTGGATAAGCGCCGAGGTCGTACAGCGTCCCGTCAATGCTCGCCTCGCCGACGAACACGGGCGAAGGCCGATAGCGCACGATGTCATTGCGCCCATGCCGGCGCAGCGTGCCGTAGACAAAAACGTGGGGCATCATCGATCCGCTTTCTTCCGCAACAACAAAAACTTCAGTCTATTGAACTCCGCTGCCCCCGCGTCCGGCCGTCTCGTGGCCTACGGCTGCCTCGCCCTGAGCATGTCGCTCGTCGGCGCCTACGTTGCCCTCTCCAAACCTCTTGTTGCTGCCTTTCCGGTGTTGCTGCTTGCATGGCTGCGCTTCGGCATCGCCGCGCTGGCGATGCCCCACTGGCTCAAGCGCGGCGCAGACGAAGCCCCGATGACAGCGCGCACCCGCGGACTCGTCTTCCTCGAATCATTTCTCGGCAACTTCCTGTTCTCGATCTGCATGCTCTTTGGCGTGAGCATGACGAGCGCGGTATCGGCGGGCGTGATCATGGCGTCGATCCCCGCGATGGTTGCGTTGGCGAGCTGGCTCTTTCTGCGCGAGCGCATCACGGTGCGCATCGGTCTGGCCATCGCGTGCGCTGCATTCGGCATCGGCCTTCTGGCGCTCAGCCCCGCGCACGCGCCGGCTTCGCCCGACGCAGCCAAGTCGTCGATGCCGTGGCTGGGCAACCTGCTGGTGTTCTGCGCCGTGCTCTGCGAGGCCGCGTATGTGGTGATCGGCAAGTCGCTCACCGGGCGAGTCGGACCCAAGCGCATCGCGTCGCTCATCAACCTCTGGGGCTTCGTGCTCTCGACGCCCCTGGGTATCTGGTTCGCGCTGTCGTTCGATTTCGGCGCGGTGCACGGCGGCATGTGGGTGCTCCTCGTGGCCTACGCGCTCGCCGCGAGCATCTGGACGGTGTGGCTCTGGATGACGGGCCTGCGCCATGTTCCCGCAGCACAGGCTGGAGTTTTCGCAGTGCTGCTGCCCGTCAGTGCGGCCCTCGTGGGCGTGCTCGTGCTCGGCGAAAACCTCTCCGGCCCGCAGCTGATCGCATTCGCGCTTGCACTCGCAGGCGTGGTGCTCGCGACCTGGCCTGGGCGTCGAAGGTGAAAAGCGAGGCTTCTCTCCTCTGAAAAAACAACAACTCCCAATGAAAAAACCGTTTTTTCCCTTGGAAACGCGTTTTTTCTCCTTTAGCATCCGCATTGCCACTGGAGACGCAAGTTTTTCATTGGTGAATGTTCAACCAAAAAAGGAAATCAACCATGGCAACTGCAAAGAAGGCTCCGGCCAAGAAAGCTCCGGCAAAGAAGGCCGCTCCCGCCAAGAAGGCTGCGGCTCCTGCGAAGAAGGCTGCACCGGCGAAGAAGGCAGCTCCCGCAAAGAAGGCTGCTGCTCCCGCGAAGAAGGCCGCACCGGCGAAGAAGGCAGCTCCTGCAAAGAAGGCAGCTCCCGCCAAGAAGCGCACGCCCAACGCTGCGTTCATGAAGGCACTGACCCCCAGCCCGGCACTCGCTGCCGTGGTCGGCTCGACGCCTCTGCCGCGCACCGCCGTCGTGAGCAAGCTGTGGGACTACATCAAGAAGAACAATCTTCAAGACAAGGCCAACAAGCGCAACATCAACGCCGACGCCAAGCTGAAGGAAATCTTCGGCAAGTCGCAAGTGTCGATGTTCGAACTGGCTGCCCTGATCGGCAAGCACGTCAAGTAAGCGCTCAGGGGCCTCGCGCTCCTGAATCAAAAAGCCGGCTCATGCCGGCTTTTTTTTCGCCTGCGGCAAGGTCACTTCTCCCTCGAGGAAACGCGCCGGCGTGCAGCCGAAGTTCTTGCGGAAGGTCTCGATGAACGCGCTCACCGAGCTGTAGCCCACCGTCAACGCGACAGCCGTGACGGACTCGCCAAGGCTCAGCAGTTCGACGGCCTTCAGCAAGCGCGATTGCTGCCGCCATTGCGCGAAGCTCAATCCGGTCTCGACAGCGAAGCGACGCGTGAGCGTGCGGCGCGCCATGCCGATGCGATCGGCCCACTGGTCGATCGTGTCGGGCATCGCGGGATCGTTCGCCAGCGCTGTGGCCATCGCGGCCAGGCGTTTGTCCTGCGGCATCGGCAGATGCAGCGACGGCTTCGCACTCGCGGCGAGTTCATCGAGCAGCACGCCGACAAGCCGCACACGACGCTCTTCGACAACCGCCGACGATGCACCATCGAGCGCCGTCAGCCGGTCGATCAGCGCCCGCATCAGCGGCGTCGTCGCAAACACATGCGGCTCGTCGGGCAGGCCTGCCGCCATCGCCGGATCGATGTGCAGGCTCCAGCCCGCCGTGGCGCCGAAGCTCTGCGCCGCATGCGCGCAGCGCGGCGCAATCCAGCCGATCCAGCCCGGCGGCTGCACCCAGCGCCCCGAGGGCGTCTCGATGACCTGCAGCCCCTCGCGCAAGGCGAACAACTGGCCGGTCTCGTGCGCGTGATGGCCCGTGACGCGCGGCGCCTCGTACGCGTTGATCCAGAGCCTGACCTGCGCCTCAGCCGCCATGCCTGGCCCGCCGGAGGTATCGATTGGCCCCGCGCCGCAAGCCGCGAAGCGCCCCGCTGCCTAGCATCGAGTTCATCTTCACAACGCTTCCAAAGGAACACACATGCAAGCCCAGGACGTATTGCCTGACGGACAAGATTTCGTCGTCAGGAACGGACTCCAGTTGCGAAAAGGATCGGTCGCCGCCTTCCTCGCCAACGCGCAGCTGCTGCAGGACCCCAACGCAACCGCCGAAGCGAAGCAAGCCGCCGAGCGCGACCTGATCGCCCTGCTGCCCGCCCTCGAAGCACTCGGACTGTTCGACGTGTTCGAGCTGCGCTCGCCCGCGCTGCGCGACGAAGTGGCCCGTCATCGCGCGGCGCTCATCAGTTCCGAGCCTGCTGCTGCGCCGCGCGCCTGATCGAGTCCAGCGTCCCACGCGTGGTGATCACCTCGGGGTCCAGCGGAATCTCGATCAGCGTGCCCGTGTCGGCCGCCAGCGCGCGCAGCAGCGCGGCTTCGAACTGCGTGGTCTCCGTCACGCGCTCGGCCGCATAGCCGTAAGCGCGGGCGAGACCGCAGAAGTCGGGGTTGCGCAGCACGGTGCCGCTGGTGCGCTCCGGGTACTCGCGCTCCTGGTGCATGCGGATCGTGCCGTACATGCCGTTGTTGAGCAGCACGACGATGCTCTTGCCGCCGTGCTGCGCGGCCGTCGCCAGCTCCTGCCCCGTCATCAGGAAATCGCCATCGCCCGCGATCGTGAAGGCCACGCGCCCCGTCGCCAGGTTCGCGGCAATGCCGGCCGGCACGCCATAGCCCATCGCACCGCTGGTCGGCGCCAGCTGCGTCTTGCGCCCCTTGGCGAGCCCGTGATAGCGAAAGTAGCGATGCACCCAGCTCGCGAAATTGCCGGCGCCGTTGGTGATGGCCGCGTCCGGAGGCAGGTGCTTCTGCAACAGCGCGACAACTTCGGCCATGTCGACCGGGCCGCGCGGCATCTCGGCCGGCATGCCGGCCAGCGCCTGGGGCACGAGGTTGGCTTCGTAGTCCGCATGCACCCGCTCGGTCCATTCTTCCCACGGCAAGGTCGGCGGTGCGCTCAGCACCTCGAGGCTCCGCGCCGCGGCGCTCATGCCGGCATTGATCGCCAGGTCGGCCTGGTAGACGCGGTTCAGCTCCTCGGCGCTCGCATGGATGTGCACCAGCACCTGCTTCGCCTTCGGCGCTTCGAGCAGCGTGTAGCCGCCCGTCGTCATCTCGCCGAGACGCGGGCCGATCGCGAGGATCAGGTCCGCATCCTTCACGCGTTGCGCGAGCTTCGGGTTGATCGCGATGCCGACATCGCCCGCGTACAGCGGATGGTGGTTGTCGAAGGTGTCCTGGTAGCGGAAGGCGTTCGCCACCGGCAGGCGCCAGTTTTCGGCAAAGCGCTGCAGCGCCTGCGCGGCCTGCGTCGTCCAGCCACCGCCGCCTGCGATCACCAGCGGCCGCTCTGACTTCAGCAGCAGTTGGCGCAAGGTCCGCAGCGCACCCGGATCGCTCCACGGCTGCACCGCCTCCACGCGCGGCAACGGCCGCACTGAAGTCTCCGTACGCAGCATGTCCTCTGGCAGCACCAGCACCACCGGCCCCGGCCGCCCGTTCATCGCCGTGGCAAAGGCGCGCGCCACGTACTCGGGAATGCGGTCCGCATCGTCGATGCGCTCCACGCGCTTGGCGAATCCCTTCGTGCTCGGCCCGAAGAAGCTGCCGTAGTCGACTTCCTGGAAGGCCTCGCGGTCGCGGAAGTCGCTCCCGACGTCGCCCACGAACAGCACCATCGGCGTCGAGTCCTGGAACGCGTTGTGCACGCCGATCGATGCGTTGGTGGCGCCCGGCCCGCGGGTGACGAAGCACACGCCCGGTCGCCCTGTCAGCTTGCCGTGCGCCTCCGCCATGAAGGCCGCGCCGCCCTCCTGCCGGTTCACGATGAAGCGCGCGCGATCGCCGTAAGCATGAAAGCCGTCGAGCACCGCGAGGAAGCTTTCGCCCGGCACGCCGAACGCGATCTCCATGCCTTGCGCGATCAGGCACTCGACGATCAGGTGGCCTGCGGGTTGTGATGTACTCATGAGAAGTCGAACCTCAGCTGCAATGTCTCCGGCAATTATGTGCGTCTGCTCCTCACGCCTTGCGTTAATTCCCCAAATGGTTAAATTCGCGCCATGAAGGCACCGAAGGACTCCCCGCCCGAGACGCTCGAGCCGCGCTCGCGCGATGCCGACCGCTCGCAGCTCGCCATCCTCGCCGCGGCCCGCGAGGAGTTCTCGCAACTGGGTCTCGCCGGCGCGCGCATGGACAGCATCGCCACCCGCGCGGGCCTGAACAAGCGCCTCATCTACTACTACTTCGGCAGCAAGGACGACCTCTTCCTCGCGGTGCTAGAGCGCACCTACGCCGACATCCGCGAAGCCGAGCAGCGGCTGCACCTGGACGAGATCGAGCCGGTCGAGGCGATCCGCCAGCTCGTCTCGTTCACCTGGCACTACTATCTCGAACACCCCGAGTTCATCACGCTGCTCAACAGCGAGAACCTGCACCGCGCCGCGCACCTGAAGCGCTCCGAACGCATCCAGGAAATGAACTCGCCGCTGGTGCAGTTGCTCGACACGGTGCTCGAGCGCGGCCGCCGCGAGAACCTGTTCCACGCGGGTGTGGACCCCGTGCAGCTCTACATCTCGATAGCGTCGCTCTGCTACTTCTATCTCTCAAACAACCACACGCTCTCGGCCATCTTCGGCCGTGACCTGCGTGCGCCCAAGGCGATGGCGCAACGCCTCTCGCACATGACCGACCTGGTCCTGGGCTACGTCCTGCGCTGAGCGCGGACGCTCCAAAACCTCCTCCGGGTATTCACTAGGCGGCGTCGGTTGACGCTGCGGCGCAGCCGTTCCTAAAATCGTTAATTCACTTATTGGTGAATTGAACCGATTCAAGACAGCGGCCCGACCGCGCGGAGACAGACAACCATGAAGCGACTCGCACGCACCACCGCCACCCTCACCGCATTCGCTGCAATCACCAGTCTGGCTGCGCTGATGTCAAGCGTTGCATCCGCGCAGAACGGCTACCCCACCAAGCCGATCCGCGTGATCGTTCCCTTTGCGGCCGGCAGCACCACCGACATCATTGCCCGCGCCATCGCCGACAAGATGAGCCAGAGCATGGGCCAGACGCTGGTCATCGACAACCGCGGCGGCGCGAGCGGCACCATCGGCCAGCAGGCGGTGGCCACGGCCGCGCCGGACGGTTACACGGTCATGATCCATTCGTCGTCGCACACGGTGAGCCCGTCGACCTTCGCCAAGCTGCCGTTCGACACGGTGGGCGATTTCGCCGGCGTCACGCCGATCTCGTCGCTGCCCAACGCGCTGGTCATCTCGCCCACGAAGAACATCAAGACGCTGCCGCAACTGCTGTCCGCGGCACGCGCCAAGCCGGGCAGCATGAACTTCGCCTCGGCCGGCCAGGGCAGCGCTACGCACCTGAATGCCGAGAAGTTCAAGATGGCCGCGAAGATCGACGCGACCAACATTCCCTTCAAGGGATCGGGCGAGGCCGTGACCGAGGTGCTCTCGGGCCGAGTCGATTACTACTTCTCGCCCATCGCCCCGGTGATCGGCCAGATCAAGGAAGGCCAGCTGCTCGCGCTCGCCGTCGGCTCACCCAAGCGCGCGGCCGCCCTGCCCGACGTGCCCACCACCACTGAGGCCGGCGTGCCCGGCTCCGAATTCAACTTCTGGATCGGGATGATGGCGCCCGCCAAGACGCCGCGCGACATCGTCAACCGCCTGCACGACGAGGTGGCAAAGGCCCTCGCCACGCCCGAGGTGAAGGAGCGCTTCCTCAAGCTCGGCGCCGACGCCTGGACGCTCAAGCCCGAGCAGTTCGACGCCTACATCAAGGAAGAGATCGCGAGCAATGCGCAACTCGTGAAGGCCGCGGGCCTGCAGGTCCAACAGTAAACGCACGCCCGCGCCGAGAAAGATCCGAGTCGCCTCCATGATCCGCAAGCTCCTGCTCTCCCCGGCCCTGCGCCCGTTCCTGCTGATCCTGTTGCTGCTGGTGCTGTGGGACCTCGTGATCCGGCTCTTCAAGATACCGGCCTACCTGATTCCGCCGCCGTGGGAGGTGGTCAAGCAACTGGTCGCCGAATGGCCGCGCCTGCTCGGCGAAGCCTGGAAAACCACGCTCGCCACGCTCGGCGGCTTCGGCCTCACGATCCTCATCGGCATTCCGATCGCGATGGTCATTGCCTACTCGCGGCTGGTCGAGTCGTATGTGTACCCGCTGCTGGTGTTCTCGCAGAGCATTCCGAAGGTGGCGATTGCGCCGCTCTTCGTGGTGTGGTTCGGCTTCGGCATCCTGCCCAAGGTGATCAGCGCGTTCCTGCTGGGCTTCTTCCCGGTGGTGGTGTCCACGGTGATGGGCTTCAAGTCGGTCGAGCCCGACATGCTCGACCTGGCCCGCTCGATGGGCGCGAGCCGCCTGCAGACCTTCTTCAAGATCAGCCTGCCGCAGGCGCTGCCCGCGATCTTCAGCGGCCTGAAGGTCTCGGTCACGCTGGCCGTGGTCGGCGCGGTGGTGGGCGAATTCGTCGGCTCCAACTCGGGCATCGGCTACGTGCTGCAGGTGGCCAACGGCAACTTCGATCTGCCCTTGATGTTCGCCGCGCTGGTCGTGCTGTCGAGCATCGGCGTGATCCTTTTTGTCGCCGTCGACCTGGTCGAGCGTCTGATGATTCCGTGGCACGCGTCGCAACGCCCCGCGCACTGAGTTCCCTCGTCATACCTACAAAACTCCCGGAGACAACCGCCATGAAGAAACTGCTTCCCTCGATGCTCGCCGTCGCCGTCACGGCCCTCGCGACCTTCGCCATCGCACCGGCCCATGCCCAGTCCGACAAGCCCAAGGACAAGGTCACGCTGATGCTCAACTGGTATCTCTACAGCGAGCACGCGCCCTTCTTCCTCGGCAAGGAAAAGGGCTTCTATGCCGAGGAAGGCATCGACCTCGACATCCAGGAAGGCCGCGGCTCCGCCGTCACCGCGCAGGCGGTGGCCGCCAAGTCGGCGACCTTCGGCTACATCGACGTCACCACGATGATCAAGGCCGCTGCCAAGGGCGCGCCGCTCAAGTCGACCGGCGTGCTATTCCAGGTGAGCCCGATGTCGGTCATGGGCTTCTCCGAGAAGAACATCAAGACGCCCAAGGACATCATCGGCAAGACCGTGGCCGTGACGCCGGGCGATTCGATGTCGCAGATGTGGCCGCTCTTCCTCAAGGTGAACGACATCAAGCCCGACCAGGTGAAGATCGTCTCGGGCGACGGCCAGACCAAGCTCAATGCAGTGACCAACGGCCAGGCCGACCTCTTGCTCGGCTACGTGATGGACCAGGCCATCAAGCTGCAGGACGCCACCGGCAAGCCTGTGACGCCGATCCGCTTTGCCGACTCGGGCGTGAACCAGATCAGCTCCGGGATCATCACCAACAAGAACCTGCTGACCGAGAACCCCGACCTGGTGAAGCGCTTCATGCGCGCTTCCACCAAGGCCGCCGAAGCCGCCGAGAAGAGCCCCGAATCTGCGGTCGACGCGATGCTCAAGGCCAACCCCAAGGCCGGCGTGCGCGACACGCTGATCGTGGGCATGAAGCAGAGCGTGGCGCTCTATCACACGAAGGAAACAGCCAACCAACGGCCGTTCCGCGTGGCGATGAAGAACGTGAACGACTCACTCGACCTGCTGGTGCAGTACGGCGGCATGGACGCCTCCACGCGCGGCAAGCCCGAGGACTACGTGACTCTCGATTTCCTCCCGAACTGATCTTTCCTCCGCGCGCTCGCTGTTGTCACCTCTCACGCATCTCATGTCCCAAGTCAACCTGATCGAAGCGCGCGGCGTCTCGAAGACCTATCAAAGCAAGGACGGCCCGGTCGAATCGCTCAAGCCGCTGGACTTCGCCATCGAGGAAGGCGAGTTCGTCTCCGTCGTCGGCCCTTCGGGTTGCGGCAAGAGCACGCTGCTCAAGATGGTGGCGGGCCTGCTGCCGATCAGCGGGGGCGAGCTCACGCTGGCCGGCAAGCCGATCAAGGGGCCACAGAAGGACGTGGGCATCGTGTTCCAGAGCGCGGTGCTGCTGCCTTGGCGCAGCGTGGAAGACAACATCCTGCTGCAGGCCGAGATGCGCCACCTGCCCAAGGCCGCCTCGCAGGCCCGGGCGCGCGAGCTGATGGAGATGGCCGGCCTCAAGGGCTTCGAGGGCAAATACCCGTGGCAGCTCTCGGGCGGCATGCAGCAACGCGCGTCGATCTGCCGCGCGCTGCTGCACGACCCGTCGGTGCTCTTGATGGACGAGCCCTTCGGCGCGCTCGACGCGATGACGCGCGAGAAGATGAACCTCGAGCTGCAGCGCATCTGGATGGCCTCGAAGAAGACCGTGATGCTCATCACCCACAGCATCCCGGAGGCGATCTTTCTTTCGGACCGCGTGATCGTGATGAGCGAGCGCCCCGGCTCGATCGCGGCCGTGTACGACATCGACCTGCCGCGCCCCCGTACGCTCGACATGATGGCCTCGCCCAAGTTCGGCCAGTACACGAAGCTGGTGCGCGCGCATTTCTTCTCGCAGGGCATCCTGGACCACTGAACGCGAGCCATGGACGCGCCCCGTTTCCACATCGAAGAGATCCGCTTCGCCGAGCGCGACGTGGCGCTCAGGCTGCCGTTTCGCTTCGGCGCTGCCACCGTCACCGCCTGCCCGCAGGTCTACGTGCGGGCCCGCATACGCTTCGAGAACAGCGGCACGACCGAGGGCTGCGCGGCCGAGATGATGGTGCCCAAGTGGTTCGACAAGAACCCGGCCCTCAACAACGAGCAGAACTTCGAGCAGCTGCGCTTTGCGCTGCGCGATGCACGTGACGCCTACGTCGCCGAAGACGATGCGCAAACCGCGTGGACGCACTTCGCCTCGAACTACGCTGGACTGCAAGCCCGCGCAAAAGCCAAGGGCCTGCAGGCGCTGGTGGCGAGCTACGGCCCGGCGCTGATCGACCGCGCCGTCATGGACGCGCTGTGCCTGCACACCGGCACGAGCTTCGCAGCGGCGATGAGCGCCAACCTCTGCGGCATCGACATCGCAGGCAGCGGGCTCGCGGACGACCTCGCGGGCTTCGACGTGCCCGCCTTCCTGGCCAGCCAGTCGCCACGCGCGAGCATCGCGGCACGCCACACCGTCGGCCTGGCCGATGCCATCGACGACAGCGACGCCCTCCCCGATGCGCCCGCCGACGGCCTGCCCACCACGCTCGCCGCAGCGGTGAATCGCTACGGCCTCACCCACTTCAAGCTCAAGCTCTGCGGCAACACCGCGCAGGACATCGACCGGCTCCAGCGCATCGCCCGCGTGATCGACGGCCACGCCCAGCTCGTGACGCTCGATGGCAACGAGCAGTACGCCGATGCCGACGACTTCGCCGTCTTCCTCGACCGCATGCTGTCGACGCCCGTGCTGTGGAAGCTCGCGCAGAAGACCGTCTTCGTCGAGCAGCCGATCCGCCGCGATGCCGCGCTGGAGCGCAGCGTCTCGGCACTGGGCAAGCGCATCCCGCTGCTCATCGACGAATCCGACGCCACGCTCGATGCCTTCGTGCAGGCCCACGCACTCGGCTACACCGGCGTCTCGAGCAAGAGCTGCAAGGGCTTCTACAAGTCGGTCGTCAACGCAGCGCGCTGCGCGCATCGGAACGCGTCGGAGAAAGCGAATCGCTATTTCCTCTCCGGCGAAGACCTCACCATGCAAGCCGGCATCGGCGTGCAGCAGGACCTCGCGCTCGTCGGCTGGCTCGGCCTCTCGCACGTCGAGCGCAACGGACATCACTACGTCAACGGCCTCGCGGCCGCGCCCGAGGCGGAACAGCAAGCCCTGCTGAAGCTCCATCCGGACCTCTACGAACCCAGCGACGGCGCCGTGCGCCTCGCCATCCGCGGCGGACAGCTCCCCCTGTCGTCGCTTGCCACCGCGCCCGGCTTTGCCACTGGCATTCCCGGCGCCGGCATCTCGTGGGACGCCATGCGTTCCGTTTACTGAAGCACCCCTCTCGCATCCCAAGGAAGAAAACGATGGCCACCCAACGTCTAGGAATCATCATGCACGGCGTCACCGGCCGCATGGGCATGAACCAGCATCTGATCCGCTCGATCTGCGCCATTCGCGCGCAAGGCGGCGTCACGCTGTCGAACGGCGACAAGGTCATGCCCGACCCCATCCTCATCGGCCGCAACGCCGAGAAGATGGAAGCGCTCGCCAAGGCCCACAACATCGCGCGCTGGGGCACCGACCTCGACAAGGCGCTGGAGAACAAGGACGACACGATCTTCTTCGACGCCGGCACCACGCAGATGCGCCCCACGCTGCTGGCCAAGGCGATCCGCGCCGGCAAGCATGTGTATTGCGAGAAGCCGATCGCGACCAACCTGAACGAAGCCGTCGAAGTCGCGCGCCTGGCCGAAGGCTCGGGCCTGAAGCACGGCGCGGTGCAGGACAAGCTGTTCCTGCCAGGGCTGCGCAAGCTCGACATGCTGCGCCGCGCCGGCTTCTTCGGCCGCATGCTCAGCGTGCGCCTGGAGTTCGGCTACTGGGTGTTCGAGGGCGACCTGCAGCCCATTCAGCGCCCGAGCTGGAACTACCGCAAGGAAGACGGCGGCGGCATGATCCTGGACATGATGTGCCACTGGCGCTACGTGCTGGACAACCTGTTCGGCGAAGTGAAATCGGTGTCGTGCATCGGCGCGACGCACATCCCCAAGCGTTGGGACGAAGCCGGCAAGCCGTATGAAGCCACTGCCGACGACGCGGCCTACGCCACCTGCGAACTCACCGGCCACAACGGCGAGCCGGTGATCGCGCAGATCAACATGAGCTGGGTCACTCGCGTGCGCCGCGACGACCTCGTGACCTTCCACGTCGACGGCACGGATGGCTCGGCCGTCGCGGGCTTGTCGAGCTGCCGCGCCCAGTCGCGCGTCGCCACGCCGCGCCCGGTGTGGAACCCCGACGAGAAGCAGATGATGAATTTCTTCGACCAGTGGCAAGAGATTCCGGACTCGCAGGTCTACGACAACGGCTTCAAGATCCAGTGGGAGCACTTCATTCGCCACGTGGTGGAGAACGAGCCCTACAAGTGGACGCTGCCCGAAGGTGCCAAGGGCGTGCAGCTGGTCGAGGCCGCGCTCGAATCGTGGAAGGACCGCCGCTGGGTCGACGTGCCCGCGCTGAAGGTCTGAGGAAGAAGCTGCCATGGCACTGTCGCTGACTCTCCCCACCGCGAACGGCGCGCTCGCGCCCTACGCCCTTCGCGGCACCGCGCCGGTCAAGCCCGATGCGGGCGTGAAGTTCAACCGCATCGCTTACTCGGCCGCGCACGTCGTGGCTGATCCGCTCGCGGCCGTCGACCCCTGGCTGCAAGCGGCCGTCGATTGGGACACCACCATCGCCTACCGCCGCCACCTGTTCTCGCTGGGCCTCGGCGTGGCCGAGGCGATGGACACCGCGCAGCGCGGCATGGGCCTGGACTGGCCCACGTCGCTCGAACTGATCCGCCGCTCGCTCGATGCGGCGAAGGATGTGCCGGGCGCGCTGGTCGCCTCGGGCTGCGGCACCGACCACCTGAACATCGACGACGTGAAGAGCGTCGACGACGTGATCCGTGGCTACGAGGAGCAGATGGCCGCCATCGAGGCGCTGGGCGGAAAGTTGATCGTGATGGCCAGCCGCGCGCTCGCTCGCGTGGCGAAGAGCCCCGCCGACTACGAGCGCGTGTACGACCGCATCCTCGGCCAGGCGAAGCAACCCGTCGTGCTGCACTGGCTCGGCGACATGTTCGACCCGGCGCTCGCGGGCTACTGGGGCACGAAGGATGTCGATGCGGCGATGGACACCGCCGTCGGCATCATCGCGGCGCACCCGGACAAGGTCGACGGCATCAAGATCTCGCTGCTCGACAAGGACAAGGAAATCGCGATGCGCCGCCGCCTGCCCAAGGGCGTGCGCATGTACACGGGCGACGATTTCAACTACGCCGAGCTGATCGCCGGCGACGGCTTCGGCGACGAGCCCACGCATGGCAAGAGCGATGCGCTGCTCGGCATCTTCGACGCCATCGCGCCCGCGGCCAGCGCCGCACTGGGCGCACTGGCGCAAGGCAACACCGAGAAGTTCCACGCCATCCTCGGCCCCACGGTGCCGCTCTCGCGCCACATCTTCGCGGCGCCCACGCGCTTCTACAAGACCGGCGTGGTGTTCATGGCCTGGCTCAACGGCCACCAGAAGCACTTCACGATGGTGGGCGGCCAGCAAAGCACGCGCTCGCTGCCGCACTTTGCCGAACTGTTCCGTCTCGCGGATGCGGCGAACCTGCTGGAACAGCCGGAGCTGGCGGTGCGGCGCATGAAGACGCTGCTCGCTCTGCACGGCGTGGAAGGTTGATCGAACCCATGCGCGACTTCTCGCAGAACCACGACTGGCTCTCGATCAACACCGCGACCGTGCGGAAGCAATCGGGCGCCGAGGTGCGGCTGGACCGCATCATCGACCAGTGCGCCGAACGCGGCATCCGCGCGATCAGCCCATGGCGCGACCAGGTCGCAGCCGTCGGGCTCGACAAAGTAGCGAAGCAATTGAAGGCGCACGGCATCGGCCTCTCGGGCTACTGCCGCGGCGGCTTCTTCCCTGCACCCGATGCGGCAGGCCTGAAGGCCACGCTCGATGACAACCGCCGCGCCATCGACGAGGCGAAGACGCTCGATGCACCCTGCCTCGTGCTGGTCGTCGGCGCTCTCCCCGGCGCGCTCGACGGCAGGGCGGCCTACAAGGACATCGCCCGCGCACGCAATGAGGTGCGCGACGGCATCGCCGCATCGCTGGAATACGCCCGCGAAGTCGGCATGCCGCTCGCCATCGAGCCCCTGCATCCGATGCAGGCGGCCGACCGCGCCTGCATCAACACGCTCGAACATGCACTCGACCTGTGCGACGAACTCGACGCAGGCAAGAGCGGCATGCTCGGCGTGGCGCTGGACATCTACCACGTGTGGTGGGACCCGAAGCTGCAACAGCAGATCGCCCGCGCCGGCCGCGAGAGGCTGCTGGCCTACCACGTCTGCGACTGGCTCACGCCCACACGCGACCTGCTCTCCGACCGAGGAATGATGGGCGACGGCGTGGTCGAACTGAAAAAGATCCGCGGCTGGGTCGAAGACGCGGGCTTCGCGGGCTTCAGCGAGGTCGAGATCTTTTCGAATCTCGACTGGTGGCAGCGGACCGGTGCCGAGACGCTGGACGCTTGCATCGAGCGACATCGCAGCACGGTCTGACGAACTGCACCGAAGCGAAAAGCAGCCGCCTGTGCTGCAATTCGCTTCATGGCTGACCCGACCCTCGACGACCTGCGCCGCTATGCCGTCGCGCGCACCCTCTTCAAACCGACCACCTTGCCCAGCGCGATCCGACAGCTCGGCTTCGTGCAGGCCGACCCGATCCGCGCCCCGGCGCGCGCGCAAGACCTCACGCTGCGCCACCGCGTGAAGGACTACCGCGCAGGCGATCTCGAAAGCCGCTACACCCGCCTCGCGATCGAGGAAGACTGTCTCGTCAACTATGGGTTCCTCCCGCGCGAGCACCTCGCGCTGATGCATCCGCGCGAAGCCAAGGCAGCCTGGGACGCCGACACCCGACGCAAAGCCGCCGACGTGCTGGCCTATGTGCGCGAGCACGGCCCGGTGCATCCGCGCCAGGTCGAGCAGCACTTCGCGCATGGCCGCATCCAGAACTACTGGGGCGGTTCGAGCAATGCGACCACGCACCTGCTCGACGGCATGCACTACCGCGGCCTGCTGCGCGTGGTGCGGCGCGACAGCGGCACGCGCGTTTACGAGGCGGTGGCGCACGTGCCCGCCGACGACAGCCCCGCCGGCCGCGCGCAACGCGCTGCCGCGCTCATCGAACTGATCGTGCGCAAGTACGCGCCGCTGCCGGCCGCCAGCCTCACCTACCTCGTGCGCCTGCTCGGCTACGGCGCGCCGCATCTCGCGGCACAGACGCAGGCGGCGCTGCGCCTCGCACGCGAAGAGCTCGCGAGCTGCCGCATCGAGGGCACGACCTGGTACTGGCCCGCCGACGAAAACCCGGCCTCGAAGCGCCATGCACCCGACGACGCGGTGCGCCTGCTCGCACCGTTCGATCCGGTCGTGTGGGACCGCCGCCGCTTCGAACTGCTGTGGGGCTGGACGTACAAGTTCGAGGCCTACACGCCCGCGCCGAAGCGCCAGTTCGGCTACTACGCGCTGCCGATGCTGTGGCACGACCGCGTGATCGGCTGGGCCAACGTGACCGCACCCGAAGGTCGTCTGCAGCCGGCCTTCGGCTACGTCGACAGGAAGCCGCGCGATGCGGCGTTTCGCGCGGCGCTCGACGAGGAGCTGCACCGCATGACGCTCTTCCTCTCGGGCCGATGATCCGCTTCGGCTTCCCCAAAAAGCCGCTTCTATAATTTCGCTCCTCAGCCAGCCGCCCGACAAGGGCCTGCCAGCTGTCTCCGAAGGAACGGAGACGGCAACCGCACCGGACCGACGCCACGCCGTCAGAACCGCCGGTTGCCACCTCTACGACGCCAGAACACACACAACACCAGCCGGTCGCCTTCCATGGGCGCACGGCCGGTTGCGTTCGTATTCCACACACACTGACCTGAGAAGCCATGGCACGCCCGCCGCGTGCCGCAGCCACTCCCCATCGCTTGACAGCAGGACACCGGAGAAGCTGCACATGACCCATTCGAAGAATCGCCAGAAACCGCGCCACGCGCGCCGCCGCATCGCCATCGCCGCTGCCGCGGCGGCATTGGGTGCGACAGCCCCCGCCTACGCAGAGGAAAAGGACGAAGCCGCGGGGCGCGGCAAGGCCCTGCCCACCGTGACCGTCACGAGCGGCGCCGAGGAAAGCGCGACCGGCCCCGTGACCGGCTTCGTCGCCAAGCGCGGCGCCACCGCCACCAAGACCGACACGCCGCTGATCGAGACGCCGCAGGCCATCTCGGTGATCACGCGCGACCAGATCGAGGCCCAGGGCGCGCTCACGCTGCGCGAGGCCACCAACTACACGGCCGGCGTGGTGTCGAGCTACTTCGACAGCCGTGGCGATTCGTTCAAGGTGCGCGGCGGCGACGCGGTGCAGTACCTCGACGGCCTGCAGCGCAGCTACGGCTTCTACAACACCACCAAACCAGACCCGTACACACTCGAGCGCGTCGAGCTGCTGCGCGGCCCGTCGTCGGTGCTCTACGGCCAGGGCGGTGTCGGCGGCGTGCTGAACCTGGTGTCGAAGCGGCCGCAGGCCGAAACGCAACGTGAGGTGCAACTGCAATACGGCAGCTTCAACCGCAAGCAGATCTCCGCCGATTTCACCGGCTCGCTCGACCCCGAAAGCAAATGGATGTACCGCCTCGTGACCGTGAACCGCGACAGCGGCACGCAGGTAGACCAGGTGCCCGATGACCGCATCCTCATCGCGCCCTCGCTCACCTGGCGCCCGAACGCCGACACCTCGCTCACGCTGCAAGCGCTCTACCAGAAGGACAAGAGCGGCTCGCTCATCGGCTTCTTCCCGTGGCAGGGCACCCTGCTGCCGTCGCTCTACGGGCAGATCCCGACCTCGACCTTCACAGGCGAACCGGGCTTCGATCGCTTCAATTCGCGCAACACCTCGCTCGGCTACCTGTTCAGCCATCGCTTGAACGACACCTGGACCTTCCGCCAGAACCTGCGCTCGACCGAGACCAAGGTGGACTACTTCACCTCGTACACCAGCTTTACCGCCAACCGCACGACCGGCCGGCCCGCACGTCCCGTGTTCAACGCCGATGCGCGCACCATCGAGCGCGACATGAGCGCCGACATCAACGGCGGCAAGATGCTGCTCATCGACAACCAGGCCGAGGCGCGTTTCAAGACCGGTGCGGTCGAGCACACGCTGCTGGTCGGCGCCGACTTCCAGCGCAACACGACCTCCAAGCTCTCGGGACGTGGCCGCGCGGGCGCACTCGACATCTACGCGCCCGTCTACGGCAACTACACGCCGCCGACCAGCTTCACGCGCGCGCCCGAAGTGGTGCAGAAGCAAGCGGGCATCTATGTGCAGGACCAGGTCAAGTACGGCCGCTGGATCGGCCTCCTGGGCCTGCGCCACGACAAGGCAACCACCGACACCGAAGGCCGCCCGGCCGCGGCCGCCGACGACAAGGCCACCACCAAGCGCGCCGGCCTCGTCTACCTGGCCGATGGCGGCTGGGCGCCGTACCTGAGCTATGCCGAATCGTTCCTGCCGCTGGGCGGCGTCGACCTGAACAACACGCCCTTCAAGCCGCAGCGCGGCAAGCAATGGGAGGCCGGCGTGAAGTGGGAACCCGTGGGCCAACGCACGTCGTTCATGGCGGCGGTGTATGACCTGCGCGACACCAACCGCAAGACCGCCGACCCGGTCAACCCGCTCAACAGCGTGCAGCTGGGCGAAGTGCACGTGAAGGGACTGGAGCTCGAATACAAGGGCAGCATCGTGCGCGACTGGGACTGGATCGCCTCGTACGCGTACACCGATGCGCGCGTCTCGCGCAGCAACGGCTCGGACCTGGGAAAGCGCATCTCGGGCGTGCCCAAGCACACGGCCTCGGCCTGGGTGACGCGGCGCTTCTCCATCGGTGGGGTGCCGGGCTTCACGGTCGGCGGCGGCATTCGCTACCTGGGCGAATCGTGGGATGGCATGGACGGCATCCGGACGCCTTCAGCCACCTTGCTCGATGCGATGTTCGCCTGGGACAACGGCCCGCTGCGCCTGTCGCTCAACGTGGCCAACCTGGCGGACAAAGTGCAGATCACCACGTGCCTCGCGCGCGGCGACTGCTTCTATGGGCAGCGCCGTACCGTGACGGCGAACGCCACGTACCGCTTCTGAAGAAAATCCCCGCGCGTGCCAAGGTCTGGCGCGCGGGCGACAACCCTCTGCCGCAGGGGGCTTCTAGAATCGCGCCCGTCGCCCGGTTCGCCGGACGGCAAGCGTTCTCAGGGCGGGGTGCAATTCCCCACCGGCGGTGATGGCAGCTGAAAAGTTGCACAAGCCCGCGAGCGCCCGAAGCCTGTGCAAGCAGGCCGAGGGGTCAGCAGATTTCGGTGCGATTCCGAAGCCGACGGTCACAGTCCGGATGAAAGAGAGCGCGAAATGCGGGCACGCCCGCGCGCTCTGCCATGCACGAGCGCGCGGCGAGCCTTGCGGTTTCGTGCGCCCTGATTCAGGAAACCTGCTTTTCAGAGGCACACCATGAGTCAGATCAACGACCTTCCCCTCTCCGCCATCACTGCGTCGAATTCGTCGCGCGGCGAGCGCATCGCTTTCGTCGAAGCGCAATGGCATTCCGACATCGTCCACCAGGCACGCGACGCCTTTCTCGAAGAGATGGCGCGCCTGGGCGTGGCGCGCGAGCTCATCGACATCTTCGATGTGCCCGGCGCCTTCGAGATTCCGCTGCATGCCAAGCGCCTCGCGAACTCGGGCAAATACGCAGCCATCATCGGCTGCGCGCTGGTGGTCGATGGCGGCATCTACCGCCATGAGTTCGTCGCGAACACCGTGGTGAACACGCTGATGTCGCTTCAACTCGAGACCGACGTGCCGATCTTCTCGGCCGTGCTCACGCCGCACCACTTCCACGAGCATGTGGAGCACCGCAAGTACTTCCATCGGCATTTCGCGATCAAGGGCACCGAAGTGGCCGAGGCCTGCTTCAAGACGCTCGAGGCACTGAAGAAGGTGGACGCGGCGCTGGCCGCGTGACAACGGGGGGCCGTCCGCAGTAATCTGCGCGAATGGCTTCTTCTTCACAGGCCTCCGAAGACCGCTACATCCTCTACGGCGCGCCCGGCTCGGGCGCCACGCCGGTCCACGCGGCGCTGACGCTGATCGGCGCACAGGTAGAGACCGTCGACGTCGCCACCTGGGAGAGCGATGCCGAGCGCGAACGCGTGTCCAAGGTCAACCCGATGCGGCAGGTGCCCGCGCTGGTGTTGCCCTCGGGCGAAGTGATGACCGAGAGCGCGGCCATCCTCCTCTGGCTCGGCGACCGCTATCCCGAAGCCGAACTCTGCCCCGCGCCGGGCGACCCGTTGCGCGCGCGCTATCTGCGCTGGATGGTCTACCTGCCCGCGGCCATCTATTCGCTCTTCTGGGTACGCGACGAACCCACACGCCTCACGCCCGAGCCCGCAGCGCAGGCGGTGATGCTCGAGCGCACGGCCGAGCGCATCGCGCAATGCTGGCACCTCATGGACACGCAGATAGACGAACCCGCGCCCTATCTGCTCGGCGAGAAGATCAGCATGCTCGACCTGTACGTGACCGTGATGTCGCGCTGGACGCCGCAGCGCCGGCGTTTCTACCGCGTGGCGCCGCGCATGGCGCGGGTGGTGCGGCGCGTGGATGCCGACCCCAGGTTGGCCGAGTTCTGGGCCGCGCGCTTTCCGTTCTCGATGGACGAGGAAGCCAAGAAGAGCGAGGGCTGACGCCCGTTCTTTCTTTTCATAATCGACGCCATGACCGCACGCACCCCCACCACCGACTACCCGATGACGATCTATCACAAGCCCAACTGCAGCACGTCGCGCAACGTGCTGGGCTTGATCCGCGAAAGCGGCGTGGAGCCGACGATCGTCCTGTACCTGGAAACGCCGCCTTCGAAGAAGAAGCTGCGCGAACTCACGAGAGCCATGGGCATGACCGCCCGCGACCTGCTGCGCACGAAGGAAGCGCCGTACGAAGAACTGAAGCTGGCCGATGTGAAGTGGACCGACGACCAGTTGTTCGACGCGATCGTGGAGAACCCGATCCTTTTGCAGCGCCCGATCGTTGTTTCGCCGCGCGGCACGTTGATGTGCCGGCCGTGGGAGCGCGTGCGCGAGATCCTGCCCGCTTGAGAAAAATCCGAAGAGGCGTTCTGGCCCTATCGCGCCAACGACATGCGCCATGCAAGCGCGACTCCCGAACGCCTGCGATCGATCCTGCGTGACATCTGGCTCAAATGCCTGTCTCGCAAAAGGCAAAAGCAAGCGGCCATTCATCACCCATCACCCATCACCCAAGCCACGACGCCTACCTCGTGGAATATTTCACAGATGATGCAACGCTGGCGCAGTGGAAAACCCGCGATCTGATTCAGTTCACCCGTACCTGACAGTGTTAACGCTCATCTCTTCCTAGACTCCGGCCGCTCGGAAGTTTCAACAAAGGGAGATAGCTCATGAAGTCATGGAAGATCGCGTCGACGTTGTGCACGGCGTCGGTAATTGCCGCTTGCGGTGGCGGTGGCGGTGGGAATGGAAATGGAGGAGGTTTCGCGCCGCTCCCCGTTTCTTCCGAATCGAGTCTGGCGATGGTGGATGGCGGGGCGCAACTGCCCGTCAGCCAGACGAACGGTGCAACGCCACCGGCGTCTAACGGCAGAGGTTCATTGGTAGTCAGCCCGCCCGCACTCCTGCACAAGCTCTCGGCCGATGAGTTCAGTCTTCGTCTCGAAGAACACCCGGCACTCAAGCAAGCACTCGGCGCCTTTCCTCTGTTGACCGGAAAATCAGCCGTTGCATGCGGCATCGATCTGCACGAACTGGAATACCGCACGGGCGATGAAAAAGGTGCAATCACCAACGCCAACGGCGTCATCATGGTTCCCACCGGTGCCAGCCCCGTGTGCCAAGGCCCGCGGCCCATCGTGCTCTATGCCCACGGGACCTGGTTCACACGCGAGTACACCTTCACCAAGCTCCTCGATTCGACGCAACCTGCAGCTGCAGAAGGCATGCTGGTAGCCGCAGTCTTTGCATCGCGCGGATACATCGTGGTGGCGTCCAACTACGCGGGTTACGGAAAGTCGAATCTTCCGTACCACCCGTATCTCAACGGCGACCAGCAAGGCAAAGATGTGGTCGATGCACTCACGGCGGCACGCAAGGCATTGCCGCAGATCGGTGGCGAAGACTCCGGCAAGCTGTTGGTAACCGGTATCTCTCAAGGTGGCTATGTCGCGATGGCGGCGCACCGCGAGTTGCAGGCCACGGGTCAGTCGATCACGGCATCGGCGCCCATCTCGGCACCCTCGGCCATCAGCCTGTTGGTCGATCACAATTTTCAGGGGCTGACTTCCAATGGGGCGACCGCGTTCTTCCCGCTTCTGACGACCCCTTGGCAGAAGCAGTTTGGCGATCTGTACGCCGATCCGAGCGAAATCTACGAAGCGCGATACGCCAGCGGCATCGAAGCGTTGATGCCGAGCAACGAGCCGCTGAACAGTCTGATCGCCAGCGGCAAGCTCCCCAAGACTGAGATGTTTCCGGAAAGCGACAAGCCGTCGATTCCGAACCCTTGGTTCAAGCAGAACGGTGACGCGAACTTGATCAAGGGCCCCTACCTGAAGGCCACGCTGGAAGACATCAAATCCAACTCTTGTCCTGGCAACACGATGCCCCCTTTGGAGCAGCTTCCCGAACTGGCGGAGAGGTATGTGGACTACAGGCTCTCGGGCGCGAAGGAGGTGGTCGATAAAGTCAAGCCCGGCGGTGTCGATCTGACAGTACCCGAATTGATCGTCCAGTTGTCAAGCCAACGCAAGCTAATCGAGCGGGCGATTTCTCATATATTTACGATTCCCGGCGAGGTATCCAAAGCCACATCTGTCATCACGGAGGTCATTCTTCACCTGGATGCGGGAAAAAAATTCAAACTCCCAAGCGAAGAGGTGAACAGATCTGCAACGACCTCAGGTGAAAAAAACCCTCTCGACTGCAAGCCTCAGAACGCATTTCGCAAAGCGGCAGTTGCGAACGACCTTCGCAATTGGACGCCGCAACGCCCGGTGTTGATGTGCGGCGGCGGTCTGGACCCGACCGTGAACTTTCGCAGCACGCTGGCAACCGCAGCCTACTTTCGTGCCAACGGAATGGCCGATGACAAGTTGAAGGTCATCGATCTCGAGACGACGCCCGTTCCCGGCGATCCGTTCGCGTTTGCGCATACAGGTTTTAGGGTCGCATCAACTCTCGATTGGAAAGCATGGGATTCGACTGCGCCTCGTGAGAAATCACGTGCGGCCCTGGGGAAATATCACGCAGCGCTTGTGAGCCCACCCTGCCTGCTCGCGGCCCGCAGCTTCTTCGAAAGCCATGCAGGCGAAAACTGAGTGCGAGAGCATCGGGCCACTTTCACTGCGGCCGCGCGTGCAGGCAATCGTCTGCTGCGCGGGCTGCACTGAACGACACCGGTCCGATCTCTCGGTCTTCGTCCTGGCGCACGCCGATGCGGTGCGTTACGGATCCGGCACACGGCCATTTGCCTGGGTGCCGTGCCTCACGCCCCATGTGTGAACACCTTGTCGGTGAAGCTGCGGTGGCGTACAGGCTTGCCGCCGGGGACCGAAGCAATCCGGCGAAAAGTTACGGCGACGCCGTTGCGTCCTGTGCAAGCCCCCATGCGACATGCTCGCGCACCAGTTCACTCGGGTGCGCGGCGCGCGTCGCCAGCGCTTCCTTCGCGCCGCCCTCGCCTGATCTCGCCGCATTGCCCAGCGCCACCGCGATGTTGCGCAACCACCGCTCGTGTCCGATGCGGCGGATCGGGCTGCCCTCGGTGCGCCGCAGGAACTCGTCCTCGGTCCATGCGAAGAGCTCGGCCAGCGTGCGGCCCGTGAGCCCTTCGCGCGCGTCGAAATCCGGCAGCGCACTCTTCTTCGCAAACTTGTTCCAGGGGCAGATCAGCTGGCAGTCGTCGCAACCGTAGATGCGGTTGGCCATCAAGGGCCGCAGTTCCTCCGGGATCGGCCCGCCGTGCTCGATGGTGAGGTACGAGATGCAGCGCCGCGCGTCGAGCCGCCGTGGCGCGACGATGGCCTGGGTCGGGCATACGTCGATGCAGGCGCTGCAGCTGCCGCAGTGCGCGGTCACGGGCTCGCTCTCGGGCAGCGCCATGTCGATATAGATCTCGCCGAGAAAGAACATCGAGCCCGCATCGCGGTCCAGCACCAGCGTGTGCTTGCCGCGCCAGCCCTGGCCGCTGCGCGAGGCGAGCTCGGCTTCGAGCACCGGCGCCGAGTCGGTGAAGGCGCGGTGGCCGAACGGGCCGACCTCTTCGGCGATCTTCTCGGCGAGTTTCGCGAGGCGGTTGCGCAGCACCTTGTGATAATCGCGGCCCCGCGCATAGACCGACACGATGGCCTCGCCGGGCCGCGCGAGGCGGTCGAACTCGATGGCCTGCCACTCGGGCGGCGTGTCGCGCGGCAGGTAGTCCATGCGCGCGGTGATCACGCTCACCGTGCCCGGCACCAGCTCGGCGGGACGCGCGCGGCGGGTGCCGTGCGTTTCCATGTATTGCATCTCGCCATGGAACCCATGGGCCAGCCATTGCATCAGACCCGCCTCGGCGCTCGATAAATCGACGCCCGCGATTCCGATTTGGGAGAATCCGAGTTCCCGGGCCAAAGCCTGAATACGAACAACGAGTGGATGGCTGACGATCACTTGCCGATTGTAGAAACGCCCAAGGGCACCCCGCGCACCCGCGTCCTGCGCTGGGGCAGCGAAGCCGACACCGACGCCTTCGCGCAATCGCTCGCCGCCTCGCCTGCATTGCGCGATGCCTTCATCGCCCTCGAAGGCGACCTGGGTGCCGGCAAGACCACCTTCGTTCGCCACCTGCTGCGCGCATTGGGCATCGAAGGCCGCATCAAGAGCCCCACCTACGCGGTGGTCGAGCCGCACGAAGCGCCCGACGGCCTCGCGATCTTCCATTTCGACTTCTACCGCTTCGCCGATCCGCGCGAATGGGACGACGCCGGCTTCCGCGACATCTTCGCGGGGCCGGGCCTCAAGCTGGCCGAATGGCCGGAAAACGTCGCGGGCCGCACACCTGTTGCGGACCTCGCTATTAAAATAGAAGCAATGACCGACGACACACGCAGCGTGACCCTCCTCGCGAACACGCCTCGCGGCAGCGATCTGCTGGCGCGCATCGCCGCATGAAGGCGGGTGGACTGAAACGGCGCGTGCTGCTGCAGGGCGGCAGCATCGCGCTGATGCTCGGCGTGCACCAGATCGCACGCGGCGCCACCATCCTCGCGGTTCGCGTCTGGCCCGCGGCCGACTACACCCGCGTGACCATCGAATCCGATGCACGGCTCACCTCGCAGCAACTGGTGGTGGGCAGCCCGCCGCGGCTGGCGGTGGACATCGAAGGCATCGAGCTCAACAGCGAACTGCGCGAACTGGTCGGCAAGATCAAGCCGGGCGATCCGTACATCAACGGCCTTCGTGTCGGGCAGAACGCACCGACGGTCGTGCGCATCGTGTTCGACCTGAAGCAGACGGTGCGCCCGCAGGTGTTCTCGCTCGCGCCCGTGGCGGCCTACAAGCACCGGCTGGTGCTCGACCTGTATCCCGAGCAGGCCATCGATCCGATGGAGGCGCTGATTGCCGAGCGGCTGCGCGATGCGCCCAGGCCGGGCAGCGGCATCAACAACGGCTCGTCGGTGGCAGGCATTGCGCCCTCCGCGCCCGCGGCACCGGTGCGCCCCGCGATGCCCGCGGGCGATCCGCTGGGCGATCTCATGGCACAGCAGTCGATGCGGCCCGGCCCCGCGGCGCCCGCGCCGCCGGTAGTCGCAGGCGCCGACCGGCCTTCCGCACCGCCCGTGCTCGTGGCGCCGGCACCGCTGCCGCCCGTGGTGGGCACCGCGCCGGTGAAACCCGTCTCACCGCCCGTCGCAGTCGCGCGCGGCGGCGCCACTGCGAGCCGCACCGACCGCATCATCATCGTGGCGCTCGACCCCGGGCACGGCGGCGAAGATCCCGGTGCCACGGGCCCGAGCGGCACGCGCGAGAAAGACATCGTGCTGCAGGTCGCCTTTCGCCTGCGCGACCGCATCAACGCGGGCAGCGTCAACGGCAACCCGATGCGCGCATTTCTCACGCGCGATGCCGACTTCTTCGTGCCGCTGGGCGTGCGCGTGCAGAAGGCGCGGCGCGTGCAGGCCGACCTGTTCGTGAGCATCCACGCCGACGCATTCACCACGCCCGCCGCACGCGGCGCCAGCGTGTTCGCGCTGAGCCAGAGCGGCGCGTCGAGCAGCGCGGCACGCTGGCTCGCCAACAAGGAGAACGATGCCGACAAGGTCGGCGGCGTGAACGTCGGCAACCACGAGGCGCAGGTGCAGCGCGCCCTGCTCGACATGAGCACGACCGCGCAGATCAACGACAGCCTGAAGCTCGGCGGCGCGATGCTCGGCGAGATCAAGGGCATCGGTGCGCGGCTGCACAAAGGGCAGGTCGAGCAGGCCGGTTTTGCGGTGCTGAAGGCGCCGGACATTCCGAGCGTGCTGGTGGAGACGGCATTCATCAGCAACCCGGAGGAAGAAGCCAACCTGCGCCGCGTCGACTACCAGGAGAGCCTGGCCGATGCGCTGATGCGCGGCATCCAGCGCTACTTTGCGCAAAACCCGCCCTTGGCTCGCAGCCGGCAGCTCTGATCGCTCGGGTGCCGCGCTTTGTAAAGCCAAAGCACGCTTTTTGTCCCACGCCGGGCGGCCCATCACGCCGCACAGGCAGGCGCGGCAGGCTCCTACACGTGGAAGGCGGCACTTTTGCGGATGATGAATCCATCACTCCTCGAAAGGTGCACATCATGAAGACACGTCTCTGGATCGCTGCAGCCGCAGCCACTTCGGTCATGACCATTGCGGGCTGCGCGAGCGGCCCCAACCAGAACCTCGGTACTGGTGTCGGTGCGGTCGGCGGTGCACTGGTGGGCAATGCCATCGGCGGCAACACCGCCAGCACGGTGGGTGGTGCCGCCATCGGCGGCATCATCGGGAACCAGGTCGGCCGCAATGCCGACGAGCGGAACTACAACCGCCAGCGCTACCCGCAAGGCAGCGGCTACTACCCTGGCAACGGCCCGAACTACTGATCGGCCGGCTGCATGAAAAAAGCGCGTCAATGACGCGCTTTTTCTTTGGGTGAGCGGAACGGCTCAGGCCTGTGCGGCGGCCCGCGCCTTCTCGGCCTTCGATGCGCGCCACGCACCGAAGATCGCCAGCAGCCCTGGCACGAAGATCAGCGCCCAGATGATCTTGTCCAGATGCTGCCGCACGAACGGCAGGTTGCCGAAGAAGTAGCCGGCGGTCGCGATGCCCAGCACCCAGATCAGCGCGCCCACCACGTTGAACATGGTGAACTTCGCGCGGCTCATTTCCGCCACGCCCGCCACAAAGGGCGCGAAGGTGCGAATGAAGGGCATGAAGCGCGCAAGGATGATGGTGATGCCGCCGTAGCGTTCGTAGAAGCTGTGCGCCTGGTCGAAGGCCTTGCGGTTGAAGAAGCGCGAGTTCTCCCACTGGAAGACCTTCGGCCCGAAGTAGCGGCCGATCGAATAGTTGGTCTGGTCTCCGAGGATGGCCGCCGCGATCAGGATGCCGCACGCCAGAGGAAAGTTCATGAGCCCCGCGCCGCACAGCGCGCCGACGATGAAGAGCAGCGAATCGCCCGGCAGGAACGGCATCACCACCGCGCCGGTTTCCACAAAGACGATCAGGAAGAGCAGCGCATAGACCCAGGGGCCATAGGCAATGACGAAGGCCTCGAGATGTTTGTCGACGTGAAGGATGAAGTCGACGAGAAAGCTGATGATTTCCATGGCCGCGGATTATCCTTGTTGAGGTCCCGCCTCCTTTTCGAATCCCCCCATGATCCACATACGTGAAGCCCTCGACGCGGACTGGCCCGCCATCTGGGCCGTGCTCGAGCCGACCTTTCGCCGTGGCGACACCTACACCTTCGCCACCGATGTGACCGAAGACGAGGCACGCCATGCATGGACGAAAGTTCCCACTGCCACCTTCATCGCGTGCGACGCGCAGGGTGCGGTGCTCGGCACCTACGTCATCAAGCCCAACCAGCCCGGACAGGGCGCGCATGTGAGCAACTGCGGCTACGTGGTGTCCGAGGCGGCGCGCGGCCTGGGTGTGGCGTCGGCGCTGTGCGAACACTCGCAGCAGCAGGCACTGCGCATGGGCTTTCTGGCGATGCAGTTCAACTTCGTCGTGTCCACCAACGAGCGCGCAGTGCAGCTCTGGCAGCGGATGGGCTTTGCCATCGTCGGCACCCTGCCCGGTGCGTTCCGGCATCCGCAGCATGGCTTCGTGGATGCCTTCGTCATGTACAAGCAGTTGTCATAGAGAACACGTCGGTACAGCTGCCGTCAAGCCCGCCGATGCCGCATCGAGCGGACCGGCAAGGGACTCTTCCGGTCAGGTCCGGGCCAGGATTGTTTGCACTTCTAAAATGCCCCGGTGAGCGCACTACCCTCCTCCATTCCCCTCCCACCCCGCCGCCCGATCCGCGAGCTCCCCGATGAGCTGATCAGCCAGATTGCCGCAGGCGAAGTGGTCGAGCGGCCGGCCTCGGTGGTGCGCGAACTGCTCGACAACGCGCTGGACGCAGGTGCGAGCCAGGTCACCGTGCGGCTCGCCTCGGGCGGTGTGCGGTTGATCTCGGTGGAAGACGATGGCCTGGGCATTCCGCGCGAAGAACTCACGGTGGCGCTGCGCCGCCATGCGACCAGCAAGATCGCGAGCCTCGACGACCTCGAGACGGTCGGCACCATGGGCTTTCGCGGCGAGGCGCTCGCGGCGATCAATGCGATCGCCGAACTCAGCATCCTCTCGCGCTTCACCGGCGCCGACAGCGCCTTCGCGCTCGACGGCCGCACCGGCGAACTGCGCCCGGTGGCGCGCTCTGTAGGCACTACCGTCGAAGTGCGCGAACTCTTTTTTGCGACGCCCGCGCGCCGCAAATTCCTCAAGACCGATGCCACCGAGCTGGCCCACTGCATCGAGGCGGTGCGCCGCCATGCGCTGGCGCGGCCCGAGGTCGGCTTCTCGGTGTGGCACGACGGCAAGCTGGTCGAGCAATGGCGCGCCGCCGATGCACGCGAGCAGCGGCTGGCCGATGCGCTTAGCGACGACTTCGTGGCCAAGAGCGTGGCCGTCGAGCATGTGGGCGGCGTGGTGCGCGTGGTCGGCCGTGCCGGCATTCCCGATGCGGCGCGCTCGCGCGGCGACCAGCAATTCTTCTACGTCAACGGCCGCTTCGTGCGCGACAAGGTGCTCTCGCACGCGGTGCGCAGCGCCTATGAAGACGTGCTGCACGGCCAGCGCCAGCCGATCTATGCGCTGTACCTGGAGATCGATCCGTCGCGCGTCGACGTGAACGTGCACCCGACCAAGATCGAGGTGCGCTTTCGCGATGGCCGCGAGGTGCACCAGGCGGTGCGCCACGCCATCGAGGACGCGCTGGCCGCGCCGCGCGCCGGGGATGCCGTGGCGCCTTCCGGTCCGCCTGAACCCTTTTTCAAGGAGACCAAGCTGCCCGAAAGCGCGAGCTGGTCGCAGCCGGCCATGAATTTCGTGGCACGGGAGCGCGGTGCCGGCGATTTCGAGGCGATGTGGCCGCGCCGCAGCGACGAACTCGGGCACGCGCGCGAAGCCACGCCCTCGCACTGGCCACTGACCGGCGCCGCGCCGATGACCTTCAGGGCGCCGGTGGGACTGCCCTCGACGCCCGAAGAAGATCCCGCGTCCTCCTCCGCCGCCACCAACGAGGAAGCCTGGCCCCTCGGCCGCGCGCTGGCCCAGTTGCAGGGCATCTACATCCTGGCCGAGAACACCCAGGGCCTGGTGGTGGTCGACATGCATGCGGCGCACGAACGCATCGTCTACGAGCGGCTCAAGACGCAGCTCGATGGCGCGTCCATCACCAGCCAGCCGTTGCTGATTCCCGCGACCTTCGCAGCCACGCCGCAGGAAGTGGCCACGGCCGAGGCCTGCGCCGAGGTGCTGCCGACGCTGGGGCTGGAAATCACCGCTTTTTCGGCGCGCACGCTCGCGGTGCGCGCCGTGCCCGGCACGCTGGCAGATGGCGACCCGGTCGAGTTGGCGCGCAGCGTTCTGGCCGAACTGGGCCAGCACGACGCCAGCACCGTGGTGCAGCGCGCCCAGAACGAACTGCTGTCCACCATGGCCTGCCACGGCGCCGTGCGGGCCAACCGCAAGCTCACCATCGACGAGATGAACGCACTGTTACGCCAGATGGAAGCGACCGAGCGTTCGGACCAGTGCAACCACGGCCGGCCGACCTGGCGGCAGCTGTCGATCCGCGAGCTCGACACGCTGTTCATGCGCGGTCGATAGCCGAATCGGCGCCTTTTTCAGGGTTTTCGAGGGTTTTGGACGGTCATCCAGGGACCGGGCACGCACGTTGCATGGTCTAAGCAAAGCGCCGTTGAGCGCTGTTTCGGGGGGTTACCAGGGCGCAACACCGGCGCGCCGTGGTGAAAGCGGATGAAACTTTCGGCCGGTATCGCTGTCCCTCAACCCCATGATGAAACGCTGGACCCTCCTCGCGTCTGTCCTCTCGCTTTGCGCCCTGCTCGCTGCCGGTTGCTCCACGTTCGACGAACAACAGCGCGAATGGATCTTTCAGCCCAGCGACCGCAGCTGGGGCAACACCGCGACCATGACCCAGGGCATGGAGGACGTCTGGATCGATTTCCAGTCGTCCATCACCGGCGAACCCGCGCGACTGCACGGCCTGTGGCTGGGTGGCGCCCCTGAAACCACCGAAACCCCCGTGCTGCTGTACCTGCACGGCGCCCGCTACAACGTCGCCGGCTCGGCGCCGCGCATCCAGCGCATGCACGAGCTGGGCTTCTCGGTGCTGGCCATCGACTACCGCGGCTTCGGCAAGAGCTCCAAGGGCCTGCCGTCCGAGGAATCGGCCCGTGAAGACGCCCGCGCCGCCTGGACCTGGCTGGCCGCGCGCCACCCGAAGCAACACCGCTACATCTTCGGCCACTCGCTGGGCGGCGCCATCGGCATCGACCTGGCGGCGCATGTGCACGACGAGAGCGGCACCATCGTGGAGAGCACCTTCAGCTCCATCGCCGATGTGGTCAGCAGCTTCAAGTGGGGCTGGCTGCCGCTGGGACCCTTCATCACGCAGCGCTTCGAGGCCATCAACACCGTCAAGGACATCGGCGCGCCGCTGCTGGTGGTGCACGGCACGGCCGACAGCCTCATCAATCCGACGCTGGGCCGCAAGCTCTATAACGCGGCCACGGTGCCCAAGCTCTTCGTGCTGGTCGAGGGCGGCTCGCACCACAACACCAATTCGGTGGGCGAGGCGCAGTACCGCGCGGCGCTGACGCAGCTGTTCCGCATGAAGCCCGACAACATGGTGGCGCGCAACCAGCCGAAGCTGTCGCCGCCCGCGGTGGCCCTGCCGCTGCCGCCCGCGGTGACGCCGCAGGACGTGCGCGGCGAGGCGCGCGCGAGCAGCGTGCCCGCGGCGATCTAAAGCCCGATCCGCTCGCCCGATCCGTTCACGCTGAGCCCCCCAATCCGTTCACGCTGAGCCTGTCGAAGCGCCGCGCGAGGCTTCGACAAGCTCAGCCCGAACGGTATGGGTTCGTTCAGGCCAGATTGAACGGCAGCTGCCGCAGCGGCTTGCCCGTCAGCAACGCGATGGCATTGGCGAACGCCGGCGCCAGCGGCGGCAGCCCCGGCTCCCCCATTCCCTTGGGCGCATCGGCACTGGGCACGATGTGGATGTCGAACTCCGGCACCTGCGTGATGCGGGCTACGGTGAAATCGCCGAAGTTGCCCTGTTGCACGACGCCGTCCTTCAACGTGATCGCGCTGCCTTGCAGGCAGGTCGACAACCCCATCACCGCCGCGCCCTGCACCTGTGCTTCCACGCTGCGCGGGTTGACGGCCAGGTTGCAGTGCACGCCGCTGGTCACGCGGTGCAAGACCGGCTGGCCATCCTTCACCGAGGCTTCCACCACATAGGCCACCACCGACTCGAAGGACTCGTGCACCGCCACGCCCCAGGCGCGGCCGTCCGCGAGCTTCCTCTTGCCGTAGCCGCTCTTGTCCACGGCCAGTTGCAGCGCGGCGCGATGGCGCGGGTGCTTGTCGCCGAAGAGCTGCATGCGGTAGGCGACCGGGTCCTGCTTGGTGCTGCGGGCGATCTCGTCGATCAGCGTCTCCATCACGAAGGCGGTGTGGGTCGAGCCCACGCTGCGCCACCACAGCACCGGCACGTTGACCTGCGGGTGGTGCACCGTGAGGCGCATGGGCACCGGGTACGGATCGCGCATGCCTTCGACGGCCGTGGCGTCGATGCCGTCCTTCACCATCATGCCGGCGAACACCGTGCCCGCGGTGATCGACTGGCCCACGATGACGTGGTCCCACGCGAGGATCTTGCCGCGCTCGTCGAAGCCGATGCTGGCGCGGTGCAGGTGCATCGGGCGGTAGTAGCCGCCCTTCATGTCGTCCTCGCGGCTCCACAAGAGGCGCACGGGTGCATCGAGGCCGGCGGCGCGCGTGGCCTTGGCGATCTCGCAGGCCTCGACCACGAAGTCGCTCGAGCCCACGAAGCGCCGGCCGAAGCCGCCTCCCGCCATCTGCACGTTCACCTTCACCTGCTCGGGCTTGAGCTTCAGCGTGCGTGCCGCGGCCTGGCCGTCGAGGTCGGCGGACTGGGTGCCGACCCACAGCTCGGCGCGTCCGTCCGACAGCTTCACCGTGCAATTCAGCGGCTCCATCGGCGCGTGCGCCAGATAGGGAAACACAAATTCCGCTTCGATCTTGCGTGGCGCATTGGCCAGCGGCGCCATGTCGGCGTCGAACTTGCGATTGCCGGGGCGGCCGGCCAGCTCGCGGTACTGGACCAGTTGCTTGTCGCTGTCGACCTTTTCCACGGCGGACGTGTTCCATTCCAGTTTCAGCGCGTCGCGGCCCAGCTTGGCCGGCCAGTAGCCATCGGCCACCACGGCCACGCCTTCGGCGCCGCGGTCCAGCGGAATGCGCACCACGGCCTTCACGCCCTTGACGGCGCGCGCCGCGCTGTCGTCCACCGAGGACAGGCGTGCGCCGAATACCGGTGGGTGCGCGACCACGGCCGTCAACTGGCCGGGTTGCTTCACGTCGATGCCGAAGTCCTGCCTCCCGCTGCTCTTGGCGCGCGCGTCCAGGCGCGTGGTCGCGCGGCCGATGATCCGGAAGTCCTTCGGGTCTTTCAGCACGACCTTCTCGGGCACCGGCAGGGCCATGGCCGCTTCGGCCAGCTCGCCGTAGCTCAGCTTGCGGCCGCCGGGGCCGATCACCGTGCCGGCCTGCGTGCGCAGCGTAGTCACGTCGACCTTCCAGCGCGCCGCCGCGGCCGACATCAGCATGGCCCGGGCGCGCGCGCCCAGTTCGCGGTACTGCGTGAAGCTGTTCTTGATCGTGTTCGAGCCACCGGTCAGGTGGATGCCGAAGAGCGGATCGGCATACGCGGCATCGTTGGTGCCGCTGCGGCTGCGCACCAGGGACCAGTCGGCGTCCAGCTCCTCGGCCAGGATCATCGGCAGGCCGGTCTGCACGCCCTGGCCGAATTCGAGGCGGTTGATGGTCACCATGACTTCGCCATTGGGCGCGATCTGCACGAAGGCCGAAGGCTGCTGCGTCGGCTTCAAGCCGCCGGCCGCCGGCTTCGCACCGTCGGCCTGCGCCATGGCGAGATGAGGAAAGGCGCCGAGCACGAGGCCCCCGGCGCCGGCCATCTTCAGGAAGCTGCGCCGGGGCAGCGCGGCGGCCTCGTCGGCATCGCCGGTCGAAGGTTGAACCATCAGGCGCTGCAGCGCGCGCGGCAGGTCGTTGTAGTCGATGTTGGGCAACATGGTGGCAACTCCTTAAGCGAGGGTGCGGGCCGCATCGGCCACGGCGGCGCGAATGCGCACATAGGTGCCGCAGCGGCAGATGTTGCCGGCCATGGCCGAATCGATCTCGTCCACGCTGGGCTGCTTGCCCTTGGGCAGCGACTTCAGGAACGCGGTCGCGCTCATGATCTGGCCGCTCTGGCAGTAGCCGCACTGCGCCACGTCGTGCTTGACCCACGCGGCGTGCACGGATGCGCCGACGGGGTCGCTGCCATCGGTGGCGGCTTCGATCGTGGTGATCTTCTTGCCCTCTGCGGCCGAGATCGGCGTGATGCACGAACGGATCGCCTGGCCGTCCAGGTGCACGGTGCAGGCACCGCACAGCGCGGCGCCGCAGCCGAACTTGGTGCCGGTCATGCCCAGCGTGTCGCGCAGGGCCCAGAGGATGGGGGTGCCGGGATCGGCATCGACCGTGTGGTCACGGCCATTGACGTGGAGCGCAGTCATCTTCTTTTTCTCCGTGGGGTGGGTGAGTTGGGTGGAATCTCTGTTTACTTGGCGCCGTCGAGCAGCCACTGCGCGAGCGACTGCACGTCGGCATCGGGGACCTGGGCCTGCGGCGGCATCGGCATCGCGCCCCACTTGCCCGAGCTGCCGGCCTTGATGCTGGCGGCCAGTTGCGCGGCCGTGCCCTTGCCGTCGCCGTACTTCGCGCCGATGTCTTTCCACGACGGACCCACCACCTTGGTGGCGGGCAGGTGGCACGCGACGCATGAATACTTCTGCGCCAGCGCCAGGCTCGCGGCGGCGTGCAGGGGCCACATGGCGCTGGCGCCGAGCCCCAGGACCATGGCGAGGGAGGCGACGAGAGAGCGCTGCTGGTTTCGCGGGGAGTGGGTCGTTTCTGTTTTCATCGTGGCTTCGTGAGAAAGAGAGTTGTCTGAATCGACGGATGGCTCTCGGCGCATGACACCGCACGCACGCCGGCACATCGCGGGCCAGTGTCGGGCGAAGACCCGCCCGCCGTTTGCCCAATCCGCGCGTGTTCTTGCCTGAAACAACGAGACTGCGCCGGAAACGCGTGGCTCATGAAATGCGCCGGCTAGACTTTTTCGCTCGCGTCATTCGAAAGGATTCAGATGGAAGCGGCACAGCCGGCGAAGCAGGAAGAAGAGTCGGGCGTCCTGGGCAACCTGACCCGCGCGGTCGCGCGCGTTGCACAGAGCGACGGCGATCACCTAACTGCCATTCCCGAGCTCTCGCTCCATCGCCGCAGCGCCACGACCGAACCGATGCATTGCCTCTACGGCTTCGGCGTAGGCATCACCGTGAGCGGGCGTAAGCGCGTGGCGCTCGGCGAGGAGGTGTTCGACTATTCGGCGGGCCAGTCGCTGCTGACGACCGCCGACCTGCCCGTCGTGACGCACATCACCCATGCGAGCCCCGCGCAGCCCTTCATGGGCCTGATGCTCCGGCTCGATCCGCGCACCGTGGTGCAGGCGGCTGCCGAAATGGCCCTGCCCCATCCGGGCAAGGACTCCAGCTACCGCGCCATGTCGCTCGGCGCGCTCGATACGACGCTGCTGGGCGCGGTGACGCGGCTCGTCGAACTGATGGAGGAGCCCCGGTTGCTGCCGCAACTCGCGCCTCTCTTGCAGCGCGAGATCCTCGTGCGGCTGCTGGCCGGGCGCCATGGTCCGCAGCTGCAGCGCCTCGTGGCGGTCGGTTCGCCGAGCCAGCAGGTGGTGCAGAGCATGGCCTGGCTCAAGGTGAACTTCACGCAGCCCGTGCTGGCGGACGACCTGGCCGCGTCCGTGCACATGAGCCCCTCGACCTTCAGGCAGCACTTTCGCGCCGTGGCGGGCATGAGCCCGATGCAGTACCTGAAGCAGTTGCGCCTGCAGGAAGCGCGGCAACTGATGCTGAACCAGGGCATCGACGCCGGCACCGCGGGCGTGCGCGTGGGCTACGAAAGCGCCTCGCAGTTCAGCCGCGAATATGCGCGGCTGTTCGGGGCGCCGCCGCTGCGCGATATACGGCGGATGCGCGAAACGACTTAGGGTCATCCGCTCCCTCCTGCCGACGGGCACGCGCCATTTGCTACCCTCGGCGCACCATGTTTTCCCGCTCCGCAACGGCCGCCGAGGCCCCATCTCTGGCATCTCCGGCATCGCTCGCCGCTGCGCCTTCCGCCCCGCCACGCTACGTGGCGCTCGCCGGCCCCACCGCTTCGGGCAAGACAGCCGCCGCACTTGCGCTCGCGCGGCTCCAGCCAGTCGAAATCATCTCGGTGGATTCCGCGCTGGTCTACCGCGGCATGGACATCGGCACGGCCAAGCCCACCGCAGCCGAGCAAGCTGCCGTGCCGCATCACCTGATCGACATCCTCGATGCACGCGAGAGCTACAGCGCCGCCGCCTTCGTGGCCGATGCGACGCGGCTCATCGACGAGATCCGTTCGCGCGGCGCGCTGCCGCTGCTGGTCGGCGGCACGATGCTGTACTTCAAGGCGCTGTTCGACGGCATCGACGCGATGCCCGCCGCGGATGCCGCCGTGCGCGCGCGCATCGACGCACAAGCCGCCGAACTGGGCTGGCCCGCGATGCATGCACGGCTTGCGGAGATCGACCCCGTGACGGCCGCACGCCTCGCGCCGCAAGACAGCCAACGCATCCAGCGCGCGCTCGAAGTGTGGGAGAGCAGCGGCCAGCCGCTCTCGAGCTTTCATGCGAGCGACAACAAGACCGCGAAGGCGGTAGACGGCGGCGTGCTCTTCTCGCTCGAACCCACCGACCGCGCCTGGCTCCATGCGCGCATCGCCGACCGTTTCGACGCGATGCTTGCTGCAGGCTTTCTCGACGAAGTGAAGTCCTTGCGCGCGCGCGGCGACCTGTCGACCGACCTGCCCGCGATGCGCTGCGTCGGCTACCGGCAGGCCTGGGAAATGCTCGATGCCTGCGGCACCTCCGCCCCCGATGCCAAAGCCATGAGCGAACTGCGCGAACGCGGCATCGCCGCCACGCGCCAACTCGCCAAACGGCAGATCACCTGGCTGCGCAGCATGCCGCAGCGCACCGTGATCGCCTGCGACGCGCTCGACGCGGTGCAAACCGCCGTTCAACTGATTTCAAAGACCACTCGCTCCGGATGACGCTGCGCATTTCCAACCTCGGCAAGCACTACGGTGAATCGCACGTCTTCGAGCACGTGACGCTGGAGGTCCAGCCCGGCGAATTCGTCGCCATCGTGGGCGAATCGGGCGTGGGCAAGTCGACGCTGCTCAACTGCATGGCCGGCCTCGACAGCTGGGACCAGGGCACGGTGACGCACGACGGCACCGACATCGGCGCGCTCGATGGCGAAGCCTGCGCGCTCTGGCGACGCAGGCACGTCGGCTTCGTGTTCCAGGCCTTCCATGTGCTGCCGCATCTCGATGTGGCGCAGAACGTGTCCTTGCCGCTGATGCTGCTGGGCGAAAAGAAAAAAGACGATGGCCGCGTCGCGCACATGCTCGATGCGGTCGGCCTGCCCGGCATGGGTGCGCGGCTGCCGCAGACGCTTTCGGGTGGTCAGCTGCAGCGCGTGGCGATTGCGCGCGCGCTGGTGCACCGGCCCGCGTTGCTGCTCGCTGACGAGCCGACGGGCAACCTCGATCCGACCACGGCGGCGAAGGTGATGGAACTGCTGATCGGCCAGACGCGCGAGCACGGCGCCTCGCTGGTGCTGGTGACGCACTCCGAAAGCGCCGCCGCCCGTGCGGACCGCCTGCTGCACCTGACGGCGGCAGGCATCCGCGCCTGAAACGATTTACGCGAGCAGCGACGCGTAGCGCGACAGGTCGACGTTGCCGCCGCTGATCACGATGCCCACGCGCTTTCCAGCGATGGCCTTGCCCGCCGCAATGGCGCCTGCAAAAGCAAGGCACCCCGTCGGCTCCACCACCATCTTCATGCGCTCGGCGAAGAAGCGCATCGCCTCGACGAGCTGATCGTCGGTCACCGTGAAGATGTCGTTCACATCGCGCTGGATGATCCCGAACGTGTACTGGCCCAGGTACTGCGTCTGCGCCCCGTCGGCGATGGTCTTGGGCGTTTCGATGTGCACGATCTTCCCGGTGCGAAACGACTGCTGCCCGTCGTTGCCCGCCTCGGGCTCCACGCCATAAATCTTGCAATCGGGCGACAGCGCGCGCGCCGACAGCGCCGAGCCCGACAGCAGCCCGCCGCCGCCCAGGCACACGAACAGGTGATCGAGCGGCCCCGTCTCCTCGATCAGTTCCTTCACCGCCGTGCCCTGCCCCGAGAGCACATCGGGGTGGTCGTAGGGCGGAATCATCGTCATGCCGCGTTCCTGTGCGAGCTTCTTCGTGAGTGCCTCACGGTCTTCGGTGAAGCGGTCGAACAGCACCACTTCGGCGCCGTAGCCCTTCGTGGCCGCGACCTTGGCAGCCGGCGCGTCCTTGGGCATGACGATCACGGCGGGCATCGACAGGAGCCGCGCCGACAGCGCGATGGCCTGCGCGTGGTTGCCCGACGAGAAGGCGATGACGCCGCCCTTGCGCTGCGCCGCATCGAATTTGGAGAGAGCGTTGAACGCGCCGCGGAACTTGAACGCGCCCATGCGCTGGAAGTTCTCGCACTTGAAGAAGAACTTGGCGCCCCAGCGCTCATTGGCGGTGGTCGATTGCAGCACCGGCGTGCGGTGGGCATGGCCTTCGAGCCGCGCGGCCGCGGCGGTGACGTCGTCGTAGGTAGGGAGTTGCATGGGTCGAGCTTAGCGAAGGCTTACGTTCTTTTGCAGTCCCCATGGGTAAAAACCCGGTGGGTGCGACGGCACCGAAGTTCGTACTCTGTATACAGAGTTCAAAAGAAAGCCGCCCATGCCAGCCCAGCTCGTCAGCATCGAAGTCGCGCCCGACCTTGTCGACCAGGTCTATCGCGCCCTGCTCGGCGCCATCAGCAGCGGCTCGCTGGCGCCGGGCGAGCGCATCACGCAGGAAGACATCGCCCAGCGTCTCTCGGTGTCGCGACAGCCGGTGCTGCAGGCGCTGCGCCTCCTGAAGAAAGACGGCTTCGTGCACGACGCACCCGGCCGCGGCGTGCTGGTGGCGCCGCTCGATGCGGAAGGCATGCGCCAGATCTACCAGGTGCGCGGCGTGCTCGACGTGCTGGCCGCGCGGCTCGCGGCCGGGCAGCGTTTTCGCATCGACCCCAAGCTCATCGAACGCGGCCGGCGCGCCGCGCGCGGGCGCAATGTCGAAGCCATGATCGATGCCGACGTGGCCTTTCACCGCGCCATCTACGACGCCTCGGGCAACCCGCTGATCGGCCAGAGCGCCGACCCGCACTGGCGGCACCTCCGCCGCGCGATGGGCGCGGTGCTGCAGGCCGAGCCCCAGCGCGAATCGCTGTGGGACGAGCATGAAGCCATCGCCGACGCCATCGCGGCAGGCAACGCGGACCGCGCCGCGCGCCTGAGCGAAGAGCACGTCGCGCAGGCCAGCGAAGCATTGGCCCGGCGCCTCGCCGAGCAGCAGGCCCGCAACGCAATCGACATCGCCACCCACAAAGGAGACAAGGCATGAAGCTGACCCCCGAGCAACGCGCGCAGTTCGAGCGCGACGGCTACCTGTTCTTCCCCGGCCATTTCTCGCCCGAAGAGACGAAGACGCTGACCGATGCGGTGCCCGATCTCTACAGCAAGCGCGAGGCCTTCAACGTGCGCGAGAAAGGCTCCGACGCCGTGCGCACGAACTTCGCCGCGCACCTCATCAGCGAGCCCTTCGCCAGGCTCGCGCGCCACCCGCGCATGGTCGGCCCGGTGATGGACCTCTTCGAGGAAGAGGTCTACATGCACCAGTTCAAGATCAATGGAAAGATGGCCTTCGAAGGCCAGGTGTGGCAGTGGCACCAGGACTACGGCACCTGGCTCAACGACGACCTGATGCCCACCGAGCGCGCAATGAACGTGGCGATTTTTCTGGACGACGTGAACGAGCACAACGGCCCGCTGATGTTCATTCCGGGCAGCCACCGCAAGGGCGTGGTCGATGCGAAACATGACCTCACGACCACGAGCTACCCGCTCTGGACCGTCGACAACGACCTCATCGCGCAACTGGTCGACCGTGCGGGCGGCAAGGAAGGCGGCATCGTCTCGCCCAAGGGCCCGGCCGGTTCGATGATCCTCTTCCACAGCTGCCTCGTGCATGCCTCGGGCAGCAACCTCTCGCCCTTCAATCGCGTGGCGGTGTACCTGAGCTTGTGCGCCGTCAGCAACCACATCCGCCGCCACAAGCGGCCCGAGTTCATCGCGCACCGCGACTTCACGCCCATCGAGATGCTGCCCGACGACTGCCTGCTGAAGCCGTACCCCGTCGATGTGCCCTGGAAGAACGGCTTGCCCGAAACCGCCCTGCAGACCTCGCTCGAAGTCCTCGACACCGCGGAGGCCTGACCCCATGAGCCTCTACAAACGCCTGCAGCAGCGCGCCGCCGAAGGTCGCCCCATCCGCATCGGCCTGATCGGCGCCGGCAAGTTCGGCTCGATGTACCTCGCGCAGATCCCGCGCACGCCCGGCGTGCAGCTCGTCGCGATTGCCGACCTGTCGCCCGATGCGGCGCGCGTCAACCTTGAGCGCGTGGGCTGGGCGCCGGGCCGCGCCGCCGCAGGCTCGGTGCAGGAAGGGCTGAAAACCGGCACCACCTGGATCACCGACGACTGGCAGGCCGTGACGCGCGAGCCCTCCATCGACATCGTGGTCGAGTGCACCGGCAACCCGGTCGCCGCCGTCGACCATTGCCTGGATGCCTTCGCGCACGGCAAGCACGTGGTCAACGTGACGGTGGAGGCCGACGCCTTCTGCGGCCCGCTGCTCGCGCACAAGGCGCAGCAGGCGGGCGTGATCTATTCGCTGGCCTTCGGCGACCAGCCGGCGCTCATCTGCGACCTGGTCGACTGGGCGCGCACCTGCGGCTTCCCCGTGGTGGCGGCCGGGCGCGGCCACAAGTGGCTGCCGCACTTCACCGAATCCACGCCCGAGACCGTGTGGGGCAACTACGGCCTCACGCCCGAGCAGGCGCTGCGCGGCGGGCTCAACCCGAAGATGTTCAACAGTTTTCTCGACGGCTCCAAGCCCTCGATAGAAAGCTCGGCAGTGGCCAACGCAACCGGCCTTGGCGTGCCATCGGACGGTCTGCTTTACCCGCCCGCGAGCGTGGAAGACATTCCCTTCGTCACCCGCCCGAAGAGCGAAGGCGGCGTGCTGGAGCGCAAGGGCATGGTCGAGGTGATTTCCTCGCTCGAAGCCAATGGCAGAAAGATTCCCTACGACATCCGCATGGGCGTGTGGGTCACGGTCGAGGCCGAGACCGACTACATCAAGAACTGCTTCGAGGAATACAACGCCCACACCGACCCGAGCGGGCGCTACTTCACGCTCTACAAGCGCTGGCACCTGATCGGCCTGGAAGTCGGCATGTCAGTGGCGAGCGTGGCGCTGCGCGGCGAAGCGACCGGCGTGGCCACCTGCTGGAACGCCGACGTGGTCGCCACCGCCAAGCGCGACCTCGCCGCGGGCGAAATGCTCGATGGCGAAGGCGGCTACACCGTCTGGGGCAAGCTGCTGCCGGCCGAGCGCTCGCTGCGCCTGGGCGGCCTGCCGCTCGGGTTGGCGCACAACGTCAAGCTGGTGCGACCGGTGAAAAAGGGCCAGAGCCTGAGCTGGGCCGACGTGGCGATCGACACCTCGACCGCCGCCTACAAGCTGCGCAGCGAAATGGAAAACATCTTCTCGGCGGCTGTTCAGACCCAGGCAGCCTAAAGGCGTACCAGCCGAAAGAAGTAGGTAGCGCAACCGTTGCGCCAAACGAATTTCGCGTAAAAAATAATCTGCACGACACGGGGCTTCCGTGTCGAAATGACCGGCGGCGGGCCGTCATTGTGGTGAGCGCTCTTGCTCAGCAAGCTTTTCCTTCACGGAGAGACACCATGCAGTACATGTTGATGTTCTATCAGCCCGCGGCCGAATTCGAACAGCGCGAAGACGCGTCCTCAGAGGCCTATCGGTCCAGCTGGGTCGCGTATGCCGATGCGGTGCGCCAGTCGGGCGTGGCGCTCGGCGGCCACGGCCTCTTTCCGCCCATGACCGGCACCACGCTGCGCGTGCGCGGCGACAAGCGACAGGTGCAGGACGGCCCCTTCGCCGACACCAAGGAGCAGCTCGGCGGCTACTTCGTGGTCGACGTGCCCGACCTCGACGCCGCACTCGAATGGGCCGCGCGCGCGCCCTGCGCCAGCAGCGGGGGCGTGGAGGTGCGGCCGGTCTTCACAGCCACGGCTGCGACATCGTGAACGACCCGGCGGCTCCTCAGGCCGCCGAAAAAGCGGCGCGCGAGTCGTACGGCCGGCTGCTGGCGATTCTGTCGGCACGCACGCACGATATCGCCGCCTCCGAAGACGCGCTTGCCGACGCCTTCTCGCGCGCGCTCGAACGCTGGCCGGCCGACGGCGTTCCAGTCCAACCCGATGCGTGGCTCCTGAGCGTGGCGCGGCACCGCAAGCTCGACGCCTGGCGCCATTCGCGCGTGCAGGACCAGGCCACCCAGACCCTGCTGCTCCTGGCCGGCGAAATGGACGAGGCCAGCGCCGAAGGCACCGCCGTGCCCGACGAGCGGCTGCGCCTGCTCTTCGTCTGCGCGCACCCCGCCATCGACGCGGCCGCCCGCGCACCGCTGATGCTGCAGACCGTGCTCGGCCTGGACGCGGCGCGCATGGCCAGCGCCTTTCTCACCGCGCCCTCCACGCTCGGCCAGCGGCTGGTGCGGGCCAAGGCGCGCATCCGCGCGGCGGGCGTCCCCTTCGAATATCCGCAGGCGCGCGACCTGCCGCAGCGGCTGCAGGACGTGCTCGACGGCATCTACGCCGCCTACGGCACCGGCTGGGACGACGTCGACGGCGCCGATGCGCTGCCGCGCGGCCTCACGTCCGAAGCCATCGACCTGGGCCGCATCCTCTGCCACCTGATGCCCGACGAACCCGAGCCGCTGGGCCTGCGCGCGCTGATGCTCTTCTGCGAGAGCCGCGCCGCCGCCCGGCGCAGCGAGACCGGGGCCTACGTGCCGCTCGACCAGCAGGACACCTTGCGCTGGGACCCGGACCTGCTCGCGGAGGCCGAACGGTGCCTGCGGCTGGCATCGGAGATGAAGTCCCTGGGCGCCTACCAGCTGGAGGCCGCCATCCAGTCGGCCCATTGCGAGCGCCGCGTGGGCGCGCCGGTGGCGCCCGAGGTGCTGGTGTCGCTGTACGAAGGCCTGCTGGCCCTGCGGCCCAGCATCGGCGCGCAGGTGAGCCGCGCCTGTGCGCTTGCGAATGCGCGAGGGCCCGAAGTCGGGTTGCGGGCCCTGGAGGCGATTCCTGCGGACGAGGTGGCGAGCTACCAGCCGTACTGGGCAGCGCGCGCGCACCTGCTTGCGGCGGGTGGCGCACGTGCCGCGGCGCGGCAGGCTTATGACCGCGCGATAGGGTTGAGTGCGAATGCGGCGGTGCGGGCGTATCTCAATGCAATGTCGCAGCGGCTCTAAGCGATCCGATCACTTCGCATTGAAAGTGCGCGGAAACAGCGTTGCCTGCGACCGGTCGCGCAGGCGATAGCTCATCGCCGGTCGGCCGAGGCTGCCGGTGACCATGCCTGCCTCTTCCATGAATTCACCGTCGAGCATCCGTTTGCGGAAGGCACTCTTGTCCATGCCCCGGCCCAGCACGACCTCATAGGTGTGCTGCAACGCCGGCAAGGTGAAGGGTTCTTCCAGCAGGAAGGCCGGCAGCGAGGTGTATTCGACCTTGCTGCGCAACCGAGCGACGGCTGCATCCAGCAGTTCACCGTGGTCGAAGGCCAGCCGCTTGCGCGATGCGGCATCGACCTCGAACCATGCGACCTCTGCAGCATTGGCACCGCTACGCAACTGCATCGCCTGGACGGGGATCAGCGCATAGAAACAATGCGTGGCCGACCAGCCGCGCGGATCGCGCTCCGAACCGCCCCAACTGCCCAGCTGTTCGAGGTACGGCGTGACCACGCCGGTCTTCTCGCGCAGCTTGCGCAAGGCGCAGTCGAGCAGCGTGGCGTCTTCTTCGGTGTTCACGAAGCCGCCGGGCAGTGCCCACTTCCCCGGAAACGGCTCGGCGGTGTCGGAAGGCCGGCGCACCAGCAAGACCTGCAGGGCATCGTCGAGCACGGTGAACATCACCACGTCGACGGTGACCAGCGGGCGCGGGAAGGACAGGGACGGAAAGTTCGACTTGGGTGTGCTCACAACAGCGGCTTGACTCCGGATTTATTAGTTGTACTATACAACCTTTAATTAGTTGTCCAGAGCAACCAATGAGCAACCAATGAGCAAGCAACAACAAGAACGATCAAGAGAGGAACTCAAAACAATGAAAGACCTGACCACACTTCCCACCGAATCGCACCTCGCCCAACGTGAGCGCTGGCCGCAGAGCGGGAGGCACATCCTCGCGCACCACGATGCGAAATCCGTCATCGTCTACCAGGCCTATCGCCCGGCCATCGGCGAGTACGCGGTGCGGCACGGCCGTCTTGACGGACCGGACTTCAGCCTTTCGCGCATGAGCTGGATCAAGCCCAACTTCCTCTGGATGATGTATCGCTCCGGCTGGGGCACCAAGGAGGGCCAGGAGGTCATCCTCGGTCTGCGGCTGCGCCGTGCGTTCTTCGAGCAGGTGGTGCACGAGGCCGTGCCGTCGACCTTCGACGACAGGCGCTATCCGAGCCGCGAGGCGTGGCAGGAAGCCGTGAGCCGCTCCGACGTGCGTCTGCAATGGGATCCCGACCATGCGCCGGAGGGCGACAAGCTCGAGCGCAAGGCGATCCAGCTGGGCTTGCGCGGTCGTACGCTGGCTGCGTTTGCGAACGAGGAATTGCTCGAAGTGATCGACATGCGCGCCTTTGTGGAAGCACAGCGCCCAAAGGCGCAAAACGACAACCCTGAACTGCAATTGCCGACGGAGCATGTGCTCGACATCGAAACCTGAGAATCACGAGAAATGACAACGAACCATCCCAACGCGCTGCGCAGCAACGAAGACCTGCTCGCGCACATCGCCCGGGGCCACCCGGTCGACTACCTGTTCTTCTGGGGCCATCAAGTCCCGAAGGACGGCAGTGTCGGCAAGAGCTGCTTCAGCCAGTGGTACGAAGCGCCCTTCACGATCGAAAGCATCGCGTACCGCACCGCCGAGCATTTCATGATGGCTGGCAAGGCGCGGCTCTTCGGCGATGCGGCCACCTGCGAAAAGATCATCGCCGCGCGCACGCCCGGCGAGGCCAAGAAGCTGGGGCGGCAGATCCACAACTTCGACGAAGCGGCGTGGCTCGAGGCCCGTTTTGACTTGGTGACCCGCGGCAACATCGCGAAGTTCTCGCAGAACGCAGCGCTCGGCGCGTTCCTTCTGGGCACCGGACAGCAGGTGCTGGTCGAGGCTAGTCCTGTCGATGCCATCCAGGGGATCGGTCTGGCCGCGACGGATGTGGCGGCTCAGGACCCGCGCACCTGGAAAGGTCTGAATCTGCTGGGCTATGCGTTGATGGCGGCTCGCGACGAACTGAGGGCGGCGCGATGAACGCAGCGCGCTACCAAGGGTGCCTGCTCGGTCTGGCCTGCGGCGATGCGGTGGGCACCACCGTGGAGTTCCGCTCGCGCGGTAGCTTCGTACCGGTGACCGGCATGCACGGCGGTGGCCCGTTCGGTCTTGAGCCAGGCGAATGGACCGACGACACCTCCATGGCGCTGTGCCTCGCGGCGAGCCTGATCCATTGCCAAGGCTTCAATGCGGTCGACCAGATGAACCGCTACTGCAACTGGCGCAACGTAGGCTACATGAGCAGCAACGGACGCTGCTTCGACATCGGCGGCACGGTGTCGGCAGCCCTTACCCGCTACCTTGCATCAGGCGATCCGTTCGCTGGCGACCCCAGCCCGCGGACAGCCGGCAACGGCGCGTTGATGCGGCTCGCGCCCGTCCCGATGTTTTTCGCAGCCGGCGCCGAGGCGACGTGGCAACAGGCTGGCGAAAGCACCCGCACCACACATGGCGCACAGGAGGCTATCGAGTGCTCGCAACTCTTCGCATTGCAGTTGCGTGCGGCGCTGCAGGGCGAAGGCAAGGCGGCAATCCTGGCCACCGCACCGTTGGTCCCCTTGAGCGAAAAGGTTGCGGCGCTGGCGCGCGGTGACTATGCGTCGAAACCGATCGAGCACATCAAGGGCTCGGGCTACTGCGTCGAATCGCTCGAAGCGGCGCTTTGGTGTTTCGCGCACACCGACTCGTTCGAGCAGGCAGTGCTCGCGGCTACCAACCTTGGCGACGATGCCGACACCACTGCCGCGATCTGCGGGCAGATCGCAGGTGCCTACTACGGTGTGGACGGCATTCCGGCCGGTTGGTTGCACCAGCTCGTGATGCGCAAAGCCATCACGCAAATGGCCGACGACCTGCTTGCGCTGGCGCAACGCTGAACCCGCCCGCGCTTCACTCCTTCGGCGCGGCGACCGCCTCGCCCACCCGCCGCCCTTCAAGCTGGCTTCCCCCCTGCGCCAGCGTCACCCCCACCACCGCATTGCCTTCGCCGCGCTGGAACACGATCTGCGCGCCGATGGTGGCCACCGCGAAGCGGTCGGTGCCCGTCGGCACGAGCGCGTTGTAGCCGCGCCCCGTCTCCCGCACCAGCAGCCGCCCGTTGCGCACCGTGAAGCCCAGGCCCTTGGTCTTGCTGATGCGGTACTCGCCCTTGTAGTCCTCCAGCCGCTTCGGATCGACCGGCACTTCGGTCGTCGACACCGGATAGCGGTTCTTGCCGATCGCCAGCATCACCGGCTGCAGCGGCGCGCGCGCATTGCTGCTGAGCACGATCAGCGCCTCGGCGGTGTCCGGCGCGATCAGCCACAGCGTGCGGTAGCCCTCGGTGAGGCCCGCGTGCCAGTAGGTGCGGCGCCCGCCCTCGGGGCCGCGCACCATCACCGCATAGCCGATCTCGGCGCCCTCGTAGTGCGCGAGCGGCGTGAGCATGCGTGCGGCGGCCGGGCCCAGCGGGCCGCTGGCGCCGGCGAGGACGGCTCGGCTGAAGGTCATCATGTCGGCCGCCGTGGAACGCAGCGCGCTGGCCGGTGCGTAGGCCACCATGTCCAGCAGCGGCTGGCGGCGGTCGCCGGCGAAGGCCGGGGCCATGCGCGAGGCCTTGTCGCCGAGCGGGATCACGGTGTCGTTCATGCCCAGCGGTTCGGTGATGCGCGCGCGCACCAGCTCGCCCCACGAGGTGTTGTAGCGCTCGGCCAGCACCTGCCCGAGCAGCGCCATGCCGAAGTTGCTGTACGCGGCTTCGCACGGCGCCGCCAGCGCGGTGAGCTTGATGCGCGAGAGCGCGGCCCAGAACATCGGCTTGTCGAAGCTGCGCAGCTGCTCGGCCAGCGGGGCACCGCCCGTCACGCCGTCGGCCATCACGGGCATGCAGCCCGTGTGGGTGACGAGCTGCTTGAGCGTTACCGCGCCTGCCGCGGGTGGCACGCCCTGGACCTTGCCCGCGAGCACCTTGCCCACGGTGTCGTCCAGCTTCAGGTCGCCGCGCTCCACCGCCTGCGCGAGCAGGAGACCGGTGAAGACCTTGGTAACGGAGCCGATCTCGAACATCGGCTGCTCGGCGCTGTTGGGCTCGATGGGGCGCGGGGGCGAGAGCGGCTCGGGGTTGTAAGCTGCGCCGTACGAGGCCTTGCCGTTGCGCAAGAGACCGATGACCAGCGTTCCGCGCTCGGCCCCGAGCGCCGTCTTGGCCAGCACGGCCGGGTCGCTCGCGAGGGACAGCGGTTGCTGTTGTTGCTGCGGCGGCTGAAGCTGGGCAGCGGCGCTGCCGGCCAGCAGCGGGGCAAGAAGCCAGGCCGCGAACCAGCGGCGGCGCATCACCGGGAACATGTCTGTGGACAAGGCTGGGGGCAGGAGCCGCATCGTCGAATTCCTCGGGGCGTCATCGAAAGAGGCGCCATCGTGCCACGCCGATGTAACAAAGGCATCGCGCGGCCACAATCGCTGAATGCGTGCATTGCTCACCACCTTCTCCTGGCAGGAACTGCGCCATCACCCCTGGCGCAACGCGGCGGCCGTGCTGGCCGTGATGCTGGGCGTGGCGCTTGCGTTCTCGGTGCAGCTCATCAACGCCTCGGCGCTCGACGAGTTTTCCAGCGCCGTGCGCTCGGTCAACGGCCAGCCGGATCTCGAAGTGCGCGCCGTGCAGGGCGGCTTCGACGAGGCCGTGTTTGCGCAACTGGCGCGGCATCCGCAAGTGACGCTCGCGAGCCCGGTGCTCGAATTCCAGGGTCTTGCCTTGGCCGGCGGCGAACGGCAGGTGCCGATGCGCGTGATCGGCGTCGATGCATTGGTGCTTCCGACCATCGCGCCCGCGCTGATGCCACGACCTGCAGCCGGAGCGGACCGCTTCGCGCTCTTCGCGCCGGGTCATGTCTTCCTCAATGCCGCCGCACGCAGCGTGCTCGGCTTGCCGGCGCAGGCCGCCGACGGCACGGCCGAGACGGTGCAGTTGCGCAGCGGCGCCACGTGGCACAGGCTCGACGTGGCAGGCCACGTCGCCGCCAGCGGCACGGCGCTCGCGGTGATGGACATCGCGGCCGCGCAAGACCTGTTCGACCAGGTCGGCCGCCTCAGCCGCATCGACCTGCGGCTCGCGCCCGGCACCGACCGCGCAGCCTTCATCGATGCGCTGCAGAAGTCGCCCGGCTGGCCCGCGGGCGTGCAGTTCGCGGAGCCCGGCGATGCGGCCGAGCGCGTGAGCAACCTGTCGCGCGCCTACCGCGTCAACCTCACGGTGCTGGCGCTGGTGGCGCTGTTCACGGGGGCGTTCCTGGTGTTTTCGGTGCTCGCGCTCAGTGTCGCCAAGCGCGCGCAGCAGTTCGCGCTGCTCGGGGTGCTCGGCCTCACGCCGCGCGAACGGCTGCGGCTGGTGCTGGCCGAATCGCTGGTGCTGGGCGTGATCGGCAGCGCCGCCGGCCTTGCGCTCGGCACGGCGCTCGCGGCCTTCGCGCTGCGGGTGCTGGGCGGCGACCTCGGCGGTGGGTACTTCGAAGGCGTCGCGCCCAAGCTGCACTGGAGCACCGGCTCGGCGTTGCTCTATGGCGGACTCGGCGTGGCAGCCGCGCTGGTGGGCGGCTGGTGGCCCGCGCGCGCGGCGCAGGCGCTGCCCGAGGCGCAGACGCTCAAGGGCCTGGGCGCCGCGCCCACGCAGAGCCGTAGCCACTGGCTCGCGCTCGGGCTGATCGCGCTCAGTGCGGCGCTGGCGAACATTCCGGCCATTGGCGGCATTCCGGTGGCGGCATACCTCTCGGTGGCGTGTCTGCTGGTGGGCGGCATCACCGCCCTGCCCTGGCTGATCGCGCTGCTGTACGACCGCATCGCGCCCGCGTTCGCCGAGCGCGTGCTGCCGATGCTCGCCATCGAACGCGCGCGGCGCATGCGCGGCACGGCGGCCGTGGCGGTGAGCGGCGTGGTCGCGAGCCTGAGCCTTGCTGTGGCGCTCACGGTGATGGTTGCGAGCTTTCGCGATTCGGTGACGCACTGGCTCGACGTGGTGCTGCCCGCCGACCTGTACGTGCGCGCCACCTCGGGCGGCCGTGGCGGCAACAGCGGCGGCACGAGCAGCACAGACACCGCGACCTTTCCGCCCGCCTTCGTGCAGGCGCTGGCGCAACTGCCCGGCGTGGCGCGCACGGGCACGCTGCGCACGCAGTCGCTGCAGCTCGATGCCTCGCAGCCGGCCGTGGCGCTGATCGCGCGCAGCCTGGAAGGCAGCGCCTCGCAATCGCTGCCGCTGGTGGGCTCGGCGTTGCCTGTGCCCGCGGGGCAGATCGGCATCTACGTGAGCGAGCCGATGGTGGAGCTCTACGGCGCGAAGCCGGGCACGGCCTTCGCGCCCCTTGCCGCCGCGCTGTCGGCCACCGCGCTCCCCACCAAAGTCGCGCACACCTATTTCGTGGCCGGCGTATGGCGCGACTACGCGCGGCAGTTCGGCGCCATCACGATGGATGCGCGCGACTACGAGCGCATCACCGGCCAGCGCGACCTGAGCGACATCTCGCTGTGGCTCGCGCCGGGCGCATCCGAAGGCGCTGTGCAGGCCGCAGTGCGCGCGCTCGCTGCGCGCCGGGGAGACGGTTCACCCGACTCGGTCGAAATGGCCTCGGTCGGGCAGATCAGAGCGACATCGCTGCGCATCTTCGATCGCAGCTTCGCGGTGACCTACTGGCTGCAGGCCGTGGCCATCGCCATCGGCCTGTTCGGCATCGCCGCGAGCTTCAGCGCGCAGGTGCTCGCACGGCGGAAGGAATTCGGCCTGCTCGCGCACCTGGGGTTCACGCGGCGGCAGGTGCTGGCGGTGGTAGCGGGTGAAGGCGCTGCATGGACGGCGATCGGCGCCGTGGCCGGGCTGGTGCTCGGGCTGGCCGTGTCGGTGGTGCTCGTGAAGGTGGTGAACCCGCAGAGCTTTCACTGGACGATGGATTTGCTGGTGCCGTGGGTGCGGTTGATCGCGCTGTGCGGCGCGGTGGTCGTGGCTGGCACCGTCACCGCGTGGCTGGCGGGGCGGGCCGCTGCGGGCAAGGATGTGGTGCTGGCGGTGAAAGAGGACTGGTAGCTCCTCCTCTTTCAACGCTCAGAGATCGGACGTGCCGTTCCAGTCGATGAGACCGGTGCCGCTCCAGTGGCCGAAGGAGGTGAGGTCCATCTTGGGCTGTGCGATGCGGCGCCAGATGTCGATCATGTTCACGACGCGGATGTCGTCGAACACGATCACCGCATCGCGCGACAGCTTCAGCGTGGCCAGGTTGACGAGGATGTCCGCCTCGGTGCGCCCGTCTTTCGGCCCGTCGACAAAGATCAGGTCGGCCGACTCGAACAGCGCGCGATGCGGCTCGATGCCGCCCGGCGTGGAGATGTCGTGCAGCACCTGCCGCACGCGGCCTGCGGCGAAGTCGGAGGGCGCGAGCCAGGTGTCGGCAAAGCTGTTCCACGCCAGCAGATCGAAGGTGGTCAGCGTGCCCGATGGCTGCAGCTCCTGCGCGAGCGCCAGCGTGCCCATGCCGGTGAAGGTACCGATCTCGACCACCGTCTTCGGGTTCAAGGTGCGCACCAACGCGGCCAGCAACCGGTAGTGCTCGCCGGGCCAGGTGTCGAACCAGTGCGGCTCCGTCGACGCGCGACCTTCGTAGATGGGCAGCGCCACATCCATCGCCGCCGAACACGCCTGGAGGGAGATGTCCATCAGGCGCCGGCTGGGCCGGGCGGGCTCGTCATCCATGCTCGCGATGATCGAAACCTCCTTGTGGCGCGCGGGGACTTCGGCAAATTTCCGGTTGAGTTCGTCGAGGGTCATGCCGCCTATTTTGCGGGCGTGAGCTGGATGCGCTCGACCGTTTCCTTTTCCACCGCCCCGCGGCTGTAGACCAGCGGCACGTATTTGCCCTCCAGCCACAGCGGCGCAAGGTCGCGGTAGTTCGGGCTGTCGGGGTTGCCCGACTGGCCCGGCGTGTTGATGGCGCGCGAGGCGTCCCAGTTGCCCACGTCCAGCACCATTCGGAACGATGCGCCCGCGGTCAGTTTGTAGTCATTCGCGCGGTAGGTCGCCGCCATCGGCGTGAAGCTGGAGCCGGACATCGGCCAGTCGCCCACGTCGAGCTTCTTGCGCGTGGCCGCATCGACCACGCCGGCGAGTGGATGGCGGAACTCCGCGCGGTGCAGGGTGCCCCACTTCCAGGCCTTCATGTCCGGACCGAGCTTGGCGGTGAGTTCCTGCATCGCGGGCGGCAGCGTCTGCAGCAGCAGGGCATCGCGCTGCGCGTCGGTGACCCAGCCGAACGGGTTCTCGAGCAGCAGCACCATGCGCGTGTTGTCGCCCGGCGCCGCCAAGGGCGCGCCCACCTCGCCGGCGCCGGCCTTGAGCACCGCTGCGCGCAAGGACTTGCTGCTCCACACCTCGTAGAGCGCGGCGGCGGCGCTGTCGCGATCCATCGTGCCGTCCCAGCCCTGCAGCAGGCGCAAGCCGGCTGCTGTTTGCGCATCGTCGCTGCGCAGGTTCGCCAGCAGCTTCAAGAGCCGCTGCGCGGGCGTCGCGACGATGTCGTTCTGCATGCGCTCGGAGTCCTCGATGGTGAAGCGCGAACCCGCCGCCACCTTCGCGGCGAACAGCTCTTTCAAACGCCGTGCGCGGGCAGCATCGCTCCACTCGTAGCCGATGCCCTTCTTCGCGGCCGGATGGTCGGGCGGAATGTTGTTCTCGTTCGCGGTCACCACGTAGCCGCGCGCGGGGTTGAACTCCGAAGGCAGCTCGTCGCCATTTCGAAAGCCCGACCACTCGTAGCGGCCGTCGCCCGGCACGGGCATGAGGCCGTCCCAGTTGGGCCGGATGGGCGTGAGCCCGCCCGGAATCCAGCCGACGTTGCCGCTGCTGTCGGCATACACCTGGTTCTCGCCCGGCGCGCCCCAGCGGTTCATCGCGGCGCGGAACTGGTCCCAGTTGCGCGCGCGCATGTAGTCCATCGAACCGAAATACGGCGCCATGCCGGGCTCCAGCCAGGCGGCGCGCAATGCATACGCGCGTCGCTTGCCGGGCTCGGACAGCAGCACGGGGCCATGGCGCGTGAAAGTGTTGACAACCTCGCGCGGCGCGCTCTCGCCGCGCACCGCGATGCGCTCGGTCACGCGTGTCATCGGCTCCCAGCGGCCCTGGTAGCGGTACTCGTTGGAGTTCCTGGGGTTGAGCTGGTACACGTACAGGTCTTCCTGGTCCATGTAGAAGCGCGTGAGGCCGAAGGCGATGGTGCCGTTGTGGCCGATCGACAGGCCAGGCAGGAAAGGCTCGCCCGCGCCGATGGCGTCCATGCCGGGCGCGCTCAGGTGCGTCATGTAGCGCAGGCTCGGCGCGCCGTGCGAGCGGTGCGGATCGTTCGCGAGGATCGGCCGGCCCGTGACGGTGAGCTTCGGCGAGATGACCCAGTTGTTGCTGCCGTAGGCACCCGTGGGGTCGCCTTGCAGGGCTTGCTGCTGCGCTTCGTCCTGCTCGGCTTTTGCGGCGATGGACTCGACGCTGCCAGGCAACAACGCCACCGGCGCGGCGGCCGCGCCCGTGTTCAGACCGACTCGCGTGTTCTCCTTGGTGAAGCGCGGCGAGTCGGTCGCCCGCAGGTAGGCCGCGCGCAGTTCCGCCGCCGGAATGGTGCAGGGGTCGAACCCCACGGGCACCTTGGGCGTGACCGGCGGATCGAGCTCGCGGCGCAGCCAGTCGGCCTTGACACCCGGGCCGCCGGCGCAGAAGGCGCGTGCGCGGTCGACCTCGGAAGTGAAATTGAGCGTGAGCCCGTGGTGCCGGATGCGCACCACGTCCTCGGGCGACCACGTCGCCGGCTGGTAGCCCAGCAATGCGAACTCGGTGGGTAGCAGCGCGGGCTGTGCGCGAACCTGCGCGACGTAGGCGTTGACGCCGGCAGTGAAAGCCTCGGCCACGCGCTTGGCATCGGAGCCGTAGGCCAGCCACTCGCGGTACATGTCGCCGCGGTAGAGCACGGCCCGCGCGGCGCGGTCGCTCTCGACCCAGGTGGGGCCGAAGTCTTTCGCCATTTCTCCGAGGCCGCGCTTGCGCCACAGGTCCATCTGCCAGAGTCGGTCGCGCGCGGCGATGAAGCCCTGCGCCACGAAGGCGTCGTAGAGCGTGCCGGCATAGAGATGCGGCACGCCCCAGCGGTCGACCAGAACCTCGGCGGGTTTCTCGAGACCGGGGACAGTGAAGGATGAGGAGGGACGGCTGGGTGTGTCGCTGCCCGAAGGAGCGGACGCACAACCTGCGAGTGCGATGGCGGCAAGTGCGCCGATGAGGGGAAGCCGATGGCTCGGCATGCGTCGCGCGACGAGGCGCGGGCTCGTTCTTTTCATGTGTCTCGTCTCCTGCCTTGTGGATGGCAACGCACAGTATCCCGATTTCCACCGGTGGCCAGGTTACAAGGCATGACTTGTAGACTGGCGCGCTATGCAGCCCACCCCCACATCTCCTTCCTGCAGCGGCTGGCTCGGCAGCGCCATCCGACGCATCGAAGCCGACTACCAGCGCAGCGCCGACACGCACCTCATTCCGCTCCCCCTGCCCGCCCTCGCGGCAGCGGGCATCGACCTGTACCTGAAGGACGAATCCACCCACCCGACCGGCAGCCTGAAGCACCGGCTCGCGCGTTCGCTCTTTCTCTACGCGCTGTGCAACGGCTGGGTGCGCGAGGGCACGACCATCGTCGAGGCTTCGAGCGGTTCGACGGCGGTGAGCGAGGCCTACTTCGCGCGGCTGCTGGGCCTGCCTTTCATCGCGGTGATGCCGCGCAGCACCTCGCCCGAGAAGGTCGCGCAGATCGCCTTCTACGGCGCAAGCTGCCACTTCGTGGACCATGCGGCACAGGTGTACGAAGAGGCCCGCGCGCTGGCCGAGCGCACCGGCGGCCACTACATGGACCAGTTCACCTACGCCGAGCGCGCGACCGACTGGCGCGGCAACAACAACATCGCCGAGAGCATGTTCCAGCAGATGGCGCGCGAGCGCCATCCGATCCCCGAATGGATCGTGGTGGGCGCGGGCACCGGCGGCACCAGCGCGACCATCGGCCGGTACCTGCGCTACCGCTGCCACGACACGCAGGTGTGCGTGCCCGACCCCGAGGGCTCGGTGTTCTCGGCCTATCACCGCACGGGCGATACGACGCTGACAGCAGTCGGCTCGCGCATCGAAGGCATCGGGCGGCCGCGGGTGGAGCCGAGCTTCGTCCGCACGCTGGTCGATCGAATGATCGAGGTGCCCAATCTCGATTCGGTGGCGGCGATGCATGCGCTCTCGGCGCTGCTGGGGCGCAAGGTGGGGCCGTCGACGGGCACCAACTTCATCGGCATGCTGGCGGTGGCACAGGAGATGCGCGCGGCCGGGCGGCAGGGATCGATCCTGTCTCTGCTGTGCGATTCGGGCGAGCGCTACCTGCCGAGCTATCACGATGCGGCCTGGGTGCAGAACGCATTCGGCGACATCGGGCCGGCGCAGCAGCGCATCGATGCGCTGGTGGCGGGGTGATGTCTTCGCCTTCCGGTGCTTTCGGTCTCTCGCGGCGCAGCCTGCTGCTTGCCGCGTTGGCCGCGGCGCCCGCAAGCTGGGCATTGCCTCCGCGCACGCTGCAATTCCCGCGCGACTTCGGCAGCCACCCCGACCTGCACACCGAGTGGTGGTACATCACCGGCCACGCGAAGAACGCGGCGGGGCGCGAGTTCGGCTTTCAGGTGACCTTCTTCCGCTCGCGCATCGATGCGACGCAGGATATGCGCTCGGCCTTCGCTGCGAAGAACCTCGTGTTCGCGCACGCAGCCGTTACCGACCTCGAAGGCCGCGTGCTGCTGCACGACCAGCGCATCGCGCGCGCGGGCTTCGGCGTCGCATCGGCCAGCGAAGCCGACACCGAGGTGCGGCTGCGCGACTGGTCGCTGGTGCGGAAGGACGGCGGCTATTCGGCGCGCATTCCGGCCGGCGAGTTCGCGTTCGACCTGCGCTTCACGCCGACGCAGCCGGTGCTGCTGCAAGGCAACGCAGGTCTCTCGCGCAAGGGGCCCGACGAAGCCCAGGCGAGCTACTACTACAGCGAGCCGCAGCTCAAGACGCAGGGCAAGCTCACGCTCAAAAGCCAGGCCTTCGATGTCGCCGGGACCGCATGGCTCGACCACGAATGGAGCGAGGCGCTGATGCACCCCGAGGCCGTGGGCTGGGACTGGATCGGCATGAATCTCGACGACGGGAGCGCGCTCACCGCCTTTCATCTGCGGCGGAAGGACGGCAGCGCTTTGTGGGGTGGTGGCTCGTTTCGCACGCGCGACGGTGTGCTGCGTGTCTTCAAGAACGGCGAGGTGGGTTTCGAGAGCCTCAACGCGTGGACCAGTCCGCGCACGCAGGCGAAATACCCGACGCAGTGGCGCGTGCAGACGCCCTCTGGCAACTTCGAAGTGCGCGCCCTGCTCGACGACCAGGAACTGGACAGCCGGGGTTCGACCGGCGGCGTGTACTGGGAAGGGCTCAGCGATCTGCTCGATCCACAGGGGAAGCGCGTGGGCCGCGGCTACCTGGAAATGACCGGCTATGCCGCGCCGCTGAGGCTGTAGCGGCCGCAGGCAAGGCAAGTCCTGACAACCGCCCCGGGCCGGGATGCGTTGGAAGGCGTGGATCACACCCCATCAAGAAGAGAGGCCCCCCATGAAGATTCGAATCCCCGCGCTGGCATTGGCCGGCGCCCTTTCGCTGCTTGCGGCAGTTCCGATCGGTGCCAATGCGCAGGTCTCGGTCAATATCAATGTGCCCGGACTGGTCATGCAGGCGCCACCGCCGCCGCGCTACGAGGCCCTGCCGCCACCGCGCGGCGGTTATGTCTGGGTGCCGGGCCGCTGGGCCTGGGACGGCCGCGCGTATGCGTGGCGACGCGGCGACTGGCGGCCCGCGCGGGCGGGCTATGCCTACGCCCCGGGCCGCTGGGTCGAAGACCGTGGCGGCTGGCGCTGGACCGAAGGCGATTGGCGCCGCCGGGAAGCCCGCCGCGAAATGCGCCGCGAACGCGAATGGAACGACGACCACAGGCGTGATGACCGCGGCCATCGCCATGGGCACGACCGCGACCGGGGCGATTTCTGCCCGCCCGGCCAGGCGAAAAAAGGCAACTGCTGATCAACGGCAATGAAAAAGGGAGCTTCGAAAAGCTCCCTTTTTTTGGCGTTGCCCGATGCGGCTACTTCGCGCGTCGCCGGTCGATGAACGCAATGATCTCGCCCATGATCCCCTTGCGGAACGCCAGCACGCAGATCACGAAGATCAGGCCCGTGACCATGGTCACCGACTCGCCCAGCGTGTTGAACCAGTCGATGGTCGTGATGCGCGCGAGGAAGTTGCCGAGTTCGCCGATCTTGTTTTCCAGCAGCACCACCACCGCCGAGCCGACCAGCGGACCCGAGAGCGTGCCCAGGCCCCCCACCAGCGTCATCAGAATGACCTGGCCCGAAGCAGTCCAGTGCACGTCCGACAGCGTGGCGAAGCCCAGCACCAATGTCTTGAGCGAACCTGCCAAGCCCGAGAGCGCCGCCGAGATCACGAACGCCAGCAGCTTGAAGCGGCTCACGTCGTAGCCCAGCGAGAGCGCGCGCGGCTCGTTTTCCTTGATGCCCTTCAACACCTGGCCGAACGGCGAGTGGATGGTGCGCACGATCAAGAGGAAGGCCAGCGCGACGACGACCAGCGCAACGTAGTACATCGTGAGGTCATTGGACAGATCGATGACGCCGAAGAGCTTGCCGCGCGGCACGCCCTGCAGGCCGTCCTCGCCGCCGGTGAACTTGGCCTGCAGCGCGACGAAGAACATCATCTGCGCGAGCGCCAGCGTGATCATGGCGAAGTAGATGCCCTGCCGGCGGATGGCCAGGATGCCGAAGATCCAGCCGAGAAAGGCGCCGCTCAAGGTGCCGGCGATAAGGCCGAGCTCCGGGGTGAGGCCCCAGACCTTGATGGCATGGCCCGCCACATACGCGGAGCCGCCCAGGAAGGCCGCGTGCCCGAAGGACAGCAGACCCGTGAAGCCCAGGAGCAGGTTGAAGGCCGCGGCGAACAGCGCGAAGCACATGAGCTTCATCACGAACACCGGGTAGGCGCCGAAGAACGGCGCTGCGATGAGCGCGACCAGCAGCAGCGCGTAGACGACGGTGGATATCTTTTTCATGTTCATGCCGTCCGCCTTATTTCTCTTTGCCGAACAGGCCGGCGGGGCGGATGAGCAGCACGATGACCATGATCACGAACACAACCGTAGACGATGCTTCTGGATAGAAAACCTTGGTGAGCCCTTCGATCACGCCGAGGCCCAGGCCCGTGAGGATGGCACCCATGATCGACCCCATGCCGCCGATCACGACCACCGCGAACACCACGATGATGAGGTTCTGCCCCATCAGCGGCGACACCTGCATCACCGGCGCGGCCAGCACGCCCGCGAAGGCCGCGAGCGCGCAGCCGAAGGCGTAGGTCAGCGTGATCATCAGCGGCACGTTGACGCCGAAGGCTTCCACCAGGCGCGGGTTCTCGGTGCCGGCGCGCAGATACGCACCCAGGCGCGTCTTCTCGATCACGTACCAGGTGGCAAAGCAGATCACCAGCGAGGCGACGACCACCCAGGCGCGGTAGTTGGGCAGCACCATGAAGCCGAGGTCGGTGGCGCTGGAGAGCGCATCGGGTGCGTCGTAGGGCAGGCCCGAGACGCCGTAGACCGAGCGGAACACGCCTTCGATCAGCAGCGTGAGGCCCAGCGTCAGCAGGAGGCCGTAGAGGTGGTCGAGCTTGTAGATCCAGCGCAGCAGCAGCCTTTCGATCACCACGCCGAAGAGGCCGATGAGGATTGGCGCCGCGATCAGCATCACCCAGTAGTTGATGCCGAAATACTCCATGGCCATCCAGGTCAGGACGGCCCCCAGCATGAACAGCGCGCCGTGCGCGAAGTTGATGACGTTGAGCAAACCGAAGATCACCGCCAGCCCGAGGCTCAGGATGGCGTAGAACGAGCCGTTGACCAGCCCCAGAAGGAGCTGGCTCAACAAGGCGGGAAGGGAAATGTTCATAAGCGTTTCAACGAACCCGGGCGCCGCAGTGGCGCCCGCGGGAGATCACTTCCAGAGGGCGCACCGGCTTTCGGCCTTGGTCGTGAAGACCTCTTCGCCCTTGAGCTTCTGGATCACCTTGTAGTAATCCCAAGGCTGCTTCGACTCGGCCGGCGACTTCACCTGCACCAGGTACATGTCGTGCACGAAGCGGCCGTCGGCGCGGATGTTGCCCTTGGCATAGAAGTCGTCGATGGGCGTGGACTTGAGCGTCTCCATCACCTTGTCGGCATCGACCGTCTTGGCGGCCTGCACGGCCTTGAGATACGTCATGGTGGCCGAGTAGTCCGCAGCCTGGATGTCGGTGGGCATGCGCTTGGTCTTCTCGAAGAAGCGCTTGCCGAAAGCGCGCGTCTTGTCGTCGAGGTTCCAGTCCCAGCTGGTGGTGAGCAAGAGGCCTTCGGTGTTCTTCAGGCCCAGGCTGTGCACGTCGGTCACGAACACCAGGAGGCCCACCATCTTCATCGACTTGGTGATGCCGAATTCCTTGGCCGCCTTGATCGAGTTGATGGTGTCGCCGCCCGCATTGGCGAGCGCCAGCACCTGCGCCTTGGAGTTCTGCGCCTGCAGCAGGAACGAAGAGAAGTCCGACGTATTGAGCGGATGCTTCACGCTGCCCACCACGGTGCCGCCCTTTTCCTTCACGACCTTGGAGGCATCGGCTTCCAGGGCCTGGCCGAAGGCGTAGTCGGCGGTGAGGAAATACCAGCTCTTGTCGCCGCGCGC
>Ga0163161_10000155_pt1 | contig 63345 bp, 32 predicted proteins | sample S45metaG_FD_129847 | JGI IMG/M metagenome (GOLD analysis project Ga0163161, IMG submission 129847) | Switchgrass rhizosphere microbial communities from Kellogg Biological Station, Michigan, USA - S4-5 metaG | ecosystem: Host-associated > Plants > Roots > Rhizosphere > Soil | place: USA... | reverse complement strand
ATGAAAGCGATCTGTGACGCGGATTGCATTAGTAAAACATTTCTTTGCAATTAATCCCATATTACCAGCCATATCCAAAGTAATTTCTTTAACTAGATTTCGTTCTTTAAGCGGGATTTTTTCGGATCAGGTGCAAAAGTTGGGGATTAGGCAAAAAGATTAGATAATCTGAATAAGAAGAAGTCTATATTTAAGCTCTGTTGAAAGTTTTTAAAAGTGCTTTTTCTTATGTTTTATGTATGATCTTAAAATTTTTCAGAGTCAACATCATTTATGAATTGAATAACGCCATTCATAAAAACTTTTTGATCGTCCCACATGGCTAAATGACTTCCATTTGGACAAAATAAAAATCTTCCTTTTTGAACTAATTTACTTTGTTCTTCCATTGCTTTTGGATCCATTGTATCATATTTGGCACCAATCATTAAGGTAGGAATTGTAATTTCGTGTAAACGATTTTTTATATCCCATTTCGCTAAACGACCGCTAATTCCAAATTCGCTTGGTCCTTGCATTAAGGTGTAGATTTCTCCATTGATATGTTTACTCGCACGATTTAAGCCGTCTGGCCATTCGTTTAAGCGACATAAATGTTTTTTGTAAAAATTTGGAATTAGCAATTCCATATAACGTGGATTGCTAAAATCTTTTTTAGCTTCTAATGCTCTAATTTCGGCTAAGATTTCCGGTTTCATTTGCTTTGCAAGTACTTCATCGGCGTATTTTCCATATTCTGGAGCACTGGCAACCATATTCGCAATCATTAGACCTTTTAGGTTTTGTTGATATTTTAAGGCATATTCCATCGCAAGGATCCCGCCCCAGGAGTTTCCTAAAACATAAAAATTGTCATTATTTGCTCCAATTGCTTTACGTACTTGTTCTACCTCCTCGACAAAACGTTCTGTAGTCCATAATGAACTATCTTTTGGTTGATCACTGTAATAAGATCCTAGTTGATCATATTCGTAAAATTCAAATCCTTCGCGTTGAAAAAATGTTTCAAAACACTCCATGTATTCGTGTGTCATTGCTGGTCCGCCATGTAATAAGAGTACTTTTATTTTTGGATTATTGCCAAAACGTTTCGTCCATACTTTAAATTCTCCGACAGGTGTTTGAATTGGTATCATTTTTACACCAGCTGATTCTACAGTATTATTGGAATCGTAAGTAAAATAGTCTTTAGGAGATTCAGATTTAGTTTCGTTTTTACAAGAAACCATTAGTAGAATTGCAGTTAAGAAGAGAATAGCACGCATATTTTTAGATTTTGATAATTGGTTTCGGATTTCTTTTGAAATTAAAAATACGAATTTCTTTTATAAATAGCGGTGGGAAGAATAAAGGTTTCCCTTTTTCTTCATTTTGATGTTGTTATTTTGCAGTAATATGTTTATTTTAATCTCAGTGAATTTACTAAAGTTTTAATCATTAAAACTTTAGTTATGTAATATCTTTTTTCTGAATGATATTTAGTTCCTTATTAAAAGAGTTTCTATATTTTTTGATATACTCTGAAGGTTTCATCCCAAACAATTTTATGAATTGCTGACGGAAGTAACGCTGATCTTCTATACCAACTTGAGGGCCAACCTGTGCGATATTAATATTTTCGGTAAGCATAATTACTGCGGCTCTGCGGATTCTGATCGATCGGATAAAAACATTTACGGTTTGCCCCGAAATTGCCTTAATCTTTTTGTAAAGACTTGAATGACTCATACCCATTGCGGCGGAAAAAGTCTTTAGGTTAAACTCACTATTTTCAAGATTCGCTTCGACGATTTCGATACATTTATCAAGAAACTCTTTGTATTCAGCAGGAACCTTATTGACATTTTCACGAAGTGTAATACTGTCTAAGAAATATTTGCGCAATTGCCCTCTGTTTCTAAGAACAGAATCTACACGCGCGAGAAGTATTTCGCTGTCAAAAGGTTTGGTAACATAATCGTCCGCACCTTCGGTAATACTTTGCAAATGAATATCATTGCTGGTTGTAGCCGTGAGAAGTATCACCGGAATATGGCTTAAATCATCATTCTGTTTGATTTTTTTGCATAAATCCAAACCGTTCATGCCTTCCATCGAAATATCGCTTAATACAATATCAGGCATATGTTTTTCTACAAGTTTCAGTCCTTCGATTCCATTTACTGCCGAGTAAACAATATAGTTTTTGGTGAAAAGCTGTACCAGATAATGATTCATTTCGGGATTGTCTTCAACAATTAAAAGTACTTTTTTTGTACTGATTAGTTCTTCTTGTATACTTTCCGGATTTGAGGATTGATCGCTGGTTTTAGGTGTATTTTGGCGATCGGCTGGCATTCCTTCCAGAAGTTCACCAACAAGAGGCGACATTTGTGGATGATTTTCATTGATGCTCATTTGTGCAAAATGACTTTTCCCTTTCGGAAGAATAATAGTAAACGAAGTACCTTTTCCTACTTCACTTTTACACTTTATTTCGCCGTGATGTTTAGTCACAAAATATTTGGCCACATAAAGTCCTATTCCAAAACCATTGCTGGCTTTAGACTGACCTTGCTTGAATTCTTCAAAAATAGTATCAATATCATTTTCGTCAATTCCGCTTCCGGTGTCCGATATAATAATCGAAACATCAGCAGTATTCTTGATAATTTCAATACTTATAGTTCCTTTATTTGGCGTGAATTTGAAAGCATTTGAGATTAAATTAAAAAGCGTAATCTCTATTTTTTCATAATCACCATATATTTCGGCCGGTGTTTCTTCTTCAATAAACTGATAATTTAAACTTTTAACGGCTGCCATTTGCGTAAAGCTTTCGTAGATTTCGCGGCACAAACTGTTTAAATTAATTTTAGAAATTTTGAGTTCGTCAAGATCCGTTTCTGCTTTTCTAAACAGAAGTAATTGATCAGTAAGACTCAATAATCTTTTGGCATTTTTGTAAGCGAGATTAATGTCAAGATCATCTTCAGAAGGTTTTTTTCTGTCAATGGCACTTTTTAACGGATTTATAATCAAAGATAGGGGAGTGCGCAATTCATGCGCCATATAAGTAAACATTGAAAACTGTTTTTCGGCATGTTCCTTGTCTTTTTTATGCTCCATGCGGGCAAGTTTAATCTCGTAGCGAAGTCTTTCCTTATTTTTATGATAACCCACATAAGCATAAATGGCACCCGCAGCAGCGATTAAATAAAATAGATAAGCCCACCATGTTCTGTACCAGGGGGGGAGTATTTTTATTGTTGCCAGCTTTACTTCATTGGTCCAATTTCCAAAAACATCGGTAGTTTTTACTTTAAAAACATAAGTTCCTTCTGTCAATCGGGAATAATTTGCACGATTATTTTTTGAGGTATAATTCCAGTCTTTGTCCCATCCTTCAAGAAAATACGCCGTATTTATTTTTTCGGAATTGACATAATCAAGATACACAAAATCAAAACTTACTGCCGATTTTTCATAAGGAAGTTCAGCTGCGCTTATCATTTCAAGCTTTTTTTCTGTGATAAAAGGACTATCCAATTTTAAAGACTGATTGTTTACCAGCAAATCATTCAATAAAAATTTACCAGTATTTTTTTTGTCTTTTATATTATCGGGATCAAAAACATTGAATCCGTTGATACCACCAAAAATAAACTCTCCAGTCGAAAGTTTCGTACCTGCATTCCAGCTAAATTGAATGCCCTGAAGTCCATCAGAAACGCCAAAGTTTCTAAAAGTATTGTTCTTCGGATTCAATCTTGAAATTCCGTGATAGGTACTCATCCATAAATTTCTTTTTTTGTCTTCAAGAAGGCGAAGGATTGTATTGCTCGAAAGGCCATTTTGTGTGGTGTACTTTTTGAAAGTGCCTGTTTTTCTATTGAATAAAAGCAAACCACCTTCGACAGTACCAATCCAAAGATTTTTGTTTTCATCTTCAGTTATGCATCTAATGGTATAATCTGAATGATAGTTTTTTACTTTTTTTGTTTTTGGGTCTATTTCAAAAAAGGAATTAAAAGTTCCGCCCCAGATTTTTCCGTCTTTGGTTTCATAAAGACAAGTAACATCACGCAAAGCTGTGCTATAACAGATAAATTTGTTTTGCTTTTTATCAAATTGATATAATGCTCCGCCATTAGTAACGGCAAGCCACAGCGTTTTTTTCGAATCTATAAACAGCAGCCAGGATTCCTGTTCTGCTTTTTTTGTGATTTGATTATAAATGGAGAAATTCTGAATTGTTTTAGATTTAGGATCAATTCGGCAAACACCGCCTTTCCACATCGCAACCCAAATGGCATTATCAGAATCCCTTACAATACTTGTAACAAAGTTGCTCTGAATTTTTCTGCCTGCAGGAGATGTTGTTGAATAAACATCGTAAGTATTTTGTTTTCTGTTCCAATATCGCATTCCCGCGCCATCAGTACCAATCCAGACATTTTTTTTTTCGTCTTCGCAGAAAGAAAGCATGAAGTTTGCGGCAGGATCTTCATCTTCTTTATTGGTCAGCAGATCTTTGCTTTTAAAATGATTAAAATCGAGCGGTTTTTTTCCCATCATGCTTACACCGCCACGCAAGGTTCCGAACCACATTTCTCCGGTTTTGCTTTGGAATATATCATACAAAGATTTACTGTTAAGCAACGGAATTGGACCGTTGGCATGATATAAAATTGGAGTAGATTGATTTTTGGTAATCGTATAAAGTCCTGCACCATCAGTAGCAATCCAAAGTCTGTTTTCCTGTTGAAAAAAATCGCGTACAACCGTTTTTTCCGAAAAGTAATTTTTAGAATACCTATTCAGATTGTCATTATATAAATAAGCGCCTTCGTCAGATCCAATCCAGAGTCCTTCATTTGTCAGCTTAATGCAATTTGCGCCCGTAATTGTATTGTTGAGAAGCGTTAGTTTTTGTGATTTAATATCATATTGGCAAAGACCAGTTCCGGTTATAAAAACATAGAAGATTTGCTTTTTTGCATTATAAGCTATTGATCTTGCGATGTAATTTAGTTTTCCGTTGAAAGGAATCGCCGTTCCAATTTTCTCCCCTTCTTTATAAACGACAATAGCTTCTTTTGCAGCGACAAGAATGATGTGTAGAGAATGTATTGCAATTATTTCGTAAGCGGTAACATTTAAAGGTTTGATTTTTTTGTTCGTATCATAATATTTCAAGGGACTAAAAGAAGATCGTTCTGCATTAAAAACTACAGGTCCGGCAGTTGTTCCTATCCACAAATTATTTTCAAAATCACCTTCGATACAGCTAATAGCATTTCCCTGAATCGAATTTGGATCAGTATGAATATGGCGGTAAATCTTAAAATCATTTCCATCATATCTGTTCAATCCATCAAAAGTTCCAAACCACATATAGCCATTTTGATCCTGATATATTGATGCAACAGAATTGTTCGAAAGTCCCGATGAAATATCAAGATGTCTTATCGGGTAATTTTGTCCAAATGCATTTATATACAGAAGGACGATAATAAGAAAGAACCTTAGCTTATTCATAGAAAATTTTTTAAAAGCGTGCTATTCTTTGATATACGAAAAATAAAAGGGATACGATCTAAAAGCTGAATCAATTTTTTATGTGAAAATAGTTGAAATCTGATACTTTGCGAAATTAACACAATTATTATGTAATGTTTTAAAAACACTACTGGTTTTTTTAGATCTACAATAACCTGCTGGTTGTATAAAAATTAAATTATACACATAGAAATATAGATTTTAATTAGAAAAATCTGTTTTTATCAGCGTTTTCGCTTTAGCGAATCAGTAAAATCAGTGTCTAATTTTGACGCTGATAAAAACGGATTTTATTTGCTAAAAGATTAATATTTTTTACCGCAAAGAACACAAAGATTTGTATTTAAGATTGCTTTAAAAAAGCACAGAGATCACAAAGCTAAATCAATACAAAGCTTTGCGAACTTTGCGTTTTTACTAAACTTGGCATATTTAAAAAAACTTAGCGCTCTTTGCGGTAAAATTTTTTTTCTCTCGAAGGTTTTAAAATTGATCCGTTTTTAAAATTTTCTTTTTTAAGATTTTAGACCTTTTGAAATTGTTTTTTTGAGAATATACCGATTAAAAACCGCAAACTATTTGATTATTAAATCTCTGATTATAAAGGTTAATAATTCATGTTTTGATTTTTTTTGGAGTAAAAAATTAAAGAATATGTTTTTATTAAGTGTTTTATGAACACTTTTACGAAATTGTCCCCTTTTATAAATGAATTTTTCCCTGTCTAAATACCATACTCTGTGCTTAATTTGCAGAATGAGTTGATAAGCTATAACGATTGAGTAATAATAGTTAATTAGTAAATCAATGAAAACAAACTAACCAATTATTTAACCAAAAACAATTTAAACATGACCAAAATTTCAATTAAAAATTACAGCGGGAAACCTTTTCTTATTTTAAAAAAAAGAGGAAATTAATATCTCTGGAATCACTTTAAAACCAACACTAATAAACAAAAACTAACTTACACCAACCCAATTAAAAAAGTATGAAAATAATTAAATCCAAATTTTTACTTTTATTACTCTTACTTCCTTTTTGTGTTTTTGCTCAGGGCACAATTAGTGGTATTGTCTTGGAAAAATCTACCAAGCAACCCATACCAGGAGTAAACATAAAAGTATCAGGGGCAAACATTAGTACCTCTACTGACTTTGACGGAAAATTTCAATTAAATGGAGTAAAAGCAAATAGTCAGATTGCGTTTTCTTATACCGGTTATACCAATCAAGTTGTCGCGGTTGCGGGACAAAAAAATATAACTGTATATCTTGAAGAAGACAATAATCAACTGAAAGAAGTTGTTGTTCAGGTAGGTTACGGAAGCGTTAAAAAGAAAGACGCAACAGGATCTGTTACCGCACTTACGACCAAAGACTTTAACAAAGGAAATAACATTACTACGGAGAATCTTCTTAATGGAAGAGTAGCCGGTTTAACCGTAAATTCAACGGGTGCTCCGGGTTCTAGTTCTCAAATCAGAATTCGAGGAGGAAGTTCGCTTTTTGCAAGTAATGATCCTCTTATTGTTATCGACGGATTACCTCTTGATAATACTACAAATACGGGATCTTCTTCATTTTTAGCCTCATTAAATCCTGCAACGGTAGAATCTATTACGGTTTTAAAAGATGCATCGGCTTCTGCAATTTATGGTTCTCGCGCTTCAAATGGTGTTATTATTATCACTACTAAAAAAGGAAGCAAAACATTATCTGTAGATTATAATGTACAATATGCTGCAGGAACATTGACAAAAACTGTTGATGTTTTTAGCGCAGATGAATTTAGAAGTGCTATCGCCGACAGAAGAAGCGATGATCTAAATAAACTGGGAACTGCAAATACAGATTGGCAAAAAGCAATTTACAGAAACACAGGAACGATTGATCAAAGTTTAGCCGTTAGAGGAAGTTTATTCAATATCATTCCAACGAGTTTAACCTTAGGAAATACAGATCAACAAGGTTTGCGTTTGACGAATAACTTCAAAAGAAATACGGTTGGTTTAGTAATGAATCCAACTTTCCTTGACAATCATTTAAAATTGAGACTTTCGGCAAATTATACCAACGAAAAAAACAGATTTACAGATGCTGTTGAAGGAGCTGCAATTGGTTTTGACCCAACTCAGCCCATAAAAGTTGACGGTGCGCCTTATGGAGGATATTTTGAATATACTACAGGCGTTGATGCAAACGGAAAGTATCCATTAGTTTCGACAGCGGCAAGAAATCCTGTTTCGCAATTGTTGAATACAAATGACAGAGGAACAAATGACAGGATTTTTGGAAATTTTGAAATTGATTATAAATTCCATTTTTTACCTGCTTTAAGAGCTGTTGTAAATGTTGGTTACGATGAATCAAATGGAGACAGAAGAAGATTGGTTGGTGCTGATGCAGGTTCTGCTCCGTCAAACAACAACATTCCGTATGGTACCAATGAATATACAGAAGCAACGAGAAAAAATAAATTATTAGATACTTATTTAGTGTATAATAAAACATTCAAATCATTGAATTTTGAAGCGACAGCTGGTTATTCGTATCAAAAATTTCAAAGTTCAAAATTTGAAACTGGTAATATCCTAAATCCGGATTTACCATCAACATTTCCTGAAACTACGCTGGATACAGATGTAGTTTTATTAGGATTCTTTGCCAGAACAAACTTAAATTTTAGAGACAAATATTTACTAACGCTATCTTACAGACGAGATGGTTCTTCAAGATTTGAAGAAGCAAATCGTTGGGGAAATTTCCCTTCTGTAGCTTTTGCATGGAAAATCAAAGAAGATTTCTTTAAAGACAGTACGGTATTATCGGACTTAAAATTAAGATTAAGTTATGGTATTACAGGACAACAAGATATTCCTGAACCAAACGGATACCTGCAAAAATACCTGCTCGGCGGTGGAAATTCTGAATACTATTTTGGTACAAGTCCGGTTCCGGTTGCACTTCCTTCAAAAAGAACAAACAACCTGAAATGGGAAGAAACTACTTCATACAACGCAGGTCTTGATTTTGGATTTTTAGACAATCGTTTATCTGCCGGACTTGATGTGTATTACAAAGAATCGAAAGATTTATTGGTAAATGCAGCAATCTCTGATGGTAGTAATTTCTCTAACCGTGTGTATCAAAACGTAGGAAGCTTTACCACAAAAGGAGTCGAGTTTACGCTTAACGCGAATGCTATTAAAACAGAGAATTTCAATTGGAATATGAATTTTAATATTGCCAAATTCGAAAGAAGAATCAAAAATCTGGTAAACGGAAGCGATATCTTTTTAGGAGACAATATTGCAGGAACAGGAACTCCGGGACAAATTTTCAGAGAAGGTTATACACCTTATTCTTTCTACGTTTACAAACAATTATACAATAATGAAGGAAAACCAATTGAAGGTGCTTTTGCAGATTTAAATGGCGATAATATCAAAAATGATTCGGATAAATACATTTATAATAATCCTGATCCTGATTTTACTTTAGGATTTGCATCTAATATGAATTATAAAAAATTCGATTTTTCATTCAATTTAAGAGCAAGTATTGGTAACCGAATTTTTAATGCCGTAGACGCCAGCAGAGCGCAATATGATGCTATGGAAAACGGTGGAGTTTTAAGTAATGTTCCGTCTCAGGTATTGGATACTAATTTTCACACTACTTCAAATGTAGTATTGTCAGATCTTTATATCGAGAATGCTTCATTCTTAAAAATGGACAATATTACGTTAGGATACACTTTGAACAATTGGTTAAACAGTAAAGCATCGTTAAGAGTATCGACCGGAGTTCAGAACGTTTTTGTAATTACAAAATATAGCGGTTTAGATCCTGAAATTACCAATAACGGTGTAGACAAAACAATTTACCCTAGACAACGATCTGTTTTATTTGGTCTTAATCTTAAATTTTAATAAAGATGAAAAAGTATATTTTAATAACAATTTTAGCATTAACTACCGTTTTTCAGTCATGTACAGATGATTTAAACGTAGTTTCGAAAGATGACGACGTTCTTTCTTCTGATGTATTATTTTCTACGCCTGACGGATACAAAAAAGCATTTGCAGGAGTGTACGGAAACTTAACTTTAACAGGAGTTATTGGTCCTAACGATTCTTCGCTAGAAGGTGTAGATGCAGGAACAAGCCAGTTTACAAGATGTTTATTGTACATGCAGGAATTAACTACAGACGAATTGGTTTGGAGTTATGAAAATGATGGAGGAACTGCAGAATTACAGCGTAATATCTGGACGCCGGCAAATCCTGTTATTTTAGGAATGTTCAGTAGAACCATGGTTTCTGTTTCGTATGCAAATGAGTTTTTACGTCAGAGTACACCGGAAAAACTAAGTTCAAGAGGTATTACAAATGCTGCAACACTGGCAGATATTGCACTTTGGCGTAAAGAAGTTCGTGTTTTAAGAGCGTATGCGTATTATAACATGATGGATTTATTTGGAAAAGCACCAATGTATACGGAGAATGATCCTGTAAATTTTGCAGGACCTGAGTTTAACAGAAAACAATTATTTGATTTTATCGAAGGTGAATTAAAAGCGGTTTTACCAGATTTAAAAGCAGCAAGAACAAATGAATACGGACGTTTAGACCAATCTATGGCACGTATGATTTTGGCAAAAATGTATTTGAATGCAGAAGTATATATTCAGGCAAATCGTTTTAATGATTGTATTACAATGTGTAACGAAATCATTGCAGGCGGATATACTTTGAAGCCAAAATATCTGGACAACTTTAAAGCAGATAACAACACATCTGAAGAAATTATTTTCGGAATCCAATCAGATGGAGCAGTTTCTCAAAACTGGGGAGCGACAACGGTTTTAACAAACGGACAAATTGGTGCCTGGGAAAACAATGGTGCCGATTTTGGAATTGGTGGCTGGACTGGAGCACTTCGAATCAGAAAAGAATTTGCTCAAAAATTTGATGGTGTAAAATTTAGTCAAGACACAAGAAATACCATAGGGAAAGGTGTTGCGGGCGATCCTGCAAAACAAAGATCTATTGATATTGAAGATATTGGTGTAAAAACTCAAGGTTATATTTTATCTAAATTTTCGAATAAAACGTCAACAGGAGTAAACGGAATAAGCTCAACTTATGCTGATACTGATTTTCCATTATTCAGATTAGCCGATGTGTATTTAATGTATGCAGAAGCGACTTTAAGAGGAGGAAACGGAACTACGGCACAAGCATTAGATTATGTAAATGCTTTAAGAAAAAGAGCAAATAATAATTCGACTATTGGAAACATTGCTTTAAGCGACTTAACGCTGGATTTTTTAATTGACGAAAGAGCGCGTGAATTACACTGGGAAGCACACCGAAGACAAGATTTAATTCGTTTTGGAAAATATACCGGAGGATCTTACAATTGGGCGTGGAAAGGAAATTCTTCAAAAGGGATTTCGATTCCGGCTTACATGAGCGTTTTCCCAATTCCGGAAGGATCATTGGGAGCCAATAGAAATTTGACTCAAAACACGGGTTACTAAACTTTTTTTAAAACATAAACGATACGAAAAATGAAACACATATATAAAATTTTTATAGCTATTGCTTTAGTTACAGGACTTTGGTCTTGTGAAAACGAAACAGATTTGATGATCTTGGAGCCTCAGGAAGCTGCTTTTTCTATGATTACACCTGATAATGGTTCTTCGACTGTTTTAAATAAAGACACGCCTAACAATACTGCTTTGACTTTTACCTGGGAAAAAGTGAGTTACGGAACACCTACAATCGTTACTTATACATTACAGTTTGCAGCCAGTAATACTGAATTTGCAGCTCCGGTAGATATTACGTCATCGACTTCTACTCATGCAAGTATTACAGTAGCAGAACTTAATGCAAAAGCACTTGAATTGGGTCTTACGCCTGATGTTGAAGGAACAATTGATGTTAGAATTAAATCTACGGTTGGAACAACACTTTCTGAGCCAAAAAATTCTACGCCAATTACGATTGCATTAACGCCTTACAGAGGCGTATTCCCTAGAATTGATTTGTTTTTAGTAGGACCCGGAACTGCTGCAGGATGGAGTGTAACGAGCAACAATATGCCAATTTACAGAGATACAAAAGAAACTGCAAAGTTCTATTATACAGGATTTTTTAATAAAGACGGTTTCAAATTAATAGAGCAAATTGGATTCTGGGCTCCGGCTTACGGAACAAATGGTGCTGCAGTACAATACAGAGCAACAGAAAGCGATACTGATCCGGGTGTTTTCCCTACGACAGCTTCAGGTTATTATAGTTTTGAAGTTAATCTTGAAGAATTGACATACAAAATCACGCCTTATACAGGACCAATGACAACGTACGCAACAATTGGTCTAACTGGTTCTGTATTAACAGGCGATGATACGGGTTGGAATACAGAAGTTCCTTTAGTGAAAACTGACTTTGATGGTCATATCTGGAAAGTTACTCAAACCTTAAAAGCAGGAAAAATGAAGTTCAAAGCTAATGGCGGATGGGATGTAAGTTGGGGAGATAATGGCGGAGATATTATTGTTGAAGCAGGAAAATATGAAATCTGGTTCAATGACTTGGATGGACGTTACATGTTCATCTCAACTCCATAATTGAATTAAAAAATAAGAGAAGCCTCAGCTTATTTTGAGGCTTCTTCTAAATTCAAAATTTCAATCATTATAACTCCTATCATGAAAAAATATATAAAAATTCTTGGGTTACTTGCTATAACTGCGATTCAGTTTTCGTGCTCAAGTAATGATTCTGCAGATACAGAAGCTGTAAATCCGCCTGATGCAACGGATACTTTTATCAGAGCATCAGATGTTTCTTTTCTTCCTCAAATGGAATCTTTGGGAACTAAATTTTACAGCAATGGTAAAGCCGAACCAATGCTTACAACACTAAAAAATGCAGGTTGTAATACAGTCCGAATTCGTTTATGGAAAAATCCTGTAAACGGTCGTTCCGGTTTAAACGAAGTAAAACAATTGGCACAAAAAGCAAGACAAGCCGGTTTAAGAGTTTGGCTTACCGTTCACTATTCTGATAATTGGGCAGATCCAGGCACTCAGACAACTCCCGAAGAATGGAAAAATTTATCTTTTACCGATTTAAAAACAGCCGTTACCAATTATACATCAACAATAATTACAGAAGTAAAACCGGATATTATCCAAATTGGTAATGAAATCAATAGCGGATTATTGTGGCCACAAGGAAATCTAATCAGTAACGAACAACAATGTATCGCTTTATTGAGTGCTGCAAGTGCAACAGTTCGCAGTAAAGCACCAAACACAAAAATAATGATTCATTATGCAGGTGTAGATGGCGGCGCAACGGATTGGTTTTTTAATAAAATGAAAAGTGTTGATTACGATTACATCGGATTATCGTATTATCCGGTTTGGCACGGAAAGGACTTAACAGTTGTAAAAAATACCATTGATGCTTTAGGAAAAAAATTCGGTAAAAAAGTACTGATTGCAGAAACCGCTTATCCTTTTACTTTATTGCACAATGATCAGACAAATAATATCGTAGGAACAAACGATCAGTTGGTAGCGGGTTATCCGGCAACTCCGGCAGGACAAAGAACTTTTGTGATGGATATTAAGAACATAGTAAAAACATCTCAATTCGGACAAGGATTTGCGTATTGGGGAGGCGAATGGGTTGCTTTTAAAGGACCACAATCTACAAGCGGTTCTACATTCGAAAATCAGGCTTTATACAGTTTTGATAACAACGCTTTATCAGTAATGCAAGCTTTCAGCAAAGACTAAAACATGAAAAATTTACTTAAAATTATATCTTTTTTGATGCTAATTGTCCTTGCATTTACTTCTTGTAAATCAAAAATGATTAGCAAAAAAAACTCCTTTTCAAATGGAGCAGATGTAGGCTGGCTGCCACAAATGGAAGCAACAGGTTATAAGTTTTATGACGCAGACGGTTCTCAAAAAGACTGTCTGCAATTACTAAAAGACCGAGGAATAAATACCATTCGTTTGCGCGTTTGGGTAAACCCTAATGATGATAAAGCCAGCGGACACTGCAGTCCCCAAGAAACAGTTGTCATGGCGGTTCGCGCGCAAAAAATGGGAATGCGTATCATGATCGATTTTCATTACAGCGATTCATGGGCAGATCCCGGCAAACAAAATAAACCTGCTGCATGGGCAAAACATTCTTTTCCTGAATTGTTAACCGATGTTTACCAGCATACTTATGACGTTTTGAAAATGCTAAAGAAAGCCGGAGTAACGCCGGAATGGGTTCAGGTTGGAAATGAAATTCCAAGTGGTATGCTTTGGCCGGAAGGAAGTACAGATAATTTCAGTCAGTTGGCACAATTACTTGATAAAGGATACGAAGCGACAAAAGCCATCGATCCAAAAATAAAAGTAATCGTTCATTTGGACGAAGGAAATAAAAGTGAAAAATTCAGATGGTTTTTTGACAAAGCGACTGAAAATAAGGTTAAATATGATGTAATTGGTTTGTCTTATTATCCGTATTGGCTCAAAACCGATTATCAAAGTACCATTTTAGATTTAGAAAATAATCTAAAAGATATGGCTTCCCGTTACAATAAAGAAGTGATGGTGGTAGAAGTTGGTGGCGATTATACAGCAGTACAAAATACCAAAGAAATGCTTGAAGCTACTATAAAAGCCGTAAAAAGCGTATCTGATCATAAAGGTTTAGGCGTTATTTATTGGGAACCGCAAGGCGAAAAAAGCTGGAGCGGTTATCAATTAAACGCTTGGCTTTCTGACGGAAAACCTTCTCCGGCATTGGATGCTTTTAAAGAATAGAAATTTTTTAAATTAAAAATTAAATTTTACCATTAAGATATTAAGTTTCATTAAGCTAAATGATCTTAATCTCTTAATAGTGAAAAAATAAAACATAAAATGAAATTAATTTTTAGATCAATATTGTTCGTATTTCTTCTGGTTTTTTCTTCTGGAAAAATGATGTCACAATCCACTACTGTTTTAAAAGATAACTGGCGCTTTTCTAAAGCCGTAAAAGGAGATGCCTTTTCTGTAGATTTTAATACTTCAAAGTGGGAAAAAGTGAGTGTACCACACGATTGGGCTATTTATGGACCTTTTGATAAAGAATGGGACAAACAAGTTTCGGCAATTGAACAAAATGGAGAAAAAGTGCCTACAGAAAAAACGGGTCGTACCGGAGCACTTCCGCATATTGGTACAGGTTGGTATCGCAATACATTTTCTATTCCAGAATTTAAAAAAGGAAAAAAAGCACTTCTTATTTTTGAAGGCGCAATGAGTGAACCACAAGTTTATTTAAACGGAAAAAAGGTTGGAGAATGGGGATATGGATACAGCTATTTTTATATTGATATTTCCAAAGATTTAATAGCCAGATCAGAAAATGTATTGGCAGTAAAATTGACGAATATGCCATTTTCTTCAAGATGGTATCCCGGTGCAGGTTTATACAGAAAAGTGAGCATTGTAGTAAAAGAAGAAGAAAACTTTGTACAATGGGGAACTTTTATTACAACTCCAGACATCACAGAAAATACTGCTGTTGTCGATCTTAAAGCTGAAGTTAATGGCAATAATTTGTCGATGGTAACGCAAATAAAAGACGCAGCTAATACTACAGTAGCAACACAAAAAGTGACAGAAATAAAAGACGGAAAATTTCATCAAACTATTGATGTTGCAAAACCTCATTTATGGAGTCCTGAAACGCCTTATTTATATACAGCGATTACTAAATTATACGCAGCCGACGGAACTTTAAAAGACGAACAAAGTATAAAATTTGGTATCAGATCGATTAAGTACGAAGCCAATAAAGGATTTAGCCTTAACGGAAAAGTAACTAAATTTAAAGGGGTTTGTCTTCATCATGATCTTGGGCCTCTTGGTGCTGCGGTAAACAAAGCGGCACTTCGAAGACAGCTTACGATTCTAAAAGATATGGGATGTAATGCGATTAGAAGTTCTCATAATATGCCTTCTTTTGAACAGCTTGAATTGGCTGACGAAATGGGATTTATGTTTCTTGCCGAAAGTTTTGATGAATGGGCAAAGCCAAAAGTACAAAACGGATATCATCGTTTTTTTGAAGAATATGCAGAAAAAGACATTGTAAATCTGGTAAGAGCCACACGAAATCATCCTTGTATTGTAATGTGGAGTTCAGGAAATGAAGTTCCCGATCAATATGGAGCCGAAGGTTTGACAAGAGCTAAATTTTTGCAGGATGTTTTTCATAGAGAAGATCCTACGCGTCCGGTAACGGTGGGAATGGATCAGGTAAAACAAACTATGGAATCCGGTTTTGGGGCTTTATTAGATGTACCAGGTTTGAACTATAGAGTTCATCTTTATGAAGAAGCTTACAAATCATTTCCGCAAGGATTTATTTTGGGTTCAGAAACTGCTTCGACAGTGAGTTCAAGGGGAATTTATAAATTTCCTGTAGTACAGCAAAAAGAGAAACAATACGATGATCTTCAGTCTTCGTCTTATGATCTTGAAGCTTGCAGTTGGTCGAATGTTCCTGATGAAGATTTTGTGCTTCAGGATGATAAACCGTGGGTTATTGGCGAATTTGTCTGGACCGGTTTTGATTATTTGGGAGAACCGACGCCTTATGATGAAAAATGGCCATCAAGAAGTTCTTATTTCGGAATTTCTGATTTAGCGGGACTTCCTAAGGACCGTTTTTATTTGTACAGAAGCAGATGGAATAAGGAGGATAAAACGCTTCACATATTGCCACATTGGAACTGGAAAGGAAGAGAAGGCGAAATTACTCCCGTTTTTGTTTACACCAATTATGACAGTGCAGAACTTTTCGTAAACGGAAAAAGTATGGGCGTTCAGAAAAAAAACAATTCAACTCCGCAAAACCGTTATCGTTTAATGTGGAATGATGTGAAATATGAACCTGGAACTGTAAAAGTTGTAGCATTTGATTCAAATGGAAAAATAGCTGCCGAAAGCGAGGTTAGAACCGCCGGAGATCCATACAAAATTATTCTCGAAGCAGATCGTAAAGTAATTAAAGCCGATGGCGATGATATTTCTTTTGTAACCGTTTCGGTTGTAGATAAAAACGGAATTCCGTGTCCTACAGCAGTTGATGAACTTCAATTTAAAGTAACCGGAGCAGCAACGTACAGAGCAGCATGCAATGGCGATGCCACATCATTGGAAATATTTCACGAAAACAAAATGAAGCTTTTCAGCGGTAAACTAGTGGTCTTGGTTAAAGCAGTCAAAACTACAGGTGCAATACAATTGGAAGTAACAGGAAAAGGACTTCAGAAAGGTAAAATAAATTTAAAGTCAGAGCGTTAATAATTTGAATATTTCAATTATGAAAAATTGATTTTCCATCTCAAAATTACTGTTAATGTTTTAGAAGGTGTTTTTTATAGAATAGCAATATAACTAACTAAAAAAGAACACAAATTTATAATTTTTGAATAATTAAAGAGACGACCAAAATTGATCGTCTCTTTTGTTTTTTTGACTTTTAAAGTTTCGAACCTAGCCCCGTTAAAACTTGATTTTGCTGAATTTTTAGTTTTCAAAAACTTCATGTGCCACGATTTTGCCATAAAATTTAAAACATTGAAAATTTAGATAATAATTAAGTTAACTGCCTTAGCTTTTTGTAGCAAATTAGAAAACTCCATTTTAAAATAAATCCTAAATTGAGGCAAAGTCAGAGACATTTGTAGCTTTGGTGATGAATACTTCGCAGAGCAGAGTTTACATTGGCAAAGTGCAATCAGAAAAAGGTGTGAAAATAATAAAGTAAAAAATAAGTAAACACAGATTCATTAAAATAGCCATCTCAGGAATTAGAACTGAGACGGCTTTTTTTGTTTGTCCTGACGAAATGGTTTAAAAATTAACCCATCTTAAACCTAACATAAACTCCAGTTTTTATCCAGAAATTCATCCTCTCCTGGCTCCTCTGTCTTATAAGCAATTGCTTCTGGAATAGACGTCTTAGGTATGTTTACATGTATAATGGTGTTTTCCTTAATGCTGTCTAGCTGTATCAAAACTTCCTCGAGTTCGTCGAGACTGTTGACTTCAAAACCTTTACCTCCAAATACATCAACGAGTTTTGCGTATTTCCAACGGTGCATTTCGTTGTAATCATAAACGTTGTTTAAATCGGGAACACTATATTCTACCTTATCTGCACCACGAAACGGATTTGGATTAACAAGCATTTGTTCAATACCGTAAATACCATTATCCAAAACAAAAACAATGGTGTCGTGTTTCAGTTTATTCTGTGTAGATATAGCCTGACAGGTTTCCTGAAAAGCACCATCTCCAACAAATACTACCGGCCTTTTATCAGGTCTGGCACATTTTATTCCGGTCGCTGCAGGAACAGAATAACCTATCGAAAGCCATGATGCCTGTGCTACGAATCCGTTAGGTTCTGCAATACGAATACCTTGGGCACCCAATAAAGGAAAACCAGCATCGGCAACCACTATATGTCTCTCGTCTATAAAACTATTGATTCGGCTGAAAAACGTATCATAAGTAAGAGCCGGTTTTCCTTTTTTCGTTATTTTGTTATTAGCCAGGAAAAATGACTCAGGCAGCTTCTCTGCATCGTACATTTCGTAAGCACTAAAAGTAACTTTGGTAAGTTCTTCTTTTAGAAATATAATAAAATCTCTTAGCGATACATTGGCAACATAAGAAGCGCCAATCCTTACACCGCTGTGATTGGCAAGTACAGTATCTTCTTTCCAGACATCAAAACCACCCAGGTTTTTGCCGGTGGTCCATACACCAAGACTAATTTTTAGCTGAGCTTTTTCGAATTGTTCCTTAACATCTTTTGGAGATGCTTTGCCATTAAAAACACCTTTGAACTTAGGATGGTTTTCGGATACGATTGATTTTCCGAGTATAGAAGTCACAAATTCAGTATCTGTAGTTTCGATCAGATCCAGGAATTCCTTTTGAATACCGTGGCGCTGGATCTCAATGCCGCCCCAAAAAATAATTTCTTTTCCGCGTGCCATTGCAGCGACTCTTTGAGCAGCCTTGCGTGCGCTTGTTTGACATTTAGAAACCTCTCTTTCTACCAATGGAGCCACAGGAGGATTACATTCCATTCGCCATACATCTTCAAAAACCTCAAGATAAACCGGTCTTCCATATAAGATACAGGCATTCAAGACTGCGTCAATTTTATAAGGAGCATCTGATGAACCTGTGATTTGTTCTGCCGCAACGGTAACGTTTCGAAACACATTGATGTTGCTATACATATCACCTGTCATATGCGATGCCAGCATACCCTGAACGAGACTTCGTTGTTGGTCTTTGTTGGTTGGAGCTCCATTAATGACAAGCACGGGACAGTGCTCTACATAAGAACCTGCAACTGAATTGAGCAGCGTAAATGCTCCTACGCCATACGTTACCGCTACTGCAGCGAAGCCGTTTAGACGTGCGTAGGCATCAGTGCAATGCCCGGCGTTTATTTCATTTGTGTCGTTAACGATTTTAATTTTTGCATTTTTGTCTTCGTGAATTGTATTTAAAAACGGAGCGGTATAATTGCCTGCAATTCCAAATAAATGCGTGAGTCCTAATTGTTCCAGGCGTATTTGCAGGTATTTTGCAACGGAGATTTTTTTCTGTGACATCTTAAATTGGGTTATTCAGGTTACCAGTATTTTCGTTGACCTCGAGTGCGGTGCGGATTCCGGACTCGATGGCGCCTTCAATCCAGGCATGTTTCAGGGAAGTATGCTCTCCTGCAAAATGTGCTTTTCCATTCCATTCGGTTGAGATGATGTGACGCTGTAATAATTGTAACTGTCCCGGATTAAATATTGCCGCTTCACCATAAGCATACGGGTCGCGCATCCAGCTTTGTGTTGCAGCACCGATCAATTTTCCGGCTTTGTCTTCTTTATGGTCCTTGATGCTCGAGCTAATTACAGCAAGGTCGATAATGCGCTGCTGTTCCTTCTCATCATCGGAGTGCATGATGGCCAGGTTTTTAAGCGCATAAAAATACCTGTCGTCGTCATCCATAGAATCCCAGCGGCTTGCTTCGTCAGACCAGCAATAAGATGCCAGTACAACACCATGTCCTTTACTTCCCAAATCATTACTAGGATAATAGGTGAAACGGTTCGAAAAATCAGTAATCGTACCGCCACCAACAATATTATAAGGCGCTTCCTGCCACCATTTCTCACGAAATTCCAGCAATATTTTAGTAGCAGAATCGTAGTGCAGTTCTCGGATTGCTTTTCGTTTATGCTGCTTGAATTGTGGCGTTACATACACATGTCTTAATGCCGAAAAGGGTATGGTGACAATCACTTCATCAAATTCCAGGTCACTGACCGGCGTTTTTAATGCTTTGAATCCTGCGTCTTCATAAAACTGAAAGTCTCGCTGTACTTCAATATCCACTTCTATCTTTACTTTGTCGTTAACGAGCGTCATTTTGGTCATCCTGCAATCAAAATAGGTGTTTTCTTCGAGACTATGAGCTTTGAAGAATGCATTTGGCAGCATGTCGCTTCCGCCAACAATTTCCATAAACCGAGTAGAATCCTTGATGATGTTTTGCTCAATAAAACTTTGGATAAAATCATAGGCCATCCTGGATTCCAGATTTTGCATGACCCCAATCATCTCGATGGCATTCTCTGAATACATCGAATTTTCTTTTAAGAAACGACGCATCGAATATTCTCCGTAACGTTCAATCAGCAAAGGCCAGTTCTTCTCAGGATCTTCTGCAATAAAAGCCTTAAGCGGATTAATGAGATTGGCCATTAACTGGTCGGCACGCATGTTTTCGCTGCTACCCAGATGAAAATCCAGTAGTTTGTTTACATCGACAACTGTAGTTTTATTTTTTGGGATATATTCATTCTGGACAACACGTTTGCGATTAACGTAGAAAAGGGAATTTCTAGTAACCTCCGGCTCTGGTTTAGTGGGGTCTGCCTGATGTGCAATTGCCTGTTCCTTATCGACAGACAGATAATAAAAAGGCTCGGTTTTGAGTCCGAGTTTATCAATGTATTTGAGTACCATCTGGTGTATGGTTGGGATGCGCATCGCACCGGCTTCACCATAAACACTGTCGTCTTCAAAATATTTTTTGTTTTTAGAATTCCTGAAAGTCTTGATCCTGCCGCCAACACGGGTGTTTGATTCGACTATCGTAACATTATGCCCCGCCTGTTTTAAAAGACCCGCGGCTACCATTCCTGCCATTCCTGCACCAATGATCAATACATCTTTTGGTTTATCCGTACGCGGGATTCCCTCGTCAATGTACTTTAAGTATTGCTGGACAATAAGGTCGTTGTCTTCGTCGAGTAAGCCGTGTAAATAGTTTTCCATGATCAGGTAGTTTAGTTATTGGTTTATTCTTTTTGCGGATGAAATTCTTTAACAAATAAACTCAGTAAAATCCGTATTTTTAAGCGTAATTCTACCTGTTTTTATATTATGGAATACGGGATTCTTAATTCTACAGATCAAAAGCACTGCTTTTTTGTATGAGAGCAATCTTATTTTATTGTTTTACTCAATTTAAATTTATAATCCAAAGGTGACACCAATCAAAGATGTCAAACTTTCATTATATGATTAGGAGATGATTTTTCTGCTATAATTATTTTAGAAAGAAAGTTTATTAGAGACCTTTCTGGTTTGCTTGAAGAATAATAGTTAACTTTATATATCTATCAATGAATTTGAAAACTGCATTTTTTTAAGATATCATTCCAATATTCAATGAGAAATTTAAAACCTCAAGATCTCCAAAGTATTCTAATAAAAAGCTGTGCAATCCCGAAAGCCTTCGGGACTGACTTTGCATATTTTTTTTGGGTTTCTTAGAAATTGTAAATTTTATGTCAACTTATTTCAGGACGAGACATAAACGATACTCCTAAAAATCTATTTCTTTTATATAGACTAATATTAAAGGATCAAACAAAAGATATTGATCTACGCAGTGGATTAATTACTTCCTTCTCATTGATATGAAATAAGCTTAAACAGATCCACATTAAAAATGGCAAATTTCGGGGTTGATAATTAATTTGTACGATGAGGTAGGTCAATAAAAACTATTGATCTAAATCAATAGTTTTCTAATTTTATTAGCGATTTATCAGTATCATTTAACCAGTTTGTTCAAGGATATGGCAACTAGGATCTATTGTTGAAAATCAAGGATTACTAAAAGTATACCCTATTGTAACAAAAAAGCTCTCATTATAAATTTTCCATTGCTGTTTTGTATTTGCATTTTCGATTAGTGGTACAAAGCCACGGATAAATCTTCCGCCAATATTAATACCATTTGGTAATTCATAATTTAAACCTGCAACAAAACCGGCATCCATTTTCTGACTATAATTGCTTGGAGTTTCACCAGTTCCATAAATTGATTTATCAGTATATGTATTTCCGTTGGCATCTTTACGTTGTATAGATGCATTTAATAAAATTCCTAAATATGGCCCTGCATAAACTTGAAATCCTTTGTAATAGAAACTCGGACTTACAGGAAATAAATCAAGATACTGGCGTTTAAATTTACTTAAGAATTCGGGATTAATACCATCATCTATTTTGAGAGTCATCAATCTTCGGCTGTAAAATAATTCGTGTTTTAAACCAAAGTATTTAGATGTTTTATTGTCGAGCGTAATTCCAATTGCTTGCCCAATTGTACTTTTTTGATAACCATCATTAGATAAGTTATCAATATTTTTTCCTGTCAAATATGTAGAGTTTAAACCGCCACTTATTCCAAAAGTAAGTCCTTCTTGTTGCGCGCTGATTTTTAGTATAAAAAAGAGCATGAAGAAAATTGTATATGTATTTTTCATATTTTTTTAGATTATTTTAAAAATTAATATCCCAAATGCCAGCGGTTTTTTCTAGTTCAACCAGTGCTGCGGCATAATTGTACAGGGTTTCATAATAATTAAGTTGAGTTTCATTAAAGGTTCGTTGCGCATTTAATACATCGAGCAGAGTGGTTTCTCCACGTTTATAACTGTAGATTTTTCCATCGAGTAATCGTTGTGCATCAGCTAGCAAACCAGTATTAAATTGGCGAACCTGTTTTTGTGTGGTGAGATAGTTAAACCATGCTTTTCTAACCTCTGTCTGGATTTGTAATTCTGTTTGTTTATATAAAACATCAGCTTGCTGCACACTATATTCAGCAGCTTTTAACTCTCCTTTATAGCGATTAGAGAATTTTAGCGGAATATTAATACCCATCGACACAGTATTTGAAGATGGAGTAGGAGCAACAATATTGGTTACTACAGAGGCGCTTTCTACTCCCATATTTAATCCTAAGTCCAAAACTCTATTTGCTTTGGCCAATTTTAAAACATCTTCTGATACATTTTTATTTTTTAGCGCTGCCAATAAATCGGCTCGATTATTTTCGGCAGAAACGATAAGCTCATTTAAATCAAATAAACGATCAAATTTTGTTAAATCGCCAATAGGCAAATACAAACTATCTGCTTTTTGATTCCCTGTCAGAGTGCCCAATTCCAATAAGGCAGTTTTCCAATCGGCTTCACTTTGGTAAACGTCATTAAGCATAGAGTTGGCTTCAAGTTTACTTTGACGGGCATCGATTTCGGTAATACTACCCAACTTAAAACGAATACTATCCGCTACAGCTATATTCTTAAGAATAGTGAAGGAGGTTAATTGTACTTTAAAGATTTCCTTTTGCTTTAGGCTGGTTAGATAATTTAAAGTTGCATCGGCGCGCAGATTTCGAAAATAGTCTTCCAATAAAGCTTTGGTTAGTTCATTATTGCTTTTTGCTACATTTATTCGGGCTTTTCTTTTCCCGCCAAGTTCCAATGTCCAGCTTAATTCAGTCGAAAAACCATAACCCATTTGCATTCTTCGTTGACCATTGTCGTGGCCTCCTATTGCCAGTTCAGGATCCGGAAAAACTTTCGAAGCTTCAACATTAGCTTCAGCGATATTGACATTAAATTTTTCGGCAGCATATCCTAAATTATTTTTGTTTACTAATGATAAGAAATCAGGGTAATTCATTTTTACTCGTGTAAATGTGGTATCAATTTGAGCGTTTGATACTGTTGAAATATTCAGCAGCAGCAAAAGCATTACCCATTTAGATATTATATTTTTAATCATAATTCATCATTTTATTGATTATTGATTTCATCTTTTTGTACTTCATTTCCCTCATCAAATTTTTTCTCGATGAGATAGTAAAGTGATGGTAAAACGAATAGCGTTAGTATCGTAGAAAATAGCAATCCGTAGACAATTACTGTTGCAAGGGGTCTTTGTACATCGCTGCCTATACCGGTTGCCAGTGAAGCTGGTAATAAGCCCAATACAGCTACTGTTGCAGTCATTAATACTGGTCGGAAGCGTTGTTTTGCTCCATTTGTAACTGCGCAGAGTAAGTCCGTTCCTTTTTTGCGAAGCTGGTTAATGTGCGAAATCATGATAACTCCGTTTTGTATCGCAACGCCAAACAAGGCGATAAAACCAACTGCCGAAGACACATTGAGCGTCATGCCACGTACATTAAGTGCCAACATTCCTCCAAATAATGCCAGCGGAACGATACTCATTAATAATCCTGCCTGACGAAATTTCCCGAATGCACCATATAATAATACAAACATCAGCGCCAGAGCAAGAGGAACTATTATTGCCAAATGGCTATAGGCGCGTTCTTGATTTTCAAATTGTCCACCCCATTTTATCTTAAATTGTTCGTGATCGTATTTTACTTTTTCTTCAATTTTGGATTGTGCTTCACTCAGGAAAGAACTTAAATCGGTGTCTCTTAAATTTAAACGAACAGTAAGATGTCGTTTGTTCATTTCTCGGGCAATAGTACTTTCTCCGGTATTGAGTTTGATGTCGCATACTTGTGATAAAGGAATTTTTATTCCTTCGGAATTAGTAAGCATTAGGTTTCCTATTTTTTCGGGAGTATTGCGACTATCTTCGTTATAACGAGTTGTGATATCATAGACTTTGTTGCCAACAAAAATTTGAGAAACGGCTTTTCCTCCCATAGCAACTTCTATCAATTCTGAAACATCATCTACGTTCAACCCGTATTGAGCAATCTTTTGACGATCGGCAATAACCTGTATTTGTGGTAAAGGAGGTTCCTGGTCAATGGCTAAGTCTACAGCTCCTTTTACATTTTTAAGCGTTTGAATAATATCTTCGGCAATTCGGTGCGTTTCCTTATAATCTTCACCATAAACTTTTACAACCAATTCGCTGTGCGCTCCAGAGATTTTATCCATTACACCATCGATCATGGGTTGCGAAAAACCAACATTATATCCGGGCATAGTTGCATATTCGGCAGCAAGTTCTTTGATTAAATCGGCTTTGGTTTTACCTGATTTCCACTCATTATAAGGTTTTAACCCAATACTGCATTCAAAATGAGAAGGCGTCCAGGCATCTGTTCCATCATCATTGCGTCCTGCTTGTACCATCATATAAGTTACTTCATCATGTTTTAAAGTTCGATGACGCAGCGTATCACTCATTTCTTTTGATTTCTCTAAAGTAATACCTGGCGGTAATGAAACCTGCAGCCAAATTGAGCCTTCATCCAAAGGAGGTAAAAAATCTTTTCCTACCAATACAGTAAGCGCAAATGCAAGGACTAATACTGCAATTAAAGGTGCAAATACTTTTTTTGGAGCCTGCATTATTTTTTGAATGCGATTATGATAAGAACCCGTGAGTTTGTCCAGCCATTTATTGTGATACATTTTTTGTGGTTTGCGATAGATAAAATATGCCAATCCAGGAATAAGCAGCAAAGCAACCAATAATGCTCCAAAAAGTGCATATCCGACAGTAAATGCCATTGGAGTGAATAGTTTTTTCTCTACACGCTCAAAGGCAAATAAGGGCAGGTAAGCCGTAATAATTATCAGAGTAGCAAAAAAGATAGGACGAGCGACACTTTTAACTCGCTCTGCAATGCTTTTTTCGGTGAGTTCTACGTCTTCATTATCCTCTCGTTTTTTCAGGATAGTTTCCATCATTACGATTGCGCCATCTACAATAATTCCAAAATCAATTGCTCCCAGCGAAAGTAAATTGGCTGGAATATTGGTAAGTTTCATTAAGATAAAAGCAATTAAAAGTGAAATAGGAATTGTAATTGCTACTAATAAAGCACCTCTCCAACTACCCAGAAAAACAATTAATACAATAATTACCAGTGCCATTCCTTCTAATAAAGTATGAGAAACAGTAGAAAGTGTTGTTTCTACCAAACTGGTTCTGTCTAAAAAAGTATGGATCTGAACTCCTTGCGGAAGATAGTTTTTATTTAAATCATCAACCGCTTCGTTTACACCTTTTAAAACTACCGATGGGTTTTGATTTTTCAGCAAAAGCACAATTCCTTCGATATTATCCGAATAGTCGACACCACGTTTGTCTGTATATCCCAATGCACCTTTGCGTTCGAGATTTCCGTATTTTAATTTTCCAATATCGTTTAAATAAATAGGAACTCCATTTACCGATTTCACTACAATTCGGCCAATATCATTCAGATTTTTTACCAAACCTATTCCGCGTACAACATACGATTGATCACCACGATTGATGACGCTCCCGCCAACATTGGCATTGTTTTTTCCGATAGTTTCAGTTATTTCGCTTAGTGATAAACCATATTGCTCTATTTTTCGAGGATCAAGTTCAACCTGATATTGCGTTGTGATTCCGCCAAAATTGGTAACATCGGCAACGCCTGAAACCTGCTTGATTCTAGGAATAATGGTGTACTCCTGTAATTCACTTAACTCGCGTAAATCATGGCTTTTGCTTTCAATGATATAGCGATATATTTCGCCGGTAGGAGAGGTCAGCGGGTCTAATCCGGGTGTTGCTCCATATGGTAATTCGACATCATTTAAACGTTCCTGAATTCTTGTTCGTGCAAAGTAATCTTCGATACCATCATCAAAAACGATGGTTACCATAGATAATCCAAAAGTACTTTTGCTTCGCATAACATGCATGCCCGGTAAACCGTTTATTGCACGTTCGATCGGAATAGTGATTTGTTGTTCTATTTCTTCGGCAGCAAGACCGGGAACCTGTGTTACAACTTGCGAGGTTACATCTCCAATATCAGGGTAAGCCTCTACCGAGAGTTTTGTCCACGAATAGTAGCCAAATAAAGAAAGGAGTAAAAATAACGCCAGAATAAGCCAGCGTTTTGCTATTGTTGTTTCAAATATATTTTGTTTCATTTTTTTTCTTGTTAAGGTTCGGAGGCTCAAAGGTTCAAAGGCTCAAAGGTTCAGAGGCTCAAAGGTTCTGAGATACTAAGGTTTTAAGATTGGGTATTTTTTTTACCACTCCAGATAGTTATCGGGATAAAGGATTAAAAGGATTCAAAAGTTTTTTAACGCTATCTACAGAAAACCTTTGTCCCTTTGTCCCTTTGCAACTCAGAACCTCTTGACTTTATTTCGCTTCAAGCAGATAAAAAGCACCTTCGCTTATAACTGTTTCATTTGATTTTAATCCGGATTGTATTGCTATTTTTCCATTGTTGGAAATTCCAGTTTCAACATAACGTCTAGCATATTTTCCTTTTGCGAGTTTTACAAATACAAAACTTTTGTCGTTAAACTGTAAGACAGCTTTGGCGGGAACAAATAAGGTGTTTTTTGGTGTATCGATAAATTTCACAGTTACATACATACCGGGTTTAAGAGTGTGATCCTTATTAAGGCATTCAATTAATACTTGTACACTACGGGTGGCTTCATCAACCATTTCGTCAACGTGGTATATTTTGCCTGTGATTTTTTTATCAGGATAAGAGGCAACCTGAATTTCGGCACCATCTAATTCCTGTATAAAACGAATATCTTTTTCTTTAATCTGTCCTGCAACCCAAACCTTTTTTAAATCGGCAACTTTAGCTTTGGGAGCATCATCAGCTTTTATATATTGCCCCATGACTACTTCGTTTGTTATGATTTCTCCCGCAATAGGGGAGGTAATTATTAAGGGTTGACCAAAAACAAGTTTGTTCACATTTACCCCAAATATTTTTAAGCTCGCAACAGCATTTTGATACTCTTTTTCGTTGACTTGAAAGTTGGTTTCTGCTTCTTCTAAATCTTTTTGAGAACCTACACCATTACTTTTTAAATCTTGTTGGCGTCTTAACGAAAGCTTCGCTATTTGAAAAGTCGATTTTGCCTGAAAGAAGTTTTTTTGTGCATCAATAAAATCAGGTGAAACCATTTCGAAAAGGGGTGTTCCAGCCTGAGTTTTCATGCCTAGTTTTAAATATACTTTGGTTACTCTGCCGGAAAATGGAGGAGCAATTTCTGCATAAAAATTAGGAATTGCTTTTACCGTTCCAGCCGTTATTAATTGGGATTGATATAGCTCGGATTTAACAGTTTCCAATCTTAGTTTAGGTGCAATTGTAGATGTTTCAGGAACAAGAATAGTATCGTTTTGTACGGAATAATTATCTTTTTCTATTGTTATTTTTTTATCATTACATGCAGCAAGGATGGTCATTGCAATTAAAAAAAGAATACTATTTTGATTTAGATTTTTGAATATTAAGAGTCTGTACTTGGATTTTCTTTTGTGCATCATAATAGTTTGTTTTTATGTAAACCTAACAGGTTATGAAAAGCTGTTAGGTTTATATTGAAGTTTAGGTGAGAACTATTTTTATTAAACAAAACAGCTTCCTTTTATAATGGTGCAAAAATAGAGCAACCCCTGAAGAGGGGTTGTTAGAGATGTTTTAGAAAAAAATTAGAATTTTATTAGAAAGTTGTTTTGGCTATCCTGCCAGGTTTTTTCAACCTTGTAAGTATAATTGTTTTTAGCCACTCCCGATAGCTATCGGGAGCAGATTTTGGCAGATTTGTTTTTTTGATCTATTAAAAAATTATCTGCGTGCATCTGTTTAAATCTGCGTGAAAAAATAATTTAATTGTACTAGTAAGATTTAAGCTGTAGCATTTTTTACATCATGACAAAGCTCAACCGTAAATATCGTTCCTGTTTTTTTATCAGATGTAACAGAGATTGTTCCGTTATGAAGTAAAATGATTTTTTGGGTCAAAGACAATCCAATACCATTTCCATCGGCATAAATTTTATTTAATCCTCGATAAAATGGTTTAAAGATATGTTTTAAGTCTTCTTCTAAAATTCCAATACCATTATCGGAAAATCGCAAAATAATGGCCTCTTTTTTAAACAAGATGGCAACTTTACTTTGCTTGCTTTCGGAGAATTTGCAACCATTTTCGAACAGGTTTACAAAAGCTACTTTTAGTAAATATTCATTTCCATTAACTGTGATTTGGTCATCATCTTCAAAATCATTTTCAAAATGAATAGCTATATTATAATTTGGATTTGATTTTTGAACTTGTTGTTGGGCATCAAGTAAAACTTCATCAATACGTACTTTTTTGAATGCAATTTCTGCAGGATCATAGTTTGCTTTAGCAAGATCGAGTAAACTATTAGATAATTTCGCTATTTTTTTAGCATCTTGTAATGTGTTTGAGATTACGACTTTATATTCTTCGTTATTTCGTTCTTTATTGGTTGATAATTCAAGTTCTGTAATAATAGCCGAAAGAGGTGTTCGTAATTCGTGAGAAATATTAGAAACAAATTGCTTTTGTGAATCAAAGGAATTCTCCAGACGGTTTAGCATTTTATTAAAAGTAGCTGCCAGTTCTGATATTTCATCTTTACTTTGGTTTGTGTCTAATCGCAGGTCAAGATTTGTAGCCGAAATGTTTTTTGCTTTATTTGTCATTCTAACGATAGGTTCAAATGCTTTTTTTGAAAAAAAGCGACCTGCTATATAGAGCAGCAAAATAGATATGATGAAGACAATAATGCAGGTTTTGAGCAAGTTATCTAACTTTATATAGCCAAATCCGTCGTATGCTGCAGCCGTAATTACATATTCTTTTTCTTGAAATTTATATTTCATTCCAATTACCTGCCAATCATTCTGATAAAACTGTATTTCGCTTTTCTGGACGATTTGATCAATCATTGGTTTGGTTTCTTTTACAACATCTATATCAACAGCATCATGATACAATAATTGAAATGAGGTGGTATAAATGGCAACTTCAACTTCATTTAATGTCGCTCGATTGTTTTTATAAATATCTTGTAATGTCTTACTGTTTACTTTGGCATTAAAGAATAAATTGGCTTTGGTAATTGCTTCCTTTTTTAATAATGCATAAAACTCTTTTTCCCTGTTTTCTCTTGCAGAAACCAGAATAATAGCAGTAAATACCAATAAAATAGTAGCTGTTATAATAGTAAACAATATGGTTAGTCTGGTTCTGATTTTCATTCTGCTTTCAAAATAAATCCCATTCCGGATCGGGTATGAATGAGTTTTTTATCAAAATTTTTATCTATTTTTTTTCTTAGATAATTAATATAGACATCAATAAAATTTGTGCCAGTATCAAAAAGAGTATCCCATACTTTCTCTGCAATTTCTGTTCGGGATAAAACACGCTCCGAATTTTGGAGCATATATTCTAAGAGCTTAAATTCTTTTGGAGTAAGGTTTATTTCCGTTTTGTTTCTTACTACATTTTTGGTTTGCAGATTCATTTCAAGATCAGCATATTTCAGAATAAAACCGATATTATTTATAGTATTATTACTTCTCTTTAATAAGGCTCTAATACGAACTAAAAGCTCTCTCATTTCAAAAGGTTTTGTCAGATAATCATCTGCTCCAGCATCAAAACCTTCTACTTTATCATTGGTTGTGCCTAATGCAGTAAGCATTATTATAGGTAAATCGGGTTTAATTTGGCGTATCTCTTTACAGAGATCAAGTCCGTCAAGTTTGGGCAAGATAATATCTGTAATAATCAGATCATATTGATTATTAAGGGCTAGTTTTTTTCCGGATAAACCATCATAAGCTAGTGTTGGAATAAATCCGTGCTCTGTGAGCCCTCTTTGAATGAGTTCTGCTACTCTTTGATCGTCTTCTATTACTAAAATTTTCATCTAAACAAAGTTATAACATTGAAAGTAGAATAGATGAAAACACAATAATTATTTAATGATATGAGATAGGTGGGGGCTGAAGATAAAGTATAAATACCTTTTTAATAAAACCACATGGACACAGTTTTTTAAAGAAAAAAGCATCACCTGTGTTCAGTTGGTACCGTTTGACATTTGCAGAAGTAATAAGTATTCTAATCCAACGTCTTAGTCCTATTTTGACTTTTCGAGAAGTTTAAAATTATAATTTAAATGTTTGCTTTTATACCATATTGATATAACAAGTAATGGTGTATTTCGTGTAAGATATGGCTGGGGGAGAATTAATTTAAAAAAAAAGAAGTTTTAGTTTAGAAGAAGGTCGCAAATGACCTTCTTCTTTAATATGCAATTCCATCACTTTTGAGATATTTAAGTTCGTAATTAATACGGGGTCTCACAAACTCTTTTAAGAACAAGAGTAACAGGTTCTAGAATTCGGATACTCCTTTTGGAATTACTTTTTTGATATTTCTCTTGTTGTCAAAATTTAAACTGTCGATACAAAGTTGTCGTAAAACATAATCTTTTTTTTGAGGAAATATGCGGTGGTATAATATATAATCCTGACCTTTTACATTAAAAACAGTATGATGTCCGGGTCCAACTGTCGTACTATCTTTTGAAGTTGTCAAAATTGGGCTGTTAACACCTTCTTTCCATGGACCAAAAGGAGTTTTACCAGTTGAATATCGTACTTTATAAGTTGCATTTGTCGCTTTTCCTTCAGAATACATTAAGTAATATGTATTGTTTTTCTTTAACATAAAAGGAGCTTCAAAATAATTTGGCGGAGTAATATCTTGTGGAGCACCATCAAAAGTGACACCGTCATTTTTTAGCTTTACTATAAAACATTTTCCATTTACCCAATTCAGTCCGGAACCCCAGTACAAATAAATCTGACCATTATCATCTATGAAACATTCGGCATCGATCATATGATAGCCTTCAAAAAGATTTTTTTTAATTAAAGGAGAATTATCTGCTTTTGCATTCTTCCAGGGACCAAGAGGATTATCTGCAACACCTGCCCAAACTTCGCTTCCCACAGAAACATACATAAAATATTTTCCGTCTTTAGTTTTAACCACAGATGGTGCCCAGACCATTGCATCGCCGGAAGTAGCACTTGTACAGGCTGTTTTTGTAGGCCAGTTAAGGTGTTTTTGATCGAACGTCTTAAAATCTTTAGTAGCTAAAACGGCCAATTCATTACTTCCCCATGGATCTATTGTAGCATAAATATAAAAAGTATCTTTATATTTAACAATACTTGGATCTGCAAAATAGCCCTCACTTATTGGGTTTGATAATAAAGATGTTGCTTTTTTTTGACCAAAAAAAGAATTGGAAAATAAGAGTAAGAATGAGAAAATGAGTGCTTTCATATACTGTTTTTTTGATTGTTTTTTTTAAAAATTATGTCTTTTTTAAAACTGATATTAAAAAAAAGAGATACTTTTTTGATACATTTTCTTCTTGCATCCTAAAAGGAATTGTGAAATAAAATACCTTTCTCAATGATACTAAAGCCGTTTTTTTTGAATTAAATTGTTAAGTATTAATTCGGCATAAAGAATATACTTTTTTCTTTTCAGTTTTTAAAAGTAATAATAAAATCGATATTTGGTTCTTATTCTTCAAATGAAGTGAGTAAGTTGGTTATTGAAATTTGTGCAAATTCGTATTTAAAATTGATTTATAATACTTGTGTTCAGACATTACCGTATTGTAGTCCCTTTTTGATTCCATAATTGTAAAACATTCATCTCCATAAATCAATAATTCTTCTTATTGAACCTTCAGTTTGGTGCTGTTTTACAATAAAGGTCAATAAATCTATAGTTTTGAATAATGCGTCCATCTGCATAGGGCGTTGTTTAGATAGTTTTGTGATTCATAAAAAAGTTTGTTTTTGTTTTTAAATCTTGATTGGGCACTTCTAAATGGGTAAAATAATATTATTTACTTCTTGTTAAGAAAGTGCTCAATTAATCAGGAGACAATTTAGAAAAAAGCATATCAAAATAAATTTCATAACTGATAAAAAAATACTAGTCTAAGGAATTAAAATAGCATACAAAATGATAAAGGAAATCGTTAAAAACAGAATAATGAAAAGGTTAATTTCTTTTCTTGTTGTTTTTTTATTTGTAACAAACGGATACAGCAAAAATGGGAAAGATACCCAAATGGCATATGGTGTACTGGAAAGGCTTATTGGAAAAAGAGTGAATGAGTTTGATTTTTTTATTGTTGATAACAAAGATTCCAATGGAGAGGATTGGTTTGAAGTTAAAACTATAAAAAACAGGGTAAAAATTAAAGCAACCTCTAATACGGCACTATGTTATGCAACATATCGTTTTCTAAGAGAAATAGGAGCAGTTTTAGTCAGTTGGGAAGGAAACAGAATTGATTTACCCAAAAGTTGGCCAAAGTATTCAAAAAAGGAATCAACGCCGTTTAAATACAGAGAATATTTAAATGCTTGTACTTTTGGTTATACCACTCCTTGGTGGGATTGGAAACGATGGGAACAAGAAATTGACTGGATGGCACTTCATGGTATTAATCTGCCAACAGCAATGGAAGGGCAAGAAGCGGTTTGGCAGGAATTATGGAAAGAATACGGATTGACCCGCAGTCAATTAGAAGCTCACTTTACAGGACCGGCTTTTTTGCCATGGCAGAGAATGGGAAATATAAATAGTCTGGAGGGACCTTTGCCTCAGGAATGGATTACTAAAAAGAGTACTATTCAAAAACAAATATTGCAGCGAATGAAAGCATTGGGTATGCATCCTGTAGTACCCGCTTTTAGTGGTTACGTACCCAAAGTATTTGCGGAGCAACACCCTAATTCAAAAATAACGGAATTGAAATCCTGGTCCGGAGGAGGTTTTGAGAGTACCTATTTGTTAGATTCAAAAGATCCATTGTTTAAAGAATTAGGAAAACGTTTTATAGAAATTTATACTAAATTTTACGGACCAGCTGATTTTTATTTAGCCGATTCTTTTAACGAAATAACCCCGCCTGTTTCTAAAGATCACAAAAATGAAGAACTTTCAGATTATGGCAATACAATATTCGAAACCATTAATGAGGCTTCACCCGGAGCCACTTGGGTTATGCAGGGTTGGCTTTTTGGGGATAATAAAGAATTTTGGACTAAAGAAGCAACTAAAGCATTTTTAAGTAAAGTGCCTGACGACAGAATGATAATTCAGGATTATGCTAATGACAGGTATAAAGTATGGGAAAATCAGGAAGCCTTTTACGGAAAACAATGGACTTATGGTTATGTACATAATTATGGAGGATCAAATCCGGTTTATGGAGATTTGAATTTCTACAAAAATGAATTGACGAGTTTATTAAAAAACTCCAATAAAGGAAATGTTGTAGGATACGGAGTAATGCCCGAGGGGTTAAACAACAACTCGATTGTTTACGAATATATTTATGATCTTCCTTGGACACAAGGAAAAGAACCTGTAAACGATTGGCTCCAGAAATATTTGAACGCCAGATATGGAAAAGCAACAACGGCACCTGTTTTTCAAGCCTGGCAATTGCTTATTGAATCCGTATATAGTACTAAGTATTGGGAAACCCGTTGGTGGAATGATAAAGCCGGAGCTTATTTGTTTTTTAAACGGCCAACATTAGAAATAACAGACTTTAAAGGAAATCCCGGAGACAAAGAAAAACTAAAACAGGCTATAGATATTTTGAACAGAGAAGCTAAAAATTTTGACAAGAAGAGCCTTTTCTTTTATGATTTATTAGACGTTTCCAGACATTATTACTCACTTTGTATTGATGATTTATTGATAGAGTGCGTGACTGCTTATCAGTTAAAAGACATTGCAAAAGGAGATGAGTTATTTAAGACGATAGAAAAACAGGCTTTAGATATAGACAATATGATTTCTGGACAACCTTTTAATAATTTAAGTTATTGGTTAAAATCGGCTTGGGATTACGGAAGTTCTGCTGATGAATCAAAATTGTATTTAAAAAATGCAAAAATGTTAATAACGCTTTGGGGCGGAGAAGGTCATTTGAATGATTATGCGTCCAGATCATGGCGTGGTATGTATAAAGGATTCTATTGGCCCAGATGGAAAATGTTTTTAGAGGCAGAACGAGAATCAGCAATTAATAATACTCCTTTTGATGAATTGAAAGTAACAGGATCAATAAAGCAATGGGAAATAAAATGGTGTGAAAGTAAAGAATTGGAGTAAAGCAAAGCATATATTAATTTGGTATTGTCTCACTAATTAAATAAGTAAAAAGCGATGAGGTTTTAAAACCTCATCGCTTTTTTGTTTCATCGGAACATCTCATCGGTAGTCAAATAAATAAGATATTTTTTTACGTTCCGTAGGAACGTTTGATTTTATAAATAATAACGGCAAAAATACATACAGATTAGACACACAATTTATCAAACGTCCTTACAGGACGATATTTCTCACGATCTATTTTTTTCTACTACCGATGAAATGTTCCGATGGAATAAATTGTGGTTGACAATATCTTATCAGGTCGTTTTTGGCTAACTATTTTTGATTTTAAAAGTTTGAAACCTCGAAAACCTGATAATCTTGTATTTTATCTTTAACATTAAAATAAATAAACAAAGAAGGAGTAAATGTTAATCTGTAATTCGAGATTAATCCGTAATATGATCTTAACAATATCTTAAAAAAAAGGTCAGTTTTAATTTAAATGTCAAATCATGTTGTTTTTAAACCACGAACTTTTTAAAATAGTGTCAGTTTTTTAGGGTATGAAAATATAAAAATTATTTTTTAATACCCTGTATTTATTGGGTTTAATCAAAAAATCCATGTTTCTGAATAACCTGTCCATTTCTTAACATTTCTTTAATATTATTTTCGCTTTACGATATTAACCAATTAACCAATTAATAATTATGGAAAAACTTAAGCTTTTATTACTAACCTTTTTTCTTAGCCTTTCAATCAACTCATGGGCACAAAAAACAGAAATATCAGGTGTTATTTTGGATGAAAAAGGTATGCCGTTACCTGCGGCCAATGTACTTGAAAGTGGTACTTCGAACAATATTGTAACAGATTTTGATGGAAAATTCAAAATGACCGTTTCAAATAAAAATGCTCTATTGATAGTTTCATACATAGGTTTTGACGAACAACGTATTAAATTAGACGGTTCTAAAACGAATTACACTATTAAATTAACTTCAGGTTCTACAAATTTAGAACAAGTTGTTGTAATGGGGTATGGAAAAGGTACTCGTAAAAATTTAACAACTGCAGTCGCTTCTATAAAAGGAGATCAATTGAACAGAGGGGTAATTAGTGATGTTGGTCAAATGCTGCAAGGTAAAGTCTCAGGGCTTAATGTCTCTACAAGTGGAGATCCAACGAAACAATCTTCAGTAGTTTTACGTGGAGTATCGACATTAAATAGCTCGCAAGGCCCATTTTATGTGGTAGATGGTATTCCTGGCGTTGATATTTCGGTTATTGCTTCAGATGACATTCTTACTATTGATGTTTTAAAAGATGCTGCTGCAACTGCTATTTACGGTAACCGTGCTGCAAATGGAGTAATTATGGTTACTACAAAAAAAGGAAGTAAAGACAGAACTCAAATTACGTATAGCAATTATTTTGGTGTTGAGAATGTTTCGAACCAGCTTAATATGATGGATGCGAATCAATTGAGAGCATTTACAGCTAAGAACAATTTAAGTTTCACCCCTGAAAATGATAAAGGAGCAAATACAGATTGGCAAAAAGCAATTCTTAGAAATTCAGGAGCGCAATCAAGCAGTCATAACCTTTCCTTAAGCGGAGGTGGAGAGCATGGTAATTATTTTGCAAGTGTAACCGCTGTAAACAAAGAAGGAGTTCTCTTGAGCAGTGATTTTTCAAGAATAATTGCACGTTTAGCTGTTGAGCAATTTGCATTTGATGATAACTTAAAAATTGGTATAAACGTAACGAACTCTAATAGTAAGTATACAAATGTTCCGCAGCGTAACTCGGCACTTTTACAGTCGGTTAGCCACCTTCCTGTTTCTCCGGTTACAAACCCTGATGGATCTTATTTTGAAAATTTTATTCAAACCAGTTATTTCAATCCCGTTGCTTTAATTAATCATGGTGATGATGATACGAAAACCAATAATTTTGTGGGTAGTATTACGGGAGAATTAAAACTTCCTTATGGATTCTCTTATAATTTAAATTTCTCCTATCAACAATTAAATTCATTACACGGAGAGTATTATGATAGTTATTATCAAAAATATAATAGTGCCACTTTCTACAATAATCCAGATCCACCTTTTACAAAACAATTAGTGAATTTTGGTGTAAACGGATCTGCGTTAAGAAATTCTTACCAAAACAGCAATACCATAGTAGAGAGCTTTTTAAACTGGGATAAAACTTTTGGCAATCACAAAATTAAGGCAGTAATTGGTTATTCATGGCAGGAAGATGTTCTTGGAGACGGATTTCAGGCCACAGCAACTAATTTTCCTGTAGATAATGTGAGTTATAATAACCTTGCATTAAGTAATTATACTTCTGTTAATGGTTATGTTGTAAATTTTGGTGACAGTAAAGCCTATCAAAAAAGACGTTTGATCTCTCAATTTGCACGTTTAAATTACAATTACAAAGACAAATACCTTTTGCAAGGAACCATTAGAAGAGACGGAGGTTCAGTATTTGGAACTAATAATCAATGGGGATACTTTCCTTCTGTAGGTGGTGCCTGGAGAATTGATAAAGAAGGATTCATGAAGAACCAAAATGTTTTTACCGATTTAAAAATTCGTGGAAGCTGGGGACAAACAGGGAACTCTTCTGGATTTAATGCTTATACATCTCAATTTATTTCAGGAAGTCTTGGAACATTTTATTACAACGGACAACAAATTGGAGCTTATGGACCAAATCAGGCGGCTAATCCGGATTTGAAATGGGAAAAAACAGCTACTGCCAATCTTGGGGTTGATTTTACCATATTGAAAGGACGAGTGTCCGGTTCTGTTGATGTATACGAAAAGAAAACAACAGATATGATTTTCAACTATGCCGTTAATCCGGTATTAGTACCAGTAGGAACAATTGTAGCCAATGGCGGAAATATGTCAAACCGTGGTGTTGAAGCTTCTTTAATTATTAATGCCATTAAAACTAAAAATTTCAGCTGGTCAACTACTTTGAACGGGTCAACGAACAAGAATGAAATAACAAAATTAAGAAACCCATTATTTATTGGAGGAGATTCTATACGCAGAGTACAGCCAGATGGTGGAGGACAGACAGGAAGTACATTACAAATTTTTAAAGAAGGAAAACCATTAGGACAATTCTTTACACTTCAATATGCTGGAAAAAATGCAAACGGAGTTTCTCAATACGTTGCTAAAGACGGAAGCTTAACAACTAATCCTGCAATTGGTACTGATTATCATTATGCAGGAAGTGCACAGCCTAAATTTCTGTTAGGATGGGATAATAATTTTACATACAAAAATTTTGATTTAAACATCTTTTTCAGAGGTGTATTTGGAAACAAAATTTTCAACGCCACCCGTGCTGATTTGTTCAGACCAGCTACTGCAATGACAACCAATATTCTTGTCGATGCACAAAATGAATCGCCCAATGATTTGAATGCATATAAATATTCAACGCGTTTTATAGAAGATGGAAGTTATCTTCGACTGGACAACTTGACGTTAGGTTATAATTTTGGCAAGGTGGGTAAATACATCAAAAAGATCCGTATTTATGAAACAGTAAATAATCTGTTTGTTATTACAAGTTATTCAGGAATAGATCCGGAGGTAGAACAAGGAGGAACTGCACCAGGGGTAGATTCAAATAATTTTTACCCAAAAACCAGAACCTTTTTGTTTGGTTTAAATGTGATATTCTAAAATTAAATTCTAAAAAATTATGAAAAATATATTAAAATATTTAGGACTTCCAATACTTATGGTTGGTTTATTATGGTCTTGCGAGGATCTTGATGTGCCCATTACAACGCAGCTTACACCAGATGTTTTTCCTCAAAATTCAACACAATATATCCAGACAGCAGGTCCGGTGTATGCCGCTTTTCGCGGAGAATTTTCATTCTCTTACTGGTTTACACAATCGTTAAGTACAGATGAATCTATTATGCCGGCAAGAGGCGGTAACTGGTACGATAACCAAGGTTACAGAATGCTGCATTACCATGACTGGACGGCTGATAATGGTAATATTTCGAGTCTTTGGGATTGGTCATCAAAAGTGATAGGAACAAGTAATCAGGCAGTTTCAATTTTAGAAAAAACAATGCCGGAAGGTGCTGATAAAGCTACAATGCTTGCAGAATTAAAAACCATGCGCGCCATATCTTATTTTATTATGATGGACAGCTACGGAAATGTGCCGTTGGATACCGTTTACGGAGATTTTACTGCTCATCCTAAATCGGATAGAAAAGTTGTTTTCAATTTTATCGAAAGAGAATTAAAAAAAGCGCTCCCTAACTTAAATCCAGCTTCTGGAATTACAACTTACGGAAGACCAAATAAGCAAACAGCAAATGCTTTACTTGCAAAATTGTATTTGAATGCTGCTGTTTATACCGGAACTCCACGTTACAATGATTGTATTGCAGCTTGCGACGGTGTTATTAATTCCGGATTGTATGCCATTGAACCAAGAAGTACCTATCTTCAAATGTTTTATCCAACAAACGGACCACTAATGAAAGAGTTTATTTTTGCGGTTCCTTATGATCCTTCGGCAGTGACTGTAGGGTATAATGGTCAAATGTATCATGCCCGTTATGATGTTCCCCGTTCTGAAAGAGCCAAGTTTGGAATTCCTTTTACACCAAGTGCACCCAGAAGTACCTTGCCGGAATTCTATGCCTATTTTGATGATGTAAATGATATTCGTAACAAGCAATGGTTAACAGGCCTGCAATTTATGAATGATGGTGTTACTCCGGTAACGGTTAGTACAACCAAAAAAGGATACGATCAGTTCTATACAGGATCAGATGGTAGTGCAGCTTACACGTATCAGGTAAACTTAACACCAGATATTGTTCTTCGTCAGAATCCTGCTTTATTTGATTGCGGAAATGATGAAATTGCATGGAACATGGGATATAGAAATATCAAATTTTATCCTGATGCCACTTCAACAAGTCGTAATCAAAATAATGATGTGCCATTTTTACGCTATTCAGATGTGATCCTTATGAAAGCAGAAGCAATTCTTCGAGGAGGAAATGAAACTTTAGGACAATCAGCCTTATCATTGGTAAATATGATTCGTGCTAATCGATCTACTTCTGCTCCCTGGAGTAGTGTAACGCTAGAAGATCTTTATAAAGAAAGAGCTCGCGAGTTTGTGCAGGAAGCATGGCACAGAAACGATATGATCCGATTTGGTAAATACGAAGGACAATGGGGATTCAAAACAAATTCAGATGTCTATCGTCGTACTTTCCCAATTCCAACCAATGCTTTGGTTCTAAATCCTGCTCTAACCCAGAATGACGGATACTAGAAAAAGCAAATTGTAAATAGATTTTAATTTTATAAAAGGAGAAGAAGATTAAAATTTCTTCTCCTTTTTATCTAAAAGTTGATTTTGATTTTCAAGTCAGTTTTCAACTCACGTATTTACACTTTTACATGTTAGAATAAACAAGTATATATCCCTGCCAATAAATAGAATAAAATGAAACCGGATAAAATTTATAAAATAGGACGTATAGGAATAAGTCTTTTTCTTATTTTTTTAGTGTCGTGTAAAACCGAAAAAAATGCTTCTGTAAAAAAGAAGCCATTAGTAGACATGGTGTATCCTTTACTTGATACCGAAAATTCAAGATGGTTTTTCTTTTCATCGGCAAGTCGTCCGTTTGGTATGGTAAATTTAAGTCCGGATACAGAAATTAATGGTGATTGGGGAGGCGGATACAAGTATAAGACAGATACAATAAAAGGCTTTAGCCATATTCATGAATGGCAGATGTCTGGAGTTTCTGTAATGCCTGTAATAATTTCTAAAGAAAATAAAGAAAAAATTTTTACAGATTTTTATTCTAAATTCAGTCATGAAACCGAAAAAATAACACCGGGTTATCATAATCTGATATTAGACAGGTATCAAATAACATCTGAGTTAACCAGTACAAAAAGAGTAGGATTTCATAGATATACCTTTCCGGAAAACGCACAAAAAGCAATCCTTTTTAACCTAAATACAATCTTAGGACCCTGCGATAATACAAAAGGAGTTCTGGAAAAAAATAACGATTATGAACTTTCCGGATCATTGGTACTGAGTACTAATTTCCGACGTCCAAAACCATTAACGGTATTTTTTAAAATTAAGCTTAATGAACCCATTACTTCAATAGAACGCAATAATACTACAGGCAATTATTTAGTTAATTTGGGTAAAACAGATAAAAAAGTATTGATGAAAGTGGCTATTTCGTATACATCTGTAGAAAATGCTTCTGTTAATATGCAAGAGGAATTGCCCCATTGGGATTTTGATCAAATAGTTACCCAATCAAAAACCGAATGGAATAATTTGCTGGGCAGAATACAAATAGAAGGCGGAACCGAAACAGATCAAAGACGATTTTACACAGATCTTTGGCACGCTTTGCAAGGAAGAAAAATGATTAGTGATGCAAATGGTGCCTATCCTGATAACACAGGAGAAAAATTTAGAATAGGACAATTGCCCTTAAACGCAAATGGAAAACCAAAATTCAATCAATACAACTCTGACTCGTTTTGGGGAGCCCAGTGGACGATAAATACACTTTGGGGTCTTGTTTATCCGGAGATAATGGAAGAATTTGTACATTCATTAATGCAATATTATAAAGATGGAGGCATGATTCCCCGTGGGCCATCCGGAGGCAATGATACCTTTGTGATGACTGGAGCTTCGACCACACCTTTTATCGTTACAGCCATTCAAAAAGGAATAGTAAAAGATGATTTAGAATTTATTTATACAGCCCTTAAAAAAAACCATATTTTAAATGGTATTATGGGAAAAGCAGGCTATGAACACAATACAAATAGCGGAGGAGGATTAAAATATTATTTAGAAAAAGGTTACGTACCATATCCGCTTCCTGAAGGTGAATTTGGAAGCCATCAGGATGGTGCCAGTCAAACACTGGAATATGCTTATCAGGATTGGACTTTAGCACAATTGGCCAAGAAATTAAACCATATAGAAGATTATAACTATTTTATGGGGAGGTCTAAAAATTATCAAAATATTTTTGACAAAACAACCGGATGGATGCGTCCTAAAAATGTAGATGGAAAATGGCTTGAAAACTTTGATCCGTATAAATATGAAAATGGTTTTATAGAATCAAATGGCGCGCAGTCAACATGGTTTGTACCTCATGATATCGATGGTTTAGTAGAGTTGATGGGCGGAAAAGAAAAAGCAGCAGCAAAATTAAATACGCAATTTGAAACGGCTCAAAAATTAAAATTTACTTCAGGAACTTCACATAATGCCGAATTACATCCTGAGTTTAGCCGTATTCCCATAAATTTTGGCAATCAGCCTTCTATACAAACATCTTATATTTTTAATGTATTAGACAGACCGGATTTAACACAGTATTGGACGAGAAATGTAGTGAAAGAAACCTTTAGCGGGTTATCTACAAACACAGGTTACAATGGAGACGAAGATCAGGGTTTAATGGGAAGTTTGAATGTATTACTAAAAATTGGATTATTTCAAATGAATGGAGGTACAGATGAAAATCCTCAATATCAGATAGGAAGTCCTTTATTCAATAAAATCTCAATTCAGTTAAATTCAAAGTATTATAAAGGTAAAAAATTTGTTATTGAAGCGGCTAATAATAACGCAGATAACATTTATATAAATAAAATGAAATACAACAATAAAGCAGTACAAAATTTTACTATTTCGCATCGAGATATTACAGGCGGAGGAGAATTAAATTTAGAAATGTCTAGTGTGCCAAAGCATTAAAAATGTTTTCTAAAAAATAAAAATTGCAAATGAAAATACATAATAAGGTTATCATATTTTTAGGAATAGCATTATTTACTATTAAAAGTAATGCGCAAAATCAACTTCATGATTACGTAGATCCAATGATTGGTTCAGAGGGCGTTGGCAGAGTTTTTATTGGACCTTCGTGTCCCTACGGAATGGTAAAACCAAGTCCGGACTGCACATCAAGCCCCAATAGCGGTTGGCTGCCATTACCAAAAGAAGTTACCGGATTTAGTCAGGTTCATGTAAGCGGAACCGGAGGCGGACCTAAATACGGAAATATTCAGATTATGCCCTTTTCAGGAACATTAGATAAATTAGATCAAACGTCATATAGGGCAGAAGAAAACGTGAAATTGGGGTATTATGAAACCGTTTTCAAAGAAAATCAGATAAAAACCGAAATAACAACAGGCGAAAAAGTTTCTTTTTATCGCATTACATATCCCAAAAATACCTCAAAAGAGTTAAAGATTGATCCTGGTTTTTTCTTAGGAGAAGAAGCAATACCAAACGCCAGAGAAGCCCAGCAATTTGTAGGTTCTCAAATAGAAATTGTATCCGATACCGAAGTTCGTGGCTATAGCAGAATTAGAGGCGGATGGAATAATGGTCGTGCTTATACCGTTTATTTTTGGGCAGTTTTTGATCAGCCAATTGCGAAATATGTTACTTACAAAAACGGAAAATTTTACAACAATCAATCCGCACAATTTGATTCAGGAAAAAAAACAGCAGCTTTAGTTTCTTTCGGAAAAGACGGCAAACAGGAACTCAATATTAAAATTGGAATCTCTTTTTTAAGTGAATTAAAAGCAAAAAATAATATAGAAGCAGAAATTCCGCATTGGGATTTTAATACCGTTTTAGTTTCCCTGGAAAATAAATGGGAACAATTATTAAGCCGTATAAAACTTTCTGCAGATACATCGGATGAGTATAAAAAAATGTTTTATACAGGTTTGTATCACACCATGATTATGCCTGTAAACCGAACAGGAGAAAATCCGTTATGGACAAATGACGAACCATATTATGATGATTTTTATTGTATTTGGGATACTTTTAGAAGTTCAAGTCCTTTGATTACATTAATAGATCCTAAACGTCAGGTCGAAATTGTCAATGCGTTATTAAACATTTACAAAAATGAAGGCTATTTGCCTGAAGGCCGAAGCGGTAATGATAACGGACGTACACAAGGCGGTTCTAATGCTTCTGTAGTACTAGCCGATGCTTTTGTAAAAAATCTAAAAGGGATAGATTATGAAGTGGCTTTACGAGCTATGATTAAAGATGCCACAGTGCCTCCCGGCGGAAATGAAGAGAAAGAGGGGCGAGGTGGATTAATGGAATATTTACGATTAGGCTATGTACCGTATGGTATAGACCGTGCAGGAAACAGAACCATTGATTATTCGTATAACGATTATAATATTGCCACCGTCGCCAAAGGATTAAATCACACAGAGATATACAATCAATACATAAAACAAGCCTACAACTGGCAAAATTTATGGCGTTCTGATTATGAAAATACAGGTTCTAAAGGATTTATTATGCCAAAAGATGCAGCAGGAAATTGGCTGGATGATGTTGTTTTTGGAGAATCAAAAATTCAGAAACCAACCTTTAAATATACACCTGTTATTATTGAATCTCCTTGGTATGTCTGCCATTGGTGCGTGTTTTTTTACGAAGGAAATTCTTGGGAGTATTCATTAAGTATTCCTCATGATGTTCCGGAGCTGGTTCGTAAATCAGGAGGAGAAGTGGCTTTTAAAAACAGACTGGATACTTTTTTTGACACCAAATTATATAATGTAGCCAACGAACCTTCTTTTTTAACGCCTTGTTTGTACCATTGGATAGGAAAACCGTATTTAAGTAGCGACAGAATCAGAGCCATTATTAAAGATAATTTCAATACCTCGCACGAAGGTTTACCCGGTAATGATGATTCAGGAGCAATGTCTTCCTGGCTGGCGTTTCACATGATGGGATTGTACCCAAATGCCGGACAGCCATATTATTTATTAAATACACCCTTAATTAAAGAAACTACTTTGCAGTTAGAAGAAGGCAAAATTTTTAAGATTACCACGAAGAAAGGGAGTGATAAAAACAAATATATAAAATCAGCATTATTAAACGGAAAACCATACAATAAAGCCTGGATTTTACACGATGATATTGCTAAAGGCGGCGAATTGATTTTTGAAATGGATTCAAAACCTTCGGCTTGGGGAACAACCATTTTACCACCAACAAAATAATTATGCAACAGATGAAAAAAGCACTATTAATTCTTCTTTTGTGTACAATACATCAAATAGGAATAGCACAAAACTACATTCCGTCTCTTAAAAATAATACAGAATTAAGTTATATCTGTAAACTGCACGGACAGACAAGAACGCTAATGCTTACTACTAAAATGGCGGGCGATACACTTGTATTAAATTTAGATACAAGAGGAGTAAAAAGCAGCATTAGAACGTTGCCGGAAGCATTAAAAAACGGAACAGCATTAAGCTACAATCAGGGAGAATATGCGCCGGTTTTAAACCTGAAACCAACAGAAACTTTTTTTATGATTTCGCAGTCAGCTTATCGTGATTTACTAAAAAACAACAAGTTTGTTTATAACAATACAACGTATGTTTTAGATAAAAATGCCCCTAAAAATAGTGTTGATCTGGAAGGGAAATTACTAGAGACTTTGCACGTGATTGCTCAAATTGATGAAACAGAAATGTGGATTATAAAAAATCCGGATTTTCCTTTAATCTGTAAAATGACTAAAAACCCATTAGGAATAAATTTTACATTAGTAAAAGTAGTTGATCATTAAACCTAACAGGTTTTTAAAACCTGTTAAGTCTCTGTTCAAAAATAAATGATAGGTAATTACATATAAGAAAATCGTTGACTGAAATTAATTCGAAGTCCCGGCGGAACAGCATATTTATAGCAGTTTATGAATTTATGAGAGAGAACCCCATCGGGGTGAAATATTCAGATTCAAAAAAGAAAAATTATTATGTCGCCTGTAAACATATCGCTCCTCTGGAGCTTGATTCTACTAACCTGACATTAACTGGCTATAAATATGTTGCTCCTCCGGAGCTTTATCCAAAGAATAGATAATAAGCCTTTTATCGCTCAAAACAATAAATAGTAACAGATGAAAAAGCAAATTAGCCGTGGAGAATTTATTAGATTATCAGGTTTAACATTGGCAGGAGCTTTAGTTAGTGATGCTATTTTTGCCAATGATTTGTTTTTAAAAAACAATACTTCTAAAGAGGATATTCAATTAATGAAAAAGCTCATCTTAAACAATGATGCCACTGTTAGAACAATCCTCAGCAAAGTACCTCTTGACCCCACAATCAGACTGAGCAGTTTTCGCGGTGTAGCCAACTCCATTGCAACAATGACGGCTTCGATGGCTAATTCCGGATCTGAATATTATAAATCAAAAGTTTTAGTTGAAAAGCTGAATCAGGCAATAGATATTTTATTAAAAGAACAATATAGCGATGGCACATTAGATGCTGGAGGCAACAGACAATCTCCTCCCGATACTGCTTTTGTCTTAGAATATATTTGTCTTGCTGCTTTTATTTTGAAAAATAACAAACAAAGCGATTTAGTACAATTAAAAGATAAATTTAAAAAGTTTATTTTGAATGCTGGCGAGGCTATGGTAACAGGAGGTGTTCATACTCCAAATCACAGATGGGTTATTTGTGCAGCATTAGCCAATATTAATTCCCTGTATCCGGATGTCAGATATGTTAAAAGAATTGATCAATGGCTGGCAGAAGGTATTTATATCAATGAAGATGGACATTATTCTGAACGAAGCGGGATTTACTCTGCCGTAATTGACAGAGCATTAATTACGATGGCAAGAACACTTAATAGACCAGAATTATTAGATATAGTGAACCAAAATCTAACCACTTATTTTTATTATACAGAACCCAATGGCGATTTGGTTACAGTTGATTCGAAAAGGCAGGATCAGTTTATGACTTTAACAGTAACGAAGTTTTATTTGCAGTATCGATACATGGCAATTCGCACTAATAATGCAATGTTTGCGTATATGGTCAATCTTATTGAAAATCTACCGGATTTTACAACCGATATCTTATCAGATTCATTAGCTTTTTTTATGGAAAATGAGGAACTTCAGAAACAAATTCCTGTTGAAGGTAAAGTTGCAAATGACTTTGAAAAGTTTTTTGTAGTCTCGAATCTGGCAAGAATCAGGCGCGGAAAAGCCTCCGTGACACTATTTGGCGGTAACGATCAGCCGGTTCAGATTGTTTCCGGAAGATCTTCAAATCCTAATTTTCTAATGTATAGAAAACAAGATTCTATACTAAAATACATGCGACTGTCTACTTCCTTTTTTAGAATGGGATATTTTAGCAGCGATGGTATCGTAAAAGAAGGAAATAAATACATCCTGAAGGAAATCAAAGAAGCAGATTATTACCAGCCGCTTGCCGAAGAATTTCGCAGATCTGATGGGGATTATAAATTATCTGAATCACCAGACGGTCGATTTTGGAATAAAATGGATTTTGATTCGAGAACCAAAAGCAATGTAAAAAAGCAAATTACGATAATTGAAATCACGGAAGAAAATGGAACGCTGAGTTTAGATTTTAAAGTCGACGGACCTCCAAACGTTGAAGTAACAATTGAAATGTGTTTTAATGAAGAAAGCATCGTTAAAGGAGCAGAAATAGACGAAAAAAAGAACTATTTTCTTAGATCTGGATTCGGAGAAGTTGCTACGGGAGAAGATGCCATACATTTTGGACCAGGAAAGTGCGAACATCTAAACATAGAAAATTTAGATAGTGAAGAATACACCTATCACAAAGGCAGCTTGCATACAAACGGAGTACATGTTTATATTACAGGATTTACACCGTTTACTCATAAAATGATGATTTCTTAAACCTGCAGGACAAAGAATACCAAACATGTTTTTTTTGCCACGAATTTCTCGAATTACCCTGAATTATTTTGATTGTACAGATTGAAAAATCTATGTAAATCTGTCCAATTTGTGGCTAGTTTTTTAGGCAGTTTCGAAATAAAAATTCGAGAAAATTCGAGAAATTCGTGGCAAACTTTTTCATCTTATTTTTGCTTGGTATTCGGCAAGGATTGTCATAATAAATAATTATAAAATAAATTATATGTTAAGAGCATTGGGATTAATATTGCTATTACTTTTTATGTATGCCTGTAAATCAAAGCAGGCAGAAAAAAATACTGCAGTAAAAATTGCTTTTATTGCCGATGTTCATTTACAGGATATTTTCGGGAAATTTCAAGATAATAATTACAAAGGAGTTAAGAACCCAGAAACAGGAGAGTATGTCAATATAAGAACAATGAATTCGCAATTACACTCTACCAGAATTTTCAACGAAAATTATTTTGCATTTTTAGAAGCTTTAAATGACATTTCAAAAAGAGGAATTAAACAAGTTGTACTTCCGGGGGATTTTAGTGATGACGGACAACCCGTTCATGTTAGGGGATTAAAAAAAATATTGAACAATTACACCAGGAAACACGGCATGTCGTTTTTTGTAACAACAGGAAATCATGATGTAGTAAGACCTTTTTCTCAAGAAGCCCTTAAAACAGATTTTTTAGGCAAAGGAGGTAAAGAACAAATTATAAGCAGCTCTAAAAATAATCTGCCCGAAGACAAAGGTCAATTAGAACCAATAATCACATCTGATATAAAAAACTGGGGATATAAAGAGACCATAAATGAAATGGCTGATTTTGGATTCTTTCCAAAGAAAAATGATTTGTATTGGGAAACTCCTTTTTCGACCTATACTTATGAAGGCTATAATTTTGACAAAGCTTTAAAAGAGTCCGGATTACAAAAAAGAACGTATGCTGTTGTAAATACCAATTTATCACTTCCGGACGCTAGTTATTTGGTTGAGCCAATCAAAGGCGTTTGGCTTTTGGCAATAGACGCAAATGTGTATGTTCCTAACAAAAAATTATCAGGAGCGCTGGATAATCCTAATGATTTTTCCGGAGCCAGCATTGGTTACAATAATGTGCTTGTTTATAAAAAACATTTAATAGACTGGATAAAAAAAATCTCGGCAGAAGCCAGACAAAAAGGGAAAATAGTAATTGCTTTTAGTCATTATCCAATGGTTGATTTTAACGATGATGCTTCACCGGAATTAAAACTGTTGTTTGGTCCCCATAAAATGCAATTAGACAGAGTGCCGGATGAAGAAGTTGCCCAGATATTTGCCGATGCAGGAATTCAAATTCATTTTGGCGGACACATGCATATTAACGATACAGGAGTAAGAACAACAGTAAAAGGCAATACTTTGTTTAACATTCAAACACCTTCATTGGCGGCCTATAAACCAGCGTATAAAATACTGACGATTCATTCTAATTCAGAAGTTGAGGTAGAAACGATCGTGGTGGGTTCCGTTTCAAAGTTTAACAACTTGTTTCCTTTTTATGAAGAAGAGTACGCTCATTTGCAAAATATAAAAAGTCCTGATATTTGGAATAAAGATATTCTGAAAGCTAAAGATTATGAGGATTTTACAAGATGGCATTTGAAAGAATTGGTTCGCCTGCGTTTTTTGCCTGAAGATTTTCCGGTTGAATTTCTGGCGGCTATTATAAAACTTTCCGGTAAAGATTTAGTACAAATCAATGCAAACACCGCAGAAGTCGAACAAGAGCTATTGTCGAATCATTTAGCGATTCAGGATTTTGAATCCTGGACAGGTTTTGATATGATATTTGATTTTTACAGATTAAAAAACGCAGATGAATTAGCCATTCCCGAAATAGGTAAAAACAGATTAAAACAATATGAAATGGTCTGTAAACAATTAGAAAAATCGAGTAATAAGAATTTAGTCCTTTGGTCAAAAATAGTATTGAAAACGATGAATGGGCAACCGGCAGATCATTTTAAAATTAACTTAAATACCAATAAGATTGATCGAATAGAACCTTAAAAATATAACAATTATTTAATCAAAAATAGTACATTGCAGTTATAATTCATTTTATGAAACGAAATCCTTTTATATTATTCCTTTGTTTAGCCACATTTTATTATTCGCATTCACAGAATATAAAATTTACGCATTATAATGACAACAACGGTTTGTCACATAACTCGGTGAGGCATATTGTACAGGATAAAAAAGGATTTTTATGGTTTGGTACTTTTTTTGGATTGAATCGTTTTGATGGGTATCAGTTTAAAAACTACATGAGTTCGTCTCCCGGTAATAATAAATTGTACAATGATGATATTACGGCATTAGAATTAGATGAATCATCAAATCATTTATGGATAGGAACCAGAAAAGGTTTGACACTTTTTAAAATGGATACACATGTTTTTGTCACTTTCTTGCCTAAAAAAAATGACCCAAACAGTTTGCCCGAAGGAGAAATCAGATCGGTATATGTTGATAAATTCAAGAGAGTTTGGGTAGGTACAAAAAATCAGGGACTTTATATGTTTTTTTTGAAAGAAAACAGATTCGAAAAAATTCCGATTAAAGGTTTTGATTATGTAAAAGAAATTTTTGAAGACAGAAAAGGAAATATTTGGGTAGGCAGTTATGATAAAGGATCTGTTGCCAAAATAACCTTAGACAGTAAAGGAACAATTGTAAAAATGAATAATTACACACTCTCTGTTCCTTATTCTAATGAAAAAAACCCGTACATCAATTTTATTTATGAAGATGCTAAAGCCGATATTTTTGTAGGAACACGTAAAGGACTCTACAAATTAGATGAAAAAAAGGATGAATTTGTAAATTTATATATTGAAAACAAAGAAATCAGAGGCAATTTGGGGCCGTACTTTTTATCAGTTGCCCAGGCTCCGGATGGTAAATACTGGGTTGGAACTCTTGGAGGATTACTGGTTTGCAGGCAATTAGAGGACATTCAAAAAGGAGATTACAAATGGTATTATTCAGTGCTATCAGATGATACTTCGATCGTTGATAATTTAATTTCGGCTTTATACTTTGATCGTTCAGGAGTTTTATGGATTGGGACAGAGGACGGCCTTGACAAGTTTGATCCGTACGAAAACCAATTCGTACTCAATAAAGACATCTCACGTTACATAGGCAATCAGGCACCACGCATAAGGGGGTTTTCTAAAACATACGACGGAAAAGTAATTGTAGCTACTAGTCATAACGGACTTTTTATTTCAAGTGCAAAAGGTTTTGTGCCGCTGTACAATAAATCGATTGATATATCGAGTATCTATTCTGAAGATGGCAAAATTTTTTATTGTGGACTTTGGGATGGTAAAATGATGGTGTATAACTACAGCGCTAATTCATCAAAAGAAATTAATCTGGGTTTTGATACATCGCCAATATTTGCTTTTAATAAAATTGGAGATCAATCGATGATGATAGGTTCATTTGGAGAAGGAGCCGTTATATTAAATACAAAAACTTTAGAAGTACAGGCTTCGAAAGGAAAATTATTACCGGGCTTTCAGATAAATGCTATAGAAAAAGATACTCAAAACAATGTGTGGTTTGCTACAGAAACAGGTGTTGTGAAATATAATGTGGCATCAGGTAAAATAGAAACGTACAAATCACTTTCTAAAAAAGAAAATGGCATACCTAATGAAGACAATGTTAGTGATATCATGATCGACAAAAAAGGTAAAATATGGGCATCTACGCGTTTTGGACTATGTTTGTTCGATTCTAAAAAAAACACTTTTTCAACTATAAAAAACTTTAAAGAAATCTCCGGTACATGGATTACCGATATGTTAACAGACGCAAACGGAAATTTATGGCTAAACATCAATAATAATAGTATTGCCTGGGTAAAATCAGATTTAAAAGATATTAATATTTACCATGTAAACAGTGGTAATAGACTGGATGTTTTTAGTTCAAGCGGTTTTTTTAATTTTAATAATTCTACTATTTTTCTTGGAGGTAAAAATGGTATTATTTCTTTTTCTCCACAAACAATGAAAAGAAATAATTGGTCGCCTGAACCAGTCATTTCCGAATTTAAAATTCAGAATGAAGAAGTATTTCCTGAAATGGAAATTAACGGAGATGTTCCGCTTTCAAAGGACCTGAACTATGGAAAAAAGGTAGAACTCAACTACAAAAACCGAAATTTTTCACTACAGTTTTCGACTCCGTCATTTGCTAATGAAAAACTGAATAAGTTTCAGTATATGCTGGAAGGCTTTGATAAAAATTGGATTACAGCCAATAGTAACTCAAGAACTGTTCAGTATACCAATCTTTTTCCGGGTAATTATGTATTCAAAATAAAATCCAGTAATAGCGACGGTCATTGGAGCAAGGTGGTTTCTTATCAGATAAAAATTCTTCCGCCTTTTTGGTTAACGCCAATATCATTTTTACTATTCTTTGCACTGCTGGTTTCCATTTTTTATTTTATCAGAAGAGAAATTAAAAACCGTATCCGTCTAAAACAGGAATTGCTTACCGAAAAAGTAAACAGGGAACATGATATTAAGCTGAATAACGAAAAACTACGATTTTTTACGAATATTTCGCATGAATTAAGGACTCCGTTGACACTTATTTTAGGTCCCGCCAAGCAATTATTGGATGAAAATAATAATGCAACCGATTATGAAAAAAGCAGGTACAATCTAATCTATCAAAATGCCAGCAGGCTGTTAAATCTGGTAAATCAGGTACTCGATTTTAGAAAAGCACAGTCAGGGGAATTAAAACTTAAAGTTTCAAAAACAGATATTCTGGCCTATTCTAAAAATATTTTTGATTCCTTTAAGGAAATGGCATACAACAAGAAAATTAAATTAAATTTTATTGCTGAGGCCGAAGATATTAAGGGTTGGGTAGATAATGATAAATATGATAAAATTCTTTACAATCTCTTGTCTAATGCATTGAAGTTTACCAACAAATACGGTAATGTAGATTTATTTATCAGGCTAAAAAATAGTACTGAAGAAATTTTAATTCTGGAAGTTATCGATGACGGAATTGGAATTCCTTTAAAAAGTCAGGAAAAAATCTTCAAACGTTTTTATCAGGCTACCAATAGTAAAGCAAATAACACAGGATCGGGTATTGGTCTGTCTTTAGTAAAATCGTTAGTGGCGCTTCACAAAGGATCTATAACCGTAGAAAGTACCTTGGGTAAAGGAAGTACATTTAAGGTTGAAATTCCCATAGACCGCATTTCTTACGATGATAAAGAAGTATTTGAATATGCTTTAAAAAATGACAATTTAAGCATGCTAATTCCTGAAAAATCGGTAAAAAAAATAATTCAGAGCGTAGATTTAAAAGAGAAAGTATTGGTTATCGAAGATAATATTGAACTTAGAAAATATTTGGTCGATTATCTATCCGATTACTACAAAGTTTATGATGCCGAAAATGGAGAAGAAGGCCTGAAAATTTGCCGACAAATTAAACCAATCTTATGTATTGCAGATGTTATGATGCCAGTTATGGACGGACTCGAATTTTGTAAAGAACTAAAAAGCGATGAGTTTATTAGTCATATACCAGTTGTTTTATTAACAGCACTTGCAGAAAACGTAGATAAGGTTAAAGGATATGAAACAGGAGCTGATGGTTATTTAGTAAAACCCTTTGAACCCTCGTTATTAAAAACGGTAATTGAAAATATTATTAAATCAAGATCAGAGCTAAAATTAAAATTCTCCGGAGAAGTAGAAAGTAAAATAAGTCTACTTACTCATTCTCCAATTGATGAGGAATTCATGGAAAAAATAACCGGTTTAATAAATGATAATCTGGGCGAGTTAGATTTGTCAACAGAATTTTTATGTGATAAACTAGGTGTGAGTTCCTCTAAATTATACAGAAAAATTAAAGAACTAACAGATTTAGCTCCTAATGAATTTATTAGAACCATACGTCTAAAAAAATCGGCAGAACTCTTAAAAACCAAAAAATATAATGTTTCTGAAGTTACTAATCTGGTAGGTTTTAATGATCCCTTATATTTTAGCAGATGTTTTAAAAAGCAATTTGGATTCCCTCCAAGTAAACTCATTAATTAAATTCCAATAAAAAAATCCCAAATCCCAATTGTTCAAAGAGTTGGGATTTGGGATTTTTTTATTGGAATTTATACTTTACGATTATTTATTGAAAAAATCATATTAAATTAAGATTTATCCATGTTTTTGATTTATTAGTCCATTTTGGATTCTATTTGTAATTCTATTTTTGTCTTATAACTTTTAATTTTAAATCTAATGAAAAAGCCAATAGACACTGATAATCCATTGCATAATTTGGATGAATGGGAAGATGATTTATTACTGCGATATCCAGATCCATCTGAACCTGTAAAGGAAAAAGAAGAGTTTAGAAATTATGTCGATTCAGAAAGAGTAGAAACCGTTAAAGAGTTTTATAGAATCAATCATACCTATCAAACCTATGATTTTGTATGCAGTAAAGAAGAAGAATTTCTACAGTTTAATAAAAAAGAAATGTCGATTTGGGAAGCCGTTGACTTTTTAAATACCCTTGTTGATGATAGTGATCCGGATATTGATTTAGACCAAACGCAGCATCTTTTGCAAACTTCTGAAGCAATTAGAGCAGATGGTCATCCGGATTGGTTTGTGTTAACGGGTTTTATACACGATCTGGGAAAAATTTTATGTTTGTTTGGAGAACCGCAATGGGCAGTTGTCGGCGATACTTTTCCTGTTGGCTGTTCGTACTCAGATCAAATAGTATATTCAGAATTTTTTAAAGAGAATCCGGATTATACAGATCAGAGATTCAATACGAAGCTAGGCGTTTATACTCAAAATTGCGGGCTCGATAACGTAAAAATGAGTTGGGGACATGACGAATATCTGTATCAGATCATGAAAGACTATTTACCGGATCCGGCTTTGTATATGATCAGATATCACTCGTTTTACTCCCAACATAAAGAGAATGCCTACGCACATTTAATGAATGAAAAAGACATAGAAATGTTTGACTGGGTAAGAAAATTTAATCCTTATGATTTATATACAAAAGCACCTGTTAAGCCAGATGTAAAAGCGTTGCTGCCGTATTATAAAGAATTAGTCGCTAAATATTTGCCGGAAAAATTGAAGTTTTAGTAAATTTCAATTTTTGTACTCACTTCAATTTGAAGATATCTAACTATACTAAAATGCAAAAAAACAAAACCAGAAAATTTTTATTGTTCCTCTTCCTAATCAGTGGTATAACTGTTTTAGGACAAGAAAAAACAGATAAAAATGATTGGGAAAATCCACAGGTTTTCCAGATTAATCGAGAACCTGCACGAGCAGCATTTCTTCCTTATGCAGATGAAAAATCTGCAATAAGTGATAATTATGCAAACTCACCCTGGTATTTTTCCCTGAATGGAAAATGGAAATTTTCGTGGTCACCAACACCGGACCAGCGACCAAAGGATTTTTATAAAGAAGATTACAGCACTTTGAATTGGAAAGAATTACAAGTGCCATCAAACTGGGAATTGAACGGTTACGGTATTCCAATTTATACGAACATTACCTATCCTTTCGAAAGAAATCCGCCTTTCATCAATCATTCAGATAATCCCGTGGGATCTTATAAAAGAGATTTTGTTTTACCGGAAAATTGGAATAATCGTCATGTCTATCTTCATTTTGAAGCAGGAACATCAGCGATGTATATCTGGGTAAACGGAGTAAAAGTAGGCTACACTGAAAACACGAAAAGTCCGGCAGAATTTGATATTACAAAATATGTAAAACCGGGAAAAAATGATGTTGCTGTAGAGGTTTACAGATGGAGTGATGGTTCTTATCTTGAAGATCAGGATATGTGGAGACTTTCCGGAATTGACAGAAATGTTTATTTATATAGCACTAATGATATTCGTATTGTAGATTTTTTTGCAAAACCTGATTTAGATTCAAAATACAAAAACGGAAGTCTGAATGTAGACGTTAATTTAAAAAACCTGACTTCAGTTGCTATAAACAATCAAACAGTAGAAGCAAAACTGGTGGATTCTTTTGGGAAAAATGTTTTTACTAAAGACTTAAAAGTAAATTTTGAAGCCAATAAAATTCAAACCATCAATTTTACCCAAAATGTTTCCAGTCCAAAATTATGGAGCAGCGAAACTCCTAATCTCTATACTTTGCTTCTGACTTTAAAAAACGAAAAAGGCAATATAATAGAAACCGTTTCTACTCAAATTGGGTTCAGAAAAGTAGAGTTAAAAGGCGGACAATTATTGGTAAACGGAGTACGATTAATAGTTCATGGTGTAAATATTCATGAGCATAATCCGGTAACGGGGCATTATCAGGATGAAGCCACCATGATGAAAGACATCAGGATGATGAAGCAGCTGAATATAAATTCGGTGCGTTGCAGTCATTATCCTAATAATATTTTATGGGTGAAATTGTGTAATAAATATGGTTTGTTTTTGGTTGATGAAGCCAATATAGAAAGTCACGGAATGGGCGTAGAGGGACAGCCTCTTATTTATATGAATCCAAAAACTAATCCGGGTCATCTTCCGGAATGGAGAGAAGCACATCTGGACAGAATTTATAGTCTTGTTGAAAGAGATAAAAATGCTCCATCAGTAATTCTTTGGTCATTAGGTAATGAAAGTGCCAACGGACCTGTTTTTCATGATGCTTACAAATGGATCAAAAAGAGAGACAATACCCGATTGGTGCAGTTTGAGCAGGCAAAAGAAAATGAAAACACAGATATAGTTTGCCCTATGTATCCAACTATTGCTTACATGAAAGAATATGCGGCACGCAAAGAAGTGGCTCGTCCGTATATAATGTGTGAGTACTCGCATGCAATGGGAAACAGCAGTGGTAACTTTCAGGAATATTGGGATATTATTCGCGGCAGCAAAAATATGCAGGGCGGTTTTATTTGGGATTGGGTAGATCAGGGATTCGAAATGAAAGATGAAGCAGGTCGTAAATATTGGTCTTATGGAGGCGATATGGGAAGTCAGAATTATACAAATGATGAAAATTTTTGCCATAACGGATTGGTTTGGCCAGACAGAACGCCACATCCGGGTGCTTTTGAAGTAAAAAAAGTATATCAGGATATTTTATTTGAAGCTATCGATGTTAAAAATGGAATTATCGAAATCATAAACGATTTTGGGTTTACAAATTTAAATCAATACAACTTTAAATATCAGGTTTTAGAAAACGGAAAAAGTATAAAAGAAGGAACAATTGAGGTTAATTTAAATCCGAAATCAAAAAAACAATTCAAACTTGATTTGCCAAAATTACAGTCAAAACCAGGAGTAGAATATTTATTGAATGTTTTTGCCTATACTAAAACGGGATCAGAATTACTACCGCAGAATTTTGAAATTGCCAAAGAACAGTTTGTTTTAGAGAGCGACAACTATTTTGAGAAAACAGCATCTTCTTCATCCAATATTCAGGATGAAAAAGACCAATTTGTTTGGAGTTCTCCCAAAGTAACGGTTAAGATTAGTAAGACAACCGGACTAATTACTTATTATAGTTTAAACGGAGAAGAATGTTTCAAACAATATCCGGAGCCTAATTTTTGGAGAGCGCCAACAGATAATGATATTGGTAATAAAATGCAGATAAAATCTAATGTTTGGAGAACGGCAGGTAAAAACAGCACTTTAGAAAATATTCAGGTAATGGATGAAAATGGCAAGAAATATATTGTTGCCAAACTGAAACTTAATGATGTTTTCTCGGATTATACCATTAAATATTCTTTGAGTAATGACGGAGCTTTAGAGATTATTCCATCCTATAAAAAAGGAAATAATCCAGTGCCGGAAATGCCTCGTTTTGGAATGATTTTCGTTCTTAAAAATACGCTGGAGAATCTTGACTATTACGGAAGAGGACCATTAGAAAATTATCCGGATAGAAATACAGCTGCTTTAAAAGGAATTTATAAAAGTACCGTAGCAGACCAATATGTTCCTTATACACGCCCGCAGGAAAATGGGTATAAAACAGATATTCGTTGGTTTAAACTTTCAGATAGTAGCGGTAAAGGACTTGAAATAAAAGGATTACAGCCTTTAGGAATAAGTGCGCTGAATAATTATCCAAGTGATTTTGATGGAGGATTATCAAAAAAGAATATGCACCTGAGTGATATTACCCCCAGAAAAGAAGTTGTTGTTTGTGTTGATTTAACCCAGCGTGGAGTAGGAGGAGACAACAGTTGGGGATTACCGCCACATGAACAATATCTATTGAAACAAAACGAATACAGTTACGGATTTGTCATAAAACCAATCGAATAGCCTTAAAAATTTAACACATAGAAACATAGTTTTAGTAAACTTAAAAAAGACGTTTCACCCATTAAAATTCACATAGCAACTATGTGTGAAGAAACGAGTTTCTTTTTTATTCTCTTTTAGGAAAAAGTAAAACCTATGTTTCTATGTGTTAAATAATTATACACGCTAAAAAGTTTCAAATAAAAAATATCATTTATAATTATTGATACTCTTCTGGAGAAATCAATAACTGAATATGCTTTTAAATAAGTGCAATTATGAGTAATACGACTGAAAATGGAAGATTAATTTCTTTGGATGTGCTAAGAGGGTTTGTAATGTTCTGGATTATGAGCGGCGAACATATCATACACGCATTGGCTAAAGCTGCACCAATTCCTGTTTTTATATGGATGTCATCACAATTGCATCATACAGACTGGAATGGCATTACGTTTTATGATATGATATTTCCTGTATTTCTATTTGTTGCAGGGGTTTCGATGCCTTATTCTTTTGATAAAAAAATGATTAATGCCGGTGTAAAAACTCCAATGGAATTACCATCCAAAGAAAAACAAAAAATATACCTCTCGATGCTAAAAAGAACGTGTATTTTATTATTTCTGGGACTTGTTGTAAATGGATTATTACGGTTTGATGGCTATAATCAAACTCGTTTTGCCAGTGTATTGGGACGTATAGGACTTGCCTGGTTTTTTGCAGGTATGATCTATTTAAATTTTGATTTAAAAAAACAGCTGCTTTGGTTTGCAGGTATTTTGTTTGGTTATTACTTAGTTTTGAAGTTAGTGCCAGTTCCTAATTTTGGAGCTGGTATTTTAACTAAAGAAGGATCCTTTACGAGTTATATTGACCAGCAGTTTTTACCAGGAAGATTGCACAGTAAAGTTTATGATCCCGAAGGTTTATTTTCGACTATACCGGCTATTGCCACAGCTTTGCTGGGTGTGTTTCTGGGAACTTTTTTGAAACACAGTATAAATGATTCGGTAAGCAGGAAAACAATAATCATGATCACATCGGCAATTGTTTTAATAGGCATAGGAATGATTTGGAATTATGATTTTCCCATCAATAAACGCCTGTGGTCAAGCTCTTTTGTATGTTATGTGGGAGGATTCAGTATTTTGTTTTTCACATTTTTCTATTTAATAATCGATGTATGGGGTTTTCGCACGTGGGCATTTCCTTTAATCATAATTGGTTCAAATTCTATTTTGATTTATATGGCGTCTGAGGGTTTGGTAAATTTTGGACATACCGCAGCATTTGTATTTGGAGGCATCATTACATTTTTACCCCTCATTTGGCAGCCCGTATTTACCGCTTTATCAATAACGCTCATACAATTGCTTTTGCTTTATTTTCTCTACAAAAGAAAATGGTTTTTAAAAATTTAAAAAGAAATATATACGATATAAGAAAGCCGGATTATGAAGAAAAACTAATCGATTTTAAGCTTAAAAAAGGTATTTAGTTTACCCCAAATATCTTAAAAATGCATTTACTGACTAACCAAAATAACCACATATTATGAACACATTACAAGCGGCAGATTACATTGTTTTTCTTATTTACTTTGTTATTGTTACATCCTACGGAATGTATATTTACAGAAGTAAAAAAAATGCAACGACTAGTTCTAACGAATATTTTTTAGCCGAAGGTTCGCTTACCTGGTGGGCTATTGGAGCATCATTGATCGCCTCTAATATTTCAGCAGAACATTTCATTGGCATGAGTGGTTCAGGTTTTGCTATCGGACTTGCTATTGCTTCTTATGAATGGATGTCTGCCGCCACCTTAATTATTGTGGCCATGTTTATTTTACCTGTTTATCTTAAAAACAAGATATTTACGATGCCACAATTTTTGGCAAAAAGATATAATGATACTGTAAGTACTATAATGGCAATAATTTGGCTGCTGATATATGTATTTGTAAATCTTACTTCTATTATTTATTTGGGCGCTTTGGCTATTTCTTCGATCGCCCCCATTAGCTTTCAATTTTGTGTCATAGGACTAAGTTTGTTTTCTATTATTGTCACTTTAGGCGGCATGAAAGTAATAGGATATACAGATATGTTTCAGGTTATAGTATTGATTCTTGGAGGTTTGGTTACAACTTACTTGTCCTTGACCTTATTGTCAGAACAGTTTGGGTTTGGAAAAGATATCCTTAAAGGCCTTTCCGTTTTAAAAGATGAAGCGCCCGGTCATCTGAAAATGATCCTTGATAAATCGAACCCGCATTATGCTGAACTACCGGGAATGTCTGTAATAATAGGAGGTATGCTGATTAATAATCTGGCATATTGGGGCTGCAATCAGTACATTGTTCAAAGAGCTTTAGGAGCTGATTTGAAAACAGCCCGTAAAGGAATTTTGTTTGCGGCTTTTTTAAAATTATTAGTTCCTATAATTGCAGTTTTACCGGGCATTGCGATGTACGTCATGCATCAAAACGGAATGTTTCAGCAGGAAATGGTCGATGCAACAGGAGTTTTAAAACCGGATCATGCTTATCCAACCTTGATGAATTTGTTGCCAGCCGGATTAAAAGGAGTTGCATTAGCGGCTTTAACAGCAGCAATTGTAGCTTCATTGGCAGGTAAAGCCAATAGTATCTCTACAATTTTTTCTTTAGACATTTATAAAAAATATTTTAACAAAAAGGCAACAGAAAGAAAATTGGTCCTTACCGGAAGATGGTGCGTCATAGTTGCAATGTTTATTGCCGCTCTTGTAGCACCGGCATTAAAATCATTAGATCAGGCATATCAGTTCATACAAGAATATGTTGGTTTCTTTTCGCCGGGAGTTTTGGCTATTTTTTTATTGGGAATGTTTTGGAAAAAGACAACTCCCTCAGCCGGACTTGCGGGTGCATTGCTAACAGTGCCTATTGCAGCAGTATTAAAATTCCTGCCCGTCTGGACAAATGGCGCTTTTCCTGATTATCCCTTTTTAGACAGAATGACCATCGCTTTTTTTATAATTGTATTTATGATGATCGCCATTAGTCTCTTAAATCCGGAGTCTAAACAACAACAGGAAACATTAAAAATCGAAGTTGATAAATCAATGTTCAAAGTATCCTCAGAGTTTGTTATAGGATCATTCATTATCTGTGGCATATTAGTAGCATTATATACTGTTTTTTGGTAATACAAAATACGTCTTTCAATCGTTTTGGAAATCCGGGTGAGCTTATAGGTTTTTTAGTGTAATTATTAAGTGATGCTACAGGTATAAAGGGGTTAAATAAAAGATTAAACGAAAAAAATAAAATCAATGAAGAAACATATAATTACTCTGATTGTTTTTTGCCTGTCACTTAGTGCTGTAGCGCAAAAAATATATGACGTTAAAAAATATGGCGCTAAGGGAGACGGAAAAACCAACGACGCTATTGCGATTCAAAAAGCAATTGATGCGTGTAGTATAGCGGGCGGACAAGTATTAATACCAGCCCCGTTTACATTTCTCACAGGACCTTTTAATGTCAAATCAAATGTGGATTTACATATTGAAGGCGGTGCTAAAATTTTAGCAAGTCCAGATGAAAAATTATACACAGAAAGTGCTTTTCGCGAAAACAAAGGCGAAGGAACAATCTGGATAGGAGGTAAAAACATTGAGAATTTTACTATAAGTGGAAACGGTAAAATTGACGGAAACGGTATTTCGTTTATGGGAGCCGAAGAGGAAGATGCTTATGTATTAAAACCCTTTAATGTATTAGATCCGCGTCCGCATGTTTTAACGATTATAGGAGGAAAAAATATCCGAATAAAAGATGTTCATATCGGAAATTCTGCCTATTGGACCATTCATCTTGTGGGCTGTAATGATGTTGTCATTAGCGGAATTACATTGCTGAACAGCTTAAAAGTTCGTAACAGCGATGGTATTGACCTGGATCATTCAAAAAATGTTCGTATTAGCGATTGTTATATCGAAAGTGGAGACGATTGCATTTGTTTAAAAAACAGACGGGAATTTGAAGAATTTGGTACCTGCGAAAACATAACCGTTACAAATTGCACCATGACCAGCAGCAGTTGTGCCATTAAGATTGGTTCAGAAAACATGGATGCGATCAGACAAGTGGTTTTTAATAACTGTATTATTAAAAATAGTAATCGTGGCGTGGGAATTCAAAATAGAGATGAAGGAACGGTGAGCGACGTTATTTTTTCTAACATGATTATCGAAGGACGTTTGACTACTGATACCTGGTGGGGAAAAGCTGAACCTATTTATGTAACGGCTTATAGTCGTGCAAGCGGAAACCATAAAGATGCAAACTGGCGTTTTCCAAAAGGAGCAACCGAAGGCAAAGTGGGCGCAATAAGTAATATTTATTTTTCTAATATTCAATGTACGAGTGAAAACGGAGTATATGTTAGTGCAGAATCAAAAGATAAAATAAACAACGTTGTCTTTGATAATGTTAGTCTTTTTATTGATAAAACAACCAGCAATCAGGGAGGTGTTTATGATCGACGTCCGTCTAAATTAGAAGGTTTCGTAAAAGGAAGTACTTCGGGCTTTTATTTTGATAATGCACAACGAATAAAAGTACAAAACTGTTCAGTGTTATGGGGAAAAAACAAACCAGATTATTTTGCCTACGCCATAGAAAGCAAAAATGTAGATGCATTGATAATAAGTAATTTGGAAGGGCAGTCAGCTTTTCCGGATAAATTAGAAGCGGTAAAAAAATAATATTGATATGAAAAACAAACCGGTTTCTATTAAGGATATTGCTGATGAACTGAAGATTTCCATAACAACGGTTTCTTTTGTATTGAATGGAAAAGCAAAAGAAAAACACATTTCTAAAGAGTTGACACAAAAGGTTTTAGATTATGCAAAACGAATAAACTACAGACCTAATCAAATTGCACAGAGCCTTAGAACAGGGAAATCAAAAATTTTGGTTTTTATGGTAGAAGATATTTCAAATAGTTTCTTTTCTAAATTAGCTCGAATTTTTGAAGATATTTCATTTGACAAAGGATATAAAGTCATTTTT
>Ga0163161_10000154_pt1 | contig 63473 bp, 50 predicted proteins | sample S45metaG_FD_129847 | JGI IMG/M metagenome (GOLD analysis project Ga0163161, IMG submission 129847) | Switchgrass rhizosphere microbial communities from Kellogg Biological Station, Michigan, USA - S4-5 metaG | ecosystem: Host-associated > Plants > Roots > Rhizosphere > Soil | place: USA... | reverse complement strand
GGTCGGATGCAGGTGCGCCTCGAGGATGCAGGTGCCGCCGCCTTCGGTCATGCCGTAGAACTCGATCAGCCCGCCGGGCCAGCGCTTGAGCACGTCCGCCTTGAGCGCGGCGTTGAAGGGCGCACTGGTGCTGAACTTGAACTGGAACGACGAGAGGTCGTGCGCGTCGAAGCGCGGGTGCGCCATCAGCCGCTGGTACTGCACCGGCACCAGCATCGTGTGCGTCACGCGGCGCGCTTCGGCCAGCTGCAGGTAACCGCCGGCATCGAACTTGGGCATCAGCACCACGCAACCGCCGAAGGCGATGGTGGGGAAGAACACCACCAGCGTGGTGTTGGAGTAGAGCGGTGTCGACAGCAGCGTGACGGTGTCTGGGCTGTACGCGTACTTGGCGCCGCGCTGCACGTGCGACCAGCGCATGCCGTGCCCCTGCACGATGCCCTTGGGCTCGCCGGTGGTGCCGGAGGAGTAAATGATGTTGAAGGCCCACGAGGGCAGCACCTCGACGGGCTCGGGCCTGGCGCCGACCGGTGCGAGCCAGGCGGCGAAGTCGCGTCCTGCCGAAGAGCCGTCGAGCGCGACACGCGGAATGCCGCCTTCCTTCGCGGGGCCGACGACGTCGGCGGCCGAGGCGTCGGTGAAGAGGATGCGCGCGTCGGCGTCTTCGATCATGCGGGCGAGGCTGGCGGGCGTGGAGCCGGGCGCCAGCGGCGCGACCGCGATGCCCGCACGCAGCGCGCCGAGGAAAACCGCCGCGTAATTCACCGACGAGGTGGCGCAGACCGCGATGGCGTCGCCGGCCTTGAGACCGTCGCGCTGCAGGCTGACGGCGATGCGGTCCATCAGCGCATCAAGTGCGCCGTAGTTCAGCGCGTGCTGCGCGTCCGCGAGCGCGGCGTGGTCGGGTGTGTGCAGGGCGTGGAGGCGAACCAGATCGGCAATGGCGCCGAAATCGCTTTCCATGGCGGCTTGAATGGCGGGGTGCGTTTGCAAAATCGAATCCTTCGTCTTGGCCAGCCGGCAGGATAGCGAAGACGGTCGGAAATCAGTGAGCCGTGCGCGACGGCCGCGCACAGTCGTTCAGCCAGTCAGCCGCCGCTCAGGGGGGCAGGTCGAGGATCGACGTTTCTTCTCCAGGAAGGAGCTCCGACATGGGACTACTCGACATCCTCCAAGAGGCCATCGGCAGCGATAACGGTGGTGCGCATGTAGACCAGATCACGCAGCACGCCTCGCCCGACGCGATCGGCGCGGGGCTCGCGGCGGCCATGCGCTCGGACCAGACGCCGGCATTCGGCGACATGGTGGGGCGGTTGTTCGGCCAGTCTTCGCCGATGCAGCAAGCCGGCGTGCTCAACCAGATATTGGCGACGCTGGGCCCGGCCGCGGCGTCGATGCTGGCGGGCGGGGTGTTGGGGCGGATGCTGCAGCCGGGGCAGACGCAGCTCACACCGGAGCAGGCCTCGCAGCTGTCACCCGCGCAGGTGACGGAGATTGCAGCGCATGCCGAAGAGCAGCACGCGGGGGTGATCGACGAGGTGAGCCGGTTCTATGCGCAGCACTCGGGGTTGGTGAAGACGCTGGGTGGGGCGGTGTTGGCTATTGCGCTAGCGAAGATGAAGGAGAACGCGACGCGGGGGTGATGCGTGTGACGGCAGCGCGGTCAACCTCGGGTGCCGGATCAAATCATTAACCTGCGCGCCATGCTCCAGGCCTGCGCTTGATGCTTTGCGCGATGGTCTTGACCAGATCGCGAAACTCGCTCTCCGTCATGGGCGTTTTGGCGAAACGACCGAAACGCTCGACCTTGAAGATGAGGTTGGACGAAGTACCGGGCGCTGCGTTCTTGTCGCCGGGTATGTAGGCCAGATAGCCCCAGTCCTGGTTCTTGTTGGCTTCGTTGTGAATTGGCGGTCCACCGAGAACGCTGCGAGTGATGAGGGCCATGCCGCCAAGCCCTTGTCGCCCGTCTACCGTGATTGAATGAAACGGGCGCACACGGCCGTCCAATGGCTCTGTGAGCTTGGCACCGTAAAAGTAGCCTCGCTGCACGGCTTCGTTGACGAACTTCTCGGAATCGATGCTGTCCTCGCTTGAAGTGTCGCGGTCGCTCAGGTACACCACGATGTCGGGACGATCTACAAGTCGAAAAGAGACGGCAACATGGGCGGGTTTTTTCTCGCCGGTCATGAAACCATAGGGTAGGCAAACGCCGGGTTCGGCTGGAACCGCGAATGGCATGCGTGCGCGATAGAACCTCAGGAAGTTGGCGATGGTTTGCTCTGGCGTGCCTTCGAGTTTTCTGCTGGCAGATACGACGTGATCACCCGCCAACGTGGAAAAGTTGAATTTGCCGGAACCATTGATGAATCCGAATGAATTTCCGCCGTTGTACGGCTGATAAAAGCGGAAGGCAGCCGCCTCATCCAAGTCCGCCTGCCTGAGTTTTCCTCCGGGATCCATATCGCCGTGTCGTGCGAGCATGTCAGCATGAGCAAGCACGATGTCTTTTTGCTGCTGTCGTTTTCTATTGAGTTCCAGCAATTGCGATTGGAGGCCTGCGGCGCTATTTAGGCTGGAGGTGTGAATCGATCTGGAGCTTTCATCCGCGTCGAATACGCCCTCACTGTCTACGAGTTGGTACGTTTTCCAGACGCCAACGCCGGTGTCGAATCCATAGCCTCCTCCGTTTGCAGGCGACATGTTGGGTGGCAGAGTGGCGTATTCGATTTCACCAGGCACATCTATGGTTTGGTAGCCGAGGCACTCAGTACGGATGGACGGGAGTGATTGCGCAACAGTTTGGTTCGAAAGCATCATGCCGAGCAAGGCAAGCACCAAAGGATGTTGTCTGAAGTGTTCTTTCAACATCGCATTCATACGAGACCGCGGCGGCCTATTTAGCAACCGGATCGGGATACACTCGGCTGGCAATCGGATCAAAGTCAAAAGCCTTAAAAAATTCATCTTCGCGCTTCCAGCCCACCGTGCCGTCGGGCGACCCGAAGGCCAATTGCGCGAGTTCCAGAGGCTCTTCGCGCGCGGCCGAGCCGAACTTGGCGTCCCAGCCGATGGCTATCAGGCTGGCCTTGCCTGCAGCGTCATATTCCCACACCCGATACAACAGCTTGTTGCCCTTGAGTTTGAGGCCGACTTTGCCGCGCAGATCTTCATCGTAGAAGCCGCCGTCTTTCTTGTTCAGCCCGACGAAGCCCAGATTGATGGCGCGCTTGAGCTTGCCCGTGTTGTCGTACTGTTCCTGGCGGAGGGTTCGGCCGGCCGCCATGTAGAAGCGGTCGCGCGGCTGATGCGCGCCAGCGGGGTAGAGCTCGATCAGCTTGATGCCCGAGAGCACCTGTGTCTCGCGCCGACGGTCATGGCGGTACATCTGGTCGACGTCGTCAAGGATCGAGACCGGCACCGGAGGTTTGGTGAAGTAGTACTCGATTGGCTTGCTACTTCCGTCGGTGTACTTCAGCGCGGCGCCGTCGCTGCGGTCTCGCAGACCGATGTTGAAGCCGCCGAGAATTTGCGTGACGCCTTTGTTGGAGTCGACGCTTGCGTTGCCACCATGGCGCTCAGGGCTGGGCTTGGGTGAGTCGCGAAACACGATGGACTCGCTCCAGCGACCGTCCTCCTTGCCGTAGTGCCATTGAATCCAGAGGCTGCCGTTTTCGATCTGGCCACGGTCATTCTTGAATGCACCGTAGCGGAACCTGCGCCACGTGTCCCTCGGGTCAGGATCGCCAGGCGGGCAGGCGTTGGTCGCCGTGGCTGAGACGTACAACTGCAGCAGGTTCTGATCGTTGAAGCGAAAGCACTGACGCTCGTCCGTTGTCACGCGCTCGCTCTTCTCCGGCTCATAGACAGCCGCCGCGAACGTTTCTTGAATTCTTCCTTTCGAGTCATAGAGATAGACCCGTGCGGCTCCCATGACATGCGATCGCAAAACGGGCGCGAGGCTGGCGTTGCGCGACTGGTTTTTCTCGGTCCTGGCGATGCTGGCCGGGCGGGTGCCTTCGTTGCGTCGGAACCAGTCTTCCTTGCGGCAGATGCGCCAGCCGTCCTTGCCGTCGGGTTCGTAGTAGGACACCACACCCTTGTCTTGATCGTTGGGCAAGGTGCCTTGCGCGTCCTTTGCCTGGATGTCTTGCGGCAGGAGCGGTGCGAACGCAGGCGTGTCGAGTCCGTTCGCTGGTTGCGATGCGAAGCGTCCTCCCAAGTCTTGCTCGTAGCCGATCAAGACCTTGACGCCGTCTTTCGGTGATTCGAGCCAGTTCGTTGGGTTGTTGCAGGCTGCCTGGGCCACGCCCAGGCACATCCAGCCGAGGGCCAGCAGCGCTGGCTTGCGCAGGCAACTTATTGAAAATGATCCGCCATCCTTTGGACTCGGATGAGATAGCTGATCGGGCAACTGCAATGCCGTCGGAGGCGCTCAGCTTTTGTCAAACACACGCCGATAGCGGCCATGACCATGCGGCTCGCGGCGCGTACCCGTCCCCATGATCTTCAGCGCAATCGTGGCTGCCGTGCCTGCGTTGTCACGCAGGTCGGCTGCATCGGCATCCGTCATCAATGGCAGCGACTCGGGCTCTTTTGCATCCGCCTCGAGCACGCGGCGTTCAAAGTTATTGAGTTCATACGCGCTGGCCTGATTACGAAAGTTTCTTGCGCGGCCCGGATTGCCTTGCTCCTCGGCTTCTTTCAGCAAGCGATCGCGTGTGGCTTTTTTCTGTTTGATGCTGGCAATGAAGTCTTGACGGTTTTCCTTTGTGATGGGGCCGAGCATCCAGAATCCGCCATGCGAGTCGTGGACATACTTGTCGAAGAAATCGCTCGCATTCTGCGGGACGTCCTTGGCTGCAGCGATGGCCTGCACGATGCGCTTTTGCACTTCGTCGGCAGCCGGTGGTTGCTCGACAAAGACGCCCGCTCTTGCGTTGAAGACCTGTGTGGGCTTGCTTGCATCTTGGGCAGCCTTGACATCTGCGCGCCAGTCCAACTCCGATTCCCAAAGATCCTGCTTGTCTTGGGTGTCGGAATGTACATAGCTCGACATGGCCTCGAATACCGCTCTGTCGGCTTTTGATGCGCGCCAGCGCCAATACAGTTCCATGTGATAGCGCATGCGGTTTTGGACGGGCTCGCCGCCGTTTGCCACATTCTGCTTTTCCTGCGCCTTGGTCCAGGCGGCGTAATCGCTGAAAGCTTTGTCCAGGGCTGGATCAACATTGAAGTCGGCTTTCGCTGCAGGCAACATTTCATCCTTGGTATCCAATCGCACGCCTGCCGCCAGTGCCTCGAAATACATATCCATCAAGGGGATCTGCGACAGCAATGAAGTTCTTCCACCCACACCTTTGCCTTGAGATTTTGCGGGATAGCCTCCTCCAAGGTCGGAGTGCGCCCCCGGATAGACGAACTCCTTGGTGTTCGGCGGATAACTCTTGGCCCTGATGCGCGCCGTGGATAACGGGAATGACTGGCGGATTTCATGTGCCGCTACATAGTGAACAGTCTGATTAACGCCATAAATGTCCATTGTCCCGTCGGCCCAGTCCTGAAAGCCTTGGCCGATCGGCGACGAATCGGCCAGTCCCACAGAGGCCACCGTATCGAAGATGCCAAGGAAGTGAATTTCCAGTTTGGCTTCGCCAACGATCATGCTTTCGGCAGCTTTTTGAATCCATTGGCAGAAGGTGCGTGCTTCGGCCGAACCGCGCGAAAAGCCGAAGACCGATAGATGCAGTTTGGTCACGCGTGGGCGCTGATCCTTGATGGCTTTTAACAGCCGGCTTTGAATATCCCTGAAGACACTGATCAGCTTGTCGTCACCCAAACGCCAAAAGGTCGATAGACGATTGACGCAGAGCTTCTTCATCTCTTCCGGCTCTATAAGATCGGACGTGTGGTAAGTCCGATGCAGCGCGTTGTAGACCTGAAGCAGCGCCCAATGAATACGTGCTTCTCCGCCGCTTGCAAAACGCTTGCCGTCATCGGATTCTTTGTCTTCCCCGATCTCCGGAAATGGCGTGCCGACACCAGGCATGTAGTAGCGAAAATATTCAACGCGATCTTCCTTGTGAGCGTTGAAGAGGCTGACTACATTCGAATGGCTCTGGTCGCGTAGATCGCGCACCATATTGTTGTTGGTGCCGTCGAAAAACAATCCAACATGAATCTCTTTAGAGCAACTCAAGCCATCGGCCTTGGCGGGGTCGGCGCTGGCTGCCCGTTGGCACAGTTCGCGCGCGCTGAGTTTGCGATCGCCGCGCGATTGGTCTCCAGGCAAGCCTGGCTGATAGTTGGCTCCTCCTGGATCCTTGTCCCACCAATCGCCCGGCGCTGCTGGGTCCAGCGGTCGATAGTCCGACGACCATGCAATCGGCCTGCCTGCTTCGTCCGCCCATAGCAGGACTTGCAGCCCTGATTCTTTGATGATGCACTCGGCCGTACAGAGTGAGGTGCTCTTGTAGTAACGGCAGCGTCGATCGCGAGTATTGGCGTCAAAGCTGATCTCGTACCAGCCTTCACGGAATGCAGCCATGTTCTTGTCCTCCCGATGCTTCAAATAATCTCTTGCATGCTTTGACTCACTACTTCAAGCCTGATGGCTTTACGGGATAGTCGGGACCAGGGTAGCCTTTGGCGCCTGCGCCCTTGCTGGAGATGACCAACCGAACTTCGCCGCCAGAGAGGAAGTGCACATTGAGCGTGCTGCCTGGAATTTCGTACTTGTCGATTGGCACAGTTTTTTCGTGCCAGTGCTCAACGGCCGCTTCTGGGCTTGTATCTTTGGGGTTCCCGCTGGAAGTTGTCCACTTCACTTTTGCGCTAAGGCCTGGGCGCCATTCAGCCGGGTAGGAAATACAGCAAACAAAGCTGCCGCCGCCACCGTAGGGTCGTGAGTTGCCGCCGCCTGCTCCGTCCACATAGAACTGATGGATGTAGTCTCCTGTGTGGTTATAGGCACTGATATTGGCGCTATAGCTCTCGCGCGCCCGCTCCTTGCCGCTGCAAGCCGCCAATGGCAAGACCAGCAGCGCAAGCGCGCAAAGAGTAAGGGTAGTGAGGCGTTTCATTGAGTGCGGTTTTCCAGTGCGTTCCACAGATCGTCGCTCCAGTTTTTCATCATGGCTGCAAGACTGGTTCCTTGCGCAACCGCTTGCCAAGTGTCGGCAAGGTCGGGGTGCTTATAGAAATATTCGCCACAGGTCAGCGAGAGCACGACGAACTGCAATCGATCGGGGTTGCCTGCAACATGCAGGCCGGTGGCGATTTCGAGGGTGCGTTGAAGCTGTCGATGAAACAGCGCTCTCCCAGTTCGAGGCACCAGTTGCGATACCGTTTCAAGCAATTGCGCGAAGATGCCGTCCGCCTCCGCCGCATCGAGAAGCGATGCAAATTGCAGCGCATCCAGTTCGAGATGGTCCGCCGTATCGGCGACGCCGTCGTCCAGTGCAGGCGCAAGCCAATTGCCGATGGTGCCGTCCCGGTTGAACCATTGCCATTGACCGATGGCTTGTGCCGCGCGTCGCGTTTGCGCCTCGGACAGCGTTGCAAGAAGTGATGGCAGAACGCGCGTATCGCCCATGCGGCAATGAAGCTTCAAACCATCCTGCCGAGCCTGTGCGAGGTACCCAAAGCAGGTCTGCAATTGCGCGATCGGCTGATTCGACGCCAGCCAGCTGAATGCGGGCGCTCCCGGCCCAATGGAAGCGAGCCGTCGAACGCCTTCAGCCAGCATGCCGTCGTTTCTCGGCATTTCCAGCAACTGCGGGCCGTGCGCGCCATAGGCGGCCAGCGGCGTGTTTGCCAAGGCGTTGACGTGCGGCCATCCGCTGCGGTTGAGCACCGATTCGAGCCGGTCCGAATCCAAGAGCGCCGCATCGATCAGCAGCCAAGCCCTGAGCGACGGTTGAACATTGACGAACTCTTGCACAGCTTGAGAAAAGCGAGAGGGGTCGATCGGATCGGTGGCGAATTCCAACGCGGCCCTCATTGCAATGCGGAGAAGGGTGCGCCGCTTTGTGCCGCCTTCAGCATGCACTCAATGCAGATGCTCTGTGGGAACAGGGGCAGTCCGTACGGAGAGCTTGTCGGCCCCGCCAGCTTTCGCTGCACCGTGTGATAGGTGATCTTCCCCGGGCATTCAAACGTGATGTCCCCGTTCTGCAACGTGATCGATGCACCTTGCGCAGTCGCAATGCGGATCTTCTTCTTCGCCGCGAACTCCACCGTCTTGTCGGTACTTGCAATCTTCAGCGCATCCTTCGCCTGCACCCGAAGCTCATCATGCTGCGCCTGAAAGTCCAGGTCATCACTGCCCGCGATGATTGAGAGGCCCGCCTCGGCATCCGCCTTCTGCGCACCGGCCAACACCCCAATGGCCTGCCCGCTATGCACCCTCAGCACATCCGCCAACGCAAGGTTGATATCCCCACCGCTGGCCAACGTCGCAGTCTCACCCGCCACCATCTGCAATTGCTGCCCCGCGACCATCGCAAGTCCGCCGCGCGCGGCCAGCGCAACAACCGCATCGGTCGTGTGCGGCACCTTGCCGTCGCCGGTAGCAACAGACTTTTCCGACGCATCCGAATAAGCCGTCTCCAGCGCATCGCCCGTCACCATCCCGCTTGCCGCATGCTCCATCGCCGCGTACGGCGCGCGCTCCTTGTCGAGCTGTGAAGCATTGGCCTTGTCAGAACCGATATGCCCAGCCAGCTGCACGGTCTCGTGCTTCATCGCGGCTTCGCTCAGCGCCTGCCCCAATTGCTGTACTTGCTTGAACAACGCCATGCCCGCAGCAAAGTCGCCAACAGGTTCAAGCTGCTTCCCACCGGCCCCGTGGTACGTGCTCAACAGCACGCCCTTCCCACCACGCAAGGCTGCATAGCCATCGGTGCGAAGCTCGAGCCCCTGTCCGCGGAAGCTGCCGCGGAAGTTGTCTGCCTGGTGAATCAGATGCCCGAGGTTCAACTGGCTGTGTGCCGTGCTCGCATGCAACTGCACGCGCAACTGCTGATTCGAATCGTCGAATACCAGCTGACTGAACCCCTCGCCGCCGAACTCCTTCGTCTTGAAGCCGCTCAGCGCCGCAGCGTTGCGATGCCCCTTGTCATCCGCGCTTGAGCCGTGCCAGGCCGGCGCGTGGCCCGCAGCAAGGTTGGCCTGCGCACTTGGCGATCCGTTGCGAGCCTGCGCAAAGACGTCGCTCTCCTGGCCCTGGCTTGCTGAGCCTTCCTGATTGCGCGATGCCCCACCGGGCGTAGGCTCGATGCCCCCATCGCCGCGCCCGTTGTACAGCGCACCGACGATCACCGGCTGGTCGACATCGAGGTCGACGAACTTCACCAGCACTTCCTGCCCGATGCGCGGCAGCCACTGCCAGCCCATGCCGGGACCGGCCTGGCGCTGCGCCACGCGAATCCATCGCGTGCTGCGGTTGTCCTTGGCGTCGCCGCCGCCGGTGTTCTGCGCATTGCCGCCGGCGGAATCGTTGGTCTGCCAATGGAAGCGCACGCGCACGTCGCCGCGGTCGTTGCAATACAGCTCGTCGGCACCGTTCGGCGACGTCTCGCCCGAGGGCCCCACGACGATCGCGCTGTGCACGCCGCTGGCCGTGGGCTTGGCATGCAGCCGCGCCCCGTCGGCGGCTGCGAGCACGGGCCGCCAGGGGCGATCCACATGCACCGCCGAGAAGCTGTTGGCGTAGCCAAGCGTCTTCGCCGCGACAAGGCTCTGCGCCTGCGGGCGGACATCGTTCGCTTCGTCGCGCGCATTGCCCGTGGCCGTTGGCACCAGCCCGAACACATCGTCTTCGGCAGTGACGGATGCACAAGGCCTGTCGAACACAAGGTGTTCCGACAGATCGCCCAGTTGCGCAGCAATCGATGCCGCGGTGTCCTTCGGCAGATTGTTGATGCCCACGTGCTCGACAGTGTCCAGCAGCAGCGCGGGCTTGGCTTGCAAACCAAGTGCGGGTGCATCGTCGACCTCGATGCGCGTGCCCGCGCGCAGCGTGCGCACGGTGCTGTGGCCGAGCATCACGTCGGCGCGGCATTCGGCCGCTTCCATCATCAGGCCGGCATAGCGTTCGAGCGTGCGGTTGCTGTCCCAGCCGCGGCTGCGGTCGTTCAGGCCGAGCACGTCGTCGTACTCGATGCGCGGCGCGTTCTTTCCGCCGACCGCAAATCGCGCGGCGGCACTGCCCGCCAACTGGCGTTTGCCGTCGACGTTCCACGCGCTCAAATGCACCTGCGCCACCGACTGCCGCATACGGCGCACCAGCGCCTGCACGGCGTCGCTGCGTTCCTGCGAGCTCTTGCGATGAAAGCGGATGGGTGAACCCGGGTCCGCGGGCTGCGCATCGTTCGCCGAGAAGATCACGAGCTTGTGCCCCAGGGGCGCCTTCTCGTCTTCTTCGATGCGCCAGGCCAGGCCCTCTTCGGTCAGCAGGCGCGAGAAGAAATCGAAGTCGCTTTCGCGGTACTGCGTGCAGTAGGTGCGAACGGGCGCATCGGCGAGAAAGCCGCTCACCTCGGAAGAGAAAGCCCAGCTGCCCGCGTCGGCATACGGCGCGAGCACGCGCTCGATGATGTCCGCCACCGAACGTTGCTGGAACACCTGGCTGCGCCCTTGTTGCGTGGCCAGCCAGATCCATGGCACGAGCGTGAGGCGATAGCGTGCGAGGCCACCGTCGGAGCCGAGCGATTCCACCGCGCGGATGAGGCCGGTGCGCTTGCCGGTCGAGCCGTTGGCCAGCACGGTGACCAGCGTGAGGGGCTGGTCGATCATCGACGAGAGCGCGAGATCGGCGCGCAGGCTCAGGCAGACGATGCGCATCTCGAACGGCTGCGACACGGCCTCGCGCTGCACCCAGCCTTCGACGCGCAGGGCGTCGATGCTGGCGTTGGTTGTGGAAGCGCCTGGAGCCTCGAGACGGTAGAGCCGGTTGGTCTGGCTGATCTCGGCCCAGAGCGCGCTGCGGTCAGCGGATGGCATCGTCGTGGTTCGCGTCGGCACGGGGGCTCATGGTTTGCATCGCTGGCCGGACTTGCAATCCGCCGCGACCTCGGCCAGCGCCGATGGTTGCGGTGCGGGGTCTGGTGCCTTGCTGCGCCTGAGGAGGGCGGTCAGCAGGTCGGTGTCGGGATCGGGCTTGCTGGGGCGCGACGCCGTCTGCGTGGTGTTGTTGGTGCGCTTCGGTGTCTTCGATGTATTGGCCGCCGTCTTGACGGGCTTGCCGTTGACCGCGCGCGCAGGCTGCTTCGACGAAGCGACTTGAGTCGGCTTCTTTGCGGCTGCGGCAGCCATCGTCGTCTTCTCTGCGCGCGGCGGATTTGATGTGGCCGCGGCCCGCGCCGATTTGCCCGAAGGCGGAACGACCATGGGCTGCGCGCCGATCGCAGCGAACGGTGTGGATTGCTGTTGTTGCTGTTGAGAAGGCGAGGACGTGTCGCCTTCGACGATGCGTGCGGTTGTCGGCTCGGGCGCAGCAGCGGGTGTCGCTGCACTGGCGGAAGCGGGTGTCTCGGGCGCTGGCGGCGCAACCGGTGAAGCCTCGGCGGCCGGTGCGGGTTTCGCTGGCGCAGCGGTCGCGATGTTCACCGATGGATCGGCGCGTTTCGATTGGAGCTGGTAGGTCGTGGCACCTGCAACGCCGATCAATAGTGCGAGTGAAGCCCACACGCTCGGTCGCTTGAAGAAAGACTTCGCACCGCTCTCGCGGCCGCCGAGTTGCGCGAGCACGCGCGTGGATTCCCCGTTGGGTGTTGTTGCAGACGATGCGTCCGCGGCGGGAGTGCTGGAACCGAGCAGGCTCGGCCGTCCCTTGTTGTCGTCTGGCGCGCCCATCATGGATGGGTGGTCCCGAAAGCAGGCATGTTTTTTCTCCCCGCGGCTTATGGTGTGACCGACGCAACGTTGCAACTTGGATGCAGTTGTTGCGTGCGAGTGGTTCGAAGTGTTGTGCGACTCATACAATGAATTGCACTCTTTGAACACCGTTGATCTTCTTCGCTCTCTTTTGTTATTTTGCCTTGATGGTGGCTGCGCTTGCCATCTTCTTGTTCCCTTCTTTTCGTGAGCGTGTGTTGCGAGCCACGATCACTTTGACGACTGCAACTGCAGTCTTTTTCATCAAGATTGGTCATCGATTCGGGCTGGTGTCCGAAGCAAGTTTTCAGTTAGTGCGCGATGGCGGTTTGGGTGTGCGTACTTTCGCCGTACGTCATCGTTATCTGTTGTTGTCGGGCATGGGCTTGCTCGTCATCCCGGTGGTGTTGAGCGTGGCCTTCGGAACCGGACGCGTGCTGTTTTTCGATGATTGGGCCGCGACGAGCGATCCGAAGATCGAGGCGCTTCTCAAGGGCGAGCAACTCGTGCCGCCGCCTGCGCTGCCTCCTGAAATCTTCGCAACGGCAGAGGTCGAACAGGTTCGTCCGCTCACGAAGGAAGGAAGCCGCGACTGGGCCGTGCTCGATGCGGACTTCCGCAATCGCCTGCTGCTGGTCTACAAGATCATGAAAGAGAAACACGGCTACGACCTTGCGTTGCTTGAGGGTTATCGCAGTCCCGAACGGCAGGCCAAACTCGCTGCGTTGGGCAACACGGTGACGCTCGCCAAGGCGAATCAAAGCTATCATCAATATGGACTTGCGGCAGACAATGCGTTCTATCGCAATGGCAAGCTGGTGATCTCGGAAAGAGACCCGTGGGCCATGGAGGGCTACCGTCTTTATGGCGAGGTGGCCGAGTCCGTAGGGCTTGTGTGGGGTGGTCGTTGGTCTTCAATCAAGGACTACGGTCACGTGGAGTACCGCAAGCCCGGTTTCAAATTGCCACGCGACTGAATGCCCGCACGGCATCGGTCGCATCGACAAACCAACGAGGCAAGCAAGGGGGAGTTCGAATGGAAGAGGATCAACCCACAGCGGACAACGATCGTCCGTGGATCGTCCTGCACGACAAGACCGACCACGGCGGCATCGTGATCACCGCGTCCGAGAACACGAGCATCGACGAGCGCCGCGTCGCCCGCATCGGCGACCTCGTGTCGTGTCCGCGGCCCGGCCACGGCATCAACCCCATCGTGACCGGCAGCCGCTACGTCATGCTCGACGGCCGGTACGTTGCGCGGCATGGCGACAAGGCCCGCTGCGGCTGTACGTTGCTCTCCAGCCAGATCGCTTCCGCGTCCGAATGACAAAGGCCGCTTCGTTGGCTGCAGGCACGGCATGCGGCATCGCGTCTGCGTGCGTCGCCGCGTGACAAAGGCATCGACGAGTTCCTGATGCTGGCGCGCTTGGTCAAGCCCACCCTTATGTTCTCTGCCGTGTTCATCACGGTGTGGGTGATCGTGGTCGTCTACTGGAACTACACGGCGCGCATGCCGAGCACGAGCGACATCGCGCTCTATCTCGTGGTGCTGCCGCTGGCGCTGGTGGTGTTCTATCTTGTGCTGCGGCGGATCTTCGCGAGCCCGCCGCCTGCTGTTGCGTTGCCTTCGGCGGCGCGCGGCGCGTCCGCTGCAACGGGTGCCGCCGCATCGACGGGGGCAACGGCCGATGCGCAACAGCAAGAGCGTCTTCAGATCGCAGTGCTCGCATTCGCTCTCCACACGCCGCGCGGCAACGATGCCGACGCGGTAGCCACCGCGGTCGGCCAGGCGCAAGCGCCCGAGCTCGTGCCTGAGCTGCGTGACGGCGAAGGCTTTCCCATGCTCGCGGGCTGCGTCGCCGGCCTCGACGCGAACGAACTCCGTGAACACCTGCGCGAGACCCTGCGGCCCGCACCGGAAGCTTTCGATGCCGACGCGCTGACCGACGACAGGTTGCGTGCCATCCACTTGATGTCCGACGTGCTGCAGGAGCTGCTGGCTTCGGCGACCGACGCGATCCTGAATGCCGGCGATGCACTGTCGGTGCGAGCGCCCGGGCGTTTCGTATCGAGCGGCGAAGTCATCCCCGGGCCGGCCGCCGCGCCGCACCTGTGCATCTCGCTGCTGTTGCCGGGCGCATGGAGCGAGAGCGATCGCGCGGTCGCCACGCAATGGGTGCAGCAACTCGCGCGCGAAGCCGATCCCTCGCAGCACTGGATCGTCGACTGCTTCAAGAGCGAAGCCGGCGTCTCCGCGATGGCGCTGCTCGACCGCATCAATCTCGCACTCCACCGAGAACAGCGGCCCGCGCTGTGGATCGCGTTGGCCGCCGATTCCGCGATATCCCACGAATGCATCGCCCGCTGGGAGGCTGAAGGCCTGCTGCATTCCGCCGCACGCCGCAACGGCCGCGTGCCCGGCGAAGCAGCCGCGGGCCTGCTGCTCGCGCGCGCCGGCGATGCGCTGTTCGCGCAGCCGCACGGCGTGGTGCTCTCGCGCAGCGCAAGCGGCCAGCGCGACGAGTCGGCCGACACCGCGCGCATGCCCGACGCCAGCCTGCTCGATCTCTTCGCCCAGCGCCTGCTGGCTGCTTCAGCCCTGCAGCCCGACACCGTCGACTGGGTCGTGAGCGATGCCGATCACCGCACCAGCCGCGTCACCGAAGTGGCCCAGCTCGTGCAGGAGCGGCTGCCGCACCTGCCTTTCGAAAACAACCTTTCCGTCTGCGCGAGCCTGGGCCATCTGGGCGCCGCGGCGGACATGACCGTCGTGGCACTCGCGTGTCACCTCGCCGTGCGAGATTCACGTCAGGTGCTCGCGCTTTCCGTGCAGGACGCGCGCGCCCGGACAGCGATGCTGGCTGGCCCCGCGAGCCCGCCGAGCCCTTCGAACTCCGTACGACAAGCCACCTAAACCGGACCGATTCCAGAAACATCTATGCGGCGATTCTTCAGTTTCCTGGCCGATCCGCGCACCCTCTCGGTGATCGGCGCCATCGCGCTCGGCGCGTTCCTCCTGATCGGCGCGCAGACGCTCGAGATCGGCGCGATCTGGGCGGTCGGCATCTTCGTCGTGCTGCTGCTCCTGTGGCTGCTCGTGTGGTTCATCCGGCGCATGCGCACCCGCGCGGCCAACCGCAAGCTCGGCGACATGCTCGAAGACCAGGCCGATGCCGCCGTGCGCGACAGCGATCCCGAGCGCAAGGCCGAAATCGACGAACTGCGCGGACGCATGGTCGAGGCGGTCAAGACCATCAAGACTTCCAAGATCGGCCAGATGTCGGGCAGCGAGGCACTCTACGAGCTGCCCTGGTACATGGTCATCGGCAATCCGGCGGCAGGCAAGAGCAGCGCCATCCTGAATTCGGGCCTGCAGTTCCCGTTCGCCGACAAGGGCAACGCGGTGATCCAGGGCATCGGCGGCACGCGCAACTGCGACTGGTTCTTCACCACCGAAGGCATCGTGCTGGACACCGCGGGCCGCTATTCGATTCACCAGGAAGACCGCAAGGAGTGGTTCGGCTTTCTGGACCTGCTCAAGAAGTACCGGCCGAAGGCGCCGATCAACGGGATCATCATCACGGCAAGCATTCCCGAGCTGATCGGCAGCCGTCCCGACTTCGCGATCCAGCTTGCCAAGAACCTGCGCCAGCGCATGCAGGAACTGACCGAACGGCTCGAAGTGTTCGCGCCGGTCTACGTGATGTTCACCAAGGCCGACCTGATCACCGGCTTTGCGGAGTTCTTCGGCGATAGCGACAAGATGGAGCGCGACCGCGTGTGGGGCGCATCGCTGCCCTACGACGGCGACGAGAAGCAGGATGCCGTGGCCCTGTTCGACAAGCGCTTCGACGAGCTCTACCTGGGCCTGAAGGAAATCAGCGTCTCGCACTTCGCGAGCCACCGCGGCAGCGATCCGTCGCCCGAGCTCCTGATCTTTCCGCTCGAATTCGCGGCCATCAAGCCTGCGCTGCGCGCCTTCCTCGCTACGCTGTTCGAGAGCAATCCGTTCCAGCACAAGCCGGTGTTCCGCGGCTTCTACTTCACCAGCGCATTGCAAGAGGGCACGATGCGCAGCCTCTCGACCGAGCGCATCGCCAAGCGCTTCGGGCTCACGCTGAACAACGCGGCCACCAAGTCCAAGGAAATCTATTCGCAGAACGGGTTCTTCCTGCGCGACCTGTTCTCCAAGGTGATCTTTGCCGACAAGAAGACGGTGCGGCAGTTCTCCAGCCCGGTGAAGGCCCGCGTGCGCTACGTGAGCTTCTTCGCCTTCGTCGCCGTGCTGGGGCTGCTGCTCGGCGGATGGACCTGGTCTTACCTCGGCAACCGGCAACTGGTGGAGAACGTGCAGGCAGACCTGGACAAGGTGGTCAAGCTGCAGGCCAGCGACAACGGCCTCCGCACGCGCTTCGAGGCGCTGGGCATCCTGCAGGACCGCATCGAGCAGCTCGAAAAATTCCGCAACGACCGGCCGCTGTCGCTGTCGCTCGGCCTCTACCAGGGCAATCAGCTCGAAGACAAGCTCGTCGCCGAGTACTACGGCGGCGTCAAGCAGCTGATGCTGGCGCCGGTGTCCGACAACCTGCAGGCCTTCCTGCGCGAGGTCAACGCGCACCCGGAGCGCCTGAAGCGCGCCGATGCGGCGGGCAACCCTGCCGCGCCGGTCGCTGTGTCGGCCGCCACGCCGGCAACGCCGCCCGCCGCGGAGAGCGGCGGCCTGTATGCGGGCTCGTCGCCGGCCGATGTGCAGGACGCCTACAACGCGCTCAAGACATACCTCATGCTGTCTGACAAGCGTCAGGTGGAGACCGCGCACCTGACCGACCAGATCTCGCGTTTCTGGCGCGGCTGGCTCGAAAGCAACCGCGGCGACATGCCGCGCGCCGCGGTCATCCGCGATGCCGAGCGCATGATCACTTTCTACCTGCGCCGCGTGGGCGACGACAACTGGCCCGCGCTGGCCGACACCAACCTCGCACTGGTCGAGCAGACGCGCGACAACCTGCGCCGTGTGGTGCGCGGCATGCCGGCGCGCGAGCGGGTCTACGCCGAGATCAAGGCGCGCGCCTCCACGCGCTTCGCACCGATGACGGTGGCGCGCATCCTGGGCGCCACGGCTGGCGCCGAGAGCGAAGGCACCATCGCCGGCAGCGTCGCCATCTCGGGCGCCTTCACCCGCGAAGCCTGGCAGCAGTATGTGGACGATGCGATCCGCGATGCCGCCAACAAGGAAACATCGAGCAAGGACTGGGTGCTCAACGTCGCGGGCAATGACGACCTGACGCTCGAGGGCAGCCCAGAGCAGATCCGCAAGACGCTGGCCACCATGTACAAGCTGGAGTACGCCAAGGAGTGGCAGCGCTTCCTGCAGGGCATCGCGGTCAAGGACATGGGCAGCTTCGAGCAGGCCGTGGTGGCGATGAACCTCCTGGGCGATCCGCAGAACTCGCCGATCCGCAAGGTCTTCGACACCGTCTACGACCAGACCTCATGGGACAACCCTTCGCTGGTCAACGCGGGCCTGCAGCAGGCGCGTACCGGGGCGCTGAACTGGTTCAAGAACCTCTTCAGCCGCGCCACGCCGTCGCAGGTCAACGTGAACATCGACGCGAGCGGCAACCGCACCGAGATTCCGATGGGCCCGATCGGCCGGGAGTTCGCGGGCGTCGCGCGCCTGGTGGTCGAGCGCGACAACACCTCGCTCCTGCGCGGCTACCTCGGCACGCTGTCGAAGCTGCGCGGGCGCTTCAATCAGATCAAGAACCAGGGCGACCCCGGGCCGGGCGCGCGCCAGCTCATGCAGCAGACGCTGGAGGGCAACGGCTCCGAGCTGGCCGACGCGCTCAAGTACGTCGACGAGCAGATGCTCACCGGCATGGACGCCTCGCAGCGCCAGGCCCTGCGGCCTTTGCTGGTGCGGCCGCTGCTGCAGGCCTACGCGGTGACGATCCAGCCGACGGCGGTGGAGGTCAACAAGATCTGGAGCGCGCAGGTGCACCAGCCGTTCCAGCAGTCGCTCGCGACCAAGTACCCGTTCGCCGCGGGCGCGAAGATCGAGGCTTCGCCGGCGGAGATCGCGCAGTATTTCGGGCCTGAAGGCGCCATCGGCAAGTTCGTGACGACGACGCTGGGCTCGCTGGTCATCCGCCGCGGCGACCTGCTCTCGCCGCGCGCCTGGGGCGACCAGGGCCTCACGCTGAGCCCCGATTTCGTGAACGGCTTCTCGCAATGGGTCGCGCCGCTGTCGGGCGCCGCGGCCGGCGGAGGCGCCGGTGCCGCGCAGCCGCAGACGCTGTTCCAGATCCTGCCGCAGCCCGTCTCGGGCCTGACGGAATACATGGTCGAAATCGATGGCCAGCAACTGCGCTACCGCAACACCCCGCCGCAGTGGTCCAACTTCGTCTGGCCCAACGCGCAGGGCACGCCGGGCGCGCGGATCACCGCCGTCACCTTCGACGGGCGGACCGTCGAGCTCATCAACGAGCCGGGCAACTTCGGGCTGGAGCGGCTGCTCAGCACGGCCCAGCGCACGAAATTGCCGGACGGCAGCTTCGAGCTCACCTGGGCGCGCGACAACGCGAGCGTGACCGTCAAGCTGCGCGTGATCCAGAACACGCAGTCGGGCGGCTCGGGCGGCGATTCGCCGCAAGGCAAGGGATTGCGCGGCACCGTGCTGCCTTCGTCGGTGGCGGAAATCGGCGTGCCTGCGCAATCGCGCGCAACGCCAGCGGTAACGGCACCGGGGGCACCGGCGACATCGGCACAGGGAGTCGGCAAATGAGCGCGCTGCAGGCACAACAGCTGTGCTACTTCGGCAAGTTGCCCGGCCGCGGCGACTTCGTGAAGGGCCTCTACAACCCACAGCTCATCAAGGTGTTCGACAACTGGCTGTCGCAGACCATGGAGATGTTGTCGGAAGACCCGCGCTGGAAGATCATCTACGACAACGCAGCGCCGATCCATTTCGTCTGCCTCGGTTCGCGCAGCCGCGTGGCCATTGCGGGGCACCTGAAGGCGAGCCGCGACGAGTCGTCGCGCCGCTATCCGTTCCTCGCAGCCACTTCGGTGGAAGTCGACGAGGCGCTCGACTTCATGCGCGGTGCGCCGATGCTCGTCGGCCCCTACTGGGACCGCATGGCGGTGCAGGTCAACGCACTGGCCGAAGGCACCGACCTCGACAGCGAATTGAAGCGCTTCGAGGCGCTCGATCCGGCCATCGAAACGGGCTTCAAGAAGTCGGCCTCACGCGCCACGTACGCGGCCTTCACGCGCGAGACGAGCTTGCTGCGCATCGAGCAGATGCTCAACTTCGACGGCCACAAGGTGTCGCTGCGCCGCGCCATCCTGGCGCTCGGCCTGCTGCTGCAGCCGGTGATGGCGAGCGCGGTGTCGCATCTGGAAAAAGGGCTCACGCTGCCGCTGCCGCGCGACCCGATCGATCGCTCGCTCATTGCCACGTTCTGGCTCGAGCTGGTGTCGCAGTTCCTCGCCAAGGCCGATTTCGAGCTGGTGCTGATGGCCACCGAAATCGACGGCCGTTCGCGCCTCGTGATCGGCTTCAACGGCCTGTCGCCGCGCAGCCTGCAGAGCGTGTTGCATCCGCAGGTCTACACCGAGCACAACATCGACATCGACAACCCGGAGTGGGTCGAAGACACGATCCACAGCAACTACGCGATGTTCAAGCTGGTGAGCTACCTCGACCAGCCGCAGCTGCCGCTGGACATCGTGCTCACGGCTTTTCGCGAAGTCTTCATCGGGGAATGACACGGTCATGAAAAGTTATTTGCGCGTTTGGTCGTTGACCCTGAGCCTCGCATTCGTCGGCGCCGTGCAGGCCCAGACGGCGGGCGCTCCCGGCGCCCTGGTCGAAACCACACCCGCGGCCGGCGCCAAGGGCGAGCAGGTCGTGGCCGGCGGGCAGGTGCCCGACGAGGCCACGCGAGTCGCCGTCATCGAGGCGCTGCGCCGCATCTACGGGCCGAGCGGCGTCGTCGACAAGATCGAGGTGGTGAACACCGTCAGCATGCCGGCCAACTGGTCCGCCAACGTGCAGCGGCTGATCACGCCCGCGCTCAAGGACATCCATCGCGGCCAGTTCCAGATCGAGGGCACGCAGATGGCGCTGAGCGGCGAGGTCGGCAACGAGGCGCTGCGCCAGAAGATCGTGAGCGACATGGCCAATTCGCTCAACCCGACCTACACCATCAAGAACAGCCTGCGCGTGCCGGTGTCGGAGCAGATCACGGTCGATCAAGCACTGGCCAACCGCACCATCGAGTTCGAACTGGGCAGCGCCACGCTTACGCGCAAGGGCCGCGACATCCTGGACGAAATGGCGCCGATCCTGCAGAAGCTCACGAACAAGTCGGTGGCGGTGATCGGCCACACCGACAACGCCGGCAGCCGGGCGTCGAACCTGGCGCTGAGCCAGTCGCGCGCCGAGGCGGTGAAGGGCTACCTGGTGGGCAAGGGAATCGATCCGATGACGCTCACCACCTCGGGCGTCGGTCCGGACCAGCCGGTGGCGAGCAACGCGACCGACGATGGCCGCTCGCGCAACCGGCGCATCGAGTTCCGGGTCGGGCGCACCTGACGATCGGGCGCCCGGCGACCCGCGTTCGCGGGTTGCCGTTCAGCGCGACTCGTCGTCGCTCTTGGGCAGGTCGAGCAGGTCCACCAGCTGGGCCAGTTCCTGCTCGTTCTTGATCACATTACGCAGCCACGCGTGCAGCGGCATGTCGGCCCAGCGCGCGGCCTTGTTCGCCATGTAGGCGGCGGGGCTCGACGGCTCGGTCCTCTCGAAATACGCCGCCACTTCCTTGAGCTGGGCGATGGCCTGTGCGCGGCTGTGGATGCCGGGCGGCAGCGCGGCAGGTGCTGCTGCCGGCGCGTGATGCGGCACCACGGCATCGAACACGGGCTCGATGCGCGAGGGAGCGGGAGTGCCTGCAACAGGCGCTGCTGCGGGCGCTGCCGGCGCGCCGCTGTCCATCGGCACGCCGGCTTCGCGCGCGAAGCGCTCGACCGTCTGGCGGATGGCCGCAGCCGCGTCCTTCGCGGCGCGGAAGCTCGGGCCGTTGGAGGCGGTGCGTTCGTCGAACACGGCCTCGAATTCGGCCAACGCCTGCTCGCAGGCCTGCACGTCGCGGTGCGTCTTCTGCAGGAACTTCGCGGGCGTCGCGCGGCGGATGCGATCGAACTGCTCGACCGTCACCTTGTTGCGCTGCAGTTCGTCGGCTTGCGCCGGCGTGCGGCGGATGCTCTGGTCGAGCGCGAGCGCGGTCTCCCAGACCAGTGCGCCGTAGCCGGTGTTGGCATCGCTCACGATGGGCGCGCGCTGCAGCAACTCGACCGAGCGCCCGATCAGCCACGTGACGTTGCCCACGCGCATCTCGATGTCGCCGCCCTCGGGCAGCGGATGCAGTTGGTCCCAGTACTGTTGGCACAGGCCGGTGAGCAGACGGTAGCCATCGGCCAAGCCCTCGAAGCCGCGCTGGCTGGCCAGCGCATCGGTGAGCCACACGGCAAGCCGCAGGTCCTTGGTGGATTCGCGCAGCAGCTTCTCGCACTCGGAGATCACGAAGGGCCAGTTGGCTTCCTTCAGCTCGATCACCCACTCGCCCTGCTCGAGCGACGGATCGTCGTGCTTGCGCGCCTCTTGGATGGCGTCGAACTGCCGCGAGAACAGCATGTCCTCGCCGCAGGGCGAGGCTTCCGAGATCGGCGCCAGCAGGGCCGGCAGGTCGAGCCGCGTTGTCGTCATGGCAGCGAGATGGTCAGGTTGGCCTGGCGCGGGCCGAGCTTCACGATGTCCTGGTAGCTCGCGAGCGTGCCTTGCGTCGTGCTGCCGATGTGGGCCGACAGGCCGATGAAGCCGAGCAGCCCGATGAGCGCGAACAGCGCGGCCACCACCCACTGCGGCGCCTCGCGCTTGAGCGAGTGCGAAATCAGGTCGGGCAGCGGCCAGTGCGGCGCGAAGGGCGTGCGCTTGCCGCGGGCATTGGCGATCTCGTCGCCCACGCGCGCGGTGAGGTAGGCCAGCTTCTCGGTGCCGTCGATGGCGTACTTGCCCTGGAAGCCCAGCAAGAGGCACATATAGAACACCTCGAGCGTCTGGATGCGCGCAGCGCCGTGCGCCCGCTCGACCTCGAGCATCTGGAAGAAGTTCTCGCCGGCCAGCTGGTCGCCGAAGAGCGTGAGCTGCAGCGGCCGGCGCTCCCATTCGGAACGGATCGCGAACTCGGGCGCCGAGAGCACGAACTCGTCGATGGTCGCGCAGAAGGCGTACTTGGCCGCGTGGATCTGCTCGGCCGTCGCGTCGAGCTTGCGCGCGTTGCGCTCGAACTCGCCCAGGTAGTTGCGGATGCCGGTGAGGAACTGCTCGGTGGTCGCGGGCTGCTGCTTCTTCTTCAAGAGGAACAGCATCACGAAGCCGTCGTACAGCAGGTCGAGCAGGCTTGCGCCCGCGTCGGGGGCGGCGCCCGCGGGCGTGAACGACGCGGCGGGTGCGTCGGCGCCGAGCAGTGAGGGGGCCTTGTTGATGGTGGTGTTCATTGCGATCAGAAGATCAGCCGGTCACGGCAATCAGTTCGAGCTGCATGTCGGGAATGCCGGCCGGCGCGTAGATGGTGACGCTCTGCGCCTGCAGCATGCGGTCGTACAGCTGGCTCTTGCTGTCGATGGAGAAGTAGCAGGCGCCCGCGCGAATCGGAATGGCCGGCGGCACCTGCGGCGCGTAGACGATGCGCACGCCCGGCATGGCCGAGAGCACCAGCTTGTCGACGTCTTCGGGCGCGCCGATCTTGAAGCGCTGCGGCACCGCCTCGGCCAGTTCGTTAGCCGGCATGCTCGCGGTGACCGACATGTAGAACACGGTCTTCTCGTCGATCTTTCCGGAGTCCAGGCGACCGAGGTAGAAGGCGTTGCGCGTCTCGGTGAGCGCGATCGCGAAGTAGCGGGTCGAGATCACCGTGTCGAGCAGGTCGCGCACGATGCGGTCGAGCTCGGCGAAGGCGGGGCCCGGCTTCTCGTGGTCGTACACCGGCAGGTCGTTGAGCGAATAGGTCTTGGCGAAGGTCATCAACGCGCCGGCCAGGCTCAGCAGTTCCTGGAACAGCCGCTCCGGGTGCAGCGACGGGTGATGGAACAGGTGCGAGAGCGAGGCAAAGGCCGAATTGGCCGTGTGCAGCAGCCAGAACGAGGCGATGTCGCCCGAGCGGAACTCGATGATGTTCTTGCTCGGCTCGCGGTGAATGCCGTAGAGTGAATTGACCTTGGCCTGCAACACGTCCAGGAGGCGCCGCAGCTGCTGGAAGATCGTGGCCGAGGCATCGATGGAGGTGCACGGCGGCACGAAGCTGCGGTCGATCTCGAAGCCGCCCGCGGCGGTGCGGCGGATGCGGATCACCGGGATCGAGACGAACTGCTCGCGCGGCTCGGTGTCGGCAAGGAGCTTCACGCTCTTGCGCAGGAACACCACCTCGGCGCTCACCGCGTTCGTGAAGAGATCGAGCGATTGCGTGGCGTCGCTGGTGTAGCGCGCGGCAAAGCCTTCTTCGTTGGGGTCGGTGTAGTTCTTGCCCAGCTCCTTCACCGGGTGCAGCACCAGGTAGAAGGTGATCTCGTTCTGGCCCGGGTTGAGCGTGTCGAGCGAGATGGGCGGGGGCAGCGCGTCGGCCTGCGGCGCCGAGTAGGGCTCGCCGTCAGGGAACACCAGCGACAGCTGCGAGGCGCGGAGCATGCCGCTCGCGAGTGCATCGAGGTCGAAGCTGATGGAGCGCACGCCCCAGAAGTACGGATGCAGCGTCTGCGCCGTGGCACGCAGGCGTGCCTCGTGGTACGCGTCCTGGCGCTGGAAATGCTGGGGGCGTAGAAACAAGCCCTCTCCCCAGAGGACCTTGGCGGCATAGCTCACGGCGGATCGGCTCCCTCAATTTTTCGGCAGTATCGCATCGTAGTTTGATGGTGGACAAGCACGTCGGGCGGATCAGGCCGGCGAGGGCCGGCAGGTCACCGGGCCCAGCAGGTTGAGCGCGTTGCCTGTCGCGGCACCGCCCTGTGCGTTCTGCTGGCCGACCACTGCGCCCTGCGTCACCGTCAGCGCGCAGGCATGTGCGCCCATCACGATGCCGGTTTTTTCCGCGTCCGCGGCGTTGAAGGCAAAGCGCCAGCGCTGGGCATCGGGCGAATGGAACAGCACCACCACACCCACCGCGTTGGCGGTGCGCGGCACGGTTTCGGTCCAGGTGTATTGCTGGTCGGGAATGAGCGTGATCTCGCGGCTCTCGACGAGGTCGTCGCCCAGTTGCGTCTTGTCGCGCCCGGGGGTGACGAAGGCATCGAACGACGACTGGTAGAAGCCCGTCGTTTCCTTCAGCTTGTAGATGCGCACCACCACGGCGAGCGGGCGGTTGCGGCTGTCGGCGTTGAGGTTCTTGCCCGCGGCGATCGACATCGACACCTTGCGCGGCGGCTTCTGCGACTCGGGCAACTCCGGCTTCTTCAGGCCGCTCGCCTCCAGGGCGATGTTGGCGATCGTGAGGGCTGGGGAGCTGCATCCGGCGAGCAGGAGCGTCATCAGCAGCGCGCCAATCGTGACTGGTATTTTCATTAGGACTGCTGATGTAACTGCAATCAATTGGTTTCATTAGGCTTAAATAATTAGCCCGCTGACTTTGAAATTAAGCAGTTTGGGTTACGTGACTTTAGTTATTCAATCGGAAACCAATATGTAGTATCGTGTATTGTCCATTGGCCGCAACGTATTGAATCATTGCGGCCCGCCAAAAAAAGTCAGATCCAAGCGGAGGGATTGTGTTGATTCGAAAGTACATGACTTGCACGATGATTGCTGGTGCCATTGCAGCCACCAGCTTCCTGTCGGGCTGCACCACCACACCAGACGCCGCGGTGGCGCAGTCCGCCGAGGCCTTCAACAAGAGCCTGGCGGAAGCCGACGCCGCCGCCGCCGCAGCCACCGGCGACAAGTCCGCAGCCATCCGCCAGTACCAGAAGATCGCCACCGACAACCCGACCCGCGGTGAGCCGTGGTCGCGCATCGCGCAGATCTACTTCAACGAAGGCCGCTACAGCCTCGCCATCTCGTCCGCCGAGGAAACGCTGCGCCGCGATCCCACCAGCCGCCAGGCAAAGAGCATCACGGCCGTGGGCGGCCTGCGCCTGGCAGCCCGCTCCATCGAGGACCTGGGCAAGGACAACACCCTGAGCGGCGACGTCAACGCCGACGCCTACCGGCTCGCCGCGCTGCTGCGCGAGACCCTCGGCCTCTCTGTTCTTGTGCCGACCGGCTCCGACGCCAAGCCGCCTGTACGCCGTCCCGTGGCCAGCAGTCCGGCCCCCGCGCCCGCACCGTCAGCCTCGACGTCACCCGCTTCGCCGCCCACCCCGGTTGCCGCCGCGCGCCCGGCGCCCGCACCGGCGGCGCGTCCGGCACCTGCCGCTGCACCGCGCGCGGGTGGAAGCGCCAATCCGTTCGACGCGCTCAAGTAAATCTTTTTGATGCATTGAATTGGGTTTCCAAACCAAAGTATTAATTGAATTGCGTGCGCTCCCGTATTAAAGACGCACAAAAGTAGTAATTCGTCTCGCAGTCTTATTCGGAAGGTATTGAAGTCATGGCGACCAAAAGACAGAGTGTGCAAAAGCGCCTGCAGAAAGTGCGCCCGCCGCGCGTGCAACTCACGTACGACGTGGAACTCGGTGATGCCATCGAGAAAAAGGAATTGCCTTTCGTCGTGGGCGTGGTCGCCGACCTGGCTGGCCAGTCCGAGGTCGAGCAGCCCAAGCTGAAGGACCGCAAGTTCGTCAATGTCGACCGCGACAACCTGGACGACGTCATGAAGGGCCTCGCCCCGCGCGCGGCCTACCAAGTGGAGAACAAGCTCGACCAGCGCGGCGGCACCTTCGGCGTCGACCTCACCTTCAATTCGATGGATGCGTTCTCGCCCGAGGCCGTGGTCGACCAGATCGAGCCGCTCAAGCGCCTGCTCGAAGCGCGCACCAAGCTGGCGGACCTGCGCAACAAGATGGCCGGCAACAGCAAGCTCGAAGACCTGCTGGCCGACGTGCTGAACAACACCGAGCAACTCCAGCGCCTGGGCCAGGACGCCGGCAAGAAGGACGGAAGCTGAACATGACTGCGCAAGCACTTTCGGCATCCAGCGGTGCCGCCTCGCCAGAAGCTTCGGTCGACCTGCTCGACCAGATCGTAGAGAAGAGCAAGGTCGCCAAGTCCGACGCCGAGCACACCCGCGCCAAGGACCTCATCGGCGAACTGGTCAGCCAGGTGCTCGAAGGCTCGGTGATCGTCTCCGACAACGTCTCGGCCATGATCGACGCCCGCGTGGCCGACCTGGACGCGCTCATCTCCGCGCAGCTGAGCGCCGTGATGCACGCGCCCGAGTTCCAGAAGCTCGAGAGCACCTGGCGCGGCCTCGAGTACCTCGTGAAGGAAACGCCCACCGGCACGATGCTCAAGATCAAGGTCATCAACGCCACCAAGCGCGACCTGATCCGTGACTTCAAGGCCGCCGTCGAATTCGACCAGAGCGCGATGTTCAAGAAGGTCTACGAAGAAGAATTCGGCACCTTCGGCGGCGCGCCCTTCGGCGCACTGGTCGGCGACTTCGCCGTCACGCGCCAGCCGGAAGACATGTACTTCCTCGACCAGATGGCGCATGTGGCCGCTGCCGCCCACGCGCCCTTCATCGGCGCCGCCTCGCCCGAACTGCTGGGCCTGGAGAGCTTCGACGACCTGGGCAAGCCGCGCGACATGGCCAAGGTGTTCGACACCGTCGAATACGCCAAGTGGAAGTCGTTCCGCGATTCGGAAGACTCGCGCTACGTGGGCCTCACGCTGCCGCGCTTCCTCGGCCGGCTGCCCTACCACCCGCGCGAAGGCACGGTGGTCGACAGCTTCAACTACGTGGAAGACGTCGACGGCACCGACCACTCCAAGTACCTCTGGTGCAATGCCGCCTGGGCGTTCGCCACGCGCCTGACGGCCGCGTTCGACGACTTCGGTTGGTGCGCCGCGATCCGCGGCGTGGAAGGCGGCGGCCTGGTCGAAGACCTGCCCACGCACACCTTCAAGACCGACGAGGGCGAGATCGCCCTGAAGTGCCCGACCGAGATCGCCATCACCGACCGGCGCGAGAAGGAACTGAGCGACCTGGGCTTCATTCCGCTCGTGCACTGCAAGAACTCCGACTACGCGGCCTTCTTCGGTGCGCAGTCGCTGCAGAAGCCCAAGAAGTACAACACCGACAGCGCCAACGCCAATGCGGTGCTCTCGGCGCAGTTGCAGTACATCTTCTCCGTGTCCCGTATCGCGCATTACCTCAAGGCCATGATGCGCGACAAGATCGGCAGCTTTGCCTCGGCACACAACGTCGAACAGTTCCTCAACCGCTGGATCGCGCAGTACGTGCTGCTCGACGACAACGCGACGCAGGAACAGAAGGCGCAATTCCCCTTGCGGGAAGCGTCCATCCAGGTGGGCGAAGTGCCCGGCCGGCCTGGTGTCTACCGTGCGGTCGCTTTCCTGCGGCCCCACTTTCAACTGGATGAGCTGTCGATTTCACTGCGCTTGGTCGCCGATCTGCCGAAGTCAGTGAATAAGTAAGAAGAGGCGGATCGGACGCGCGGCCGAGGGGCTGCGCATCAACACGTTAACTGTCAGTCAATCAGTCAATCAATCAAGAAGGGGAAGAAACATGAAGGATATCTACGTCAAGTTCGGCAGCCCGGCCATCAACGGCGAGTCGCAGGACAAGGACCACAAGGACTGGGTCGAAGTCAGCTCCTGGCAGCACAGCATCGTGCAGCCGCGTTCGGCCACTGCATCGACCGCCGGCGGCCACACCGCCGAGCGCTGCGAGCACGGCGAAATGATCTTCACCAAGGACATGGACGTGGTCAGCCCGCTGCTGTACCAGCACGCGTCGGGCGGCACGACCTTCGACGAGGTGACGGTGCAGTTCTACCGCGCCGACGGCGAAGGCAAGCGCGTGCAGTACATGGAGATCAAGCTCAAGTACGTGCTGATCGCCAGCGTGAACCCCAAGGTCGTGAGCAACGACGTGGCCAGCGTGCCGAGCGAGACCTTCTCGCTGAAGTACGCCGCCGTGCAGTGGAAGTACACGCAGCAAAAAATCGGCGGCAACCAGGGCGGCAATTCGCAAGGCGCCTGGAGCCTGACCAAGAACGACAAGACCTACTCGGTCTGACGCCCTTCGGGCAATGTCGACCGCGGCGCGAGGCCGCGGTTTCTTTTTGGCGCCGCGTCCACGCGCGGCGCCCATGCCCGATATCCAAAGCACGAGGCGAGAGACCCATGAATGGATTCGAACCGGGCTTGCTCGACAAACTCTTCGATGACGACTGGCGCGGGCCGGCATCGCCGGTGCTCAGGCACCTGTCGCTCGAAGAGGTCAAGAACATGGTCGCGCGCGATCTCGAATCGCTGCTCAACACGCGCATGGTCTTCAACGACGCGAAGCTCGAGTCGTTTCCCGAGTGCCGGCGTTCCGTCATGACCTACGGCCTGAGCGATTTCTCGGGCCTGAGCCTTGCGAGCCACTACGACCGCTCGTTCATCTGCCGCTCGCTGGAGCAGGCCATTGCCCGCCACGAGTCGCGGCTGCGCGACGTCGTCGTGACGCTCGAGGTCGATGGCCAGACCAGCACCAACATGCTCTATTTCGGAATCACCGCCCTGCTCGTGCTGCCCGAGCTCGCCGAGCCGGTGAACTTCGACGCGATGCTGCAGCCCACGACGCTGCAGTACTCGATCACACGCGGCACCGGCAAAAGCCGCTCTGCCTGAAGCGCCACGCCATGGATGAATTGCTGCCCTTCTACGAACGAGAGCTCGCCTTCCTGCGCGGCTACTCGCAAGAGTTCGCCAAGGGCTACCCGAAGATCGCGGCGCGCCTGGCCATCTCAGCCGACAGCAGCGAGGACCCGCACGTCGAGCGGATGATCCAGTCGTTCGCGCTGCTCACCGCGCGCATCAGCAAGAAGCTCGACGACGACTACCCCGAGCTCACCGAAGCGCTGCTCGAGGTGTTGTACCCGCACTACCTGCGGCCCTTTCCTTCGTGCTCGATCGCGCAGTTCGATGCCGGCGGCGCGGCGCTCGCGAAGCTGAGCAAGCCCATCACCATTTCGCGCGGCACCGAGCTCACCTCGCAGCCGGTGCGCGGCGGCGCGTGTCGTTTCCGGAGCGTCTACGACGTGACGCTGGCGGCCGTGCAGGTCTCCAACGTGGTGTTCCATTCGGTGGTCAATGCGCCTGCGCATGCCTCGCTGCCGCGCAACGCCACGGGATGCCTGTCGATCACGCTCGAAGCCACCGGCGAGCAGAAGTCCCTCGGCACGCTCGCGCTCACCATGGCGCGCCTGCGCACCTTCATCGATGCCGAACCTTCGCTCGCCACCGCGCTGGCCGATGCGATCTTCCTGAAGACGGCTGCCGTCTTCGTGGAGCCCGAGCGCAGCGGCAAATGGACACAGGTGCAGGGCGAGGCGCTGCATCCGGTCGGCTTCGCGGAGGCCGATGCGCTCATCGAGCTGCCGCCACGTTCGCACCCCGCCTACCGCCTGCTGAGCGAGTACTTCGCGTTCCCCGAGAAGTTCAACTTCGTCGACATCGACCTGGCAAACGCGCTGCGTCACATCGGCTCGTGCCGCGCGATCACGCTGCACCTCGTGATGACCGGCGTGCGCGCCGATTCGCCCACGGCGCGGTTGCTCGAAGGCGTGTCCAGCCGCAACCTGCGCCTGGGCTGCACGCCCGTCATCAACCTCTTCAAGCAGCGCAGCGATCCGATCCGCGTGACGCATGCCGCGGCCGCGTACCCGGTGGTGGCCGATGCGCGCCGGGCCTTCGGCTTCGAGGTCTACAGCATCGACTCGGTCAAGCTCGTGAAGCAGACCGCCGAGGGCGATGCCTACATCGAGTTTCGCCCCTTCTATTCGCTGCACCACGGCGAGCATCCGAAGGAGGCCGAGCACTACTGGTTCGCGCGGCGCAACGAGCTCGTCGCGCAGCGCAGCCCCGGCTACGAGACCGAGCTCTCGATCGTGGACATCGACTTCCAGCCCTCGCTGCCGCAAACGGAAACGCTGAGCATCGACCTCACCTGCACCAACCGCGACCTGCCGCATTCGCTGGCCTTCGGCCTGCCGGGCGGCGACCTCTTCATCGAGGGCAACTCGGTCGCGCGCTCGATCCGCATGCTGCGCCGCCCGACGCAGACGCTGCGCATGCCGCGCGGCAAGGGCGTGCAGTGGCGGCTGGTGTCGCACCTGTCGCTCAACCATCTGTCGCTGGCCACCAGCGGGTTGCCGGCGCTCAAGGAGATGCTGCGCCTGTACGACCTCGGCCGCTCGGCCGTGTCGGCGCGGCAGATCGAGGCCATCACCGGCATCGACCAGCAGGCCACCACGCAGTGGCTGCCGGGCAAGCCCTTCGCCACCTTCGTGCGCGGCATCGAACTCAAGCTCACGGTCGACGAGGCCGGCTTCGTCGGCAGCAGCCTGCAGGCCTTTGCGCGCGTGATGGATCATTTCTTCGGTCTCTATGTGCACCTGAACAGCTTCACCCAACTGGTGATCGTTTCGGCGCGCGACAAGGAGGAGCTGGTGCGATGCAAACCCCGCAGCGGCGAATCGATCCTGCTGTAGCCGACCGGCTGCTGCGCGAACCGTACCGCTTCGAGTTCTTCCAGGCGGTGCGGTTGCTCGAGCTCGTGCTGCTCAAGCGGCAGGAGCGCGACGTGCACCATCGCCTGGTGCCCGGCGAGCGCATGGTGCCGCGCTGGCTGCGCTTTCGCAGCTCGACGAGCCTCACCTTCCCGCCCAGCGAAATCGAGGCGCTGGCGGTGCGCGATGCGGTGGGCCAGCTGGTGTCGAGCGCCGAACTGTGCGAGCCGCCCGTGCAGGGCGAGGGCGCGCATGGCCTCGGCCGCATCGAGCTCACGCCCGCCTCCTTCGGCATGCTCGGCGTGTCGGGCGCCCTGCCGATCGTCTACACCGAGATGCTGATGCGCCGGGAGCAGCATCTGCGCGACAGCTCGGCGCGCGCGTTCCTCGACGTGTTCACCAACCGCGCGACCGCGCTCTTCTACGCGGCCTGGCGCAAGTACCGCCTGCCGCTGCACTACGAGCACGAACGCAGCCGCGCCTACCTGCCGGTGCTGCTGTCGATGGCGGGGCTGGAGCACACCGCGCAGCGCGATCCGCTCACCGACGGCACGGGCACGGTGTTCGACGAAACCGTGGCCGGCTATGCGGCCGCGGTGCGGCATCGGCCGATGTCGGCCGCCTACCTGCAGCGCGTGCTGTCCGATTACTTCCGCAGCAACATCCGCATCGAGCAGTTTCTCGGCAAGTGGTACGACATGCCCGAGCAGCAGCGATCGCGCCTGGGCGAGGGCAACGTGAGCCTCGGGCAGAACGCGATGGCGGGCGAACGAATCTGGCAGCGCGACCTGCGCATCCGCCTGTGGATCGGCCCGCTCAAGCGCAGCGCGCTGCGCGAATTCTTTCCGGGCCGCGCGCATGCGAAGGCGCTCGAAAAAATGCTGGCGCTGCTCGCGGGCGTGACCTGCGAGTACGAGGTGCGATTGATCCTGGCTCGCGAGGAAGTTGCCGCCGTGCAGCTGAGCGACGGCGGCGGCAGCCACCTCGGGTGGGACAGCTTCATCGCCACCGGCGAGGCCGAGAGCGACCGCAGCGACACCCAGTACGAACTCCAGCCCCTGCAGTAGTGCAGCAGCAACTGGCAGCGACCTTTCAACGAAGAAGACCGACAGAAGACAACCACCGTTCATGAGCACATCGCTGAAAACACTGATCACCAAGCTCAACGGCAGCGCACGCATGGCCACGCAGCGCGCGGCCAACCTGTGCCTGGCCAACGGCCATTACGAAGTGGACCTGGAGCACCTGTTCCTGGCGCTGCTGGAGCAGACCGACAACGACCTCGCACGCGTGCTGCGCGCCAACCGCATCAGCGCGACCGCGATCCAGTCGGACCTGGAGCGCGAGATCCAGACCTTCAAGAACGGCAACACGCGCACGCCGGTGTTCTCGCAGCACCTGCAGCAACTGTTCCAACAGGCGTGGCTGCTCGCCTCGCTCGATGCGCACGTGGCGCAGATCCGCTCGGGCCACCTGCTGCTCGCGCTCTTGACCGAGCCCGACCTTGCGCAACTCGCGCAGCGCGGCTCGCCGCTCTTCGCGAAGATCCGCCTTGAAGACCTCAAGCACGATTTCGACAAGCTCACCGACGGTTCGAGCGAAGCAACCGAAGCCGGCGCCTCGGGTGCGGCCGCCGAAGGCGACGCGCAGCAGCCACGGGCCGATGCCTTGGCCGCGGGCGTGCCCGGCAAGACGCCCGCGCTCGACCAGTTCACCACCAACCTCACGCAGCGCGCGCGCGACGGCGCGCTCGACCCGGTGATCGGCCGCGACACCGAGATCCGCCAGGTCATCGACATCCTGATGCGCCGGCGCCAGAACAACCCCATCCTCACCGGCGAGGCCGGCGTCGGCAAGACGGCGGTGGTCGAGGGGCTCGCGTTGCGCATCGCGGCGCAGGACGTGCCCGAGTCGCTGCGCGCCGTGGCGCTGCACACGCTGGACATGGGGCTCCTTCAGGCTGGTGCGAGCGTGAAGGGCGAGTTCGAGAACCGCCTGAAGAACGTCATCGCCGAAGTCAAGAAGAGCCCGCACCCGATCGTGCTTTTCATCGACGAGGCCCACACCATGATCGGCGCGGGCGGCCAGGCGGGGCAGAGCGACGCGGCCAACCTGCTCAAGCCCGCGCTCGCACGCGGCGAGCTGCGCACCATCGCCGCCACCACCTGGAGCGAATACAAGAAGTACTTCGAGAAGGACGCGGCGCTCGCGCGGCGCTTCCAGGTCGTCAAGGTCGAAGAGCCCAGCGAAACGCTGGCTGCCGCCATGCTGCGCGGCATGGTGCCGCTGATGGAGAAGCACTTCAACATCCGCGTGCTCGACGAAGCCATCACCGAAGCGGTGCGCCTGTCGCACCGCTACATCAGCGGCCGCCAGTTGCCCGACAAGGCGGTGAGCGTGCTCGACACCGCGTGCGCGAAGGTCGCGCTCGGCCAGAGCGCGACGCCGGCGCTGATCGAGGAAGCGAACCGCGGCCTCGAACGCATCGAGGCCGAGAGCGCTGCGCTGGTGCGCGACACCGCGGCCGGCGGGCGCCATGAAGTGCGACTTGCCGAACTGGCGGAACAGAAAGCCGCGCTGCAGGCCGAGCTGGCCGCGAGTCAGCAACGCCTGACCGAAGAGAACGTGCTGGTCGAACGCATACGCGCACTGCGCGCGCAACGCGACACGTCGGCTGCGCCGACCGAGCCTGCAGAGGCGCCCGTCACTACGGAGAAAGCCGTACCCGCCCGCGCCGCAGGCCGCAAGAAAACCGCTGCCGCCGCAGACCCCGAACGCGACCAGCTCGACGCCCTGCTCGCCGAACTGCGCGCACTGCAAGGCACCACGCCGATGGTGCCGCTGCAGGTCGACGGCCACGTCGTCGCCGAGATCGTCTCGGCCTGGACCGGCGTGCCGCTCGGCCGCATGGTCAAGGACGAGATCAAGACCGTGCGCGCCCTCGACACGCTGCTGGCCGAACGCGTGATCGGCCAGGACCACGCGCTCGCCGCCGTCGCCCAGCGCGTGCGCACCGCGAGCGCGCGCCTGGAGGATCCCAACAAGCCGCGCGGCGTGTTCATGTTCGTCGGCCCCTCGGGCGTGGGCAAGACCGAGACCGCGCTCGCGCTCGCCGACATCCTCTACGGCGGCGAGAAGAAGCTCATCACCATCAACATGAGCGAGTACCAGGAGGCGCACAGCGTCTCGGGCCTGAAGGGCTCGCCGCCCGGCTACGTGGGTTACGGCGAAGGCGGCGTGCTGACCGAAGCCGTGCGTCGGCAGCCGTACAGCGTGGTGCTGCTCGACGAGGTCGAGAAGGCGCATCCCGATGTGCTGGAGATGTTCTTCCAGGTGTTCGACAAAGGGATGATGGACGACGCCGAAGGCCGCGAGATCGACTTTCGCAACACGCTGATCATCCTCACCTCGAACATCGGGTCGTCGCAGATCATGCAGGCGTGCCTGAACAAGGCCGACGACGAGCGCCCCGCGCCCGATGCGCTGGCCGAGGCGCTGCGCCCCGTGCTCATGAAGGCTTTCAAGCCGGCCTTTCTCGGCCGCATGAAAGTGGCGCCGTTCTATCCGATCACCGATGCGGTGCTCGAGCAGATCATCGCGCTCAAGCTCGGCCGCATCCGCGACCGCATCGCGACCAACCACAAGGCAGTGTTCGAGTGGGACGACGCGCTGGTGGAGGCCGTGCTCGCGCGCTGCACCGAGGTCGATTCGGGCGCGCGCAACGTCGATCACATCCTGAACGGCACGCTCCTGCCCGAGATCGCGGAAGCGGTGCTCACGCGCATGGCCGACGAGACGCCGCTCGCGAAGATCAAGGCCAGTTGCGCCAAGAGCGGCGAGTTCCGCTACAGGATCACCTAGGCGCTGCGGCGGTTCGGTCAAAGGGAGAACCAGAGACATGACGGACTTCAATTCGGCTTCGCTCGGCGCGCAGATGCGTGCGGGGACGACGCAGCAGGATCGGTTGTTGGTGCTGCACACGCCGCTCGGTGCCAACAAGCTGTTGGCTGAACGCCTGGACGGTGTGGAGTCTCTGGACGAAGGCGGCTTCCGCTTCGAGCTCACCGCGTTGAGCGACGACGCGAACATCGAACTCAATATGTTGATGGGCCAAGGCGTGCGGCTCGATCTGCAGACCACACAAAGCCGTACTGACCTGCGCCCCTTTCACGGCCATGTGACCGAAGCCGAGTGCGTCTCGAGCAACGGCGGCATGGCGCGCTACCGGCTTGTCATCGAGCCGTGGCTCGCGTTTCTGCGCCATCGCCAGGACAGCTGCCTCTTTCAACACCAGAGCGTGTTCGACATCGTCGATGCCGTGTTCGCGCGGTATCAGAGCCAGGGCAAGCTGGCCGTGCAATGGCGCTGGGAGATCGCCCAGCGCGACATCTATCCGGTGCGCGGCATCACCACGCAGTACCACGAGAGCGACTTCGATTTCGTTGCGCGGCTGCTCGCCGAAGAGGGGCTGTGCTACTGGTTCGAACATGCGACGGGCAAGGATGGCGACCTCGGCAGCCACACCCTCGTCATCGCGGACCACAACGGTGCCTTCCGGGCGAACACGCAAGCCACCATCCGCTTCCATCGCGCCGATGCGAGCGAGCGCGAAGACACCATCCAGCAATGGCGCGGCAGCCGCCAGCTGCAGACCAACAGCCTTGCGCAGCAAAGCTGGGACTACAAGAGCGTGAGCGCCAGGCCCGTGCAGCAGCAAAGCCGCGGCGCAGGTCACCGCACTCTGCAATGGAGCGACGACCCCGGCGCCTACGGTTGGGAGACCTCCGCGCAGGGCGAACGGCTGTTGTCCAACGCCCTGCAGGCCCTGGAACTGCGCAACAAGCGCTTCGAAGGCCAAAGCGCCGTGCGCACGCTGGCACCTGCCACCACCTTCACCTTGAGCGGCCACGAGCAGCACGACAAGGACAGCGAAGAGGACCGCCGCTTCGCTGTGCTCGCCGTGCGCCACATCGCGCGCAACAACTTCGACGAAGCCTTGAAGGCCGGTGTCGGTGAACGCCTCGGACTGCCCGACATCGCCAGCGTGTTCGATGCATCGAAGGACAGCGGCAATGTGGCTGCTGGCCCCGATACCGTCACCCACTACCGCAACGACTTCACCACCGTGCGCGCCGCCATCCCCTACCGTCCGCTCAGCATGGACGGCCACGGCCAGCGCATCCACCCCAAGCCCAGCGTGCATGGCAGCCAGAGTGCCATCGTCATTGGCGTGGGTGAGAACGCTCCCGTGCACACCGACCGCGACCACCGCATCAAGGTCCAGTTCCACTGGCAGCGCGGCAGTGGCGCAAGCGCAAGACAACCCCGCCCCGACGGCCAGGACAACGCCCCCGCCTCTGACCGCCTGGGCGCCTGGGTGCGCGTGGCCGCCAGCGCTGCGGGCGACAACTGGGGCCAGGTCACCCTGCCGCGCGTGGGGCAGGAGGTGCTGGTCGAATTCCATCATGGCGATATCGATCGCCCCGTCGTCGTTGCGGCCCTCTACAACGGTGCTGGGCAGGTCGACGCCCAGCACAACGAGAAGTCCGCAGGCGCGGCCCAATCCACCGGCAATGCCCCTGCTTGGTTCGCAGGCGAAGGCAAGGACGCCAAGGAACACGCGCACAACGCTGTGTTCTCGGGCATCAAGACCCAGGAGTTGAGTGCCAGCCAGAGCGGTGACGGTGGCTATAACCAGCTCGTCTTTGACGACACGCCCGGGCAGGGCAGCACCAGTCTCGCCACCACGCAGGCGCAGAGCCGACTGCACCTGGGGCATCACAAGCAGCAGGACGACAACACGCGCGGCAAGGCGCGGGGGCATGGGGCCGAACTGGCCACCACAGCGCAGGGCGCCATCCGGGCCGGCTCGGGATTGCTCGTGAGCGCGCATGCCCAGCAGAACGCCAAGGGTGCGTTCATGGCGAGCCGCGAGGCGCAGCAGCAGACCCAGCAAGCCGAAGAACTGGCGACCTCGCTGGCCAAGAGTGCGCAGACGCAGAAGGCGCAGATCAAGGGCGAAGAGGCGCCGGACAAGCTGCCGGCCATCGAGGCGCTGAAGCACGTGTCCGAGGTGCTCGGGGCAACGCAGGAAGGGAGTGCAGCGTCAAGCAGTGCAAACGGCAGCGGCGGAGATATCAAGGCCACCGAAGGCGGCCAAGGCAGCGTTACCGCATACAGCGAGCCGCACCTGCAGTTCAGCGCGCCGATGGGCATTGGCTTCGTGACGCCGAAGGAGGCGATTGCAGTCAGTGGCAAGAACACGGCCATCGTGGCGAATCAGGACATCGACCTGCCCGCGCAGGGGCAGATCGCGGTGAGTGTGGCCAAGGGGGTGAGCCTGTATACGCTGGGCGCCAAGGCGGGTGAGGGCGGCGAACCCAACCAGGAACGCGGCATCACGCTGCACGCAGCCAGCGGCAGCGTGACGCTGCAAAGCCAGAAGGGCGCGACCAAGATCGCGGCCGACAAGAAGGTGACGATCGCCAGTACGACGAAGAACGTCGAGGTGGAGGCGCCTACGCACGTGCTGCTCACCAGCGCTGGGGCGTACATCAAGCTGGAAGGCTCGAGCATCAAGATCCATGCGCCGGGGAAGGTGACGTTCAGGGGGATGCACAACTTCGTGGGACCAGCGGGTGATGGCAGCAGCAACTCGATGGGCGAGGCCAGTTACCGAGGTTGCAATCCCAGCGTAGAGAGCGCTGCGTCGCAGCAAGATCCCACTGTGACGCTGGGCTAAAGCCGAAATGATCGACACGGTGCCAGCGCAAGCCACGCGAATCAGCCTAGATCTGCATTCGCGAATCAATCCGAGACCGAACGCCGACTGCATGTTGCTGGTCGACGTGGTGCCACGTCCGATCGTGCAAGACGATGCGCTGTGGGAGCGCTACTCGCAGATCGAACATACCCGTGTCGTACTTGCCTATCCGAAACTTGATCCTTCGCAGCTCCCCGTGTTGTTGCCTTTGCGCATCGCGCAATTCGAAGACAGCGCGTTGCTTGAACAAAGCGTTCAGGATGCGTATGAGGAATTAGCGCCAGAGGCCCTGCGATCCGGTACGGGCCGTCGGATATCGGGATGGTTGACCAGCCAGGCGTCGATTGGCACTGTGGCGCGGCACCTGGCTTCGGTCATGCTCCAGCATCCGCCACCTTTCGGGGAAGCCACCTGGCTGCGGTTGCAAGACCCGGCCACGCTTTGGTGGCTCTGGTCTTTTCTCGCGCCCGCGCAACGCAGCGTCTTGCTCGGTCCCATCGAAACCTTCTGGCTGCTCGATCCAGCCGGCCAATTGACGGCACTGAAAAATGAAATGGCCGCAGCGATCGATGCACCGGCCGCGTTGCAACTGAGCCCCGAGCAGTGGCAAGACATCGCCTGCATCGGACCGCTCAATCTCGCGCTTCGAGAATGGGGGCAGGCTCAAGCCGCTGGCGAACGATTTCAGCGCCTTTGCATCGGAGCGCACGCTGCCGTGCGTCGTGCGCAGATTGCCGGATTCAATGATCGGCGCGACCAGGCGGCCTACGCCCGCTATGCATTGGAGATTCATCCGCAATTCGATACGCATGCGCTGGTGCAAGCCAGGCTCGCAGGGCGTAACGCAGACGACTACTTCACCGGCTTGATCGACGACATCGACGAGCAGGAGTGGCGGCGCATCGCGCACGAATGCGCTCTGGTCGCCGCCGGCTGACGCGCCACAACTGCACGGCCCGGCCCCAACAGGAATCAAGGGAAATCAATGCCACCCAATCGTCCCATCAGCCTTTGCGAGCAATGCAAGGCCACTGGCCTGCCCATCCTGCCCGTGCGCTACGCGGTGGTGCCCAAGAACATCAATCCGGCGTTGCCGGCATGGGCCAGTGGCGATCGCGTGACGAGCGTGGGATTGGGCGACGATTTCCAGTACGCATTGCGTACCCTGCGCACCGGCTATCTCTACCTGTTCTATGCCAAGAATGCGCGTGGCTCGAAACAGTGGGAGTGCTATGCAGTGGGCGAGGACGGCAGCCTGATTCGGCAAGCCGACCCGCAATCCGCGCAGCCCCAAAGCACACCGAAGCTGTCGTGCTCGCGGCACGGCAGCGCAAACACGCAGGTTCACTACCTCGTGATCGAGCGACCCGAGTCGTGCGGCGCCACCTGGATCGCGTACAGCGAATACAAGTGGAGCCAGGAGACACTCAAGGAATACGAGACCAACACCAAGCTGCGCAACAAGCGCATGCAGACCATTCAGCCACCCGTGATGGCCGCCGGTGCCAAGCACAGCCATGGTCAGATCGCTGACAAAGCCACGCTCGAAACGGTGCTGGAATATGCGGCGTCGACGCCCAAAGCGCCATTGCCGTTCAACAGCCCCGTCGCTGCTCTGAGCAACGAAGACGGCAGCTACAGTGCGGCCAGGCTCGCGCAGATGAGCACCCGCTATCCCTGGCACCTGCGAAGCGGCATGGCCGACGGGACGGCCAAGCACATGGAGAACCGTGGTCAGCGTACGGACACGCCGAAAAAGCCGAACAAGCCGCACGTGCTGGCGCTGTGGGATGCCATTGGCGTCGCTCACGAACTCAACGGCTTCCGAAACGATGCAGCCGGGTGGATCAAGAAGTATGGAATCGAGCGCCAGCTGCAAGCTGATGCACTCAACACTTACGACGGTCTCAAGAGAGTAATTCAGGACCGGGCGCAGGTGCAGGCGGAGGAGTACATCCGCAAAGGCGTCGAAGACGGACCGCTTCAGGAAGGCATACGCGAGCTCGAAGAAAAGCTGAAGTACTCGCCGGACGACGAGTACTACCGCAAGCAGCTGGCGCAGATGCGAGCCCTCGCCGAGAGCCTGAAAAAATCAGCACCATCGACTGCCGATGCGTTCGGAAAAAGTGCACGCGAGCAGGCATGGCCCAAATACCAGGACCGGATCGACCCGAAGGCCCTCGACAAGTTCAAGAGGCAGCTCAAGCAGTTCGAAGGGCAAGCGGCAGCCATCATCGACCGGCGCACGATTCCGCTCGTTCACTGGCTCGAAGCCCCGCTCCTCCTGGATACCTTGAATGACTTTCACGGCCAGAACATAGAGGACGGCTTGTTGTTCGGTGAAGTGATCGGCGAGGCCCTTTTCGGCATTGGCTCATGCAACGCGGGTGCGCAGAAGATCGAAGCCTGGGTCAAAGAATGCAAAGCGACGGTCGAGACCAACTTGTTATGGCGTGTGGTGGCGCTCAATCAGAAAAATGCCAGGGCCGAACTGGATGCGGCACTGACGGAGGCCAAGCAATACAAGGACCAACGCAGCCTCGCCACGGTACTGACTTGGGGAAACTACACCGTCAAGAGTCTCAAAGCCTTTGCCGATGTCTACAAGAAGGCGCAGGGCGTCTTCGATGGCAACACAAAGGCTGCGTCGGAAGCTGGCTCGGTGGCATTCGGCGCCCGCCTCAAGCATTTCAATATGCGCGGCACCGACAAGTTCGCCATCAGCGTGGGCGACGCGGTGTTTCGGTACTTTCGCATCGACAAGCTGGCCGACTACGCGAGTGAAAAAATCATCCAGCACATCTTCAGCATCCGTGCCTTCGTGAACCCGGCCGATTCGGCCAACCTGATCCTGAAGCAGGCCAAGTACGAAGGGTTGCTGCGCGAACAGACCCTTGCGCGCCTGCGCACCGCGCGCGCTTTTCTGGCTGCGGGCACGCCCGAAATCAAGAGCGCGCAGGCCGATGCCCTGCGTGCCGAATGGAAGCAGTTCAGAGCCGGAGGCAGCGAGGCATCGCACAGCGCCATGAAGGACATGCGCCTGGCATTGGTGGTTGGCCTCATCGAAGGCGTGAACTTCGCCAAGCTGCTGGCAGATTGCAAGCAGAAGAACGATAAGAAGAGCTGGTTCAGTCTGGTGGCCTCCGGCATGGCCATCACCAGTGCCATGTTCGACATCGGCGCCACCGTGGCCAAGAACCTGCCGAGCATGGGCAACGCGAGTTGGGGATACCAAGGGCTCAAGCTATGGGGTGGTATGTTGAGTTCGGGCGCCTCGTTCATTGGAGGTGGTTTGGATCTGGTGGATGCAGGGAAGAGCAAAGACAGCGGCTATTCGCTCATGGCTGCGCTGTACTTCGGAAAGGGCATGCTCGGATTGGCCTCCGGTGTCATGACCCTGGCTGTCACTTTCACCTATTCCGCGCCCCTCATTGCCCGGTTCACAGGCCGGGCGGTCATTGGCATTGCCGTCCGCAACGTCGGCGCCCGAGCCGCCGCTTTCATCGGTCTTCGTGTCCTGGGCATGGCCGTGGGCGGCTGGATCACCGTTGGTGCTTTTGCGATTCAGGTCATCATCTGGTGGGTCACCCCCGATGCGCTGGAGAAATGGATCGACCATTCGGCCTTCGGCAAGAAGCGCAGCACCGGCGGCTACAAGACCGCTGAGGCGCAAGACAAGGCGCTGCACGAAACGTTGAAGGAAATGGGTTTTCAATGACGACGACACCTCAGCCTGCACAAGGCCTGGTCAAGCTGACCGGCACCATTACCCATTACCGGTGCACGCGCACCGAGGCGAACTTCGTGTTCACCGACAGCGACCGCACGGCGCTCGGGGTGGTTGCCATTGCGGCTGGCATAGCGGGCTTGAGTGGTCAGGCGATTGCGACGGCCGCCAATGCCACGGCGACCGAAGAAGAGGCCGACTATGTGGAGTTCGAACTGGAGGGAAAACCCGTCAAGGGCTGGGTGTGGCGAAGTCCGTTCAAAGAAGGCGACGAGGTCGAGGCTGTTGCCGAATGGCGAGACGATCACTACGAAACGGCAGGCATAGCAAGGTCGAGTGATCGAACGATTGCGCTGTATCCGCATTGCTCAAGAGGGGTGTCGAGGCACATCAAGAATGCGATCAAGTGGTGGTTCATCGGCGTGACTCTGCTCGGTATCTTTTCCTTGCTTGTTGCCATTCCAACATTTGGGCTCAATGATTTCTGGCACACGGCAGCCGACATCGTGTTGTGGGTCGTCATTGGCTTCTATGTGTTCTTCGGCCTCATGACCATCAGCCTCGCTCGCAAGTGGATGCCTTTCGTCCGGCTGGCGCAAAAGGTCTTTGTGACGCTTGGCTGGCCCACCCCCGGCGACGTCGACTTGGTCAAGTCCTCCAAGGCCCGGCGCAAGCCCGGGGATCCTGGCGAGTTCGGAACCTTTTACTTTCGCTATTGAATGGTTGCAGTCCCCGACCCCTTCACTCCGATAAGCCCATGTTCAATGAGCATATTTCGATGATTTCAAATATGGAAGACTTCTCCGGTTCATTGCGAGGATTGCGCGGTGTCTCGAAGTTCTCCCGAGCGGGAAAACGACAGATCATGAGCCGTGAAAACAATCCGGACTACGACATTCGGCTGCCGCAATGGAGTGCGCTCGACCCACAGTTTGAATTCGTCGAGAAAGTCCAGAAAAGGACGCTGTTGGGAGGAAAGGCGCCCTGGCGCGTCGCCTCGCGTGAAAAACGCGAACTCGTGCACGGGAAGGCGAATTCGTGCGATTCCTTGTTGGGCATTCATTCGAATGCCATTGTTGTTGGCGCGCCGGCAGGTACGACAGAAATCACATTCGTGATGGGGCTGTATGCAGTCCTCATTGGATTGGCTGCCTGCATGTTCGGATGGGGCGCGTTTGAATCCATCATGGATCTGGATTCAAGCAAGTCGGACTACGTCCTGAACTTGTTGATTTCCATGGTTTCGACGAGTGCGGCGCTCTTCTTTCTGGTTGCGGCAATCTTTTTCTTCAGAGTCGGATTCCTTACGCCCCGCGATCTCCCGGTCCTCTTCAACCGCAAGACCAGGGAGGTTTCATTCTTCACTGTCATTCCGATGAGGTTCTGGAAGATCTGGCAAAGCGCCGGCGTCGGCGAAATAAAGATCTATCGATGGGACGACGCCTATGCACGCAGCTATCAACTCACCGAATTGACGGGCGAAGCGGCGCGCTCTACCTATTTGCTGGCGCTTTTGTGGGGCGACCCCAGCCAACCCAGGCAATGCAAGGAGATCGTGACCATTGGCTACAAGGGCTGGTGGGAGGATGAATTGCTCTGGCGCCTGTATGAGCACATTCGACGCTACATGGAAGTGGGCGGTCCGCCGATCCAGCCGGGCGAGAGCCTGCGGCGCTCGGGAACAGGCAAGTTGCCGCAATTCCCGCCAGAGGTCATCGCCGCCGGAGGGCCGGCCCTGAGCGAAGAAGAGGTGCGCCGGTTGGCAAGCATCCGCGAATGACGGACTCCTGCCAGTTGAGAACCCAACGGATCCACGCAGCTTTTCCGAACCGAGCCCTCAACCGACAGGACGCAAAGAACATGCAAGGCAAGAAATCGAACGAAGACCGGCCTTGCCGGCAATGACACCAGGGAGGTGGTTATCCATGTCATCAGACACATCAAACAGCTTCATGCCGACCTATGGCGCAACGCCATGGACGTCCGAAGGCCTGAACGTTGCGCGCCTCTCCGAACAGGCGCGGCTCATCAAGCTGCAACTGCCCCAAGCGGCACCGCAGAACGCCGTCGTCGTCGAGCGCTTCACCGCCACCGAAGGCATCAACGAACTCTTCGCCTTCACCATCGACACCCTCGCCACATCGAGCGAGTTCGATCCCTTCGCGCTGATCGGCGAGGAGCTGAGCCTGCGCCTGCTGCTGGCCAACGGCAGCTTCCGCACCTGGCACGGCTACCTCACGGCGGTCGACGCGCTGGGCGGCGACGGCGGCCTTGCGCGCTACCGGCTGCACCTGCAGCCCTGGCTCGCCGCGCTGGGCCTGCGTCGCGACAGCTTCGTGTACGCCGCCAAGAGCGTGCAGGACATCGTGAGCGAGGTGTTCGCCGATCACACCGCCGCCAGCTTCACCTTCGAAGTCACGCAAGAGCTGCCCGTGCGGCCGACCTGCGTGCAGTACCGCGAATCGGACCTCGCCTTCGTGATGCGTCTGCTCACGGAGGAGGGTTTGAGCTTTCGCTTCGAGCACGAGCAGACGAAAGATGGCGAGAGCGGCGGCGCCAATAACAACGGCAACAACAACACGACGCCATCGCACCATCGCCTGGTGATCTTTGATCGCGAAGCGAAGTCGCCCGATTGCGCACTGCCCGAGATCCGCTTCCACCGCGTCGACGCCACCGAGCAGCAGGACGCGATCACCGCATGGAGCAGCAAGCGCCAGCTCGTCAGCAACGCCGTGACGCTGAACGCGTGGGATGCCAGCGTGCTGCAGGCGCCCACCGGCTCGACGCAGAGCGCGCTCGCCATGGGCGACGTGCCTGTGCTGGAGCACTACGACGGCGCGGGCTCCCAGCGCTACGCCAACAACGCCGCCGCCGCGCGGCGCGCCGAGAACCAGCTGGTGGCGTTCGAGTCGCGCATCAAGCGCTACAGCGCCGGGGGCAGCGTGCGGCAGCTGGGCGCCGGCGAGCGCTTCACGCTCACGCAGCACGACCGCTACGAGGGCCAGAAATTCGTCACGCTGCGCGTGCGCCACGAAGCCGCCAACAACCTCGGCGCGCAAGCCGCGCAGGTGCTCGAAGCCGGCGAGCTCGAGAAGGGCAGCTATCGCAACAGTTTCGAGGCGCAGCCGGCCGAAGTGCAGATCGCGCCGATCTGGCGGCCCAAGCCTACGGCGCCGGAGGCGATGGTCGCGCTCGTGGTCGGCGCTGATGACGACGAGGTGCCGACGGCGGTTCACACGCAGCGCGATCACCGCGTGCAGGTGCGTTTTCATTGGCAGTCGCAGCGCGCGACAACGCAACAGGGCTCAAGCCAAAGCGGGCAGGGCAGTCTTGTCACCGCAGGCCGGCATGCGAGCAACCGCCAGTCGGTCTGGCTGCGTGTGGCCGCGCCGGTGGCCGGGCCGAACTGGGGCGCGCACCATCTGCCGCGCGTCGGTTCGGAGGTGCTGGTGTCGTTCATCGAAGGCGACATCGACCGTCCGGTGGTGAGCCAGCAGCTCTACAACGGGCAGGACCTGCCGCCGTGGTCCGCCGGCACTGACTCGTCGGCCAACCACGCGGGCGTGCTCTCGGGCTGGCACAGCCGTGCGCTCGACGGCAGCGGCTACAACCAATGGATCGCGGACGATGCGCCCGGGCAGGTGCGCACGCGCCTCGCCAGTTCGCATGCGGCGAGTCAGCTGAACCTGGGGCACCTCAATGCGCAGTCGCCCGACGAGAGCAATCGCGGTGCGTGGCGCGGCAGCGGTGCCGAGCTGCGCTCCGATGCGTGGGTCGTCACGCGCGCGGGTGAAGGGCTGTTGATCTCGACGCTGGCGCAGGAGCGGGCCGCTGGCAGCGTGCAGGACACCGCGAGCGTGCGCGGCCAACTCGCCGGCGCACTGCGCGAGGCGCAGAACCTGTCGGATGCAGCCGGTGGCGCCAAGGCACTGGCATTGAATGCGACGGCGTTGCTGCAGCCGCTCATCGACGACATCGATCCGCAGAAGAACGGGCGCTACCCCGGCAGCGTCAATGGTCAGGACGCGAAGGAGCCCAAGGGCGGCGAGGGGGCGGATTCACGTCAGGGCCAGGACCCGGTACCAGCCTTCGCTCGGCCACTCATGGTGCTGGACGCGAACATGAGCCTGAACATGGCCACGCCCGCGAGCGCCACTGTGTATGCGGGCGAGGCGATTCACTGGACTGCGCAGGAGCAGGCGCACATGGCGGCGGGCAAGACGGTGAGTTTTGCGGCGGGCAAGTCGGTGGGGTTGTACAGCCACGAAGGCGGCATCCAGGTCATCGCGCAGGAAGGGCCGGTGAGCGTGCAGGCGCATACCGACGAACTCGAATGGCTGGCCAAGGAAGGCTTCACGGTCACGAGCAGCAACGACGAGATCCACGTGCTGGCCAAGCAGAAGATCACGCTCAAGGGCGGGCAGACGAGCATCGAGCTGGATGGGATGAACATCACTTTAAAAATGCCGGGGTTGCTGGATGTGAAGGGGGCGAGCAAGAGTTTTGTGGGGCCGAAGGGGAGTCCGGCGCAGCTCCCTGCGCTACCTGTAGGCGATTTGCCGCTGGGCACGGTCGAACTCGATCATCGCTATCACGATGATGAGGGGCTTTCCGGGGCGAAGTACTTTCTTCGACTGCCTGGGGGCGGGGAGCGCACCGGCGTGCTTGACGATCAGGGGCGCGCGACCATCTCTGGTGTGCCGCTGGGCGGCACTGTGAGCTTCGGGCCGGCGCCAGGTGCATTCCAGCGCAAGGACAAGACTCCGACGCCGGGATACGACCCCGATCCCAGTGATGAAAAACTTGGCAGCCTTGTCGACAAGTACTTCAAGCCGCCGTCATCTGGCAGGCAAAAGGGCGACGAATAAAAATGGCAAACACTACTGCTGCATCTGGCAGTGCCCCTGGCGGCCAAAGCTGGGCGCGCTTCAAGGCGTGGTCGGCTGAAACGGGCCAATGGCTCTGGGGGACAGCCCAAGGAGCGTTCAACGAAAAGGCCACGTTCTCTCAAATTGTTGTTGATGCGGTGATCGGCATGATCCCGCTGGTTGGTGACGCTACAGCCGTTCGCGACCTGATTGCCGTGGTGATCGGGTTGATTGAAAGCCCCGAGAAACGCGAGAAGGTGTGGGAATGGGTGCTGCTGGTCGTGCTCCTGTTTGCCTTGATTCCTGTTTTTGGTGGTGTGATCAAGGGCGTTGGTCGGATCGTCGTCAAGGTAGCCAAGGAGGCGGAAGCATTGGTAGGCGCGGCCAGGGCCGCCAAGCTGCAAGAGGGTGCCAGGGAAATCATCGCGTTCCTCAACCGAATCGGGTTCAAGGATGCAGAGAAATGGTTTCTCGCGCTGCGCATCGCCGACTATCAAGCGAAGTTGCTGGAGCGCTTCAATAAGCTCATGGAGGTCATCAACGGTGTACTGGTGCAGATTCAGCGCAAAGCCGGGAATCTGATGCCTGCCAGCTTGAACGACCGCATCGAAATGCTCAAGGCGGGGCTGGCCAAGCTCAAGCAAATGGCGCCCGATAAGCTTGTCAAGGCAGTGAAGGAGTTCGACCAGAAGCTCAAGGAGATTCAGGCCTACGTGCATAGCGGTGGCGAGACAACCAGTCGCGTGGCGGCACATGAGGTGGCGACGGGTGAACGTGTTGTCACGAGGGCCGATGAGGCTCGGCTCATCGAGGATGGCGCATTGCCCGCGCGAACGGCCAGCGGATGGAAGAAGAACAAGGCCATGGTGGGAAAACCGGATACGTACGAGCATCTGTACAAACACGAACCTGGATACCCCGACTTAACCAAGTACCCCAAGGACAACCACTACGTTCAGATCGAGGCTTTCAGCGGCAAGATCGCCAACCGTCCGTTGAAACCTGGCGAACAGATCTACCGTTTCTTTGGCCCCGAGGGGGTGACGCACGAATACAAGCTGAAAGACAGTCTCCCAGGCGGTGGTTGGTGGGGGTTGGGCAGTCCGCCAAAGACCGCCAAGGAGTGGCGCGAAAAGGCGGCTGTGCTCGATGAATGGAATCGCGATGGCTACTTGGTTGTGGGCACTGTCCCGAAGGACGGCAGCATCAAGGCGGCAGTGGGAACAATCTCCGAACAGAGCGGCAAGAGCATCCCGGGCCAGTATCTTCCCGGCGGCAATATGCAAGCGGTCATCGACATGAATGATGTTTCCAAGGGCGGCTTGGCCAGCGCGGCCGAAGAGGTCGTCTCCAGTGGCAAGGCGAAGACTTGGGAGGACCCCGTCACCGGCATGATGTTCGAGATCAGGCCCACGGGCTGGACTGACGCCAACGGTATTCACGGCTACATCAATAGGCCTGGGGCAGCCAGCGTACAGGCTGCCCGACTGAGCGCCCGCGAGCTGGCGACCAAAGAAAACCGAGAGGTCACGAAATGACTACGCCTGCCAGCTTGCCCAATGAGTTGGAGCGCAAGCAAATCTTCTATTCGCTCAAGCGGTGGACTTCCTACACGGCCTGGAAGCGCATTTTGGACTTCTATCAAGCATGGGCTGATGTTGCAGAAGAAAGTCTTCGCGAAGCCAGTGCCCTGGGGCTTGAAGAGAAAACCGGAATTCATGAATCAACGTTGGTTCTGATCCTGAAAGGTTTAGCCGATATCGATGAGGCTGTGACAAGGCTCAAGCAAGGCGACAAGCGCATTTTCAAGTACGCCTCATATTCCGAACTGGCGCAGGCGTTCAGGCCGCTGGATCACGAAACGGAAATGCTTTGGCGATTGGCGGAGGGCGAGATCGGCATTAACTATGAGGCAACGCCCCTGTGGGATAGGTACGCACGAGCCGTCACCCAATTAACCGAAGCTTGGAGCGAGTGCTCGCTGAACGCAATTCAGCCGAATTTCGACGGGGCCGTCGAAACGGTTGCGTCGACTCTCTTCAACGACTACTTGAAGGCACAGCTGAGCCGAATGGTCTTTCCTGATCCTTTGCCAGCAGTTCCCGATCCGATTGACTCGCTGTTTGTTCGCACTGGAAGAGTCATCGAATATTCAGGTATTTGGGAGCCAATCGATGCGCCCGCACCGAAAATCATCAGCCTGTTCAGGCCTTCGTCGCTCAAAGGGCCGTTCCCTGTGGCGGGTACGATGGCCTATTTGCACGGTGGTACTGCTGCACCGAATATGGCGAGCGAAGGTACACGGGGAAAGGGTGAACCCACTACTTGGCGCATGCTCTGGCGCGACGACCGCTATGAGGACGGTGCTATTTCAGAAGAGGAAAAGCACTACGTCTTCCTTCAGCCCGCCCAGATAGAAGAAGCGAAGGCACTGACTCGCAGTCAGCCATCTGCTGCCTCCTTGATCGTCGCTGAAAGTGGCGAGGGGGCTCCAGTTGCCGGACGCTGGTTGGTGGAAGACGACCTCCATGCCTCTGTTGACGTTGCAGCCGGGGAAGAGCTTCCACTGCACAAGGGGCGCAAGGTAAGGTGGACGCTGGCGGTTGCGTGAGCCACCAGCAGCAACGACGAGATGCGATCAGCCAGGTGTGCGCCGCTGCCGACCGCATGCCCGTTCTGAGCCTTCGGCGAAAGAAGAGCGTATCGATCAAGGTTCTGCCCAAGGCCAAGCGCAAGATCATCGAAGAACTCCTGGCACTGTCAGTCGAGGAACTGACCGATGTGGAACTCGAAGAATTCATGGTGATCAGGCTGAAGCAGTTGGCGGTCAACCTGTTGTTCGAGTTCGTGGACGAGTGCCTGAATTGGGCAAGCCCACTGAAATGCGAGGTCAACTTCGGGCCTCCGCCCGGGTTTGAGGATCACCCTGTGGAGGGCGCCTCCAGGCTCAAGCGGCTTGGCAAAATCAATCCCTTCTATCCGAGCCCGTTCCAATATCGCAGAGGCAGTATTGCGGCCGACCTGATGATTTCAGAATACCGCCATCAGCGACCCGACAAGGGCAACATCTTTGCCATCGTGGAGATCAAGTTTCCGGGGGATCGGATTGAACCGAAGCAGTTCGTGGGATACCAAGAAATGCTCAAACGCGCAGCGCTGGTCAAACCACTCGCGCTCCGATTACTTTCCAAGGCAAGCCGGTGAGTTCGGGTGGGCGGCTGTCTCTGTTTCGATACCCCGAGGACATCGCGGTGCACGGGAAAAAAGAGCCGGACCAGCACAGTAAAAAGGAGGACCCGCCGCAGGAGAAAAGGAAGCCCGGCGGGCGCTCACCACACGGAAAAAAGAGAGGCTTTTGATGAGCACTGCGCGACAGTATTTGAACGACGAAGAGATTGCTGAGTTCATCCGCGAGAGCAAGATCGCCCCGCAGTGGTTCTACGGCAACGAGGGGCGAGAACTGGCCATCTGTCCCTACGTGACGTTCTACGTCTATCACCAACCTGAGGACTACTTGGCGGTGGCGGACAAGTTCATCGCGATCTGGGAGCGCTTTGGCGAACGCGTCACTGAACCCTTCAGGAAAGTGTTCGATTCACGCAAGCAGGTATGGCTTGAGGCCGGTGACAAGCGTTTCCCTGCCGATCTGCGGGCCGAGGCTGCGCATCATCAAAAAGAGTTCGAGACCTACTTCCTCATGGGTACCGACATGGACTCGCCTGATGCATCGCCCTTGTGGTCCTACGCCGCCTCAGTGACTCGCAATCACTGGCAGCGCTACAGCACGCTCAAATTGATTTTCGACTACGACTGGTACAGCAGCGGCAATCAAGGGCGATGGCATGGCTTCATCCTCGATTGCATCAAGTCGCTTCGACCGGAGCAGGCATACATGGGCTATGAAGTGGGCAACGGGGGTCTCGGCGTAATGGGCGCCTATGAATCGGATGTGCTGGAGCGTATCTGTGCGGACTACTTTTACGGCATGGATATCGATCACCCGAGCAGCATGGGCTTCCACGCCAATGTTCCAGACGAAACGGGCGTGGTTCTTCCCAATGACCTCGGTGCGGGCCTGCGTCCACCGACATGGAGCTTCATGCTCTCGCCGGTATGGCAACGCAAGCTGGGCAAGTCCGAGCATCAGATCCGCGCCGAACTGGCCGACCCACGCATCAAGATCACTGCGGTGCCCTACCCGCAGGACAAGCTCAACCCTGATGGCGCCAACGGTCTCTGGATCGAGTTGGGAGAACTCGACCTATACCCCGTGGAAAACGGTGTGCCGGATCTGCTGGTCAAGGCCAACCGCCTGATCCGGCCGATTCGCTGCGACCAACTGAACCTCAACACACTCGACCCTTGGGATGGGGACCCCAACCCCCGCTTCGGCTACGAGAGTTCGCTGCGCTGGATGCGTCGCTTCGACGAAGACAGCGACTGGCCCAGCGCTGAGCAAAGAGGCAAGCTCTCGCCTGAGAGTGGCCAACAGAAAGTACCTTCTTCTGTTCCTGGCGGTCAGCCTTGTCCCCAAGCGGGCTGGTGGCTTACGCCGGCCAAGACGAGCAGTCGCCGGTACTTCAAGGCTGGCGATGTCATGCCCGCCATCGAAGGCAGTGACTACGGCTCGACGTTCTGGCAATGGGACATCGATCAGTCTGTACCTAAGCTCTGAGATTCAAGTTCGAGATGGCTCAATAAGAGAGAAGGGCGACGCGGACGTACCTTCCGGCCAACGAGCCTGCCCCGGCCTTCGCGCGGCCGTCGCAGCCCCTTGAGGAGACTCAAACATGCCAACCGAAACCTACTTGAAACGACTTGAGCGCGTCGAGCCCTATGCCGAACTGTGGCGCGACGACAAGAAGTTCGTGGAGCATCGCATCGGGCTGTATGCAACGCTGTACTTCGAACACACACATCCAATGGTGGCCTCGAACGAGGCTGTCCGTCGCGCGTTGATCGAATGCTGGCATGACTACTGGAAGGTGGTCGGTATCAAGAACTGGCGATGGGTGTATGACCTGATGGGACCAGGGTCGTCGGTTCCTTCCTATCGAGTGCCGACCGAAAAGGTGCCGCCGATTGATGAAATTTTGAATGTCCCGGCCCATTTCGCAAGCTATCAGTACTACGGCAGCGGCGGAGTGCACGACGACGATGCGAGCGAGTACCTCTATGACTTGGCAGCTTTCCCTGTCTATGGCGCCCCCGAACTTCCGACCCAATTTGCCTATCTCCGCCTTCAGGCCCCAAGAGAATTCATTGCTAACGGTCGACTGACCGACTTCGTCGCCTTGATCAAACGCTGCGCCTCTCGTCTGAAACTCAATCAGGCTTACGGAGGCCTCGGCTTCCTGAGAACCTACAACGAGGAAAGCACAACGCGTCGGACCGAGGCGCAGATGTCTAAGATTTTTAGCGGAGTAGACATCGACGTGCCGAGCGTGCAGCTCAGTGGGTTGTATTCGTTCTACGATCAAAAACCCAAGGGCATTACCGGCGCCCACTGGCTCAACTTCCTGAGCACCGATTGGATTGAAAAGCTTGGTGGACTGGAACACTTGCGCGATCAACTCCCGGCCGACTCTTTCACGGTCGAACCATACGATGGCGGCATCTTTATTCAGGCCGGCCCCTACCCCGAACCCGGCCACAAGAACGATGGCCTGCCGCCCCGCTATGTCTGGCTGAATCGAGTGCTCAAGCCGATCCGCGTTGCCGACATTAGCTATCACCGAGGCAACACGCCGGGCGAGCTCGCTTCGCAGGAGGACGTCTTGCCGTATCTCACGCGTTTCGACGTAGCTTCGGATGCGCTGGGACGCCAGCTTGAAGTCGATGAAAGCAACACCCCATCTGCTGCATCGGTGGCGCAATCGCCAGCGAGCCCGGATCGTGTCGAAGGTGGGGGCCTGTGTTCCAAATCGGGCTGGTGGATTACACCCGCCAAGGTCGCCAGTCGCCGCTACTTCAAAGCTGGCGAAGTCATGCCTGTCATTGAAGGCAGTCAGTACGGCGCCACTTTTTGGCAATGGGACATCGATCAGTCTTCGGCTAAGGTCTGAAGCTTTAAGGCAAATTGGTTTGTGGCGTTCGCGGGGCGGCGCTTCGGGCCATCGATTTCATGACAAATCGCGTGTCGGCTCGGAGGTGCTGGTGTCGTTCATCGAAGGCGACATCGACCGGCCGGTGGTGAGCCAGCAGCTCTACAACGGACAGGACCTGCCGCCCTGGTCCGCAGGCACCGATTCGTCGGCCGACCACGCGGGCGTGCTCTCGGGCTGGCACAGCCGTGCGCTCGATGACAGCGGCTGCAGGACGCAGGTGACGCGCGTTGGATTTTCGTCTGCTTGCCTGGCCCTGTTGGGAGCAACACAAAGCTGTACGTGCTCATTGATGTGATCGCGTCAGGGATGGATTTGGAAAGCAAGAGGCCAAAGCCGCGTAGAGCCCAGGAAGCGCTGGCGGCAATATCTGAAAGGGCACGACAACATGGCATTCAAAGACATGCGACGACAAAAATTCCTGAGCGAGTCGCACGCGAATGAACGGGATGACGATCTGACATTCGGAATTCGACGCTACACCGAAAGAGTTGGCAATCCGGAGCTCCGCGAGGAAGCTCGAGGCAAATCCGCTTGGATGGCCGCAACCTATTCGCTCGATCTCGTTATCCTGCGCTATACCGCAGGCCGCCCTATCGAGAGCCTGTCGCGCGAGCTTCTCTCCGTCATCGAAGCATTTGACCGATACATCCCTTTCAACAATCCGCCTCCAAGCGAAGCTCGCACCCTCACCATCACGCAGATCGAGGCCTACGTATATGTCATGTGGCTTCTGTCCCTGTGCAAGCTGCTGGGCCATGCCGATTTGGTACCCAAGGTTCTGAGTTGGCTGAACATTGGCCGAGAATTCAGCCGAGGCCGTGACACCCTTTTCGAACAGGTCGTGGGCAAGCTCACAGGCGCGATGGAAGACCCGGGGCGCTACATCCTGCACCTTGCGCCTTACGCCCCGCTGGGTAAGGCCGTGATCGCAGAGCATGCCGACGATCGCCCCGCATTGGTCAAGGAATTCCTGGACGGTTGGTACAAGGGCCTGAAGGAGTGCTACTGGCACGGCACTCACACAGATCAAATTGGCTATTTCGGCTACTGGGCTTTCGAGGCTGCGCTTGTTACGGTGCTCTGGGATATCGACGACAGCAGCTATCGAGACCACTTGGTCTACCCGAAGGACCTTGTCGATTGGGCTCGCGACCATCGAACGAAAGCTGTGCCGTCAGGCCCGAGTCGCACGCCGGGAGGGGAGGCGTGCCCGCAGGCCGGCTGGTGGTTCACGCCTGCACTGAAGGGAAGCCGGCGCTATTTCAAACACGGTGAAGTCATGCCGGTCATTGATGGCAGTGACTACGGTTCGACGTTCTGGCAATGGGACGTTAACCAGTCCGCACCTAAGCTCTGAGGCTCATTTCTGCACTCTGGGGACGGCGAGGCTTGAGTTGCATGACGCCGAAGCTGCGCAAGGGATCGGCTATGGCTGAGGGCAACGCATGCTGGGACACGATATGGCATTCAAAGATGTGCGACGGCAGAGATTTCTTGACGAGGCTCACGCCAAGGAACGAGAAGAGGACTTGCAAGACAGGATCAATGACTTTCGGACCGAGATCGCAAATACTGCTTTGCGAGAGGGCGCGCGGGGGAGCTATGCGTGGAAAGTTGCAAGTGAGACCCTTGAACTCCTCGTCCTCCGCTACACCGCAGGCAGTCCCATCGAGAACCTGTCGCGCGAGCTTCCTTCCGTCATCGAAGCCTTCGACCGATACATCCCTTTCGACAATCCGCGTCCCAGCGAAGCTCGCACCCTCACCGTTACGCAGATCGAGGCCTACGTCTATGTCATGTGGCTGCTGGCCCTGTGCAAGCTGCTGGGCCATGCCGAGTTGGTGCCCAAAGTTCTAAGTTGGCTGGACATTGCCCGTGAATTCAGCCGGGGCCGCGATGGCCTGTTCGAGTCGGTGGTTGAGCGCTTGGGCCAGCCTAGGGAAGCCACTGAGCGTGTGTTGCTGCACCCAGTGCCCTACAAACCTCTGGCCAAGGCCACCGTTGCTGTCCTGGAGGACCGCCCCGCCTTGGTCAAGGAATTTCTGGACGGTTGGTACAAGGGACTGAAGGAGTGCTACTGGCACGGCACCCACACGGACCAAATCGGCTACTTCGGTTACTGGGCCTTTGAGGCTGCGCTGATAACGGTACTCTGGGATATTGATGACAGCAGCTATCGGGACCACTTGGTCTACCCGAAGGATCTTGTGGATTGGGCTCGTGAGCATCGAGCGGAGACTTTGCCCTCGGGTCCGAGCCGTATACCGGGAGGAGGGGCGTGCCCGCAGGCAGGCTGGTGGTTTACGCCTGCATTGAAGGGCAGTAGGCGCTATTTCACACAAGGCGAGGTAATGCCGAACATCGAAGGCAGCGACTATGGCTCGACGTTCTGGCAGTGGGACGTCGATCAGTCTGCGCCGAAGCTCTGAAAGAGCTGAGCACCCACTGCGCTACAAGCGATGGCCGCGCCGGTGGCCGGGCCGAACTGGGGCGCGCATCATCTGCCGCGCGTCGGCTCGGAGGTGCTGGTGTCGTTCATCGAAGGCGACATCGACCGGCCGGTGGTGAGCCAGCAGCTCTACAACGGACAGGATCTGCCGCCCTGGTCCGCCGGCACTGACTCGTCGGCCAACCACGCGGGCGTGCTCTCGGGCTGGCACAGCCGCGCGCTCGATGGCAGCGGCTACAACCAATGGATCGCGGACGATGCGCCCGGACAGGTGCGCACGCGGCTCGCCAGTTCGCATGCGGCGAGCCAGCTGAACCTGGGGCACCTCAATGCGCAATCGCCCGACGAGAGCAATCGCGGTGCGTGGCGCGGCAGCGGTGCGGAACTGCGCTCGGATGCGTGGGTCGTCACCCGCGCGGGTGAAGGGCTCTTGATTTCGACGCTGGCGCAGGAGCGAGCCGCGGGCAGCGTGCAGGACACGACGAGCGTGCGCGGCCAACTCGCCGGCGCACTGCGCGAGGCGCAGAACCTGTCGGACGCAGCCGGTGGCGCCAAGGCGTTGGCATTGAATGCGACGGCGTTGCTGCAACCGCTCATCGACGACATCGATCCGCAGAAGAACGGGCACTACCCGGGCAGCGTCAATGGGCAGGACGCGAAGGAACCCAAGGGCGGCGAGGGCGCGGATTCACGTCAAGGGCAAGACCCGGTGCCGGCCTTCGCACGGCCGCTCATGGTGCTGGACGCGAACATGAGCCTGAACATGGCCACGCCTGCGAGCGCGACGGTGTTCGCGGGCGAGGCGATCCACTGGACGGCGCAGGAGCAGGCACACATGGCGGCGGGCAAGACGGTGAGTTTTGCGGCTGGCAAATCCGTGGGGCTCTACAGCCACGAAGGCGGCATTCAGGTCATCGCGCAGGAGGGGCCGGTGAGCGTGCAGGCGCACACCGATGAACTCGAATGGCTCGCGAAGGAGGGCTTCACGGTCACGAGCAGCAACGACGAGATCCACGTGCTGGCCAAGCAGAAGATCACGCTCAAGGGCGGGCAGACGAGCATCGAGCTGGATGGGGCGAACATCACGTTGAAGATGCCGGGGCTCTTGGATGTGAAGGGGGCGACGAAGAGTTTCGTGGGGCCGAAGGGGAGTCCAGCGGAGCTGCCGTACTTGCCGTTCGGAGCCGTCGGTGATCCGAAGTATTTCATCGAGTTGAACTATCACTACGACGATCTGACGCCGATTGCGAATGCGCCGTACAAGGTGCGCTTCAAAGCCGGCGCCGTTTTTACAGGTTCTTTGGACTCCAAGGGGTTCGCACGGATCGATGGAGTCCCCAACGAGGAATACGTCGTTGAGTATGGCGAGGATCCCAAAGCTTGGGAGTCGCCTCCGCTCGAGACTCCGGAGTGGGACGATCCAGCGAAAAAATCGGAAGGCGAACGACTCGTCGAAGCGGAACGACAACGCCGTGGGATCGAGCAAACGGCGGCAGGAGTTACATCATGACGACCCAGAGCATCGTCGACGACATCGTCGACTGGTTGAAGGCATTGATTCTTGGGGACTTCGTCGAAGAACAACCTATTTCCGCGCAGATCGTGGGCGGCGCGATCGCCCTGATTCCGGTCGTTCAACAGGTCATGAATGCGAGAGATATCTCAGGTGTTCTCTTTCATATCAACCGCAAAGGCGGTTTTGCTGCCGCTGAAAAGTCGGACTACATGAACCTCGGCTTTGCTGCAATTGCAGTGATTCCTGAGGTTGGCAGTGTTTTCAAGATGGTGTTCAAGCCGTTGTGGAAAGAGCGGCGGCTCGCCGGCCCCGCGCTGCGATCCGGATTGGACATGCTGGAGCGCATGCTCGGAATGGCGAAGGGTGGTGCAGTCAAATGGATCAAGGCGCTTGAGTGGGGCACGCTGACACGCGATGCAATTGCGCGGGCCAATGCGGCGCTGGACGCCATGGAGCAGATGCTCGTGTACCTTTCCGCGCCCCACTGGTGGGTTCCAGATCGTTTGGCGAGCGTTGCCAGGGACGCGTTGCCAGGGGTTCAATCCATGCGAGGGAAGATATCGGGCCCATTGACGGAAGGAGTTAACGCAGTTCGGGATTTCGTGAACCAACTGGTGGGCGAAGACACAACTGCTGTCTTGACTGCCATTGCTTCCGCTGTGCCATCCACGTCGTCGCGTCCGCGCGGCGCGGCAGAAGCGCGGGCCAGAGCGAACCATGCGCACGATGGAAAAAATGCGACGGCGCCTCCTCCTGTGCAAGCGCATCCAAAGACAGGCGACAAGCCAACCCAATCGGTGGATACGGGCCGCGCAAATAACGGGAGCAAGACAACTCAGCCGACCCAGAGCGTCCTCGCGAAAGTGACGCAGACGATCCAAGGCATCGTTGGTGAACACATCGTGGATTACCACTGCTTAGAAGGCAAGGCGTGGGGAACGGGCTGGAGTCTTCATGACAAAGGGGGCGCAGGCCGTTGGGCAGTGAGTCCTCTACGAGACTTGATCTCACCTGGAAAATTAAATGACGGAACCCACTTGGTTCAGCTTGCGCTGCAGGGGCCTCGAGGGCGGGGCATCGATGGTGTCTGGCGAAAGAAAGCCACAGGGCCACAAAAGTATGCGGTTGTGGAAGCCAAGTGCTACATGACGCCGACGACGAGCTTGAAGGCGATGCTCGACGACGTGTATGACAAAGATGAACTACAGACCTATCGAGACGACACTCGGGCGGCTAAGCAGGCCGCAAAGGCGGGTGCTGGACGTGGCAAACGAAAACGAGGTGGTGGCGCTGAACCGGCCGTCAACGGAGAGCAAGCTCTTTCGCCTGCGAAGACAACATCTCCGCAAAAGCCGGAAAAAAATGTAATGCAAATGAGCCACGTTTGGATCGGACAACGAATCAAGGAGGAATATGGGAAAGGCGTACGTAATGACATGCAGATCAAATTTGGCACGAGTCCAAATTACTCACGTCACGTAATGATGGATTCGATACCTCAGGTCGCTAAGCACTATGCGGCGATCGAAAAAGCCCTTACAAGTGACGCTGGCCTTGACCCGGATGAGCATTGTGATCACACGATCACGAGAGAGTTCGGTGATGCCCAACTCAACGCTGAAGAGCGCCGTCGTAGCGCAAAAAATACGGGATCTCTCGGAATGTCGGCACCATGATTAATTCGCCCCATCTTCCCTTTCACCTCTGTCGGCGTCAGCAGTTTTTAGATGAAAGTTATTACCTGTTCTTGAAGGAGTTTGATGTCACTCACACGATGAAGGACATAGAGCACGCACTCCTCCATGGCAACTTGTCGGACGAGATGCGCTGGCTCGAACATCTTCGCAAAGCAGACGAGCTGTATGAAATGATGTCGAGGGACTACACCGCTGGTCAGCCGATTGGGGAGTTGCGTGAACAGTTCGGCGCTATTGTTCAGGCATACAAGGAAGCCCCCTATTTCAATCGCGTCTACGAAAAAGAGCCAGCGATGCCGCTCTTTGACTTCAAGCACAAGGACGACTACGTGCGAGTGGTGGCGCTCTTGTCTCTAGCCATTCTTCTGCATCGCGAAGATCTGATTCCCTCTGTTCACTCGTTGTTCAAGGGAGGGGCGCCCGACGAAAACGATGCATTGATAGAGGACTTCCTCGGAAAGTATTTGCCGGATCGCCCTTACCTCGAGACGGGGTACCACGAGATACCTTACGGTATCTTGCTCGATGCCACAGCTGAAACGCCTATGGAAGAAAAGCAAGAGGACATCGGGCTCTTCCTCAAGGCGTGGTACCTCGGCATGAAGGGAACGGGTTGGTACAACAGCCACAAGAAACAGTCGCCTGACGGCGCTGGCGGTTACTTTGGCTATTGGGCATTCGAAGCAGCGACCGTCGCCTATCTCTACGACGTGGACGACGCGCCATTCCGTGAACATCTGGTCTACCCAAAGGATCTCGCGGATTTTGCGCGGTCGATGCCACGGTTGACGGTGGAGATCGCTTCCAAACAAGAGCGAGTGCATCTGCGTGGTATTGGCGGCGAACCCTGTCCTCAAGCGGGCTGGTGGTTCACGCCTGCCCTGACCGGCAGTCGCCGTTATTTCAAGCAGGATGAAGTAATGCCTGTTATCGAAGGCAGTGACTACGGCTCGACGTTCTGGCAATGGGACGTTGATCAGTCTGTGCCGAAGCTCTAGGGGCCAGGCGAGCATGCATTTGCGTTGGCGCCAGCAGTTTATCTACAAGACATTGTTCAAAAAACGTGCGGAGATGGCCAGAAAGCCGTACATGACCGACCGCGCGCACGCGGCCTCAGTCACCGGCGCCTAGAGGCGCCGTACTTGCTCAAACCCCAGCCGCGTGCGCCTGCTGATCCGCGTGATAACTCGACCGCACCATCGCCCCCACGGCCGCATGGCTGAAGCCCATCTTGTAGGCCTCTTCCTCGAACATCTTGAACGTGTCCGGGTGCACATAGCGGCGCACCGGCAGGTGCGAGCCCGACGGTGACAGGTACTGGCCGATGGTCAGCATGTCGATGTCGTGGGCACGCATGTCGCGCATCACCTGCAGGATCTCTTCGTCGGTTTCGCCCAAGCCCACCATGATGCCGCTCTTGGTAGGAACGTCCGGGTGCAGCGCCTTGAACTTCTTCAAGAGGTTCAGGCTGAACTGGTAGTCGCTCCCGGGGCGCGCTTCCTTGTACAGGCGCGGCGCGGTTTCCAGGTTGTGGTTCATCACGTCGGGCGGCGCCGCCTTCAGGATCTCGAGGGCGCGGTCGTCGCGGCCGCGGAAGTCGGGCACGAGGATCTCGATCTGCGTCATCGGCGAGAGCTCGCGGATGTTCCGGATGCAATCGACGAAATGCTGGCTGCCGCCGTCGCGCAGGTCGTCGCGGTCGACGCTGGTGATCACCACGTACTTCAGGCGCAGCTTGGCGATGGTCTTGGCGAGGTTGAGCGGCTCGTCCTTGTCCAGCGGGTCGGGGCGGCCGTGGCCCACGTCGCAGAACGGGCAGCGGCGGGTGCACTTGTCGCCCATGATCATGAAGGTCGCCGTGCCGTTGCCGAAGCATTCGCCGATGTTCGGGCAGGAGGCTTCTTCGCAGACGGTGTGCAGGTTGCTTTCGCGCAGGATCTGCTTGATCTCGTAGAAGCGCGTGGTGGGGCTGCCGGCCTTCACGCGGATCCACTCGGGCTTCTTGAGCACTTCGCCGGTCTGCACCACCTTGACGGGGATGCGCGAGAGCTTGGCCGCGGCCTTTTGCTTGGCCAGGGGGTTGTAGGTTTCGGCGCTCTGGGCGTCGCGGACGACTTCGGTGGTGCTCATTGGATTGCTAGGGCGCCAGGTAGGTGGTGAGCTTTTGGCTCAGGACCTGGGCAGCTTCTTCCCATGTGGTTTGGATGCCGATTGTAGAAAGGTCGACCGTTTGCAGCCCCGCGTAGCCGCAAGGGTTGATGCGCGAGAAGGGTTCGAGGTCCATGCCGACGTTGAGCGCGACGCCGTGGTACGTGGCGTGGCGGCTCACCTTGATGCCGAGCGCGGCGATCTTGCCGAGGCCGCGGAACGGGTCGCTGGCGGGCAGCGGGCCGGTCAGCGCCGCATGCGAGAACGGGTCGTCGAGCCGCACGTAGATGCCCGGCGCGCCCGGCACGCGGTGGCCGGTCACGCCGAAATGCGCGAGCGTGCGCAGCACCGATTCCTCGATGCGGTAGACGTATTCCTTGACGAAGTAGCCGGCGCGGCGCAGGTCGATCAGCGGATACGCGACCACCTGGCCCGGGCCGTGAAAGGTGACCTGACCGCCGCGGTCGGTCTGCACGACAGGGATGTCGCCGGGGTTCAGGATGTGGTCCTGCTTGCCGGCAACACCCTGCGTGAACACAGGGGCGTGCTCGCAGATCCACAGCGTGTCCGCCGTCTCGGCCGAGCGCTCCAGCGTGAACTGCTTCATCGCCGCGAAGGTGCCGGCGTAGTCGACGCGGCCCAGCCATTGCGGGGCGATGGCGGTGTTCACGGGGAGCTCTGCGACCGTCGTCATCAAGGCCTCAAATCAAAGAACGACCTTGACCGACGGATGCCCCGAGAGCGCGCGATAGAGATCGTCGAGCTGCTCTCGGCTGGTGGCGGTGACGGTGATCGTTACGCCCAGGTAGTTGCCCGCCTTGCTGTCGCGCAGCTCGACCGTGGTGGCGTCGAAGGTCGGATCGAACTGCTCGGCGATCTGCGTGATCGCATGCACGAGGCCGTCGGTCTTGGCGCCCATGACCTTGATCGGAAACTGCGAGGGGTACTCGATCAGCGATTCCTTGCGCGGATCGGGAATGGGCGTGGTGACTGCGTCATCGGTGGTGTTCTCGGTCATGCAGTGGCTCCTTGCTTTTCAGCGTTGCGTTGCTTGGCCTGTTGGTAGGCGGCATACAAGCTCTTGTAGATGGGGCCGGGATGGCCGTTGCCAATGGTCTTGCCGTCAAGGGTGACGACGGGCAGGACTTCCTTGCTGGCAGAGGAGAGGATGAGCTCGTCGGCACCGAACACTTCATCGCGCGACACGCGGCGCAGCGCGAAGGGAATGCCGCCTTCCTGGCACAGGCGCTCGAGGAGGCCATAGCGGATGCCGGTGAGCACGAGGTTGTCCTTGGGCGGGCCGATGAGCACGCCGTCCTTCACGATCCACACGTTGCTCGACGAGGCTTCGCTGAGCGAGTCGCCGCGGAACATGATGGTGTCGGCCGCGCCGGCCTCGACGCTGATCTGCCGGGAGAGCACGGCGCCCAGCAGGCTGGTGCTCTTGATGTGGGCCTTCTGCCAGCGGAAGTCGTCTGCGGTGACGCAGGCCACGCCCTTGGCGCGCACCGCGTCGGAGACGGGCGGCAGCGGATTCACCATCACGAAGACGGTGGGAGTGAGGCCCTTGATCATGGCGTGGTCGCGCGGGGCGACGCCACGGGTGATCTGGAAGTAGACGGCTTGCGGTGCGTTGCCGCCTGGCGCGATCAAGCGCATCACGATGCCGCGCCACTGCGCGAGGGAGAGCGGGTTGACAATCTGCAGCTCGGCGAGTGAGCGATCGAGGCGCGCCATGTGTTCTTCGAAACAGAAGGGCTGGCCGCCGTAGACGGGAACGACCTCGTAGATGCCATCGCCGAAAATGAAGCCGCGATCCAGGACGCTGATCTTCGCGTCGCGAAGGGCGGTGTACTCGCCGTCGAGGTAGCAAAGCGTGGCGGGCAAGGCGTCGGTGATAGGGTGCATGAAGGAATTATGGTTGCGAGCGCCGAGTCGGGTTCGCGTCAGGTCTTGTGGCCATCGATTCGCAATCGTGACGCGGATGTGGCGGGAGCGGCTGGGTTTTTACTTATAATCAATGGCTTTGTAGAAATTCTGGGTCGTCATCCGGGCTTCATTCGAAATGAAAACAATCGCCCGACAGGAGTCGGAGGTCGCTGAGGACCTCGACGCAGAATTCAAGCCGTTGACCGCCGATGAGGCGCGTGAACTGCGAGCAAAGAACCCTTCGATCTCCCCTTGGCGGGTGGTCGCGGGTCAGTTGGTTGTCGGTCTGGTGGTGGCTTTGGCCATCTGGGGGCTGACGGGGAGGCAAAATCTGGGTTGGTCCGCCGCTTACGGCGCGATCGCAGTGGTCATTCCATCGGCGGTGTTCGCTCGTGGACTGACCGGCAGGTTCTCTTCCCTGAATCCGGGCACTGCGGTGTTTGGGTTCTTCCTCTGGGAAATGGTCAAGATGGCCTTGTCCGTGGCGATGCTGATCGCCGCGCCAAGGCTGATAACGGCGCTGAGCTGGCCTGCAATGCTGGTCGGCTTGGTGGTGACAATGAAGGCGGCCTGGTTGGCGGTGATGTTCTCGCCCCGGCGCCGGCAACAACGAGACGAGTAACGGAATGGCTGCTGAAAACGCTGCGGAACATGGTCAGACCGCTGGTGAATACATCGTTCACCACTTGACGCATCTGCAAAGCTCCAAGCCTGCAGGTGTGGCCGACCTTTCGGTCTTCAACTTCGATTCGCTGTTTTTCTCCATCGCTCTGGGCATCCTGGGTTGCTGGTTGCTGTGGCTTGCCGCACGCAAGGCCACGTCGGGCGTTCCTGGTCGCTTCCAGGCTGCCGTCGAACTGCTGGTTGAAATGGTCGACCAGCAAGCCAAGGGCATCGTGCACAACGCCACGAGCCGCAAGTTCGTCGCTCCGCTGGCGTTGACCATCTTCGTCTGGATCTTCCTGCTGAACGCAATGGACCTGTTCCCGGTCGATTTGTTCCCGGCGATCTGGGCCAAGATCTTCGGCATCGCCGGCGCCGATCCGCACCACGCCTACCTGCGCGTCGTGCCCACGGCCGACCTCTCGGTGACGATGGGCATGTCGGTGGCGGTGCTGCTGATCTGCATCTACTACAACATCAAGATCAAGGGCGCTGGCGGCTGGATCCACGAGCTCTTCACCGCACCCTTCGGCAACCACTGGGCGCTGTACCCCTTCAACTTCGCCATGCAGATGATCGAGTTCGTCGCCAAGACGGTCTCTCACGGCATGCGGTTGTTCGGCAACATGTACGCTGGCGAACTGATCTTCCTGCTGATCGCCCTCATGGGTGGCGCCTTCACGCTGTCGGCCACCGGCATCGGCCTGGCCATCGGTCACATCATCGCGGGCACGGCCTGGGCCATCTTCCACATCCTGATCATCACGTTGCAAGCCTTCGTGTTCATGATGCTGACGCTGGTCTACATCGGCCAGGCCCACGATCACCACTGATCGCATCGATCATCCCGTTTCGTTTTCTGTTTTTCGTTTTCTCTTCAACCAAAGTCCTCTAGGAGTCATCATGGAAGTTATTAGCTTTGTTGCACTGGCCGCCGGCCTGATCATCGGTCTGGGCGCTGTGGGCGCATGTATCGGCATCGGCATCATGG
>Ga0163161_10000153_pt1 | contig 63614 bp, 55 predicted proteins | sample S45metaG_FD_129847 | JGI IMG/M metagenome (GOLD analysis project Ga0163161, IMG submission 129847) | Switchgrass rhizosphere microbial communities from Kellogg Biological Station, Michigan, USA - S4-5 metaG | ecosystem: Host-associated > Plants > Roots > Rhizosphere > Soil | place: USA... | reverse complement strand
GAAAAAGTCGTTGTTTGACAACTTACAAACCTTCTTTGGTTTCGACAACTTTAAAGGCGATCAGGAATCAATTATTACTAATGTTCTTGAGCGCAAAAACACCTTCGTGATTATGCCCACAGGGGGAGGTAAATCTATATGTTACCAGTTACCGGCACTCATGACTGAGGGGACTGCCATCGTGATATCACCGCTGATTGCGCTGATGAAAAATCAGGTGGACCAGCTCAGGGCATTTGGGGGAAGTGACAGCATTGCACATTTTCTTAATTCTTCATTGAATAAATCGGAAATTACGCAGGTAAAAAATGATCTCCTGAGTGGACAGACTAAGTTATTATATGTAGCACCGGAATCCTTATCCAAAGCGGATAATATAGAATTTCTGAAACTCATTACTATTTCTTTTGTTGCGGTTGATGAAGCCCATTGTATTTCGGAATGGGGACATGATTTTCGCCCGGAGTACCGGCGGATCAGACAGGTGATCAGTGGCCTCGGCCCTAATATTCCAATTATTGCTTTAACAGCTACGGCTACTCCTAAAGTACAGCAGGACATCATTAAAAATCTGCAGATGAGCGATGCGACTTTGTTTAAATCCTCATTTAACAGGCCCAATTTATTTTATGAGATCCGCCCCAAAAGGGATGTGCTCAAGGAAATCATCAGGTATATCAAATACAACACGGGTAAATCCGGGATCATATACTGCCTGAGCAGGAAAAAAGTGGAGGAAGTAGCCGAAGCATTGAACCTGAACGGCATCAAGGCATTGCCGTACCATGCAGGGCTGGAGCCAAAGGTACGGGCAGAGACACAGGATAAATTCCTGATGGAAGATGCCGAAGTGATCGTGGCTACCATCGCCTTTGGTATGGGAATCGATAAACCTGATGTCCGCTTTGTGATCCACCACGATATTCCTAAAAGCATGGAAGGCTATTACCAGGAGACCGGAAGGGCTGGCCGTGACGGGGGCGAAGGGGTATGTATCGCATTTTATGCGCAGAAAGATGTAGATAAGCTGGCCAAGTTCATGAAGGATAAACCTGTGGCCGAACGCGAGATCGGAACGCAGATCCTCAAAGAGGTGATTGATTATGCCGAATCCGGTGTTTGCCGCAGAAAACAGATCCTGCACTATTTTGGAGAGAACTTCAACGAGGCCGGCTGTAACTGCATGTGCGATAACTGTAAAAAACCTAAACAACTGTTTGAGGCCGAAGAGCACCTGAAAACATTGCTGGTCATGATCAGGGACATCGGTGAGAAATTTGACGATGCCCATATCCTCAATGTATTAATGGGATCGGAAACTGCTCAAACCATTGCCTATGAACACAGCAAGCTCCCTGAATTTGGCCTGGGTAAAGTAGAAGGCGAGAACCTCTGGAAATCACTCGTGAGACAGGCCGTATTGAATAATTTCCTTTCCAAGGATATTGATAATTATGGTTTGCTGCGACTGACCAATTCCGGTGTAGACTTCATAGCGAATCCTTATGCGCTCAAATTCATACTCAATGAGCCTATTGACAGTGCTTCTGACGATGATGAAGACGATGTGAAACATGGCAGCGGAACTCTGGACACACAGTTGCTGCAACTGCTGAAAGATCTTCGCAAGAAGATTGCAAAGCAGAAGAATGTCCCTCCCTTTGTGGTTTTCCAGGACCCTTCCCTTGAAGAGATGTGTACGCACTATCCGATCTCTATGGAAGAGCTGAAACAGATCTCTGGCGTAGGTAACGGCAAGGCACTGAAATTTGGTACGCCTTTCCTGGAACTGATCAAAAAATATGTTTCAGATAATGATATTGAAAGACCAATAGACCTGATCATTAAAACACAGGCCAATAAATCACAGCTGAAGGTATCTATCATTCAGAATGTAGACAGGCAGATCGGTCTGGAAGATATTGCTAAATCCAAAGGGATCACTTATTTTGAGATCCTTAAAGAAATTGAAGCCATCGTTAACTCAGGAACGAAACTTAACCTCAACTATTTTGTAGATGAGATCATGGATGATGACCGCCAGGATGAGGTATTCGATTACTTCCGCTCGGCAGAGAATGATTCCATAGATGAAGCACTCAAAGATTTGGGAGAGACGGATTATACCCGTGAAGAGATACAATTAATGCGGATCAAGTTCATGTCTGAACTTGGAAACTAATAAATAATGATCAATTTCGAACTTAATAAGCTAAAATATACCACCTCCGGAAATTTCTTTTTAATGGCTGGCCCCTGTGCAATTGAAGGGGAAGATATCGCCCTTAGGATCGCGGAGAAACTCGTTACTATTACTGATAAATTGGAAATCCCTTTTATTTTTAAGGGTTCTTACCGGAAAGCCAACCGCTCCAAAGGGGATAGTTTCACTGGTATCGGTGATGAAAAAGCATTGAAAATACTGGAAAAAGTAGGGCAGACTTTTGGTGTGCCTACGGTAACAGATATCCACGAAAGTGACGAGGCTGCCATGGCCGCTGCTTATGTAGATGTTTTGCAGATTCCTGCATTCCTGTGCCGCCAGACAGATTTACTGATAGCCGCTGCAAAGACGGGTAAAGTGGTAAATGTGAAAAAAGGACAGTTCCTGTCTGCGGGATCAATGAAGTTTGCAGTAGAGAAGATTCATGATTCAGGGAATCAAAAAGTGATCCTTACCGACAGGGGGAATACATTTGGATACCAGGATTTGATTGTAGACTACAGGGGATTACCTGAAATGCAGGGCTTTGGTGTACCTGTGGTCATGGATGTAACGCATTCTCTACAGCAGCCGAATCAAAGTTCAGGCGTAACCGGTGGTAAACCTCAATTGATTGAGACGATAGCCAAGGCCGCTATTGCGGTTGGTGCTGATGGTTTGTTCATTGAAACACATCCTGACCCTGCAAATGCGAAATCTGATGGGGCAAATATGCTTCAGATTGACTTGCTGGAAGATTTAATGGTAAAGCTGATCAGGATCAGACAGGCAATCGCGTAAATTTCCTTGCAAAACAACGCCAGGCCGTCATACAGCACAAGCTTTTTTCATCAGATGATCTAAAACAAACGTTGATGCCTGGTGCCACTATCCTGGCTATCCTGCAACACTGCCTTTGCATTGCTATATTTTCGTGATCTGGAAGGATGTTCTTCTGTTCTTTTGGCGGCCATCTGAGGTGTCATTTTTAGCGACAGGCATTGTTGCTCCAAATCCTTTAAAGCTCAGGCGGTCTGCCTCAATTTTGTGGGTCAAGAGAAAATCGTATACTGCTTTTGCGCGTAGCAGGGATAATTTCTGGTTGTCCGGTGCATTGCCCACGTTGTCTGTGTGTCCCTGGATTTCTATACTGATCGTTTTATTGGCCTGCAGGAGTTCCAGCAGGCTGGTCAGCTCTGTAAGTGATGCAGGCAGCAGTTCATATTTGTTGGTATCAAAGAAGATATTCTTTAAGACTACATTGCCACCGGGTTTTAATTTCTCCAGATAAATTTCCAGGATATAGGGTTTGCCGGCTGCTGTGGTATTCAGCTCAAAGTTATCCGAATAAAACAGATATCCGTCTGCTATGGCATTGAAAGCGTAGGTGCTCCCCAGGGGCATGACAGCCAGAAATTCTCCGTTATCTTTTGAAGTGTAATCGTTAAACTTAGTTTCCCTGGTTTTCAGGTTCACTACCTGCACTTTAGCTTCCAGGAAATTCTTTGTTTCTTTATCCCTTACAATTCCTTTTACATAGGTGATTGGCAGTGGTTTAGCTGCTGCAGGGAGATCAAAACTATAGATGTCCATGTCGCCGAAACCATCTTTCAGTACAGAGGAGAACATGCCCTTGCTGCCATCGGGAGTAACCATCAGGCCGGTTTCTTCACTGAAAGTATTGATGGGATAACCCATGTTGACAGGTTTCCCCCAGTTGCCCTTTTCCGTTGCCCTTGAGTAGTAAATATCCATGCTGCCCAGTCCGGGCCATCCGTTTGATGAGAAGTAGAGTGTTTGGCCATCAGGATGAACAAAGGGTGTCATTTCATCAAAGGGCGTATTGATGTCCGGGCCAAGGTTGAGAGGTTTGCTCCATTCACCTTCGGCGTTGAGGCTGGTTTTCCAGATATCATATCCGCCGAGCCCTCCCGGACGGTTGCTCACAAAGTACAGGGTGCTGCCATCAGGGCTTACCGCAGGCTGAGAATCCCAGGCCGAAGAGTTTACCGCTGCACCAAGGTTAAAAGGCTTATCCCAGTCTTTTCCATTTTTATGGCTCACATAGAGATCGCAGCTGCCAAATCCATCTTCGCGGTTGCAGCCGGTGAAGAAAAGGTACATCCCGTCTGGTGAGATGGACTGTGCACCTTCATTCTGCGGGGTATTAATCTGATTGCTTAGTGGGGCAGCAGCTGACCATTGTTTACCTGCTGTCTGATGGCTGATATAAAAATCCTCATTGCCGTTGACAGTACGGCTAAAAATCAAACTGGAACCATCTGCTGTAAGTGCGGGAAAATACTCCCTGTCTTTGGTATTGATGGCGCCACCAAGGTTGAGCGGCTGGTATTTTTGCGGGGATTGAATGGCGAGGACAGAAAAATCACAATTCCTGATCATTTGATCACTTTTTAAAAGCAGGTCCTGGTCTTTTCCTTTGTAATTATCTTTAAATGTTTTCAGGTGCTTTCCGGCATTGGCGTAATCGCCGCTTTTTAGTTCTACATCTCCGAGCGAATAATATACCCTGGCATCAGTGGCGGCACCAGAGATGGTTATAGCTTTCTGGTAGTTGGATTTTGCTTTGTCGAAATCTCTCTTTAACCTGAATACATCACCAAGCTGGACAAAAGCCAGCTGAAAGGCAGGATCTGCTGCTGCAGCGTCCTGAAGGTATTTAATGGCAGCATCATAATCCCTGTTCTGTAAAGATTTCTGTGCCTGCTCAAAATTCTGCTGTGCTTTTCTGACAGTGGATTCCTGTGCACTAACTTGACCGGATGCCATCATCATGATACAGCAAATGGTCAGTCTTAAAGAGAAGGAGAATATTTTACTATTGATGACGCACACAGGTATATCCATTTAATGAGAAGTCTATAGGATAAACTTAGCAAAAAAAATGACAGGCTGAATGTATTTAAGGAATATTCAGGTACTTATGCGTTTGCAGGGAGATTTCCCATTTAGGGTTGGCCATTACATAATCAATGATCAGCGGCGTCATCTCTTTAGACTTAGACCACTCAGGCTGCAGGTACAACTTACAGGTAGGAGATACGGTCTCAGCATACTTTTCTGCCCATTCAAAGTCGCTTTTGTTAAACACGATGACCTTCAGCTCATTGGCGAAAGGTGTGATGTCCGGGCGCGGCGCCTTGAATTTCTTTGGAGAAAGACAAATCCAGTCCCAGTCGCCGGACAATGGATAAGCCCCTGAGGTTTCAATGAAAGTAAGGATATTTTTTTCATGAAGTTTTTTGGTCAGGTAATCCATATTGTAGATCAGGGGCTCACCGCCTGTGATGACCACAGCTTTGCCGGGAAAGGTATCTGCTTTTTCGGCAATGGCATCAGCAGCAGTTAAGGGATGCAGTTCAGCGTCCCAGCTTTCCTTTACGTCACACCAGTGACAACCTACATCACATCCCCCCAAACGGATAAAGTAGGCAGCTTTGCCTGTGTTAAAACCTTCACCCTGTATAGTGTAGAATTCTTCCATTAAAGGAAGCAATGTGCCGTCAGCGGGAATATTGTGTGCCATATTAATTTGCGAAGTTAAATAAAATATGAACGGGAATAGTTAATATCTGTATATTGGAATGGTTTAATGACTAATCTGTGAATAACATTATCCTGAATGGCTGAACTGCAATGGCATAAGATTGAAGAGGAAATTCCTGAGGGCGATTTCATCCGGCAGGTTGTTATTGCCGGGAAAAAGCTATGCCTGATCAGATATGAAGGTAAAGTTCACCTGGTACAAAATACCTGTCCGCATGCAGGGGGTATCCTGAGCGGTGGCTGGTGTCTTGACCACAAGATTATCTGCCCCATCCATCGCTACAGCTACAGCCTTGAAAATGGCAGGGGAGCAGCAGGACAGGGCGACTATATCAATATTTATCCTGTACGGGAAGAGCGTGATGGTATTTATGCCGGATTCAGGCAAAGCCTGTTCAGCAGGTTCTTCGGCAGGAAATAATTTTATCCGGCATTCACCAGGGATGGTTTAACGGCGTTGTTTAGGAGATAGGGCCCGTTAAAAGCATCCTGCCGCGATTAAAATGTTCTCCAGTTTTCTGATCACGTCTTTGGTCTAATAGAGAACATTAATTTGATTGATTTGTATTTTCAGGTTAATGAATGGTTTTGTCATGTAAGTTATTCAAAAAATTAAGTTGTAAGTCTTTTTAATTCATCCCCGGTATAATTTGAATGGCATAAAAAAAGCCCTCTCATTGCTGAGAAGGCTTTCATTTATCTTTGTAGAAATTCTAGTTGTAAATCTCTTTTTTGGCGGAGGCCAGCGTGTTCTTTAACAATCCCACGATAGTCATCAAGCCTACACCACCTGGAACAGGGGTGATCCATGAAGCCAATGGGGCAACGTTATCAAAATCTACATCACCATACAGCTTATAGCCTGATTTGGTCGTCTCTGATGTTTCCCTGTTGATACCTACGTCAATGATGATTGCACCTGGCTTTACCATATCAGCAGTCACAAAATTTTTCTTACCAATTGCCGCCACAACGATATCTCCCTGCAATACCATCTCTTTCAGGTTGACAGTTCTGCTGTGGGTAAGTGTTACCGTACAATTTCCCGGATTGGCATTGCGTGCCATCAGGATACTCATCGGGCTGCCCACAATATTACTGCGGCCAACAACTACACAGTGTTTACCGGTAGTATCTATTCCGTAAGCCTGCAGCATCAGTAAAATACCATAAGGTGTTGCCGGAATAAAACATGGTTGGTTGCGCATCATGCGGCCCAGGTTAACAGGGTGGAAGCCATCCACATCTTTGCGGTAATCTATGGCTTCTGTAATTTTCTCAGGATCGATATGTTTGGGAAGGGGAAGCTGAACGATCATACCGTCAACACCTGCATCAGCGTTGATTTCAAGTACCTTTTTTATCAGTTCCTCTTCAGTAACATCATTATCATATCTTACCAGTGAAGATTCAAAACCTACTTTTTCGCAGTTTTTCATCTTGCTGGCTACATAAGTTTCGCTTCCACCATCGTTTCCAACCAGGATGGCCAGTAAATGAGGCTTTCTGCCTGTTTGCTGAAAAAATTCAGCGGCTTCTGCCGCAATTTCCAGCTTAATCTTTTCTGATGCGAATTTTCCGTCCAGTAATTGCATATCAACTGCTATATTATGTTGCTATCGTTTAATCTAATTTCAGTACAGCCATAAATGCAGTTTGCGGGATCTCCACATTACCTACCTGGCGCATACGTTTCTTACCTTTTTTCTGTTTCTCCAACAGTTTACGTTTACGGGAGATATCACCGCCATAACATTTGGCAGTTACATCCTTACGTAAAGCTTTTACCGTTTCACGGGCGATGATCTTCGCACCGATCGAGGCCTGAATGATGATCTCAAACTGCTGGCGCGGAATCAGTTCTCTCAGTTTCTCACAGATTCTTTTACCAAAATCATAAGAGTTACTACGGTGGATCAGTGAAGACAATGCATCAACAGGTTCTGCATTCAACAGGATATCCAACCTTACCAGGTCAGACTTACGGTAACCAATCTGATGGTAATCGAAAGATGCATAACCTTTGGAAATTGTTTTCAGACGATCATAGAAGTCGAACACAATCTCTCCCATAGGAATTTCAAATACCAGCTCTACACGGTCTGAGGTTAAGTACGACTGGTTCACGATGGTTCCTCTTTTCTGGATACACAGTGACATTACAGGGCCTACAAACTCAGATTTGGTAATGATATTGGCTTTGATATATGGCTCTTCCACATACTCCATCTTACTTGGATCAGGAAGATCTGAAGGATTATTTACAATGATCAGTTCACCTTTTGTGGTCATCGCCTGATAAGATACGTTGGGAACCGTAGTGATGACCGTCATATCAAATTCACGCTCCAAACGCTCCTGGATAATCTCCATGTGCAGCATTCCAAGGAATCCGCAACGGAAACCAAAGCCTAAGGCCGCAGATGATTCAGGTTCAAAAACAATCGAGGCATCATTCAGCTGCAGTTTGTGCATGGCTTCTCTCAGTTCCTCAAATTCATCCGTATCAACTGGGTAGATACCGGCGAATACCATTGGTTTTACCTCTTCAAAACCTTTAATAGGTTCTAAACTCGGACGGTCTTTGTGGGTGATCGTATCACCAACCTTTACTTCACGTGCTTCCTTGATCCCGGAGATGATGTAACCTACGTCACCTGTTTTGATCACATCTTTTGGAGACTGTTTCAGTTTTAAGGTGCCTACTTCTTCAGCAATATATTCCTTGCCTGTAGCTACAAATTTAACTTTATCTTTTTTACGGATCTCGCCGTTCAGTACTTTAAAATAAGCAACGATTCCGCGGAACGAATCAAATACAGAGTCAAAGATCAGTGCCTGCAGTTCACCTTCAGGATTACCTTCCGGTGCAGGAACACGTTCTACAATTGCACGTAGCACATCATAAACACCCAGTCCTGTTTTTCCGGATGCCGGGATAATTTCTTCTCTCTTACAACCAATCAGTTCAATAATCTGGTCTTTCACTTCTTCGGGCATTGCTCCGGGAAGATCCATTTTATTAAGGATAGGAATAATTTCCAGGTCGTGCTCTAAAGCGAGGTAGAGGTTGGAAATCGTTTGTGCCTGGATTCCCTGCGAAGCATCTACAATCAGTAAAGCGCCTTCACAGGCGGCGATGGAACGGGAAACCTCATAAGAGAAATCCACGTGTCCGGGAGTATCGATCAGGTTTAAGATATAAGTCTGGCCATCCTGAATATACTCCATTTGGATCGCATGGCTTTTAATGGTAATACCTCTTTCACGCTCCAGATCCATATCATCCAGCAGCTGAGCCTGAGACTCACGCTGAGTGATCGTATTTGTATATTCTAATAAACGGTCGGCCAAAGTGCTCTTCCCGTGGTCAATATGTGCAATTATGCAAAAATTACGTATGTGCTTCATCAGTGCCGCAAATATAGAATATTCGCTTGATTATTCCGCACTGTTTGCCAGTTCCAATAATTTTTTGACCAATTCGGCATTGGTTAACGTTGTGCTGTACTCGTCTGTATCAGCGCCCATGCTGAGCTCCTGATTTCTGTAAGTCATTTCACTGCTGACAGGGAGCCTGGCAGAAGCATGAAATTCCCTGGCGCCTGTTACAGCAATAATTTCTGCTATATTGCTGAGGCTCACACCAGCGCCGGGCATGATACTGATACGTCCGTCTGCCTGCTCGATCAGTGAGGAAAGTACCGCGGCCCCTTCCAGTGCAGAAGATTTTCCGCCGGATGTCAGTATGCGTACGGCACCCAGAGAAATGATATCTTCGAGTGCCTCTCCGAGCTGGACCGTCATGTCGAAAGCACGGTGAAAGGTAACTTTCATCGGCTGTGCCAGTTCAAACAGTTCCGCACAGCGGACGAGATCAACTTTTCCTTCTTTGGTGAGTATACCGGTGCTGATCCCTTCACAGTTGAGCGATTTGCACATCCTGACATCTTCCTTCATCAGTTCAAATTCCAGGGCAGAATACAGAAAATCTCCGCCCCGTGGCCTGATAATCGGGTAAACCTCGATATCCAGCATCTTTTTGGCCATCATAATTTCAGCGTAACTTGGCGTGGTGCCACCTTCTGTAAGACTGGCACACAGTTCAACGCGTTTTGCGCCACCCAGCTGTGCCTCAATAGCAGAGGTTACAGAGTTGGCACAAACTTCCATTTCGATCATAAGCTGAATTTAGTAATAACTTTTTCCGGGGATCAGTAAACTCTTGTTTTCTTCATTACAAACAGCATAGCTGAAACCCTGCTGGATCGCATAGGCACCATATTGTCCTTTTTTATTAAGGGCCAGAAAGCCTACCTGTATTTCTTTGGCTTTTGCAGGTTTCTTTTTGATGATCCGCATCACGGCTTCTTTGCAGGCCTCTTCAGGAGGATATCCCTGGCGCATCAGTTCTACCACAAGGAAACTCCCTACATTACGGATCACTTCTTCGCCCACACCTGTTGAAGTAGCACCGCCCACTTCATTATCAATGTATAATCCTGCACCAATGATAGGGCTGTCGCCCACACGTCCATGTAATTTATAGGCCATCCCACTTGTAGTGCAGGCGCCGGAGAGATTACCTTTAGCATCCAGGGCCAGCATGCCAATGGTATCATGGTTATACTGGTTGCCCGGCAGGCGTGTAGGGGAGGCTTTATCGTATAATTTGTTTTCTATGTTCATTACCGGCGCATATTTGGCCGTTTTTAACCATTCTTTCCATGCTTTTTCACTTTCAGGAGTAAGGAGGTTAATTTTTTTAAACCCGTTTTCAAGTGCGAACTGTAAAGCTCCGTCACCCACGAGCATGACATGAGGGGTTTTATCCATCACCATCCTGGCTACAGAAATGGCATGTTCAATATGTTCAAGACCTGCTACAGATCCGCAGTTTCCATCTTCATCCATGATACAGGCATCCAGAGTAACCTTTCCGTCACGGTCGGGCAGCCCGCCGAGTCCTACCGACTGATTTTTTACATCAGATTCTGGTACCTGCACTCCTTTTTCTACAGCATCAACAGCACGGCCTCCCGTAGAGAGTACCTTCCAGGCAGCATGGTTTGCGGCGATTCCAAAATCCCATGTAGAGATCACCAGTGGTTTTGTAGCATCAGTACCGAGGGGTGCAGGGATGATATTGGCAATACCGCTTTTGCCTATGGCCAGCAGCGAAGCAGAGATAGCGGATGATTTAATAAATTTTCTACGGTCGAACATAAAAGGTTTAGCGTATTTATTTTAAAGGGTTAAGTGTAAAGTTGTCTGCATCTTTGAGAAAAGGAAAGCCCTGCCTGATTTTGACCATCTCTTCGTAATTGATACTAAAGGTATAAAGATCCTCATCTTCGGGTTTATAATACACGGTATTGCCATAGGCATCGATACACATGGAGTGCCCGCTGTGGTATACTTCATTGCCATCATGGCCAACCCGGTTTACAGCGATCACATAACTCTGGTTTTCTATTGCCCTTGCAGGAATCAATGCTTTCCAGTGTGCAATCCGTTTGTCGGGCCAGCTGGCGATAATCAGCAGGATATCATAAGCAGCATCATGGTTCCGCAGGTATACCGGGAACCTGAGGTCATAACAGATGGCCAGCCTGATTTTCCAGCCTTTGAGATCTACGATCACCTCATCCTGTCCCGCAGAATAAGTCTGATCCTCTTCGCCCATGCCAAAAAGGTGCCTTTTATCATATTTCTGGTATTCTCCTGAAGGGTGCATCCAGATCATACGGTTATAGTAATGTCCGTTTTCTTTAATGATCAGACTGCCTGTAACCACACATTCATATCTCGTGGCAGCCTGTGCCATCCAGGTCATGGTTTTACCGCCCATCTCTTCGGCCAGCTCAGCAGCATGCATACTAAATCCTGTATTGAACATCTCAGGCAGTACAATGAGGTCAGTTTTTTCCTTCACGCCCATGGATAAACGCAGGGAAATATTCTGCAGGTTCTTGTCAACATTTTCCCAAAATAAATAAGCCTGAAAAATGGTGATTTTGAGATTATTGATGTTGGGATAATTTGGACTTTCCATATATTATATAGGTAAGGGACGTGTAAAATTATACTTTCATTAATCTTTCAACGGATTTTTCTAACGTATCTTGCTTCTTCGCAAAACAAAAGCGCAGCACATGATGATCGGTATTTCGCATATAAAATGCCGAAACAGGTATGGATGCCACTCCGAAATCAGTGATCAGCCGCATAGCAATTGCCGTGTCTGACTCTTCACTGAAGTGATCATAGGTCACGCATTGGAAATATGAACCTTTACAAGGTAATAATTTAAATCTGGTCCCGGCCATCAGGCTGCGAAAGAGGTCGCGCTTCTGCTGGAAAAAGTCGGCAAGGCCCAGATAAACAGCAGGGTCCTGCAGATAACTGGATATCCCTACCTGCATGGGGGTATTGACACTGAATACATTAAACTGATGTATTTTCCTGAACTCTTTCATCAGGTTTTCTGGAGCCAGGCAGTAACCGGTTTTCCAGCCGGTGGCATGCAGCAGTTTCCCGAATGAAGCAGTAATAAAGGTACGTTCCCTGAGTTCAGGGTACATGGCGAGCGAGCGGTGTTTTTCACCCTCAAATACCAGGTGCTCATACACTTCGTCGCTCAGGATCAGGACATCACTGTTTTTCAGCAGTTTGATCAGTGCCTGGATGTCTTCGTCTTTAAGGGTAGTTCCTGTTGGATTATGCGGACTGTTCAGGATGAGCATTTTGGTGCTGGAGGTAAACAGTTTTTTCACCATTTCCCAGTCGATACTATAATCAGGCGGAGCCATTTCATAGGATTTCACAAGTCCGCCCAATGACCTGATGATCGGAGCATAGGCATCATAGGCAGGTTCAAATATAATCACTTCATCACCAGGCTGTATACATGCCGTTAAAGCTGTAAATATGGCCTGTGTGCCGCCGGCGGTGATGGTCACTTCTGTATCACGGTGGTAATCTGAACCATATTGCTGGTTCACTTTGTCTGCCACTAAAGTTCTTAAAGAGGCAATTCCTGTCATGGGGGCATATTGGTTATGTCCGCTTTTCATAGCTTCGGTCACCAGGCTGATCAGTTTAGGGTCACAATCATAATCAGGAAAACCCTGAGAAAGATTAATCGCATTATGTTCTGCCGCTAACTGGGACATTACAGAGAAAATACTGGTTGATGTGCCCGGGAGTTTCGAATAAGTAGCTATCATGTAAATACGAAATTATAAAAAAACGTACCGGAAATTGCGATTTATTTAATAATTTCATGAACTATGACTTTTAAAACAAAAGAGAGCAGGCTGCTGCTCATTTTAGCCACCTTTTTTGTAGCCAATGCTATCCTCTCTGAATTTATTGGCGTAAAGATCTTTAGCGTAGAGGGGACACTTGGCATAAAGCATTTTGATATCAATTTACTGGGGGTGCCCAACCTGTCTTTTAATATGTCTGCCGGAGTGGTCACATGGCCTGTTATTTTTATCATGACGGATATTATCAATGAATACTTTGGGGTAAAACAAGTCCGCTTTCTTTCTGTCCTGACTTCCATCCTGATCGCGTTTGCTTTCCTGGTCATCTGGGGGGCAATGAGCTTACCGGCATCTGATTTCTGGGTGCATCAGCGTATTAACGGACAAGACCTGAATATGAACAACGCTTTTGCAGGGATATTCGGACAGGGGATGTGGATCATTGTTGGGTCTATCGTTGCCTTTCTGGTAGGGCAGATTGCCGATGTGATCATCTTTCACCGCATCAAGAAAATCACCGGTGAGCGGGCATTGTGGCTTCGGTCTACCGGATCTACACTGGTATCCCAGCTGATAGACAGCTTTGTGGTGATCTTCATTGCCTTTTATCTCAACCCGCAATATCACTGGAGCTGGCAAATGGTGGCCGCGATAGGCCTGGTCAACTACACCTATAAGTTTCTGGTGGCTATCCTCATGACCCCGGTATTGTATGTCGTGCACACGGTTATCGACAGTTACCTGGGCAAAGACCTTGCAGGCAGGCTGGTGAAGATGGCCGGTAGGGAATAAAATATTTAAAACATTGGCTCAGGTGCTTTGTTATCAATACACTAAAACCTGACCACATGAAAAGCCTGACTTTTTGTTTCGACCACCCGGTAGCAGTGAAAGTTTTTTTTAACTGTATGTCTGATCCGGGGCTTAAGCACAATATACAATTCCTGCGCAGTGATGAAGATGGATCATTGGTCATCCCGGTCACGGATATGGCAGGCGGATCATGGAAAGTGGTGCTGGAATGGAATTATGAAGGAAGGGATTTTTGTATGGAAAGAACTTTTGAAGTGGCTCCGGGGGCAATTCTCAGCTGATTTAGCTGATCGATGCCGGAAAATTTTAAAATAAGCGAATTTTTTACTGATTCCTTACAATCGGTAGTAAATAAGAGGTATGATTTTTGTACCTTTGAGGAAAACTTTTAGACATTAATGAAGATATTTATTACAGGCCTTCCTTTAGAAGTAGGGGAAGATGAATTAACAGCCGTGTTCGGCGATTTCGGTCAGGTAAAATCACTTAGAATTATCAAAGATCGTGAAACTGGTCAAAGCCGTGGATTTGGTTTCGTAGAGATGCCAGTTGACGAAGAGGCTAAAGAAGCGATCAAAAGAATGAACGGTGGTGACTACAACGGTAACCGGATCAAAGTTGCTGAAGCACAGGAAAAACCAGGTACTGGTGGCGGAAATGCCGGCGGTGGCGGTTTTAAACGCAACAATAACAACAGGGAAAGAAGCTATTAATCAGCTTTTCCTTTGAATTGAATTTTCTATCATCACATAGAGAACAAGGGATTGTTTAATAAAAAATTCCTTGTTCTTATCTCATTCTGATGGTGACATTGTACTATAGCTAAGTTTTTATGCTGAAAAAATATCCGGTATTTAAACTGGCTTATGCACTGGTTTTCATTCTTGTACTCGCAGCAGAATACTTTCAGTGGTCAAGATTGAATTTCGTAGTAAAGCCTTGTATTTCCCTTGTACTGCTCATATTTCTTTGTTTATCTACAAAGCTTAAGGGGCGTTTTCATCAAAGACTGTTTACAGGACTGGTATTTGCCTTAACAGGTGATACGCTGCTGATGCTCATGGATGATAATCCTTCATGGTTTCTTTATGGGCTTACCGCTTTCCTGATTTGTCACATTTTTTATATCAGTGCTTTTTACCTTGATTTTTTGTCGGCAAAGGAACTGGATAAACAAGGTGCAAGGATTGGGATAGGAGCATGCGCGCTAGCTTTTACCTCGTTTTATCTTTATCTGAGGCCACACCTTCCTTTGTTGAAACTTCCGGTACTGATTTGTGTATTTATTGTCGCCCTTATGGTAATGATGGCTGTTTTCAGGAACCAGCGTGTAAACGCACTAAGCTTTAAACTGGTATTGACGGGAGTATTGTGTTTTGTACTGACGGATGCCCTGATGGCGCAGTTACACTTTGTGAAGCCTTTTGAGCATGCAGACATGATCATCAGCGCAAGCTATATGATTGCGCAGTGCCTGATTATTACCGGGGGGGTCGAAAGAAAACTCATTCATACCCAAACCCCGTTATAACTATTTGATCATTACCCCCGGTTTATTCACCAGCGGGATGCGGATCAGGTTATCATCAACAATGCTTTCCGGCAGAAAGATAAATTTCTTATCATAGATTGTACCATTGATATAATAACTTAACCAGTACTCGTTGGTCAGGCCAAACACTTCTGTATCTATAGCTTCCACACCTTTGAACGAATTTGCAGGGATATCTCCGAGGAAGTGACGCAACACCGAGGTTTTAACCATTCTGCCGTCTTTCTCCCCGTATCCTTTAGAACTGATCAGCACATTATCAATTTGCGTATCTTTCAGGTTCACCAGGTATACGGTCCAGTTTTTAACTTCAGGCGTTTCACTCATCAGCACTACTGCCATAGCCATGTCTTCAACAATATTTTCAGGCAGATCCTTCTTCATATTTTATTTCTTTTTGGCCACTGCCTTCTTTTTGGCAGGTGCTTTTTTAGCTACAGCTTTCGTTCCTGCGGCCTTTGTACCGGCAGCAGTTTTCTTTTTTGCTTTAGGCTCGAAAGCATTTGGCACCTGTTCCACAATTAATTTTTTCACCTCATCCAGAGAAAGCACAGTCAGTTCTTCCGGAGTATATTTCTCGTTGGTAGCCGGGTTTCTGCCTAATTTAAGCATGTCTTTACCAAAACGTATAAATGCTCCCCATCTTCCGTTTTCGATAGCGATCTTATCTTCCGGCCATTGCTGTATAAAACGGTTAGATTCTTTTTCTACCTTTTTAGCAATGAGTTCCCTGATGTCGTTATCAGAAAGGTTATCAAAGTTATAAGCTTTGGGAACATTGATAAATAAGCTGTTCCATTTGATAAAAGGGCCGAAACGACCAGTTCCTTTGGTCACCGGCAATCCGTCAAAATGTGCTACCGGTGCATCAGCAGTAATCTTCTCGTTGATGATCGCTTCGGCACGTGCCTGATCTACAGTAAGTGGATCTTCATTCTTTGGAATTGATATATAGGTTTCGCCCCATTTGACGTATGGCCCGAAACGGCCCACACCTACAGAGACTTCCAAATCCTTATAATTGTCAAGATGGAAAGGCAGCCTGAACTGCTCCAGGGCATCTTCAAGCGTTACAGTTCCTACCGACTGGGATTTCATCAGGCTGGCGTATTTCGGTTTTTCTTCGTCATCTACCTGGCCGATCTGTACCAGAGGACCAAATTTGCCTACTTTAGCATATACGTTTCTGCCCGTAGCCGGGTCGACGCCCAAAAGACGTTCTCCATTGGCCCTGTCTGCCGTTTCAGTAGTGACTTCAACTTCCTTGTGAAAAGGTGTATAGAAGGCATGGAGCATCTTTGTCCAGTTTTGTAAACCCTGGGCAATCTCATCAAACTCTTTCTCTACGTTGGCCGTAAAGTTAAAGTCTACGATTCCTTTGAAATGTTCTACCAGGAAGTCATTTACGACCTCACCGATATCAGTAGGGAAGAGCTTGGCTTTTTCAGCACCAGTGATTTCTGTTTTTACTGATTTGGTTACTTTGCCATCCTCAAGAATGATCGATCCAAAGGATCGGTTGCGTCCGTCACGGTCTTCCTTTACCACATATCCGCGGTTCTGGATGGTTGATATGGTTGGCGCATAGGTCGAAGGACGACCAATTCCCAGTTCTTCCAGTTTTTTCACCAGGCTGGCTTCGGTGTATCTTGCCGGCGGGCGTGAGAAACGTTCGGTTGCATTCATTGCCCTCAGCAACAGTTCCTGTCCCTGGCTCAGCGGAGGAAGGATGTTTTCATTGTCACTGTCTTCCATTTCCTCATCGTCACTGGATTCCAGGTAGACTTTAAGGAAACCGTCAAATTTCATCACTTCTCCTTCAGCTACCAGGTGTTCTGCACGTGAGCTGATCTCAATATGTGCAGTAGTCTTCTCAAAAAGCGCCTCGCTCATCTGAGAGGCAATTGCACGTTTCCAGATCAGCTCATACAGGCGCTGCTCGGAACTATCTCCGGTTACGGTATGCTGATCAAAGTATGTAGGTCTGATGGCCTCATGTGCTTCCTGAGCACCTGCGGATTTAGTTTTATAGGTTCTTGGCTGATGATATTTCTGGCCATAGGCAGAATTAATTTCATTTGCCGCTGCAGTAAGTGCTGTTTCCGATAAATTTACCGAGTCAGTTCTCATATACGTGATCTTTCCACTTTCATATAAGCGCTGTGCTACCTGCATAGTCCTTGATACCGGGAATCCCAGTTTCCTGGATGCTTCCTGCTGCAGGGTAGAGGTAGTAAACGGAGCCGCAGGATTACGTTTTGCAGGTTTTGTTTCAAGGCTGCTGATCTTAAAGCCTGCGCCGATACAATCGTTCAGGAACTTCTCAGCCTCAGCTTCTTTTTCGAAGCGTTGCGGCAATTCAGCTTTAACAATCTCTTTTCCCTTTCCTGTACTGAAACGGGCAGTGATCTTAAAGGCCGCAGCTGCATTGAATTTATTTACTTCACGCTCTCTGTCTACAATTAATCTTACGGCGACAGATTGTACGCGACCAGCGGACAGGGAGGGTTTAACTTTTTTCCATAAAACAGGAGAAAGCTCAAAACCTACCAGGCGGTCAAGCACGCGTCTTGCCTGCTGGGCATTTACCAGGTTATAATCTATTGTTCTCGGAGATTCAATCGCCTTCAGGATTGCAGGCTTGGTGATCTCATGAAATACAATTCGTTTAGTCTTATTTTCTTTTAAGCCCAGTGTCTCGTAAAGGTGCCATGAAATTGCCTCCCCCTCACGGTCCTCATCGGATGCGAGCCATACCATCTCGGCTTCCTTCGCTAATTTTTTAAGTTCCGCTACGACTTGCTTTTTATCAGCAGGCACCTCATAGGTTTGGGCAAAGTCATTGTCAGTATCGATTCCCATATCTCCCTTAACCAGGTCACGGATATGACCATAACTGGACTTAACAAGAAAATCTTTACCTAAATACCCTTCTATTGTTTTTGCTTTCGCCGGTGATTCAACTATTAATAAATTTTTGGCCATTCAGAACGTTTTTCTGCAAATAAAACTATAAATAAGCCTATAATCCAAATTCTATCGAGAATAAATATGAAAAAGAGTCATTTGACCTGTTCAAAAAAATGCTTGTCTTTCAAAACCAGTGGCTCTATTCGCTGCAATCCTGATTCAGAAATGATAAGTTTACTGTATTATTATATATGTATAAATTATTTGTACATATATTCGTTTTACCAATAAATTAAAAAACTATGAACTTATTAATTATCCTATTCAGTCTATTATTTACCCCACCGGCGCCACCCGCCAGTATTTATGATTTCAGCTTCAAATCTATTGATGGTAAAGAAGTTAAGTTATCAAAATTTAAGGGAAAAAAAATTCTTATTGTAAACACAGCTTCTAAATGCGGATACACACCGCAGTATGAAGACCTGGAAAAACTGCACAAGCAGTACGGCAATGAGGTTGTCCTGATCGGCTTCCCGGCAGGTAACTTTGGCGGACAGGAACTGGCAACCAATACAGAGATCCAGGATTTCTGCAAAAAGAATTTTGGCGTTACTTTTTTATTAAGTGAAAAAGTAAGTGTGAAAGGAAATGACATTAATCCGATCTTTAAATATCTGACTACTGCCGCTAATCCTGATTTTACCGGTGACATCAACTGGAACTTTGAAAAATTCCTGATCAACGAAAAAGGTCAGCTGGTCCACCGTTTCCGTTCTAAGGTAGTGCCATTGAGCCAGGATATTACAAAAAACCTGTAGATACTGCTCCCGCAGGGGGGTAGCCTAACAAAAAAATCCCATTTCTGAATACTTTTTTGAAGCGCTTAAGCTGCTAAAGGTATTCAGAAATGGGATTTCTGATGTATTGAGCTCCTTAAATTAAGAACCCGCCGCCAAGAAGGTCATTTCCTTCGTAGAATACGGCCGACTGCCCTGGTGCTATAGCTGATACATTGTGATCAAAAACCACGCGCATTTTATCTTTCTCCTGAACAATTGTGCTCAGCATCCCAGCGTCTTTATATCTGATTTTGGTGATGACATTGTCCATCGGCTCTGTAATACTACCGTATTTGATCAGGTTAAGGTTACGCACCATCGCTTCGCTTCTTTCCAGTTCTTCTGCTCTTCCAAGCATCACGGTATTGCTTTCAGGAAGGATCTGCGTTACAAACATTGGCTCGCCAAATGCGATGCCCAAACCTTTACGCTGGCCAATGGTATAAAACGGATATCCTTTGTGCTGTCCTACGATCATGCCATCGCTGGTGATAAAGTTACCACCGGCAACACGCTCTTCGAGGTTTTCCACTTTATGTTTCAGGAATGAACGATAATCATTTTCCGGCACAAAACAGATTTCATAGCTTTCGCTTTTCTTGGCCAGTTCTTCCTGTCCCATATCCATTGCCATTTGTCTGATTTCCGATTTGGCGAAAGATCCCAGCGGGAATTGAGTCCGTGCAAGATTTTCCTGCGACACACCCCATAATACATAGGACTGATCTTTATTTTCATCCAGGCCTTTAGAGATCACATGTCTTCCATTGGTATGTTGTCTGATATTTGCATAGTGCCCTGTGGCGATAAATTCGCAATCCAGCTTATTTGCACGTTTCAGTAATGCTTCCCATTTGATATGGGTATTGCAAAGCACACATGGATTTGGGGTGCGCCCAGCCAGATATTCATCTACGAAATTGTCAATTACATAATCTCCGAATTCATCTCTGATATCCAGTATATAATGCGGAAAACCATAGTTCACGGCTAAAGTACGGGCATCGTTGATACTGTCCAGGCTACAGCAACCTGTTTCCTTACTGCTGCTGCCGGATGTAGCGTAATCCCAGGTCTTCATTGTTAACCCAATTACTTCGTACCCCTGTTCATGCAACATCACTGCTGCAACCGAACTATCAACACCGCCACTCATGGCAACCAGAATTCTACCCCTTTTACTCATTGTATTATTATAAGGTGCAAAAATACTGATTTTTTGAAACATTATGATTTTGGGCGGTCAGATACTTGTAAAAAGGATGGTTTGTGTAACGACTAAAAGATATTAGTCTGGGTTTAAACTTAATGTAATATATTAGAGGCTTAAAAAAATATACAAAAAGCTTTATAAATGAAGAGAAAATTAATTTGCAGTTTGTTATTTATTCCATTTATTGCCGCTGCACAGCAGGATCTGGCCAGATATGTGAAGCCGATTATCGGAACTCAGAAGATGGGGCATACTTATCCGGGAGCTACTGTTCCCTTTGGATCTGTACAGCTTAGTCCTGAAACGGATACCATTTCTTATGAACTGAACGGAAAATATAACGGTGATGCCTATAAATATTGCGCTGGTTATAAATATGAAGATCAGACAATTGTTGGTTTTAGCCATACGCACTTCAGCGGTACAGGCCATTCTGACCTGGGCGATTTCCTCGTTATGCCTACGCAGGGTAAACTGCAATTGAATCCCGGTACGGCAAATGATCCCAAAAGTGGTTACAGATCTGCATTTTCACATCAGAAAGAAACTGCAGAAGCAGGATATTACAAGGTGAAACTGGATGATGATCAGATCACCGCAGAGCTGACTGCCTCCAACAGAGTGGGCATGCACCAGTACACTTTCGGGAAGTCAGAGGAATCGCACGTCATTCTCGACCTCATGTCTGGCATCTACAATTATCCTGATAAAAATGTGTGGACTTATGTTCGTGTGGTGAATGACAGCCTGATCACGGGTTACCGCCAAACCAATGGCTGGGCAAGAACCCGGACCGTGTATTTTGCCATGTCCTTCTCCAAACCATTTAAATCTTACGGAGCGAAGAACTATGACCGCAAACAGGTGTACCGCGGTTTCTGGGGCAAGTTTGACCAGACGAAGAATTTCCCTGAACTGGCAGCCAGGCAGCTGAGGATGTATTTTGATTTTAATACCGCGGAGCAGGAAAAGATAAAGATTAAAATGGCGATATCACCTGTCAGCCAGGATAATGCACTGGAAAATATGCGTGCCGAGATTCCGGGCTGGGATTTTGATCAGGTAAGGAAACAGGCGAGGGGAGAATGGAACAGGGAGCTGAGCAAAATCACAGTGAATACTGCCGAAGATGATAAGGTGAATTTTTACACGGCCATGTACCATGCCTTTATTAACCCCACCACCTATAATGATACCAATGGCGAATATAAAGGACTGGACCAGGGTGTTCATACCGCCAAAGGATTTACAAATTATACCACTTTCTCTTTGTGGGATACCTACAGGGCTTTACATCCTTTCTTCAATATCATACAGCCATCGCGTAACAACGACATGGTAAAATCAATGATGGCACATTATGATCAAAGTTCTTTGAAGATGCTGCCGGTATGGTCTAACTCCGCAAATGACAACTGGTGCATGAGCGGTTATCACAGCGTTTCTGTACTTACTGATGCCATTATCAAAGGTGTCTATAATGGTGATCCCGGGGCAGCGCTGCAAGCCTGCATCGTCACCTCCAACCACAGGGATTATGACGGGATCGGTTATTATATTGACAAGGGATATATTCCTGCGGAAAAAAGCGGGACTTCTATTTCCAATACTTTGGAGTACGCTTATGATGACTGGTGTATTGCGCAGCTGGCAAAGAAATTAAACAGGCAGGATGTTTATCAGGAATATATCAAACGCTCAGGAAACTGGCTGAATAACTTTGATCCATCTACAGGTTTTATGCGTGCTAAAATGGCTGATGGTACTTTCCAGCAGAAGTTTGATATCATGAGCACCCATGGTCAGGGCTTTATTGAAGGTAACTCATGGAACTACAGTTTCTTTGTACCACAGGACCCAAATGCACTGATAGAGAAAATGGGCGGTAAGAAGAAATTTGCCAGCAAACTGGATACGTTATTTACGATGCACCTGCCGGATCAATTTTTTGCAGAGACTGAAGATATTACCCGCGAAGGGATTATCGGTGGGTATGTGCACGGAAATGAGCCTGCGCATCACGTTGCCTATCTGTACAATTGGGCAGGTCAGCCGTCTAAAACGCAATCCCGTGTACGCATGATCCTTAAAATGCAGTATAAAAATGCACCAGATGGACTTGGCGGTAATGATGACTGCGGGCAAATGAGTGCCTGGTATATTTTCTCGTCACTTGGATTTTACCCTGTCGCACCCGGCTCTGATGAATATTCGCTGGGTAGCCCTGCAGTGAAGTCTGCAGTGGTTAAACTGGAGAACGGAAAGACCTTCAGCATAGATGCCATTAATCAGAGTGATAAAAATGTATATGTACAAAAAGTATTGCTGAATGGAACGCCCATAACGAATCAGACCATTAAACATAGTGATATTACGAATGGCGGTAAGCTTACTTTTTATATGAGCAGTAGGCCCTCAAAATAAAACAGCATGAGCAGGATAAAATAATTCTATTGAAAAACAGCCTGTTGGGGGATTAAAAGCATTTTATTTAGTTAATGATTTGCATATAAAATTTTAATTTCTACCTTTGCAGTCCTTCAAAAAGGGTATTGATTCCGTAGCTCAGCTGGTAGAGCATTACACTTTTAATGTAGTGGTCCTGGGTTCGAATCCCAGCGGGATCACCAGATTTAGAATCAAAACGGTCAAACCCCTGCAAACTTTATGTTAGCAGGGGTTTTTTCTTGTCGGGTAATTTTCAATTAAGAATTTTCCTACTTTTACAAAAAAACACACTATGTCTTTCACGTCCTTAGGCTTATCCGATGTATTGCTACAAGCATTGGAAGAGCAGCATTTTACTACTCCCACAGCGATTCAGCTCAGTGCTATACCCGCAATTTTAAATAAAAAGGACGTTTTGGGCATAGCTAAAACAGGCACCGGAAAAACTGCCAGCTATGTTTTGCCGGTGCTGATGAATTTGCAGCAGGAATTGACCATAAACAACCGCCATGCAGATGTTCTGGTATTGGTGCCAACACGGGAGTTGGCAGAACAGGTGAAAAGCGTTTTTCAGGTTTTTGCCCGGGCACTGCCGCAACGTTTCAAAACCCTGGCGGTATATGGGGGAGTTTCCATTAACCCGCAGATGATGGCCATGCAGGGCGTAAATATTCTTGTTGCTACACCAGGGAGGCTGCTGGAGCTTATTGATTCCAATGCAGTGGATCTTTCCATGATTAAAACTTTAGTATTGGATGAAGCTGACAAATTGCTCAACCCGACATTTAAAGAAGAACTGGACAGGATCATTTCCTTTTTACCAAAAAAGCGGCAGAACATTCTTTTTTCTGCAACGCTCAGTAATGACCTTAAAAATATTCAGCAAATCCTGCTTCATGATCCCGTAACGATAGAGATTGAAGAGGAGAAGACTGACCTCGAACTGATCCATCAGGTAGCTTATATTGTTTCAGATGCAGAGAAAGGTCCTTTCCTGCGTTACCTGATCAAACATCATCACATGAAACAGGTGCTTGTTTTTGCTTCTTCCGTGGCCACAGCCGATGCGATTGTCAATAAACTGCGCAAGAATAACTTTGATGCAAGGGCTATTCACAGCAAGAAAAGCCAGGGGGCAAGAACAGATACCTTGCACCATTTCAAATCAGGCAGTCTTAAGATCCTGGTGGCGACAGATCTGATGGCACGCGGTATTGATATCATTGAGCTGCCCTTTGTGATCAATTATGAACTGCCGCGCTCTCCTAAAGATTATGTGCACCGTATCGGAAGAACCGGCCGTGCCAGTAGTACCGGAGAAGCAATATCACTGGTGAGCCAGAATGAATTGCATCATTTTGAGGTAATACAAAAGAAAATGGGTAAAAAAGTGGATTTAATTGACGGTAAAAGTATCATTTCTTAATTTTATCTGTAACCAGATAGCATAAGACTGATGAATAAAATAACAGCATTATTGCCCGGCAGAACAGAAGAACTGCTTGGCATCCTGAAAGCACGTTTCGAGAAAAACAAGTGCAGACATGAAGGTATCGAATGGCATGCGGTGCAAGAACGGCTTGAAGCCAGTCCTGCTCAACTCTGGTCGCTCAATGAAATGGAAAGCACAGGAGGGGAGCCGGATGTAGTCAGCTATGATGAAAACACCGGTGAATACACATTTTTTGATTGTTCAGCTGAAAGTCCCGCAGGCCGCCGAAGTGTATGTTATGACAGGGAAGGACTGGAGTCGAGGAAAGAGCACCGCCCTGAAAATAATGCGGTTGATATGGCAAATGCAATGGGGGTAACGCTATTGTCAGAAGAACAATACAGAATCTTGCAGCAGTTAGGAGTGTTTGATACCAAAACATCAAGCTGGATTAAAGCACCTGCTGATATCAGAAAACTTGGCGGGGGCCTGTTTGCTGAATTCCGTTACGGACAGGTATTTGTGTACCATAACGGTGCACAATCCTATTATGCCGCAAGGGGATTTAGAGGGGCCTTAGTGGTTTAATATAAAGCCCCTGCAACGTGCAGGGGCTTTATATTTAGCTTAGCGACCATTCTGGTCTTTCGAAATGGCAGGTGTAGCCAAAAGGGTTCTTTTGGAGATAATCCTGGTGTTCCTGCTCAGCATTCCAGAAATCAGATGCCGGGACTACTTCAGTCACAATTTTTCCGGGCCACTTGCCAGAAGCTTCCATCTCTGCAATCAATGTATTTGCTGTTTCCTGCTGACTTTCATCCAGGAAGAAGATCGCAGATCTGTACGAAGTCCCGATATCGTTGCCCTGTCTGTTTCTTGTTGTAGGGTCGTGGATCTGGAAGAAATACTCCAGCAGTCCACGATATGGTAATATTTCAGGGTCAAATGTGATCTCTATACCTTCGGCATGCGTTCCATGGTTGCGGTAAGTTGCATTGGGCACATCACCACCTGTGTATCCAACCACTGTGGTAAGTACACCCGGATAATGACGAAACAATTCTTCTACCCCCCAAAAGCAACCGCCGGCTAAAATGGCTTTTTCAGTACTCATATCTATCGTTTTTGTTGAAGTAAAGGTACGGCACTCCTATGTAAATCAGAACATTTTTTCAGGGATAAAAATCATACGATTCTAATAATAAAGTACCTCAGGAGTAATGAATCCTGCACCAATTGATCAAATTATTGATGCAGGATATTATTTTTAGGCTTCTTTTTGAACTTTAACTTCTTCAGTGCCTTCCTGCCCGTCTTTAAATTCTTTCATACCTTTTCCAAGGCCGCGCATCAGTTCAGGAATTTTCTTTCCTCCAAATAAAAGGAGAACAGCTACGGCTACGATGATCATTTCAGGGCCTCCCAGCAGGGCAGCGATTGTTGTGTTTAACATATTTTTCAGGTTTAATAGATTCGATATTCACTTACGGATAAAAGATCATGTTGGTTCTTGAGATGATAAAGCATTGTTATTTCCATCTAACGACCTTCCCGTCCCTCATCACAAAAACTATCCGGGTAATATCATGTATCTGTGCTGAAGGATCGCCCTCTACCGCAATGATATCTGCCAACATTCCTTTTCGTACAGTACCGATCTGGTCAGCGTATCCAAACACCCGGGCGTTGACTGATGTGGCAGAGCGCATCACATCCAAAGGTTTCATACCGTAATCAACCATCAGTTCCATTTCGCGTGCATTTGTTCCGTGGCTAAAAACGCCGGCATCTCCCCCCATTAAGATCGTTACCCCGTTCCGCATGGCCGACTGAAAACTTTTTCTTTTGGCAACGATACGGGCAGGTTCGGGACCTGTACCTTTTTTCCATCCTTTGTATTGCAGTATGGCATCCCCTGCTGAAAGAGTGGGGCAAAAGGCCACATTTTTGGTTTTCATCAGTTTAAAAATTTCATCATCTCCACCTTCTCCATGTTCTATCGTGGATATGCCGCCCAGTATTGCCCTTCGCATGCCTTCTTTTGTGGATGCATGGGCTACGGTAAAGCGTCCGCTGCTATTTGCTATGGAACTGGCCATGGCAATCTCCGCTATACTGAACGTTGGGGCAGCTGCACCATCCAGTCCCCAGCGGTAATCAGCATAAAGCTTAATGACATCTGCGCCTTTACTGATCTGGCTATACACCTCGCTGCTCATTTCTGTAAGTCCGGCAACTTCAGCTGCGCCCTGAGGCAAATCCAGGTCTGCATTTTTATAGCTAGGGCCATAGCTGCCCCTGGCAACGATGGCTTTCGTAGCAATGATCATCCTTGGGCCTGTAATGATCCCTTTGATGATGGCTTGTTTTAAACCGGCGTCATCGTATGCTGCCCCCTCAGTACCAAGATCCCGGACTGTAGTGAAACCAGCCATCAGCGTTGCCTGGGCATGCATCACTGCCCTTGAAGTTCTTTCGGCCCTGCTTTCTTTTAAAACCTGATCATCCCAGCTCGTTTCATTGTATGGATGGAGGAACAGGTGGGAATGACCTTCAATCAGGCCAGGCATTAAGGTCATGCCTGGCATCTCAATTATTTTTGTGCCCTCAGGTAGCTTAAAAGACATTTCACCGGCTGCTGCAATCTTATTTCCGCTAACCAGCACTACCCATCCTTTGTGCATCGCCTCTCCGTCAAATACCTGAGCGGGCTTTAATAAATACAAAGAACCGGTTTGCGCATTGGAACTGAAACTGCAGAGAACAAGCGAAAAAAGAGCAAATATTTTCATATCTGAAAGATAATAAAATTCTGACTCAACACCTGATATAAATCTCTTACACCCATCTGCTGGCAGAATATACTATCTTGCACAAATGTCTGGTACAACAGGCAAAACACTTCATTTTTAAGCAATGCAATACATATACGAAGATCAATATAAAGGTAAAGCAAGGACACTAATGATCTTTCCGCCAAATGAAGGAGAGGCTTACAGGGTATTCTGCGACGCCAGTTTTCTCGGTACAATTACTCCTGTGATGAATGAAGACAAAGTATTGATCTGGAAAACAGCTTATAATATCCTAAAGCCTATTGCAGCGAAGATCGGAGCGCACATAGAATCCCATTGAATATGCATAGATGTTGACGGTAGCCTGAAAGGAAATTTTGCATCACTGCACTAGTAAACGGCTATATCTGCGCTCCGACTGCGCTATTTTTTCGAATAAAGCGCATCGTAGCGCAGATATCGGGCCCGGAAAGCGTTCTGATGCAGATCCTGAAATAAAACTGCAGCGAATGAGCATATAGCAGTGCCCTCAATATAAAGAGGCCACATTTGATGATATAATTTATCCCCTAAGAAATTTATTTGTTTTTTATGCGTTATAAAGATTGTGAAAGTGTAGTTTAAATCACACACCTTCACCTGACGTTTATTTAGTTAAGCGAAGCCATATATAAATTAACACTGTATGAAGACTCTGAAGATCATGCGCTGGATTATCGCTCTATTGCTGGTAGGGCTTTCTGTATTTTATATCTGCCTGTCAACCGGCAAACAAAGCAGCGTACCCTATCTGGCTACAAAATTTAAATCAAAGCTCAGCCTTACCGGAGATTACAACTCCCTGATTACCGTAAAGGACACGTTGATCACTTTGCAGGAGTCTATACGGTTTACCCGGAGCGCCCTTGATACCTTTGTAAAGAACCAGTACATCAAAACAGATCAGGTGGGCATTAAAAAGATGAAAAGATCTGCTGAGCAGGGCAGTGATGCTGTAGATTCCATAGATTATTACCAGTCTGCAAGAGATTCCTACATTGGTTCGCTGGTTAACAGGGGCTGGATCAATACACAAACTACAAATGACGCCTACCGTTTAAAGCGGCTGCGCAAGATACCCTATAAAATGGGGTTCTTTTCTAAAACAAAGATTATCGCTGTGCCGCTCCTTTTTACAGCGAAAAATATGGACTCGGTGATTCAAATCAATAAGGACAAAAGTCTTGTCCATTTTGATTCTCCTGCAGCAGTAAATTATATTTTATCTCCCGCCTCTGTCATTTCCATGATTGCCGGACAGGGAAGTGTTATAGAAACTTATCCCTTTGCCAGAAGGCAGAACCTACTGGATGAAAGCAATAATGAAGTCTTCCATTTCCGGCCCAGGGATATCAACGGGAATTTCTTTGACGGGCATGAGGTAAAATCCACAACGATCAACCTGAAGCTGCTCAATCCATATTATAATAATTTCATTGGCAGGAAAGTAGTGGACTGGTCAGTGATTAAAATTTTGTCCTGGACGCTGACTACCCTGGCTGCACTTTTTGCAGACAAACTTAAGTCCAGGTTCTTAAACCCGCTTGTCGATAAAATATTTATGTATTTCAAGTCCGGAAAGCATACAAAGGCAAAATAGAGGCCTGGTTTTTGTTCATTTAATGCCATGACACCGTATGAAGATCAGGCATATATGCAATTACAGTTCTGGCAATTAAAAATGCTGAAGAAGCCATCGCTTACTGACAGGGTGTCTAAAAGGGTGCAGGATAAAATCAATACCGTCATCCCTGAGAAGGTGCATGAGGTGATTACCTCAACCATCGAGAATATGATCAAGGCGGTACTATTTGGTGCCAAATACACGACGTCCGACTGTCCTGACCTGACTGCTTCCTTACAATACCGCGAATCTCTCGTGAAAAAACAAATTGGTTTTTATCAAAAAACCGCCAGTATTGAAGGTGCCGTTACTGGTGCCGGAGGTATTTTACTCGGACTTGCAGATTTCCCTTTGCTGCTGAGTATCAAAATTAAATTGCTTTTTGATATTGCTTCGCTTTATGGCTACGATGTCAGGGATTACAGGGAGAGGATCTATCTTTTATATCTTTTTCAGCTTGCTTTTTCAAGTCAGCACCACCGAAATGATGTTTATCAGCTGATTTCCGGCTGGCAGGGATACAGCCAGTCATTGCCAGAAAGTGTAGAACAATTTGACTGGCGGAAATTTCAGCAGGAGTATCGTGATTACATTGACCTTTCGAAGATGGCACAGCTGCTGCCTTTCGTTGGGGCTGCAGTGGGTGCAATTGCAAATTATAAACTGATTGCGCAATTGGGTGATACGGCAATGAATGGTTACAGGATGCGCAAACTGAGTCAGCTAACGATAGTAAACACAAAAAGCGCCAATGGGCGCCTTTTGTAATTCATTCATCAATGCGCTTATCCGATGGGAGCGCCTGCGGGCATGGTTTCTACCGGAGCGGGCTGAAACTTATCGGGATTCCTTTCAAACTGGGCAATCTGCTGCAAGCCAAAAAGGTAGTCGCCTTTGAGATCCAGGTCCACAGTGCCTGCTTCTGCAGTGATCATCCACTTTTTCAGTGAATTGACTTCTGCAAGCGCCTGCGCCCTCACATAGTCTGGAGCTTCTGCATTTGCTGCCAGTGTCAGCAATTTTTTTAACATCGTCATTTTTACCATCTTCTGTAACTGCCCCCTGTAACCTGGGGCTGGTACGGCTTTCCATGTTTGTGCTGTCAGTTTATCGATCACAGCAAGCAGTCCTGGCTGTGCGGCATCTCTGGAATGATATTCCACCAATCTGGCTGCACGTTCAGCATCCAGCAGATAGGAGAGTGTAACGCCCGCTATGGATTCTGCTGCTCCCAGCGGATCAAAAGTAACTCCCGTGTATCCCTGAAAGTTTTCCTTTGTGCGGGAATAACCTTCAGGATATGGGGCAAGCTGGCGGATGAGTTTTTCCGGCAGGGCCAGAGCATCAGGTGTGATGGTGCTCATTAAAGCATCAAAAGCCTTCCATTGGTCTTTGGGGGCGATCAGCTGTGTAGGGGTTTGGCCATCGCCGCGCAATGCATATCTGAAATCCAATCCTCCCAAAATATGAGCCGTGGCATCAATCTGATAACGGTGTAAGAGATATACCGGAACAAGGACCTCTTCCATGGTCGCCATAGGTGTGCCTACAGGTATGGCTTTTTCTGAGAAATCGGCAAGTACCTTTTTCCTCACCGCCATCAATCGTGTAAGTTCTGCGCTGGGATCAGTTCCATTGTCCCATTGTGCAGTTTGCGGATGTACTGTCAGGTCAAACATAAATACCTGGTTTTCTTTGAGTGATTGCTGCATGATCTTTTCTAATCCTGCCTTTTCATCCACACCTTCAGGAAATTGTGCATAGGCCCACATCACTGCGCGCTTGTCCCAGCTGCCGATGTTTTTTGCATAAGCATCAGAGATATCTACCTTTCCATCTGCCTTCAGGGTAACTTTAGGAAATGGATAGTCGGTTACCGAAGCCCTGTCGTTGACGCTGGCAAGGTGGTTATGGTAAAAACCCAGTGTATGTGCGATCTCATGTGCCGATAACTGCCTGATCCGCGCTAAAGCCATATCAACGGCCAGCTGAGGTGCATTTTTATCATCACCATAAATCTGTGTCAGTCCCTGGAAGATCAGAAAATCCTGACGGTCACGCATCGAACCGAGTGAGACCTCGCCTTTGATGATCTCGCCTGTGCGCGGATCAAAGATCCCTACGCCATTTGAATAGCCCCTGGTAGGCCGGTGTACCCAGTTGACTACGCTGTAACGAATGTCCATTGGGTCTGCGCCTTCAGGCATTTCCTTGACCTGGAATGCATTTTTGAAACCTGCAGCCTCGAAAGCCTGGTTCCACCATGCGCCACCTTCCATCAATGCCTTTTTGATATCATCGGGCGCACCACGGTCTACATAGTATACAATCGGCTTTACTACTTCACTTAGAACTTCATTGGGGTTTTTCTTTTCCAGTCGCCAGCGCCGTACAAACTTCTTTACCAGAGGCTGGTCAAGGGGCGTAGCAAAATCAAAGTAATCCATAGAGTTGAAGCCCGATCTGGGGTCATAAACTCTGGGCTTGTAATTGTTATCTGGCAGCTCGATGAACGACTGATGTGTCCTGATCGTAACAGATGAAGGGTCTGGTGCAACCTGTGCATTGCCGGGCCCTCCGCTAAAATAACTTCTTTCGGCTGGGCCGGTACCACTAAAGGTCAGCATAGCTTCAAATTCCGTATTTTTTGGAAAATTCTTGGTGTTGGGCATGTACAATGATGATCTTGAATCATCTATACGGTAGGCTGCTCCCGCAGCTGAAGGGCTTCTGCCCGCGCCGGGGAACAAACCAGACTGGCTTTTGCCGATTTTGTCAGCAACTTTGTGGCTGTCCCGCATCAAAAATGCAGTAAGGTCTATCAATGCTTTATCACCCTCGATGGCCAGCGGGACAAAACCCCAGATAATTGACTGCGGGAAAGATTCTTCTACAAGTTTTGTTTCATATGGGTTCTTGCTGATTGCCCTGTAATCATAATTAGGTAAGGTCAGCATGATCTTATTTTCTATTCGGATAAATTTTGCAATCCGGTACCCACCAATATTTCCTCTGTCACCGGCGCCACCACCACCGGCGGGCAGGGTATTTACATACAGGAACTCTTTGTCAATTTTGTCTACCTCAAGAAGGATACGTGAGTTTTTTTCATCGTAATAAAAATTGAAGTAGCCCCCAAACTTTTTTAATCCCTGAGTAACTGCAGAGACAGATGAGCCAGGGGTTGCGCCCTGTGGTTTACCTTGTGAGATGGCAAGCTTGCTCATGATCAGCAATCCCATCAGAAATGTGAGCGATAATTTCATATTAAATGTTACTGGTTAGTTTAGTTGTTGTATTAGCTATAGATCTTGCAGATAGCTGTAAATATAATTAGTAATTCTATCAATAAAATCGATTTATAAGTCAGAAATGTAACTTTACTGAGTTAATTCTATGAAAAATCAGATGTTATTTCAGATACGTGTAGATAGAATGTAACCATACTGAGTTAATTCTTTGAAAAATCAGATATTTTTTCAGGTACATGTAGATAGAATGTAACTTTGATGAGTTAATTCTTTAAAAAATCGGATATTTTTTCAGATATCTGTAGATTGAGATTAAAAATTGACCAAGCAAACAGAATATTCCTGTAGAACAACGCTCATTTTGTAGTTTGAGTGCGGAATCCAAATATAAAGTGTTGTGTAGGCTGTTCTCCTCCGCTGGGGATCAGCGGTGATTTCTGCTGGAAAATGAATTATATTATAAAAAATCTTCCCGATGCGGACTAAATACGTCTACTAAAATTCCGGCTTCATGGCAAACTACACCATGTACAGCATTTGGTTGTACATAGAATCCATCGCCCTGTTTCAGGAGTTTTTTTTCTCCGGCTATGCTGGCTTCAAACACGCCGCTATCTACATAGCTGATCTGGGTATGGTGGTGCTGGTGAAGCACACCCACAGCACCCTGTTCAAATTTAACTTTCACCATCATGATCCGGTCATCATAACCAAATACCTGCCGCTGGATACCTTCGCCCAAATCCTGCCAGTCAGTTTCTGCTGCGATTTGAAATATATTTCCCTGTAACATAAATAAAATTTAATTGGCTGCCATGATCATATGTACATGTTCAATGCCGTCCTCATCATAAAAATCGTTTTCACTAACAAAACCAAAAGACTCATAAAAGGCTTTCAGATATACCTGGGCGCCAATTTTAATAGGTTTATTGCCGTAAAGACGGATACAGTTTTCAATTGCCAGCTTCAGCAGTTGTTTGCCAAAACCTTTTCCGCGGGCGGCATGGCTGCTGACCACCCTTCCAATAGAAGGTTGTTCAAAGGTAATTCCGGCAGGAACAATCCTTGCATATGCCATCAATTCCTTATTGTGGTATAACATCAGGTGCTGGCAATCCTGATCCTTGTCATCCATATCGAGAAAGATACAGGCTTGCTCTACTACAAATATCTCGCTTCTCAGTTTTAGTACAGCATAAAGCTCCCTGGGAGTAAGCGATTCAAAAGGCTTACATAATTCCGTAAATTCCATATTATAAAGTAACTACTATTTTTCCGAAATGTGAGCCTTTGCTCATAAAAGTCATGGCCTCCTTTACCTCGGCAAATTCAAATGTTTTCCCGATCACAGGTTTGATGTGATTGCTGGCAAAGGCATTAAATACATCACTGAGCATTTCTGCACTTCCTACAAAAATACCCTGCAGCCTGAGCATATCTACAGTCACCTGCCTTAAGTTGGGCTGATCATTCGCTGCAGCGCCACCAACTTTTCCGATCATAAAAATACTTCCGCCCGGACGTATCATATTCAGGGCATGGGAGAGGTTGCCCACTACATCAACGATGTAATTTACGCCCTTTCCGCCAGACAGTTTTTTTACGGTATCCTGCCAGTTTTCATCTGTCTTATAATTTACAGTGTAATCTGCACCTAAATCACGGGCTTGTTCCAGTTTCTCATCACTGCCGGAAGTGATGATTACCGTAGCGCCAAACATTTTGGCGATTTGCAATCCGAATACCGATACACCGCCGGTACCTGACAGCAGCACGGTATCTCCGGGTTTAAGCCGGGCCTGTACTGCCAGTGCATGCCATGCCGTAACGCCTGCGCATGGAAAAGTTGCGGCCTCAGTATAACTGAAGAAATCAGGAATGCTGACCACAGCAGATTCGTCAAGCACAATATATTCAGCCAGGACACCATCCTGTGTTCCACCAAGTGCCCGGAATGTTTTTTCTTTGGTATATGGACCGGACGTCCATTCCGGAAAAAAGCTGGCAGATACCCTGTCGCCCGGTTTGATGTGTTTCACGCCTGCTCCAACTGCTGTTACCAATCCACCGGCATCACTGAGCGGTATGAAGGGGAGGCTTTCACCGGCATATGTCATCAGGCCATTGGCCAGTCCCCAGTCGCGGAAATTTAAGGAAACAGCTTTCACAGCAATTTTAACCTGACCGGCTTTCAGTACCGGTTCATCGTATTCATCCAGTATAAAGTTCTCAAAGTTCTTTGGAGCGTGTAATTTATATGCTTTCATCTGTCTGTTATTGTTTTTCGGCTTCGCTGATCTCCTTTCATTGTTCTTGGGAGCTGGTTTCGCCTGCTCATACCTGGGTTTCGCGATCCCTGATGATGACATGTCATTAAATTTTAAAGGTAGTTTAAAAAAAACGTGGATCGAAATCCTCAGCGTGATTTACAGTTCTGTATAGGATACCTATGATGCAGAAGAATAATTTAAACAGCTCTCCTCTCAGCACGGTTACAGCATCTGCTTTTGGCAATAAAACTATGTATTTTTCGTATAAGAAGTATTTAACTTGTACTATATTGAAAAATAAATGAAAAAATCTAATTATATTATAGCTCTTGCAATTATTTGTTGTTTAGGTACTTACGCGCAATCTGTTCCCGTGAAAAAAGAAGAAGCAAAAGACATGACCCTGGAAATGCACCGTAAAAAGATAGATTCATTAGATCAGCAACTGATCAAAGTGCTTGGTGAAAGAGAAAGAATCGTTAAAGAAATCGGTGTTTACAAAGCCAAAAATAATATTCCCCCTTTGCAGGCTTCACGCTTTCAGCAGATTCTGGAAAGGGCCATCAAGGCTGGAAAAGAGGAAGGGCTGTCAGAAGAATTTATCACTGAGTTTCTGAATGCGCTGCACCGGGAAAGCCTCCGCATTGAAGAAGAACTCACAGCCAAATAGATCGAGGTTGCTCTGCCTCCACATCAAAGCTGATCAGACAGGGATATTTTTTTGTTTTTAATTAACTAAATAAATTAGTATTTTTGTATGATAGTGATCTTATAATAGAAGCAAATGTCATATCCAGCTATAACAATCGCAAACGAACTGATCAAACTTTCTTTGTCTGAAGAAATTCCTGTTACACCAATGAAGCTGCAAAAGATGCTTTATCTGGCCAATGGAATTGCCTATAAACGCAAAGGCCAGAAATTGATAGATGAGCGGTTCGAAGCCTGGGATTACGGCCCGGTGATCGAAAGTGTCTACCACGAGTTTAAAGAATATCGCGGTGACAGTATTCCGCAGCCAAAGAATGTGCCGGTATTGTTAGGGGGCAAAAGCCTGGTAAATTCATCTGCTATCAATGTGAATGATGAAGATCTGGCTATTATCAGGGAAGCCTGGGACAACGCTAAAAACCTGGATGGCCTTACACTTTCCAAGTGGTCACACAATGTAAATTCTCCCTGGGACAAGGCCTTTCATACACAGCCCAGATCTGTCTATATCTCTGATGACGATATCAAGCAATATTTTGAAAACTTTATAAAAGAGTAATGAGCATCCAGGATACAATTGTTGTAGACACCAATAATTCGTCACGGGAAGTTGAAGTCAGGGCAGTTGACGAGATGAGGGCCGAAGATATCAGGTCGCAGCGTCTTCAGAATGATATCATTGAGCAGGATAAAAATGAAAGAAAAGATTACGCTACTGTACTTTTCACTGTCACCATCATGTGGTTGTTCCTGGTGCTGGGCATCTTTATATCTGTAGGAAAGGGGATGCTCGTTTATTCTGACAGTGTGATCATCACCCTGCTGACCATCACAACCGCGAATGTTTTAGGGCTTGTAGCCATCGTCGCCAATTATCTTTTTAAAAAATAGGATAATTCTTTCCCTTCCTTAAATATTCCTAGATTTGTTGTTGTGAAGGCCGTTATTCTTATACTCAACTGCTATATTTTGTTTTTATCCCTGCTCAGCTGCAAGGATAAAGAAGAACTGGCTGTTGCTCCATCTGCTGCTGCCAGGATAGAATTGAGCCATATCCCGGGAGATGTGAGGCAGGAAGATGACTGCCCGCCGTTCTGTACCTGTACCTGTTGCAGTATGTATAAAACAGTTCCATCTTTTGTCCTTCAGACAAAGCCGGTCAATACGATTGTTCCACAAAGATTTTCGGGCTATACAATCGCTATTCCTACAGCAATCAGCCTTTCCATCTGGCAGCCGCCAAAAATTCTGCCTTCTTAACTCAGCAATAAAAATTCTTATTTATTTTAATGAACCGTATGGGCTATTATACCATATGTTTCTTCTTATATCATAAATTTCATGTTTGATCAGTTGATTAGTTTCTCTATCAGGAACAAAATGACTATCGGATTGATGACTCTGGCCCTTGTACTGGCCGGAGTATATGCTGTATATCATCTTCCTGTAGATGCACAGCCCGATATTACCAATAACCAGGTACAGATTATTTCCCAGGCACCCAATCTGGGCGCACAGGAGGTAGAACAATTTATTACCTCGCCCATTGAACTGGCAATGGCCAACATTCCGGATATCCTTGAAAAAAGATCCATATCACGCTCGGGTATTTCGGTAATCACCCTGGTGTTTAAGGATAACACGGATATTTACTGGGCCCGGCAGCAGGTAAATGAACAGTTGCGTGAAGCTGAGAGCAGTATCCCAAAAGGATTTACGAAGCCCTTGCTTGCGCCGATCACTACCGGGCTTGGAGAAATATACCAGTATGTGCTGCACACAAAAAAGGGTTACAGCCACAAATATTCAGCGATGGACCTTCGTACCCTGCAGGACTGGCTGGTGCGCACGCAGCTTGCAGGTACTGCAGGTGTGGCAGAGGTGAGCGGATGGGGAGGCGAAGTAAAACAATATGAGGTAGCGCTTGACAACGATAAGCTGAATGCAATGGGGCTGACGATTCCGGAAGTATTTGAGGCCCTGGAAAAAAACAATGAGAACACGGGTGGTTCTTACATCGAACAGCAAAGCAAATCCTACTTTATCCGGGGATTGGGACAGATCCAAAACCTGGAAGATATCCGTAAAACCGTGGTCAAAAATACCAGGGGCACGCCTGTACTGATCAGGGATATTGCCACCGTTCAGTTAGGCAGCGCAACCCGTTATGGTGCTGTAACCAGAAATGGCGAAGGGGAAGTGGTTGCAGGGGTTACCCTCATGCTGAAGGGCGAGAATTTTAACCAGGTGATCAGGAATGTAAAAGAACGGATTGTGCAGATCCAGAAATCCCTGCCTGAAGGAGTAGTGATCGAGCCTTTTATTGACAGGACAGAGCTGGTGGGCCGAGCCATTGCCACAGTAAAAAGGAATTTGCTAGAAGGTGCCCTGATAGTGGTACTGATCCTTGTTTTGTTGCTTGGTAATCTTCGTGCGGGATTGGTAGTAGCCTCGGTTATTCCGCTGGCGATGCTTTTTGCCTTTGCGATGATGAAGGTGTTTAACGTCTCCGGAAACCTGATGAGCCTTGGGGCTATAGATTTTGGACTGATCGTAGACGGGGCAGTAATCATTGTAGAGGCGATCGTATTCCGGCTTACAGAAAGCAGGTTGTTTGCAGACAAACCTGTACTGAGCCAAAAAGAGATGGACCAGGAAGTATATGTTGCCGCTACCCGGATCAGGAGCAGTGCCGCATTTGGAGAGATCATTATCCTGATTGTCTATTTACCTCTTTTTGCATTGGTGGGTATAGAAGGAAAGATGTTCAGGCCAATGGCTGAGACAGTAGCGTTTGCGATTTTAGGGGCTTTTATTTTATCATTAACTTATGTGCCGATGGCCAGCAGCCTGTTTTTAAGCAAGAAGACAGTCCATCGATTGAACTGGTCTGACCGCTTGATGCGTTTTGCACAGAAACAGTACCAGAAGATTTTAACAAAAGTATTACGGATAAAAATCGTCGTCATTGTTTGTACGCTGATCCTTTTTGCTGCCAGTATCTGGGCATTCAGCCATATGGGCGGCGAGTTTATCCCTACACTGGAAGAAGGCGACCTTACAGTAGAAATATCCATGATGCAGGGCACGTCCTTATCTGAAGTGGTAAAAACTTTTGGTAAGGCAGAACAAATCCTGAAGGCCCGTTTTCCGGAGCTGAAACAGGTAGTTACGCGCATAGGAAGTTCAGAAATACCAACAGATCCGATGCCTATGGAGCGCGGGGACATGATGCTGGCCATGAAACCAGCAGAAGAATGGACTTCAGCAGGCACCCGCGAAGAACTGATGGAGAAAATGGAAGATGCACTTTCAGTTATACCGGGCATCAATGTTGAAATCACGCAGCCGATGCAGATGCGGTTCAATGAACTGATGACCGGCATCAGGCAGGATGTAGCGGTGAAGATTTATGGGGATGATCTGGAGGTGCTTGCCCTGGAAGCCGAAAAGATTGCAGCAGTGGTAGCCCCGGTAAGAGGTGTGACAGCGCCATTTATTGAAAAGGTAAGTGGCTTGCCGCAAATTACCGTAAGCTACAACCGTGATAAAATGGCACAATATGGATTGAATATCAGTGATGTCAATATGATTCTCCGTACCGCATTCGCAGGTAATGTAGCGGGGGTTATATTTGAGGGCGAGAAGAGGTTTGACATGGTTGTCCGCCTTCAGCGGGACCTCAGAAATAATATTGCTGATGTGCAGAACCTGCTGGTCCCTTTGCCTTCGGGCAATAAGGTCCCGCTGAGCCAGGTGGCAGATATTGCTTTCAAAGACTCACCGGCACAGGTATCACGGGAGGATGGCAAACGAAGGATTTACGTGGGCTTCAATGTAAAGGGGCGGGATGTAGAAAGTACGGTGAAAGAAATCAGTGCGTTACTGGATCAGCAGGTAAAGCTGCCTTCGGGATATTACCTGAGTTATGGCGGACAGTTCAGGAACCTGCAGGAAGCCAAGCAAAGACTGCTGATTGCTGTTCCTGTGGCATTGGTACTTATTTTGATCTTGCTGTACCTGACCTTCCGCTCCATCAAACAAACCTTGCTGATCTTTACAGCGGTGCCCCTGGCCGCCATGGGGGGGATAGCGGCATTACTGGTCCGCGATATGCCTTTCAGTATTTCTGCAGGCGTCGGGTTTATTGCTTTATTTGGTGTTGCCGTATTGAACGGGATGGTGCTAATCGGGCATTTCAACCAGTTAAAGCAGGAGGGAGTTGATGACCTGTACCGCCGGGTATTGCAGGGAACAAAAGACAGGCTGAGACCAGTGCTGATGACCGCATCGGTTGCTTCGCTGGGCTTTTTGCCCATGGCCCTATCTTCCAGTGCCGGGGCCGAAGTACAGCGGCCGCTGGCAACGGTGGTGATCGGCGGGCTGATCACCGCTACTTTTCTTACGCTTTTTGTACTGCCATGCCTGTACCTGCTGTTTAACAAGGCTGAAAGCCGGAAAAGTATACTTCCAAAAGCAGCAACAGCCCTTCTGTTTTGTCTTTTCTGGATGGCCCCCTCAACAGCTGATGCACAGACACAGCGAGGATTGACCCTCGACAGTGCGATTGCCATCGCGCTGAGGAATAACCTGCAGCTTCAGGCAGCAGGCTTATCGGTAGCACATGCTGCAAAAATGCAGGGAACAGCATTTGATCTGCCAAAAACAGAACTGATGATCACGCAGGACCCTACGAGTGGAGGCAATATGGATAATGCATTGGGCTTGACCCAGAATATTGCCTGGCCGGGGCTGTATAAGAACCAGAAGAAACTGCTTGACCAGCAGCTGCTGCTTGCGCAGCGTTCGGGTCAGCTTAGCCGTGCAGAAACTATCCGCAATGTAAGGGCCCTGTATTATGCCAGCCTGATCAACCGTGAGATATGGAGGGTGCTGCACTACCAGGACAGCCTCTGCTCTGGCTTTGTCCAGAAGGCCGAACTGCGGTTTAAAACCGGCGAAACCTCCAAACTGGAACTGATCAGCGCACAGAACAAGTTCCAGGAAATACAGACCCTGAAAATCGGGGCGGAGGCTGATTTAAATAGCAATCTGCTGTACTTACAACAACTGCTGAACATGAGTACAAAACCCGATATTGCTGAAAAGGCTATGCCGGTAGTCCTGGCACTTTCAGCCGATAGCCTTGATATCAGGCAGAACCCACAGCTGAGTGTAGAGGAACAAAACATTGATGTTGCCAAAGCAAAAGTTCAGGTAGAAAGAGCTAAGGCATTGCCAGACCTGACGATAGGATATCATCAGCAGCTTGTAGTCTCCGGGTTTAACCCGGCAAATATCAGCCGGACTTACCATCCCGGAACGCGGATCGCAGGCCTGCAGCTTGGTGTGGCATTACCGGTGTTCAGCAGGGCTTACAGGGCGCGTATTCAGGCAGAAAAGTTATCCGGCAAAATTGCCGAGACAAACTACGAGCTGGCGCAGTCAAAGATCAGGGTGTATTATGAACAGGAAATTCAGCAATACCAGAAGTTCAGGCAGGCACTGAGTTATTATACTTCCGGCGGACTGGCCCAGGCAGATGAGCAGATCAGGATTACCCAGGTATCTTTTAACCTCGGTGAAATCGGGTATATCGAATACATCCAGAATATTGCAGGAGCAATTCAGGTCAAGCTCAGCTATCTCGAAACCCTCAGCCGCTTAAACCAGTCGGCCATTCAAATAAAATTTATCAAAGGAGAATAATCATATGATACTTCAAAAATACAGACAGATGGCAGTGCTCTTAATTTCAGCAGTTTTAATGCTGTCCTGCAATGCCAGATCAGAGAAAAGTGAAAAGGAAGAAAGCACAGCAGCCCCTGCGGCTGTGCATACAAATGAACTTGAACTCAGCAGCGCTCAAATGGATGCTGTAGGCATTGAGACCGGGCCGCTGGAACAAAAAAACCTGAATACAATTGTAAAAGCCAGCGGGCAGCTTGCAGTCCCTCCTCAGAACAAAGCAGATGTAAGTGTGCTCTCCGGAGGGATTGTCCGCCAGATCACGGTACTTGAGGGCCAGCAGGTTAAAAAAGGGCAGGTGCTTGCCACCATTGAAAATCAGGAGCTAATCCGGATACAGCAGGATTATCTGGGCGCCAGAAATAACTTCAGTTACGTACAGGCAGAATACGACAGACAGTCCCAATTGAAACAGGCAGGTGCGGGAACAGGGAAATCCTATCAGCAGGCAGAGGCGGCCTACCAGGCGGAAAGTGCAAGGATCAGGGCTTATGAGAGCCAGCTCAGGCAATTGGGCATATCGCCATCCCTTATACATGCCGGGAGTATCGTTTCGCGGTTCCCGCTCAAGTCGCCGATTAGCGGAACTGTTGGACAGATCACAGTCAACATGGGCGCTTACATACAGCCCGGTACATCCATCATGGAAGTGGTAGACAATTCAAAAATCCATTGTGACCTGATTGTATTCGAAAAAGACCTGATGAAAGTTAAAGCCGGGCAGCAGGTGGATTTTCAGTTAACCAACCAGGATAATCAGCAGATCAGGGGAACGATCAGCGGGATCAATAAATCATTTGAAAACGAAAGTAAAGGAGTCATCGTACATGCAGTCATCAGCAATACTGCAAGGCAGAACCTGATTCCGGGGATGTATGTCACAGCCCTCATCAGTGTAGGGCATGAGCTGGTGACCGCCGTGCCTGTAGATGCTGTGATCCGTTCTGAGGGCAGGGAATATATTTTCCTGGTCAGCGGCAAAAGTGAAAAGGGAACTAGTTTTAAGAAAACTGAAGTAAAGACGGGTGTTTCAGAACTGGGGTATACAGAGGTAAAAGCCCTCAGCAAATTAGCTAAAAACGCACAATTAGCTAATAAGGGGGCTTTTTACCTGCAGTCTAAATTTACAGGAAATACTGCTGAAGAATGATCACCACTGATGACTGACACATGGCTATATCAGGGTAAGCAGTACCATTAATTTCTTCAGAAAATCCCGCAAGCTCCTGAACGAGGTGATCAGTTGGTTCTGTACTGTTTTTTGGGAAATCCCAAGGATTATACTGATCTCTTTCGTGCTAAAATCATCCATATATCTCATGCGGAATATTTCCGCACGTTTTGCAGGCTGCATCGACAACCAGATGGCGATGCAGCCTTTAATTTCTTTAATGTTTACCAGTGAATCTGCCTGCAGGTCTGACAGCACCATGTGCTCAAGGGGCTCGTCAAAGTTAAGTGTAGATCTGCTTCTCCTGTAATTGGTACATACAGCATATCGTACTGCCACAAGCAGGTATTTTTGTAAATCTGCTATATTTTTACGGTCGCGGGACACCCACAGATCAATGAAAACATCCTGCACCAGTTCTTCAACACGATCTGTATCCTTTAACCGCTTGAAAGTCTCATTGTATAGTTTTTTCCAGTAGCGCTCATAAATTTCATTGTAGGCCGCCTTGTCACCATCCTTCATTGAAAGTAGTAATTCTGCATCGCTTACTCCTGAAAATGAGGCCATTTTGAAAGTATATTTGGTTTAGCAGGGTATAAATCAGTACAATTATAAATAAATATTTACCAAAAAACAGGCAGGTTTTTATAAACGGTATTATACTTTTAATGCTAAAAGCATTTAACGATTTGATATCACATTATTTTTTTTACAAAAAAAATAAACCCATTCCGGGAGGCGATCGGAATGGGCCTGTAAGTAAATGCGGGCCTGGTTTATTTTAATCTGCAGATCGGATGATAATTCAAAAATTCTGTATCCGGGCTCAAATACCCTTCTTTAACAGGCTCTGCTTTCATCAGATCGGTACTCAGGTATTTTTTATTACTGTCGGAGAAAATGGTAACCACACAGCTGTCCATCCCTATTTCCTGCTGTAGTTTGATGGCGCCGATTACATTTGCACCTGAAGAGATACCAACAGCCAGGCCGAGCTGTGAGGCCAGTTTTTGTGCCATCAGGATAGAGTCGCCGTCATTTGCCTGCAGCACCTGATCGAGTTCTTCCAGTTTAACGATCTCCGGGATAAATTCATCAGAGATACCCTGAATCCTGTGGCTGCCCACTTTATATCCTGTAGTGAGGGTAGGAGATTCTGCAGGTTCAAGAGGGTGTACCCTGATCTCCGGGTTTTTTAACCGCAGATACCTGCTTACGCCCATGATTGTTCCGCCGGTCCCTACACCTGCAACAAAGGCATCGGGGATGAGGTTATTCAGTTTGAGCTGCTCCCATATCTCTACACCGGTAGTTTGCTGGTGCGCGAGAGGATTATCTACATTTTCAAATTGCTGTGGAAGGAAAATATGATCGTTTTCAGCGGCCATAGTTTCGGCTAGTTTGATGCTGCCTAAAAATCCGCCCTGTTCTTTACTGATCAGGAGTACTTCGGCGCCCAGGCTCCTGATGATATCTATTCTTTCTTTACTGAGCCAATCAGGCATAATGATCTTTACGGGATGGCCCATTGCTTTACCAATGGCGGCAAAAGCTATTCCCGTATTGCCGCTGGTGGCTTCGATGATCACATCGCCCGGCTTTATTTTATTATTTTTATAGGCATTGAACAGGGTAAAAAGCGCTATGCGGTCTTTGATACTTCCTGTCAGGTTATAGTGCTCACATTTTACATAGATCTTTCCTGCTGCACCTTTATACTTGTAATGAAGGGCTAACATGGGCGTATTTCCAACCAGATGCCACAAGTGTTCAAATTTGCTGGCTAAATCTGCTGTTAGCCCGGTTTCAGGCAGTGTATCTATTGAGATCATTATCGTGAAAATTGTTAAAACGTGAATGCAAAATACCAGCGCTTGAGGCTGTATAATTATTTGGTAAAACTCCATAATGCAAATTATAATAACAATACTTAGCTTTAAAACCAGAAATTTTATGGAAATTTGGTTTAATGATGATATTTCTTTCAGAAGTTATACCATATAATCACTGATGATCATTTATTTTTCGCTTTACCATTCAACTGGCCCTTCATGAATACAGATTTAGACCCTACAGACAGAGAGCTTTTACGGATTTTACAGAAAGATGCGACGCTCACCAACAAAGAACTGGCTTTTAAACTGAATAAATCAATCGCGACTGTTCACGAGAGGATCAAAAAGCTAAAGGAGCAGGGCTACATCAAAAAAATTGTGGCCATATTAGACCGCAAAAAAATAGATAAGGGCCTGATCGCGTTCCCGCAGGTGCTTTTAAAAGAACATACAGCGGAGGCACTGGTAGAATTTGAAAAGGAGGTGGCTAAATTCAGTGAAGTGATGGAATGTTTCCAGCTCACAGGCTCGTCGGACTTTATCCTGCGTATCGCCACAAGTGATATGGATAGTTATCATCTGTTTCTGCGGAATAAGCTGGCTACCTTACCTAATATCAGTACTGTACAGAGTTTCTTTGTACTTTCAGAGACTAAAAGTGATACGGCGTACCCCCTGTAAATGAGCTGTGGCCCTGAAACCGGTCAGACCTGGAAGACGGGGCGGGCCTGCCATCTGACCATCGCGGCTGATAGCTGTGCCGATTCCAGACGGAGCTGCCGGTTTACCCCAAAACCATTTTTAAGATAAAAGTTCAGTGGCGACAGATAGGTATCACCATTCGTTTTCAGGTAGCGGTCATGATCTACCACCCAGCCGCTGAGTGCTTTTTCATCTGCTTTCAGTTTATCCAGCAGGAGGGTGCCGAAGCCTTGCTTCTGGATACTGCTATCCAGGATGATGGCAAACCAGGTTTCCGATTCACGCGAAAACTTAAAGGCCCAGCCGAGGATATCGCTATCCCTGACACATAGAAAATGTTGCGCACCAGGCAAACTGGACAGGTATGAGTTTAAGTCCGTCAGGTCCCGGTAATTCAGCTGGTCAGGATATTCATTATTCCAGAGCTTCATGATTGCATTTTTCTGGTCATTTGTTAATTCACCTGTATGAATAACTCTCATTGTTATAGTCAATTACAATATACGGCTGTAGTTTATAACACTATTCCGCAAACAAATCCGTTTAATTTATTAATGACGCAATATATCTATCTTTTACAGATATGATGGATATTTTATATGTTTACAAAAACAAATTATTAATGAAGATTTTAAGACCCCATTTATTATTAGCCATAATAGGACTAATGACGATCTCGCTACAAGCGTGTAAAACTAAAAAATTAGCTGCAAAACCTGTTCCTCCCGTTAGTAAACCGGTAGAAGAACCAGCAAAACCAGAGCCTGCACCGGTTGAAAAGAAAGAAGAACCAGCACCGGCACCTGCAAAACCAAATTATACTTTTGATAACATCCAGTTTGAATTTAATTCTGGGGTATTAAAAACTGCATCTTTCGCAGTGCTTGACCAGGTAGCTACCGAAATGAAAAAAGACGAGTCTGTTAAATTTATTTTAAACGGGCATTCATCAGCTGAGGGAACTCCTGAGCATAACATGTCTTTGTCAGTTGACAGGGCCAACTCAGTAAAATCTTACCTGGTTAATGCAGGGATTCCTGCAGCTAATATGACCATCAAAGGTTTTGGGGCAACTCAGCCAATGACTTCAAATGATACTGAAGAAGGTAAAGTTTTAAACCGTCGTGTAGAGATCAGGAAAGTAAACTAAGATCAAAACAATAGTATTTCAAAGCCGGATCATTAAAATGATGATCCGGCTTTGTCGTTTCACAGGTTTTTATTGAAATGAAATTTATATTTCCAATAGGATGAATTGATATGCTCTGCATATTTTTATGATACATGATACTTAAAATTCAGTGTAAAAAACATTATTTTAAATACATTGGTTTACATTTAGAACAGCAAAAACAAGCTTCATGTTAAAAAAACTTATTCTATGCACGATCATCAGCCTGCTTGGGCTAACATCCTTTGCCCAGCCTGTACGTATAGCCGTTGCTGCAAACGCACAGTTTGTACTTAAAAAACTTGCAGCAGATTTTAAAAAAAGAACGGGTATAGCAGTAGAGGTGATCAGTGGCGCATCGGGCAAGCTGGCAGTACAAATCAAAAATGGTGCGCCATATGATATTTTTCTTTCAGCGGATATGGAATTTGCACAAAGGCTGTACAATGAAGGATTTTCGCTGGATAAACCGCGTGTCTATGCTTTGGGAAGCCTGATTGTCTGTTCCTCGACCGGAGCTGATGTAAAGAACTGGAAATCCACTGTTACCGGTAAAAGCGCTGCAAAAATTGCTCTTGCCAATCCTAAAGTTGCACCCTATGGCAAGGCAGCAGCAGAAGCCCTGAACCATTATAAAATCTATCAGGCAGTGGCTGACAAACTGGTGATTGCCGAAAGTATCAGCCAGGTCAATACCTATGTACTGCAGGGAGTAGTTTCAGTAGGTTTTACCACACAATCCCTGGTTTACGAGCTTCCTTCTTCTCAACGTTTTCAGTGGCAGAAGGTTGATCCATCGGCCTATGCCCCCATTGAGCAGGGAGCTGTATTATTGAAACATGGGAAGACCAGGAAAGATGTCAATCATAAAAGATTTTTTGATTATCTTTTCTCTGCTGGTGCAAAAGCTATCTTCAGGCAATTTGGATATACAACAGTATAAAAAAAGAAATTGATGGAATGGACACCTATATGGCTTAGCCTTAAACTTGCGGCCGTAACAACTTTTATCCTTTTGATCATCGGCATTCCTCTGGCGTACTGGCTGTCCAGGCGCAGCTCCTGGCTAAAGTTGATCATCGAAGCTATGCTGACGATGCCGCTGGTATTGCCACCCTCAGTACTGGGCTTTTATCTGTTGCTCAGCTTTAGCCCAAACAGCTTTTTGGGGCGCTGGCTGCTTGAATATTTCAATATCAGTCTCGTTTTTTCATTTGAAGGACTGGTGGTAGCTTCAGTAATCTACAGCCTGCCCTTTATGGTGAGCCCGCTGAAGTCTGCACTGGCACATCTGCCCGCATCACTCGCAGAAGCATCCTTTACCATGGGGAAATCCAGGCTGGAAACCTTCTGCCGGGTACAGCTCCCAAATATTAAATCTTCTTTATGGACAGCTGTGGTGCTCACTTTTGCGCATACGCTTGGTGAGTTTGGTGTGGTGCTCATGATTGGCGGCAGGCTGGAAGGAAGTACAAAAGTAGCCTCCATTGCCATTTATGATGCTGTAGACAATAACCAGTACCATGAAGCCAATGTCTATTCCCTGATTTTATTCGCGATCACATTTGTCATTGTGATGCTCGTCTTTATTTTAAACAGAAATGCATTGAGAGGGCCGCTGGAATGATTGATATATCCATACAAAAAAACATCAAAACTTATAAGGGGATCAGCAGGCTCGCTGTTGCAGATCTGATTCCTGCTGGTTCCGTTACCAAAGTTTACGGGCCTTCGGGGGCAGGGAAAACCACATTCCTGAGAATTGTTGCCGGGTTGGTCAGTCCGGAACAGGGAAGAATACAAGTAGACGGAGAATGCTGGCTGGATACTTCAGCTCAGATCAATCTTTCCCCCCAGGAGAGGAAAGCAGGTTTTGTATTCCAGGATTATGCCTTGTTCCCTCATATGACCGTCAGGGCGCACCTGGCCTATGCAACTGCAGACCAGGCCTTAATTGACCGCCTGCTGCTGATGGGGAAAATGGAAAACTTCGGCAATCACAAGCCACAGCATTTATCAGGCGGGCAGCAGCAGCGACTGGCGATTTTACGTTCTCTGGCACTCCGTCCAAAGCTTTTGCTGATGGACGAAGCCTTTTCCGCGATGGACGATGAACTGAGGGAAGAGCTGATTGCCGGCCTGAGCGTGATCCTGAAAGAATTTGGGACCACTACGATTATCGTAAGTCATCATGCGCATGAAACTATAGGCTTTGCCGACCGCAGTTTAAAGATTGATTAGATTAATTTCAAAACCATGATTATTTTTAAAACAGACGAAGAAGTAGAATTGATGCACATCAGTGCAATGCTGGTGAGCGATACCATTACAGAAATCGCAAAAGTATTAAAACCAGGGATCACCACGCTCAGCCTGGATGAACTGGCGGCAGAATACATCAGGGACCATGATGCGGTACCGTCTTTTTTGAATTATGAGGGCTATCCCTTCCATATTTGCACCTCAATTAACGATGTGATTGCCCATGGCCGGCCGGGCAAGCGTATTTTGCGGGAGGGAGATATCATTTCCATCGATACGGGTGTGATCAAAAATGAATTTCACGGTAACCATGCCTATACTTTTATTATCGGCGAGATCAGTCCCGAAATACTGAAGCTGGTGAGGATTACCAAAGAATCGTTGTATGCAGGGATTAAGGAAGCCATCACCGGCCAGTACATCGGCGAGATCAGCAGTGCCATACAACATTACAATGAGAACCAGGGCTACGGCGTGACCAGAGAGCTGGGTGGACATGCCATCGGCCGCTCAATGGATGAAATGCCCGCCATGCCTAATTTTGGCAGGAGGGTAGACGGCATAGAAATGAAGTCTAATCTTGTGCTAGCCATTGAGCCTATGGTAAACCTCGGCACGCAGGATATTGTGGAAGCGGAAGACGGTTCATTTAAAACCGCTGACGGATCAGTTGCCGTACATTTTGCGCACAATGTATGTGTCAGGCCGGAGAAGGCAAGAATACTATCTGACTTTACGCCCATTGAAAAAGCAGAGAGGGCAAATCAGCACCTGAATACTTCATACCAGGAATAGTACACTATTCTGGCAGGTATATCTTTAGTTCTTGCTATTTTTGCGGCAATGAAAGCCGAGAATACAAATTTTCACCAGGATGGTGCTCCGTTGAAGTCAGGTACAATCTTATTGATGGCCATTGCCGCAGGGATCACTGTTGCCAATATCTATTATAACCAGCCGATTTTAAAAGAAATGGCAATTTCACTGCATGCAAGTGACGCTGAAATTGGCAGGGTATCTATGTTTTCACAGATGGGCTATGGCCTCGGCATGTTTTTCCTGATCCCTATGGGGGATATGGTGAACCGCAAAAAACTGATCCTTCTGCTGATGACAGCCCTTGCACTGGTGCTGGTATTGATGGTAATGTCCAAAGGTGTTTTCTTTGTCTGGATACTCAGCCTGCTCATTGGGATCTGTTCTGCGCCGGCACAGATTATTCTGCCGATGGCGGCCAGCCTCGATAAGGTTAACCGTGGTAAAACGGTAGGGATTGTTTTTAGCGGTATCCTGGTGGGTATACTGGGGTCGAGGGTGATCAGCGGTTTTATTACCAACTGGTTTGGATGGAGGGCAGTTTACGGAATTTCTGCAGTACTGGTACTGGGTACCACGCTACTGCTGAAGCTATATCTTCCGGATGTAAAACATAAGTTTTCAGGGAATTATATTGCTTTGCTTAAATCTACATTACAGCTGGTAAAAGAACATAGGATACTGCGTGAGTCTGCTATTTTAGGGGCTTTTACCTTTGGTATATTCTGCTCTTTCTGGACGACGGTGACCTTTTACCTGAGCGGCCCTGCGTTTAACTTTCATGCGGACACCATCGGGCTATTCGGACTGGTGGCCATTGGCGGGGCATTGGTAGCACCGTATTTTGGTAAACTGGCCGACAAGGGAAATACCCGCAGTTCATTGCTGATGACGGTAGGCATGATGATCTGCAGCCTGATCCTGCTCAAAGTCTTTCCGCTGTCGGTCATCTCCATGGTCATTGCCATCTTTGTGCTTGATATTGGTGTGCAGGCTACCCAAATCACCAATTTTGCCAAAATCTATTCGCTGGATGAAAACTCGCACAGCCGTTTAAATACCATCTACATGACAACGTATTTTATTGGAGGGGGCATTGGTACATTTTTTGGACTGCTCTGCTGGAAACACGGAGGCTGGGAATTATCTACCTGGCAAATGCTCACCTGGTCTTTAATTGCACTGGGAATTGTCTTCTTTTCTAAAAAGTAATTACCTTCACGCAAAAGCGGGCAGCACACTATGAAATTACCTACCAAATATAACCCGGTACCCTTTATCAGGGAAAACTACAAGATTATATTCAGTTATGTCTTTACCCTTTTTTTTATTGGGCTGGGGATCTGGTTTATCCAGCATGAGCGTGCAGAGCTGCAGCAGGTAAGGCACCTGGTGGTTACTTCGCGCTGGGAATGGATAACGGTCGGGGTGATCCTGAGCGTGATCTACGTATTTGTGCATGGAGAGATGTACCGGGCTTCATTTGCGTCGGTAGGCAGCAAAGTAGGGCTGATGGATGCCACGATGCTGTACATGAAGAGAAATTTTGTCAGCGTATTTTTGCCTGCAGGCGGTGTTTCGTCGCTGGCCTTTTTCAGCGGGGACATTGAGAAAAAGGGAGTCACCAAATCACAGGTAAACTTTGCGTCTTCCATCTATGGGTTCGTAGGCATACTTTCGGTAGTGGCCATTGCCATTCCTGTGTTTATCTATGCCATTTTTGAAGGCAGCATAGGTGCCGGAGAATGGGTTGGGCTCCTTGCCGTTTTTATCCTGATCGGTTCTGTATATCTCCTGTACAGGTCTGTAGCTACCCAGAACAGTTTTTACAGGCTGGTCATTAAATATATCCCTGTTGTAGAGATTTTTCTTGGCGAGTTCAAAAATAATGAGATTGAGCGCAGAAGTTTTATCAGGACATTTCTCTGGAGCATGCTCATTGAAATATTCGGCATTATTCACATCTATATTGCCATGGTGGCGCTCAATATTCAGCCCTCTTTGCTGATCGCGACGGTGAGTTATGTAGTGGGGGTAGTGTTTCTAATCATTTCACCTTTTTTGCGTGGTCTTGGCGCTGTAGAAGCCTCCATGACTTTCATGCTGATCAGGATGGGCTACACTGAAGCAGCGGCCGTGTCCGTCACCTTTCTGTACCGTTTTATGGAGTTTTGGATACCCCTGTTGCTGGGAGCGCTGAGTTTCCTGGTCAAGATCAATAAACTGCTGATGCGTATTGTGCCGGCATTGCTGATCCTGGTATTGGGGATTGTCAATATCGTATCGGTGCTCACGCCCGCTATCCATGAAAGGCTCGTATTTCTCAGGAACTTCCTGCCTGTATCTGCCATTGCGGCCTCCAATTACTTTGTGCTGGTGGCCGGGCTTTTCCTGCTCGTCACGGCGGCATTTATGCTGAAGGGACTTAAAATGGCCTGGTATTTTGCACTGGCGCTTTGTCTGTTTTCACTGGTGGGCAACCTCACCAAAGCTATAGATTATGAAGAAGCCAGCTTCTCTGTGATTGTGATCATCGGGCTGGTGGCTTCGCGAAAAGAATACTATGTCAAACACAACTCAAGGCTCAGGTACCTGGGGATACAGACTACTCTATTGAGCATTGCTGCAGTAGTATTGTATGGCACGATAGGTTTTTACTTTCTTGATGCACGGCATTTCAACGTAGATTTCAGCTTTCTGCAGTCAGTGCGCTACACGCTTGAAAACTTTGTCCTGATAGAAAGCGAAGACCTGATTGCGCAGGATTCCTTTGCACAGGGATTCCTGTATTCTATCAATTTCAGTGGCTTCCTGTCGATCGCATTCCTTGTTTATACACTGATACGTCCCTATATCCTGAAAGACACCACCGAAGAAGAAGAATTTGACTGGGCAAAATCCCAGCTGGACCTTTATGGTAATTCTGCAATGGATTACTTTAAGACCTACCAGGATAAGCTGATCTACCGTTCCGAAGAATTTGATGGATTTATCTCTTACCGTATTTCCGGCAACTTTGCCGTGGTACTGGAGTCGCCCGTAGCAGCCGGGGAGCACCTGAAATATTTTATCCGCTCTTTTGATAAGTATTGCTTTGAAAGCGGTGTAAAAAGCTTTTATTACCGTGTCGCAGAAGAAACACTGGAGCACTTTACTGCATGTGGCAAAAAGAGTATTTACCTTGGACAGGAGGGCGTAGTAGATTTAACCACCTTTACCCTGGATGGGGGCAGCAGAAAATCGATTCGCAATGCGCTGAAGAAAGTAGGCGAAAAAGGATTTCACAGCAAGATCTATACAGCGCCGGTAAAGGACGGCCTGCTGCAAAAGATCAAATCTGTATCGGATGAATGGCTGGAAGATACGGAAAGGGAAGAGATTGTATTTTCGCAGGGAATGTTTGACTGGGATGAACTTAAAAATCAGACCATTATAACTGTTGAAAATGCGGAAGAGAAGATCGTTGCCTTTCTGAATATCATACCTGACTATGCAAAGGGAGAAGGCACTTACGACCTGATCAGGAAAACTAAAGATGCGCCTAACGGTGTAATTGATTTTATCCTGGTGGAGTTGTTTAAGCACCTGAAAGAAACTGGCTGTACTTCAGTAAATATTGGTTTTGCCCCTTTATCAGGCTTGGATGATCCCAAGAACTTAACTGAGCGCTCCATGAAATTTGCTTATGAAAAGATCAGATCTTTTTCTCATTACAAAGGCCTGCGGGATGCAAAAGACAAGTTTTCGCCTGTCTGGCACAACAAATACCTGGTTTATGATCAGGATTACGACCTGATTCAGGTCCCTGCGGTATTATCAAAGGTCATTAAACCTTAAGATATTTTATCCATTTGCGTTTATCCGGCGCAATCTGCGTGTTTTTGCATTTTTTTATTGAAAGTATGCAAGAATTGTCATTTATAAATCCATATCTTTAAAATATCAACGATTAAGAGGATTTATTGCTGTTCTGTGCGTTTCTTTTGTCGTACACCTGCAGCCGTTAGGATTTATACCAAAGGATTTTTATAAAATGAACAATCAAATCTCAAAATTAGCAGATATTTCTGGTGCTTCAACGCGGGTTATTGCTGGTTTAATGTCTGGCACCTCACTGGATGGCCTCGATATCGCACTTTGCGAATTCAGTGGTTCAGGATTGGACACCCGGCTCAGGGTACTTCATTTTACAACTTTCCCTTACAAGGAAGACTTTAAAGAGCAATTGAAATCTGTCTCCTTTAAAGGCAATGTCAGCCTGCAGGAGGTAACGCTGCTCAATGCGGTGATCGGGACCTACTCCGCGGAACTGATCCTGGAAGCGCTGAAGCAATGGGACTTCCCCGTAGACGCTGTAGACCTCATTGCAAGTCACGGACAGACGATCTTCCATGCGCCGTTCTCCCTGCATCAGAAAATACCCTATCCCGATGCCACTTTACAAATCGGTGATGGTGACCATATCGCGGTAAAAACAGGCATTATCACACTCAGTGATTTCAGGCAGAAACATATTGCCGCAGGAGGGGAAGGTGCTCCGCTGGCGGTATATGGCGATTACCTGCTGTTTTCCAGTCCTGATGAAAACAGGATACTGTTGAACATCGGCGGTATATCCAACTTCACCTATCTGCCAGCAGGCCGTGATGCCAACCAGGTTTTTTCAACAGATGTAGGGCCGGGAAACACCATGATGGACCAGTTTATACAGTTGCATTATCCGGGAGAATATTATGACCAGGATGCTGCCATTGCCCAAACAGGAAAAGTAAATGAGGCGCTGGTAACAGCTCTGATGAACAATGAGTTTTTTGATGACCCCTTCCCGAGAACCACCGGGCCGGAATTATTCAATATGGCTTATCTCAGGGCTGCGCAAAAAGCGTCTTCGCAACAGGCCCTGCCACCGGAAGATATTCTGGCCTCGCTCTGTGAGTTTACCGCCAGAAGCATTATTGCCGCGATCAGCACTTCGATCGGCACGCGGTCCTTTGAAGTTTATCTCAGTGGCGGAGGAATGCATAACCCGCTCCTCACAGCAAAACTCTCTGCAGGCCTGGGTATTAAGCTCAGAGATACTGCAGCACTGGGCGTTGATCCTGATGCAAAGGAAGCCGTTCTTTTTGCCCTGCTTGCCAATGAATGTGTGGCAGGAGGAGATACCAGCTTTGGTTCCCGGCAGGGGATACCAAGTGTGACTATGGGAAAAATAAGCCTGCCTTGACCTGCAGGCTGTACCAATAAACCAACAAAACCAACCTATCCAAATCCTGATTATGAAAGAAACTTTACTCAACCGACCCTACCAGATGTCTATTGCGCTGGTATGCTTACTGCTGTGTTATGCAGGCCTGGGAAAGGCCCAAACACAGAATTACACCATCAAAGGTATCATCACTGATGCCAGGACCAATGAGCCGATTCCCGGAGCCACCGTCAGGATCAGCAATGCCAGCGGCGGCGCTGTGGCCAGCAACAAGGGGGCTTATGAAATCAGTACAGCGCTGAAACCTGGAAAGTACCAGCTGACGTTCAGCTTCATCGGCTATACACCTGTCCTGAAGGATGTCGTGCTGGGCAACAGCCCTGCCATCACAGTTGACGCGAAAATCAGCGAAGATTACCTGCGTTTAAACGAGGTCGTAGTTACAGGTACATCCGTAGCCACAAGCCGTAAAACACTCGGAAATGCCATTTCTACAGTCAATGCAGGTGATATTGCCGGTAGCTCCGCCACTTCAATAGATCAGGCACTCGCGGGTAAGATCTCCGGTGCACAGATCTCCCAAAACTCTGGAAACCCTGCAGGTGGTATCAGCGTGAGGCTGCGCGGTACCAGTACTGTGGCAGGCTCGGGTGACCCGCTTTATATTGTAGATGGCGTTATTGTAAACAATAACTCTTCAGAACTGCTGGATCTTGGGGGCTACTCCCAGAACCGTATGGTAGACATCAACCCGAATGACATCGACCATATGGAGATCATCAAAGGTGCCGCTGCCGCCGCAATCTACGGATCGAGGGCCAGCAACGGGGTGGTGCAGATTTTCACCAAGAAAGGAAAAGCAGGAAAAACACAGTTCAATTTCTCCTCACAGCTTAAAGTCAGTCAGCTGAGAAAAAAGCTGGAGATCAACGAATATCCTTTCCGTTTCAACAACACGACCGCTACAGACCTGTCACAAACCGCAGTAACGCGTTATGACTATCAGGACGATATCTTCAGGACTGGTATTGGAACGGAAAACAACATGTCTGTTTCCGGCGGTACTGAAAATACGCAGTACTATGTGAGCGGTAACTTCCTGGGCAATCAGGGGATCATCGATGGCACAAATTTCAGAAGGGCAGGTGTGCGTGCTAAAATAGATCAGAAACTGAACAACTGGCTGAAAATGTCAATCGGTACCAACTACATCCTGAGCACCAGCCAGGAAGTTCCTAATGGTGGTATCAATGAGGCTTATGGTGCATTGACCGGTTTCATCTTCGCCAACAACTATATCAATCCCAACCCTGTAAACGGCGTTTACCCGGCACTGGCTACTGCCGTTTCCAGGACTAACCCCCTTGAGGCGATCAACAGATTTGATTTCCAGCAGCGTACCAGCCGCTTTATCGGAGATTTTCAATTAATGGCCAATCCGGTCAAAGGTTTAAACATTAATTATGTCCTGGGGTATGACAATGCTACCCAGATTGGCACAGGATATATCCCTGTAGGCAATACCACACCAAGTTATAATACGGGATATTCCAGAAGGGCGGATCAAACCACCTTCCTTGTCAATAATGACCTGAATGTATCGTATCAAACCAAAATCAACGACTGGCTGGAATCTACCTCTGGGATTGGCGGTACGGCTCAAAGCCAGAAAACATTCCAGACCGGCCTAACGGCTACCTTGCTGGGCCCGATAGGACAGACGATCAACAACGGGGTTTCTATTGCCACAGAATACCGCAGTGATGTCAATATTATGGGTGCATTTGTACAGCAGACTTTCGGGATACTGAACAAATTCTATATCACCGGTGCTGCCCGTTACGATGAATCTTCGGTATTTGGAGAGAAGTTCAGGGGACAGTTCTATCCCAAAGTGAGCGGCAGTTACGTGGTCTCAAATGAAAAGTTCTGGACAGATTCTAAAATTTCAAATGTGATCTCCAGCTTTAAGATCCGTTCCTCGTACGGACAGGCTGGAAATTTAACTGCGATAGGGGCTTATGACAGGGTTACTTCTTATGTTCCTGTAAACATTTCGGGCCAGCCATCGGTTACTTCACCGGCATTGCTGGGCAATCCTGATATTAAACCGGAACGCCAGACAGAGTTTGAGATCGGTACTGACATGAGCTTTTTTAAAGACAGGCTGAGTTTCGAATTCAGTTACTATAAAAAGGATGTAAAAGACCTGATCTTACTGGCGAGCCTTGCACCTTCTGAAGGTTACCTGAGCCAGTACCTGAATATCGGAACGATGACCAACAAAGGTATTGAGCTGATGGTAAGGGCGGTTCCAATCCTGAAAGACAATTTCAGATGGAATATAACGGCAACCTATTCCAGAAACCGTAACCAGGTGAACAATATTCCGGGTGGCGAACTCCTGTTTGCAGGTGGTTTCAGCCAGGTGGCAGCAGTAAACGGAAAACCGCTTGGGACGTTTTACTCCACATATTTTGCCCGCAATGCGGATGGTTCATTGTTGCTGAACGCAGCAGGTTTGCCACAGACAGAAAAGGTGGGCAGGGATGCCAATGGCCAGCCTGTAGGCGCAACGCGTAAAAAGATCATCGGCGATCCTAATCCAGACTGGATCGGTTCCCTGATCAATGAATTCAGTATCGGTAAACACTGGTCATTCCGCACGCAGTTTGATGCTTCTATCGGTGGCGATGTATTCAACTTCACGAAACGTGTGGGCGACCGCGATTTGTACGGCGGACTTAAAGGATATGAGCCGGAATTAAGAGGCGAAGTGCCTAAAGGCACATCAGCAGCCTTATTCTCGATTTTTGAAAACTGGATTGAAGATGGCTCATATGTAAAATTGAGAGAAGCTTCGGTGAGCTATGAATTTAAACCTGCTTTCTTGAAATCAGGTAATATGAGGTTCAGCCTGTCCGGACGTAACCTGTTATCATTTGATAAATACAGCGGATATGACCCTGAGGTGAATGCTGCCGGGCAAAGTTCTGCTGTCCGCGGTTTCGACTTTGTGGAGGTACCGATCCCGAGAATGGTCGTAGCAGGTTTAAACATTACTTTTTAAGAATCATTCAATCAAGACAACATGAACAAGATATATAATCCGATCAAAATTTCACTGCTGGCAGCACTGCTGCTCTTTGCAGGAAGCTGTAAAATGGAAACGGTGAACCTGAATGCGCCGGAGGAAGACGATGTACTGACCACCAGGGAAGGAATTATTGGTTTGAGCGTAGGGCTCAGGCAGTTTCAGTCTACCAATGGGATCAATGCAGCTTATTTCTACCCGGCAGTCACCACAAGAGAATTACAGGGCGTAGCTACATTTACCAATGTGCTTGAACTGGAAGCAGGAGGAACTGCCCTGCCAACGGCAAATGGCAATATACTTACGCTATGGTCTAACATGCAGCGGCTGATGACCATGAGCCAGAATGTGATTGACAATGCTCCAAAAGTCACAACGCTCACCGGCGGATTGCTATCTGGCATCATAGCTAATGCACAGTTGTTCAAGGCGATTTCACTGGGCACGCTTGCATCTTCGTTTGAACAGGCAAACATCAATACCAGTAAAACAGAAAAAGTTACCTTTTTGCCAAGGGCACAGGTAATCGCTGAGGCTGTACGTTTGCTGGATGACGCTATCGCAAGGCTCAATACCACTCCTGTCACTACAGAATTCAATACGCTGGTTGCAGGCACTTCCTTTGATTTAAAGAGCGTTATATATTATTACAGTGCCAGGTATAACCTGATGGCAGGAAATTATGCTGCTGCGCTGGCAAGTGCCAATCTGGTTGACCAGTCTAAAGCAAATGCTTACCAGTACAATGCACAAAGTGTAAACCCCATCTGGAACAACATCAATACGCTGAAGTATTATACGCCAAGGGCAGGCTTTGGCTTGCCGGCCGGATTGTTCGAAGCCAACGATCAGCGCCTCAATTTTTATGTAACCACCACCACCACAGTGGTCAATGGTGTAACCACCATCACACGGACGCTCACAGGCTTTGGGCTTACACAAACAGCTATAGTCCCTGTTTTTCTGCCGGATGATGTAAAACTGATCAAAGCTGAAGCCATTCTGAGAAGTGGCGGTGCGTTGACTGATGCCCTAACGCAGATCAACCTGGTAAGAACGCAAACATCAGGTGATCCTTTTAATGTATATGCAGGATTACCTGCTTATTCCGGTGCGGTTACCCAGGCAGACCTGCTGACTGAGGTATACCGTCAGCGCTGTGCAGAGCTGTTCCTTACCGGACAGAGATGGGAAGACTCCCGCCGTTTCGGCCGTCCGTTCTCCCTCACAAACTTTACAGAACGCAACAGGAATTTTTATCCTTATCCTGATCAGGAAAGGCTGAATAATCCAAATACCCCGGCAGACCCTGCTATTTAATATCTATATCCTATGATCAATAAAAAAATAGCCTGCTTGATAGTATATGCATTTATTGGCAGTGCAGGGACCCTGATGGCGCAAGATAACCATCAGGGCAACCTGCTCTGGCTGCAAAATGAACGTGATGCAGAGAAAAAGTCAGTGATTATCAATAACACCAAAGCCATCATTCCAATTGTGGGATTGGAGGGACTTGCGGCCACAAGTATTAACATGGGCTCGGCCAATAGCGGTGTTTTCAATTCCCTGTTGAATAAATATGTACAAGTGGACAGCCTGAAGGGATATCCGGCTACGGATGTGAATGGTTACCTGCATTTAAATGACGACCTGAAACTTTGCCGTACGGCAATTTTCCAGTTCTCGGATGCCAGTGTATACGATCAGCAGCTGTACAATTTTTTACAGGAGATGGAAAAATCGAAAACAGTGATCATTGCCCTTTCTGCAAAGACAGATCATACAGGCTTTTTTAAAGGATTAAAAGCTCCGGTGCTCTGGTGCAAAAGAACAGATGCAACAGGAGCCTCCGTACTCGCACAGCTGATCTTTGGCGGGATCAGTCTGGATAAGAACCCTATCCGCTTAAAATATACCGTTCCTGAAGATGCAGGGATCAACCGGGCAAACCTTGATAGCATTGCCCTGGTGATGAAGGAGGCAATTGCCGCAACTGCGGCACCGGGAGCTGTGGTGATGGTACTGAAAGACGGAAAGGTGATTTACAACCAGGCTTTCGGAAAACACACCTATACAGGCAACCGCGCAACGCTGACCACTGATATTTTTGATATGGCCTCGCTTACCAAAACATCGGCTACTACACTTGAAGTGATGCGGCTGGTAGAAGAAGGGAAACTGGGACTGGACAGTACCATCAGTAAGTACATTGCCAGAACAAGGAGCATGGCCGACAAGAAAGATATCAAGGTAAAAGAAGTCATGCTGCACCAGGCAGGGTTTACACCATTCATTACTTTTTATACCCAGTTAAAGCCTGGTGATATGAGCACAGTTAAATCTGAGCAATATCCAACTGAGGTAGCGGATAACTATTTTATCCGTGCCAACTATTATCAGGAAGTGATGTGGCCGCAGATGCTGGCAGATAAAGCACTGACAAGGGGCAAATTCATCTATAGCGACCTGAGCATGTACTACATGAAGGAGATCGTAGAAAAAGTTGCGGCATCACCGCTCAATGTGTATACTGATCAGAATTTTTATAAGCCACTGGGCATGCAGACCGCGGGCTTTCTGCCGCGTGACCATTTTTCAAAGGACAGGATTGTGCCTACCACTGAAAACGACAGCTGGTTCAGGGATATGCTGGTACAGGGTTTTGTTGATGACCCCGGGGCGGCTATGGCAGGCGGTGTAAGCGGCCATGCAGGATTTTTTGCTTCGGCCAATGACATGGCGATACTGTACCAGATGCTGCTGAACAAGGGTTCATATGGCGGTCAGCAGTATTACAAGCCTGAAACCGTTACTGAATTTACCTCCGGCCAGTCTAAAGTTAGCCGCAGGGGATATGGTTTCGACCGCAAAGATCCGGATCAGTCCAAGGGCTATCCTTCGTATTTAGCTTCATCCAGGGTCTTTGGCCATACCGGTTATACAGGTACCTGTGTATGGGTTGATCCAGCCAGCAATCTCGTTTATATCTTTTTATCGAACAGGGTATATCCCGATGCGAAGCGGAATGCACTGCTCACACTGAACATCAGGAGCAGGATACAGGATATCATATACCGCGCCATACAGAAAGGGATGTAATCGCCGGTTTTACAACAGGGTCACTGCCTTGGCATACTGACTTAAATGCGGGTGTTTGGGTTCAAGGTCTGTAATCACATAATTGATTGCATTGAGGTTACAGACCTTCATTTTATGTATAGAGTTAATTTTTTCGGCAATGCTCATGACTGCTGTTTTTTCAGCAGAATTGATCATTGCCTTTTTGATTTGTATCACTTCCCAGTCTGAGTCTGTGATGCCGTCCTGCAGCGAGATCCCGTTTGTTCCCATAAAGCAAAGATCAGCTTTGATATCTGACAGCTGGTTGATCACCTGTGCACCTACGCATATCTGTGAATTTTTCGCCAGCTGTCCGCCAATCAGGTGCACATCCAGGTTAGAATGTTCTGTAAGTTCAAGTGCCAGCAGCGGGCTGACGGTAAACAAAGTACAACTGAGGTTTTCCGGAACCATCCTTGCCATTTCGATCATGGTGGTGCCGCCACCGGTGAGGATCACCATTCCGTTCTGTATCAGTTTTAAGGCTTTTCGGGCAATTTCTTTTTTGGCATCCCGGGCATAGACATCATTCTGCTGAAATGGATAATGGAAGGATTTGGAAATGGCGCCGCCATATACTTTAAGGATTTTTCCTGCCTCAGCCATCTCGTTAAGATCACGCCTGATGGTATCTTCAGACACATCCAGCTGCCTGCTGAGATCAGCCGAAAGTACCTTATTATGAATATTGATTTGCTTGATAATATAGGCTTGTCTTTCGTCTTTTAGCATTCAGTTTTTAAATTTATAAGATCAAATATATCAAATACGGGCCTTCCCGGCAGCGCTGGATGATCATCTGATATTTTTACATTCAGGTTTTAAAACATTCTTTACTTTTAACTGTCCTTATCAGGTACCGCAAGGCCAGATGAGATTAGAAGATGCGAATAAATATTGGATTATGCAAAAAAGAATAGTGATCATAGGCGGTGGATTTGCCGGAATCAATCTCGCCCTTGAACTTGGAAAAAATAAATATTATCAGGTTACGCTTGTAGATAAAAATAATTACAATTTCTTTCCGCCGCTGATCTATCAGGTGGCCACAGCTTACCTGGAACCGTCGAGCATCAGTTATCCCATACGCAAGCGCTTCAGGAGCAAAGATAACCTGCATTTCAGGCTCGGGGAACTACAGAAAGTAGTACCAGAAGCAAAGCAGATCGTGCTGAGCAATGGAACCCTGGACTATGATATGCTTGTTTTTGCCACCGGGGCAGAAACCAATTATTTCGGAATGGAAAACGTACGAAAACATGCCATTCCGATGAAAACGCTGAGCGATGCCATACAGATGCGCAACAGGCTGCTTACTCATTTTGAAGAAGCAACCATCGCCCGGGATAAAGACGAAGTGAGAAAAATGCTGACGATAGTTATTGCCGGTGGCGGGCCAACAGGAGTGGAGATCTCAGGGATGTTTGCTGAAATGCGTTACCGCATTATGCACAAAGACTATCCGGAGTTAAAAAATACCGGCGCCGAGATCTATCTGGTGGATGGTGGCGCCGCACTGCTGAAGCCGATGAGCAAAAAATCACAGCAGCATACCCTGGAAGAACTCACAGCCCTGGGGGTTAAGGTAATCCTGAACAGCCATGTGAGTGATTTCGTCAATGATGAAGTGATCTTCTCTGACGGTACAAAAATCGAAACCAAAAACCTGATCTGGGCTGCTGGTGTAAGTGCGATGCAATTTGAAGGCATACCCATCACCAGTTATGGACGTGGTAAGAGGCTGATGGTTGATCCATACCACCAGATTGAAGGCCTTAATGATATTTATGCGATAGGTGACACCTGTATCCAGACTTCTGATCCTGCTTATCCTGAAGGTCATCCACAGGTGGCACAGGTAGCCATACAGCAAGGCAAAAACCTGGCTGCAAACTTTAAACTGCTGGCAGAAAACAAAGAACAGCGCAGTTTTATTTACAGTGACAGGGGCAGTATGGCCATCATCGGCAGAAACCAGGCGGTAGTAGATTTACCTAAACCAAAGATTCACCTGAAAGGCTTTATTGCCTGGTGTGCCTGGTTATTTATCCACCTTTTATCACTGATTTCCTACAGAAACAGGATCAATACTTTCTATCACTGGACAGTAGCGTATTTCTCCAGGGACCAAAGCCTGCGCATGATCATCAGGCCGGTGGATATCCCGAGCGTTGATGCAGCACCATTGGAAGAATTAAACGCATCTGCACCTGATTTAAATAAATTATAAATAGTTTTGTGGCCCAACTCCAAAAACGATGATCAGCCTTAAAGAACTTTTTTTGCTTAACAATGCACAAACCTCTACCAGTCCGAATATGCTGGAAGTAGAGCGTGCAGAAGGTTTATACCTCTATGATAAAAGCGGAAAAAGTTATATGGACCTGGTTTCAGGATTTGCCGTAAGCAATATCGGCCACAGGCACCCAAAAGTATTGGAGGCCATCAGGGCACAACTGGATAAATATCTTCACCTCACTGTTTACGGGGAATTTGTGCAATCACCTATGGTGTTGTTTGCACAGCAACTGATCAGCGTGCTCCCGGATCAGCTCAACAACGTTTACTTTGTCAATTCCGGAGCTGAAGCAACGGAAGGTGCACTAAAACTCGCCAAACGATATACAGGAAGGTCTGGTATCATTTCCTGTCACCATGCCTACCATGGCAGCACGCATGGCGCATTGAGCGTAATGGGCAACGAGTATTACAAGCAGAAATACCGCCCGCTGCTTCCTGACGTGAGTTTCATCACTTTCGGAAAAGAGGAAGACCTGGAACTGATCAATAGCGGAACGGCCTGTGTGATTATGGAAACTGTACAGGGCGAGGCGGGAATCAGGGTAGCTTCTGCAGCGTATATGACTAAGCTGAGGGCAAAATGTACCGCAACAGGCACGCTGCTCATCCTTGATGAAATCCAGGCAGCTTTTGGCCGTACCGGTAAATTATTTGCTTTCGAACACTATGATATTGTTCCGGATATCCTGCTGCTGGCCAAGGCCTTAGGTGGCGGTATGCCCATTGGCGCTTTCATTGCCAACAGAGAGGTCATGGGCGTATTAAAAGAAAATCCTATCCTTGGGCATATCACTACATTCGGCGGCCATCCTGTCTCCAGTGTATCTGGTTTGGCAAGCCTCAATGTTATTCTTGATGAAAACCTTGTTCCGCAGGTATCTGCCAAAGGCGGGCTGTTCAGATCTCTGCTGGTTCATCCGTTGATCAGGGAAATCCGCGGCATCGGGCTGATGTTGTGCATCCAGATGGACAACTTCGAACAGGTAGAACGCGTAAGTAAATTCTGCGCTGCAGAAGGAGTGGTGATCGACTGGTTCCTGCACTGCGAAACAGCTTTGCGCATAGCGCCTCCGCTGATCATTACCGAAGAGGAAATTAAAAAAGCCTGCACCATTATACTGCGCGCACTCGATTCGTTATAATCACCCATACCAACCCAATCAACAACCAAAATATTTTCAGCAATCATGACTACACAGCTGCAGTTTGTTAACAGTACGATGGCAGACATAGACGTT